>JAEEGL010151319.1_pt1 | contig 22527 bp, 22 predicted proteins | sample 9134231 | NCBI WGS metagenome assembly JAEEGL01 (sample SAMN16246548, study PRJNA631951) | gut metagenome | biome: gut microbiome; feature: rumen; material: fiber-attached | host: Bos | place: Iran: Karaj | collected 2018-10
ATGCTTGCAATAAAATCCGTAGTGGCGTCAGACAATTCCATCGGAACCCTTGTTTTTGATGAAATTGACACGGGAATCAGCGGACGTACCGCACAGAAGGTGGCAGAAAAGATTGCGCTGCTTTCGAAAAGCCACCAGGTTATCTGCATTACCCACCTGCCGCAGCTTGCTGCAATGGCTGACAGTCATTTTCTTATCGAGAAAAAGCAGGCTGACGGACATACAAGGACGGGTATCACGAAGCTTACGGAGGATGCAGTGACAGATGAGCTGTCAAGAATGCTTGGCGGTGCAAAGATCACAGATGCCGTAAGGGCAAGCGCAAGGGAAATGAAGCAGCTTGCCGATGAAACAAAGAAAAATATTAAATAACAGAGGCGTAATATAATGAAAAAAACAATAATAGTAACAGGCGGAGCCGGATTTATCGGCAGTAATTTCGTATTTCATATGCTTGACACCTATCCTGATTACAGGATAATCTGTCTTGACAAGCTTACCTATGCTGGAAATCTTTCCACACTTAAGAAAGTAATGGACAATCCCAATTTCCGCTTCGTAAAGGCTGATATATGTGACAGGGAAGCGGTTTATAAACTTTTTGAGGAAGAAAAACCCGATATTGTCGTAAACTTTGCGGCTGAATCCCATGTCGACCGTTCGATTGAGGATCCCGGTATCTTCCTTCAGACCAATATCATCGGTACCGAGGTGCTGATGGATGCCTGCAGGAAATACGGCATCGAAAGATATCATCAGGTATCCACGGACGAAGTATACGGAGATCTGCCGCTTGACCGTCCCGACCTTTTCTTTACCGAGGACCTTCCTCTAAAGCCCAGCAGTCCATACTCGGCATCGAAAGCAGGTGCTGATTTTCTTGTACTGGCTTATCACAGGACCTTTGGTGTGAATGTTTCGATAAGCCGCTGCTCGAATAATTACGGACCTTATCAGTTCCCCGAGAAGATGATCCCGCTTATGATCGCCAATGCTCTTGCCGACAAACCTCTTCCGGTATACGGAGAGGGTATCAATGTCAGAGACTGGCTGTATGTTGAGGATCACTGCCGCGCGATCGATATGATAATCCGTAACGGCGCTGATGGCTGTGTTTACAATGTAGGCGGTCATAACGAGATGCGCAATATCGACATTGTAAAACTGATCTTAAAGGAACTTGACAAGCCCGAGAGCCTGATCACATTTGTGACGGATCGTAAAGGCCATGATATGAGATATGCGATCGATCCTTCGAAGATAACAGGAGAACTCGGATGGAAACCCGAGACCATGTTTAAGGACGGTATCAGATCGACGATACGCTGGTATCTCGATAATCGCTCATGGTGGGAGAAGATCATAACGGGTGAATATAAGGATTATTACGAGAGAATGTACGGTAACAGGTAAAACAGGTAACAGATAAAACAGGTAAAAGATAAAACAGGTAACAGATAAAACAAATAACGGTAACGTTGACGATAACGGAGGACGTTTTTTATGGGCGGGATTAGCAATGACTGGCTGAGCGTGATGTCCCCTGAATTTGCAAAACCCTATTACAAACAGCTTTTTGATTTTGTCCAGGCAGAGTATAAGACGCAGACGATCTTTCCTCCTGCGAAAGACATCTTCAACGCTTTTAATTATACACCTTTAGCCAATGTAAAATGTGTTATCCTCGGTCAGGATCCGTATCACAATTTCAACCAGGCACACGGGCTGTGTTTTTCGGTCCTTCCGGGCAACGATATACCGCCGTCTCTCAAGAACATATACAAAGAGCTTCATGATGAATTGGGATGCAGCTTCCCGAATAACGGTTATCTGAAAAAATGGGCCGATGAAGGCGTTCTGATGCTCAATACGATCCTTACCGTGCGTGCGCATACTGCTCTTTCACACCAGAACAGGGGCTGGGAACAATTTACAGATGCTGCGATATCGGCGGTTGACAGGATAGACAGACCGATAGTATTCATGCTCTGGGGCAGGCCCGCTCAGAAGAAAAAGCTTCTTTTGCACAATCCCGGACATCTGGTGCTTGAGGCTGCGCACCCGAGTCCGCTTTCCGCAAACAGCGGATTTTTCGGGTGCGGACATTTTAAGAAAGCCAACGAATTCCTGCAGGCCGGAGGACTTGAGCCTATAGACTGGCAGATAGAAGATATTTAAACAGAGGGTAAAATGATAAAAAACATTGTCTTTGATATCGGAAATGTTCTTGCAGCTTTCCGATGGAAGGAGTACATTGCGGAACTGGGCATTGAAGGCAGGATGGCAGACAGGCTTGCCGGTGCTACCACAATGAACCGTTTGTGGCGTGAAGTCGACCGCGGTGTTATGAGCGTAAATGATATCATAGAAGCGAGTATAGCCACGGATCCGGAGATCGAGGACCTGATAAGGCTTTTCTTTAAGGACCGCCGCAGACTTGTAATGGAATATGATTATTCGCGCGGATGGATAGAAGAACTGAAAAACCGGGGATATAAGATATATCTGCTTTCAAATTATTCGCAGGATCATTTTCAGTATATCAGCCGGCATTTTTCATTTTTCGGACTTGAAGACGGTATGGTGATATCGTATACGATCAAGCTTTTAAAGCCGGAGAGAGGCATTTACGAAAAGTTATATGAAAAATACGGACTTAATCCCGAAGAGTGTGTATTTCTTGATGATTCCCGGGAAAATATCGAAGGCGCAACAGCTACCGGGATGAAAGGGATAGTATTTACCGATCTGGAACAGGCAAGATCGGAACTTGAAGAGCTTTTATCACATTGAAATACCGGGCATCTGTAAGACAGAGTGCCGTTAATGTTTTAAGGAAAAGGAGAACGGAGGAAAGAATATGGCAGGATCATCATTTGGAAAGATTTTTACGGTAACTACATGGGGCGAACCGGTTGGAAACGGCATCGGGGTAGTTATCGACGGAGTTCCGGCAGGAGTGGCGATAAGCGAGAATGACGTTCAGTCATACCTTAACAGGAGAAAGCCCTTTAAAGCTTCATTTGAACCCGCAAAACATGAAAATGATTTTGTGAGCATCAATTCGGGTATTTCAAACGGGATCACCAACGGACTGCCGATAGCGATGACGATCACCAATTCATCCGTAAGAGCCAAGAAAGATGAAAACACAGGGAAAGTGTTCAGGCCCGGACAGGATGATTTTACATATGAGGCCAAATACGGTGTAGCTGCCAACCGTGGTACAGGCAATGCCGTATGGCGCGAGACTGCGGCAAGAGTTGCGGCAGGAGCTGTGGCACAGGCTGTTCTCGCCAGGCTCGGCATTTCTTTCTGCTCGTATGTAAGCTCGATAGGACCTGTCTCGATAAGATATTCTTCGTCAGCCGTTGAGAACATTGGCGCCAATTCCTTGAGAATGCCCGATCAGGAAGCAGCCGGCGAGGCTCTTTCCTATCTTGAGAAGCTTTCGGCTGAGGGCAATTCGGCAGGAGGCACCATAGAGGTCATCGTTTCGGGAGTTCCGGCCGGTGTCGGCGAGCCTGTATTTAACAAACTTGACGCAAGGCTTGCAGAGGCGGTAATGTCAATAGGCCTGATCAACGGTGTGGAATTCGGAGAGGGATTCGCAGCAACACTCAGTACGGGCGCGGGGACCGCAGATGCCTTTACATTTGCCTCCGGCAGATTCGAGAAGAAAACCAATTCAACGGGCGGTATGCTCGGCGGTATCAGCGACGGTTCGGAGATCGTCCTGAGAGCTTCGGTAATGCCGGCTCCCGCTGTCGGGATAACGATGAAGACCGTTGACAGCGAAGGAAAAGAGGTCGACTACGCCGGAACTGCCGCAGAAACAACGATCGTTCCGAGAGCTGTGGTTGTCGTTGAATCGATGATGGCGATCGCTCTTGTAGATATGCTGTTTGAAAATATGCTTTCGAAGATGGATGCGATAAGGGACTTCTATAAAGCAGACTGATCCATAAAAGGACTTCATTAAAGAAAATGTATTCCGGAGGTATTTTTGTATGAAAAGACGAAATATCAGCAGGATCCTGGCAGGAATGTTCCTGTTTGCAACGGTATTGGGCACAGCTTTTGCATTTACGACACATGTCGATACACAGGCGGCTTCATATGCAAAAAAGATCACGGTAAAGCTTGCCGACGGACAGGATGCGACCGCAGAGATACAGAAGGCTCTTGATGAAGCCGAGAAGGCCGGAACCAAGAAAAAGCAGGCGCTGGTCAGCATTCCGGCAGGAACATATTACATCAGCAGAACGCTGAATATTGGCTCGAATACATGCCTTTCTCTTGATAAAAAGACTGTTATCAGGAAAAATCCGAAGCCGAAGGACCCGATCCTTTATATGCTGCGTTCGAAGCCGGGCAATAAGGGAGGATATTCCGATACAGCGAAGATAACGATCACCGGCGGTACCTGGGATGCCGAGTTTATTCCGTACAATGATAAGAGCGGCGGTTCGCTGTTTTTCTTTGCCCATACCAACAATCTGAAGATCACGGGCGTAACCTTATGCAATAATTTCGGTACGCATCTGATCGAAATGGGCGGAGTAAAGAAATGTACGATCAAGAACTGCACCCTGTACGGTTTTAAAGCACCTGACGAGGATACCGATAAAGAGGCTATACAGCTTGATATCTGCCACAGTGATTCGATACTGCCGGCAGGCGGTCCCTTTGATGACACTCCCTGCACCGATATTACGGTAACGGGCTGCGAGATATATGATTATCCGCGTGCCATAGGAACCCATATGATGGTCGACAGGATCTATCATGACAAGATTTCCGTTACAAAGAATAATTTCCATGATATCTCGGCTGCTGCTGTCTATGGCTACAACTACACAAATGTGACCATCAAGAACAATACCATGACCAATGTCGGAAGCGGTGTCCAGATCAAGACTGACTCGGATGTCAAGAAGACCAAACTGGATAGAAACAGCGGCGTAAAAGCCATGTCTGTCTCGAAAGGAAAGTTCAATATCAAGATCGCCGACAATACCATCACTCTGCTCAAGAAAGAGGAAGCGGGCGGCGGATACGGAGTATTTATTTACGGTTCCACCGAGAATCCGATGAAGGGCATAACAATATCGGGCAATGAATTCCTGTGTAACGCGGCCGGCATTTATTTACGATATGTAAATGATGCATCGATACTAAATAACGTGATCGACCGTCATGTCGGCGCGATAGCGGTCGATAAGACAAGCTTTACCGAGGATGCCGTCAAGTTCTTATCCTGCAACGGCGCTGTTGTCGATTCCAACAGGATATCCACGATCAATGAGGAAAAGTATGAGAACGGCATCGCAATGCGTGACGGCTGCAAAGATGCGACACTGCTCAACAACACGATCAACGGTACCACAAAATCGGGTATAGCCCTGTTTGGACAGAGTTCCGTGACCAAAGCGGCGAATATTTTTATCAACAATGCCGGAATGTATGGCATCAATATTGACAATTCGGACTTTAACCTTACCGGCGGAGCGGTCAACGGTGCAAAGGAATACGGTATCATGGTCGATTCGGCGGGAAAGCTTGTAATAAACGATTATGAGATCAGCAGCTGCGGCAAGAGAGGTATCAATGTCAAGGATAACGGATCCTTTGAAGCGGTTAACGTTAAGATCAGAGACTGCACGGAAAAGTGTCTTGATATCGCTCAGAACTGCAAAGCCGTGATCACTGATTGCGAGATAAGTGACAGCGGAAAATACGGGATCGATATTGATAAAGACTCACTTGTAGTTATTACCGGAAGCACGTTTTCGGGCAACAAGGAAAAGGGTATAAATATCAGAAATTCCGTATATGCCGATGTTCAGAACTGCCGGATACTGAATAACTCAGGCAAGGGCGTCGATATAGGATCGGAGTCCACGGTCACGCTAAAGGATTGTACGATCAACGGCAGCGGCGCCAAGGGTGTCGATATCGGATCGGGATCCACTGTAAAACTGGATACCTGTACACTTTCCGAAAATACCGGAAGAGCAGTTGACATTGCCGAAAAAACTTCCGTGGAAATATTCAGCTGTATCATAGAAAAGACCAGAACCGACGCGGTCAATGTTGACGGCAGCGGCGCAACAGTTACTGTCACTGCCTGTCAGATCTTTGACAACGACGGTGAGGGAATGCATCTTAAGAACGGCAGGATCGATATTTCCGGAAATGTTATAAAAAATAACTGCCTTAAAGAGACTGACGGAAATGCAGTCAAGATATTCAGCGGTATCACCGGCAGCTTCACAGATAATACACTGTCAAACCCCAATTCCAAAAATGAGATTAAGGTTGACGGGGCAACTCTGTCACCTGCGATCCCTACGGCAAAAACAGGAAAAGTTGCCGGAACTGCGGATATCGGCGGAAATAAATTCGAATGATAAAAACTCGGTTCAAGAGGTTGGAAAATGAACAGGCTGATAAATACTTTTAAGTATGGATCATGGAAAACACGTTTATTTTTCGGTGCGATCTTACTTGCACTTCTGGGTGGTGCGGCTACCATAGCCATAGCCGCCTTTGCAGGTTTGGGGATAATTCCGATCGCAGTCGGCGGAGCCGCGATGGTGTTTGGGATCGGAATGTCGACCATGGTTAAGGTTGTTTCCGACGATGATGAAAATGAAGACGCGGATACTCAGACCGGAGGTGATCCGGGTGAAGGACAAAACGTTTCAGGTGAAGGACAAAATGTTCCCGGTGAAGGACAAAATGTTCCCGGGGAAGGACAAAAAACCGATAACAGGGGGAATTCGGAAGAGGTTCCTATCTCTTCAGGAAAAGCAGTTCAGAATGATGGTAGAACATCTGATGTGAAACGTGCTTCTGCAGCAGGCCGGGTGTCGGGGAACCAAGGTACTCCCGCAGACGATCGTGAAACTCTTGAACAGGCAGTTCAGCGTATTAAAGACAGTGTGATTCGTGCCGATGACGGCGGAAGATATGTGCCCGATGAAATTACAGAGAAAGCTGTACCCAAGGCTTCGTATGTGATGAAGCGCGTAAAAACCACCACAAGTCTTTCACCTTCGGACGGACCTTTTATCGATGGCCTTCCGCCCGAAAAACCTCAATTTAACGAAGATAACCCTGCCGCTGCTTCGGGAGAAAATACAGGAGGAAAAACTTCCGGAAACGGAAAAACTGCGGGTCTTGCGGATCAGGCGCGTAAAAATGTGCAGGTACAGACAAAGAAAACGGATGAACCGGCGGACGAGTCAACCGGAGAAGAAAAGAGCGATATCGCGAAGAAGAAAACTTCGCATGAATACTATACGATCGAAAGAAAAAAAGAAACTAAAAAGGACAGCGCAGCAGATACCGGGAATACGGACAATGAAGATACCAAAGGGAGCGGAAGATCGATATTTGGCCGTCTTTTGTCATTATTTGGCAGGAATAAGGGTCAAAAGGATGAAAGCGGGGATAAACTCCGTGAAAAAGAACATTTGGACAAAGAAGAAAACAGAAAGGCGAAAAAGAGACATCTCCTGCAGGGAAGAAAGTCCAGGGAAGAACGTAAACAGATCAGGCGCAGCCTGAAAGCCAAAACAGACGAATACGAAGACAGTCTGAATGAGAAATTTGAGAATGAACTCAGCTACGAAGAAAAAGAAAAGCTGCGTGAAGAAGAATATGCCAGAGAAGTCGAGAACCGCAGGGACCGCATGACGGAGGAAACATCGTCAACGGATGAGCCCGAAGGATCCGACGGAATGTTTAACAAGATCGGTAATTTCTTTGTGAAACTGTTCGGAAATGTTTATGATGAGCCGGGTGAAAAAGACGAAGACGGCTCGTCCGTAAGAGACGGAAAAAAGAGCTCAAATACCGAAGACGACAGCCAAAACAGAGAAACCAAAAAGAAAAAAGAGCGGAAAAAGAAAGATAAGGATAAAGACAAGAATAAAGAGAATGGCAGTGATGATGGTGATACCCGCAGTTCCAACATAGATGACCCGTCAGAAGCGGAAAGAAGACAGGACCGTCTTAAGGATATAGCGACAGGAAGAGCTGAAAAAGATGAGGAAGAGGATGAACCGCGTCGGGAAAGACTTCCGGGTGAGGAGCCGGATGTTTCGAAATATTCGGTTTCAAAAATGAAAAAGATCATCAAATCAAGGAAGCTGGGCAAAGACTTTATTCCTGTGTTTATCGAAAGATGGGAAAGCAAGAAAATCAATCAGACACCCGCACTGTGTTTTGTCAAGGATGATCATGTGCACTTTCTGTTGCTGGAGGGTGACATGGAGCGTGATGTTTCGGTACCTACTGATAAATTTATAAATGTCTGGTACAGGAAAAACGTTCCCGTGACCAACCTTAAGCTTTATAAGAATATACGCGAGAATATGGGTGCATTTGAGATGTTCGAGGATGTTATGCCTGCATTTGCATCATCGACAGACCAGATGGGACAGACCAGTTATACACAGAATCTTTATCTGCTCGGGAATGACATCGCGCTTGCACCTGCCTCTATGCGTGAATTGAGAAGACGTTTCAGGTTCAACACGAATATTTTCGATTCCCTCAATACGAGAGGAGATTACAGCGATTATTTCAAAAAGGCTTATGAGAACCGTATCCTCTGGACTGACAATGTGATCGGACTTCAGGAATACCAGCGACGTATCAGGGCAATCCTGCAGGAAATGGTAAGTGATGAGGATCTGCTGAAATTCGAATTTGAAGAAGATGTTGCAAAAATGGTCCAGTACAGACTGATCACGGACGAATATGCAGACTTCTATCTGAACCTTAAGAACAAGAAGTAAACGAAAAAAGGAAGGTATAAGAGCTATGAATGAAGAGGATTTAACAAAGCGTAACGATGAGCCGGGAATTCCCCGTGTTCTTGAAGATTTCCTGGATGCCCCGACAGTCGAAGCCAAGAGGAAGATACTTGAAGAGCGCAGTGATGAAATTGACGACCGTACACTTCTGAATATTGAGCTTTCACTTGATATTGTGGGCAAAGACGGAGCAACAAAGGACGACCGTATAGGCTATGTAATGTATTATCTGCGGACACGCGGCCGCTTCGAAACCACCCGCTTAAGATGAATTCCGGGATCATAAAAAGTACCGGGCTGTGCATTGTCCCGAAAGAATCATAAATTGCATCAAAAAACAGCAAATAAACGAAATTCGATGCTTTGGGAGAACTGAAATAATATTTTGCGGGTAAATATCGGGCGGTATGACAATGATTTCATGACGGGGAGGCATTATGGAATTCTCAGACAAACTCAACGGTTATTGGGAAGAAGGCTATCACTTTTATATCGAGATCCGTGACGGGAAAATGACTGTCAGGGATTACCGGCGCAGGATCACACTCGAGACCGCGATCCAATACGATGCCGAAAGCCTCAGGAATGGTCTTAAAACACCGATCAAACTTGAGGATAATGTTCTGTCGTACGGAGGATCGAACAATCCGATGTCGTGGTTTGAGGATTTTTATTTTGAAGACGGCATGATCATGCTGGTCGAAGGCTATTCGTTTATGGACCGCAAGGATCCCTATACACTGCGGAAGGTAGATCACGGACCGTTTGATCACATCATCATCCGCGATGACGAGTTCCGTGAAAGGCTTCAGGGCGTCTGGCTGCAGTGGTCCTCATCGGGCGATTACAGCAAGGACAAAAGAGAGGAGCTTGTCATAGACGGAGACCGGTTCAGATGGGGGATGTACAGCGGAAGATTCCATGTTATCAGCTACAAGAGCAGTTATCATAATGACAGCGTCTATATGGTTCCGTGGGATCTTACCGAGAACGAGTTTGCCGGATGCTGCAGATTTGAGGTCCTGCCTGATATGCTGACCACCTATGAGATAGTAATGGACATGAACACTCCGATGTCAGTATTCGCCAGAGAGGAGAACATCGACAAAATAGATGTACCTGCCGCCGCAAAGGCTGAATACAGCAATACTATGAACCCGATGATATTGGACGAACCTCTTCCGGAACCACCCCACTCGAGATGAAATATGGGATCGTAAAAATAACAGGGCGCATATTTGGATCACATATCGTCTTGAAAAAATCATAAATTGCATCAAACAGAGCGTTTTTTCCTGATCTGTATGCTTTTGACACCTGTAAATCGCATATCCAAGCATCCCCGGAAGCGTGTTTTAAGATTTTTGATGCTTTGAGAGCTTTAATGCCGTCTTTTTTCATCAAAAAACAGGAAAAAGGTTGATATTTGACGCTTTTAAAACTGAAACAATAAAATAATAATCTCAAATTATCGCATATAGTTCGGCTTAGTTGTTTTGCAAATGTTCTACATGTAAAGAACTTCGGACAGGCTGGTGAGAGATAATAAGAGGTCGGATTACATGAACAAATTGTTCCGTAATCCGACCTCTTATTATTTTTCACCAGCCGTCACTAAGCCAGCCGTCACTAAGCCAACCTCGCCTTATTTATCAAGCTTTTCGATCACCTGGGTGAGACTGATGCCTTGCTCAGAAGCTATGCGTGCCAGATCGTCATATTCGTACTTGGATCGTTTGACTCCATAGCCTGAAGAAGTCTTGCGTCTGACAGGTCCGAAGGGGGTATCGACAGTAACTGATTTTCTGTCCAAAACATAGCGTCCCATTTCACATTTTCTGATGCCAAGTGTGGTTGTGTGTTTGAAAATAAGTTCAACGATCCTGCTTATATCATCGTTTTTGCATAATACGCGGATAAGCGTACCGGGGCGTCCCTTCTTCATTCCGATAGGGATCGTGTAAACATCAAGGGCACCGCCTTCAAATAAGCGGTCAACCGCAAAACCTATGCTCTCGGCGGTCATGTCATCAACATTGCACGATAATTCGGTTACCGTATCGGTTTTATCCTGTGTTTCTCCGAGCATCGCACGAACACAGTTGGCTGCCGGGAAATCCTTTGTTCCCATGCCATATCCGATCGCAGATGTTTTCATGACAGGCATATTATCAAATTTTGTAACAAAATACTTCAATAAAGCAGCACCGGTAGGAGTGCACATTTCTCCACGGATGTCACCTGCGTAGGCGGGGATATCGGTAAGAATAAATGCTGTTGCCGGAGCAGGGACAGGGAGTATGCCATGCGCACATTTAACCTGGCCGAAACCGGTTCTGACAGGAGAAGCAATGACCGTATCGGGTGAAAGCTCATGCATCAGATAACATACAGCGGTAACATCGGCAACTGCGTCCATTGTACCAACTTCATGAAAATGAATTTCCGTTATCGGAACGTTGTGTACATGACTTTCAGCTTCCGCGATCAGTCCGAATACTTTCAAAATATCATTTCTGACAGCGTCCGGAATATCAAGATGGTCTCTTATTATATGTTCGATATCATGAAGTCCGTGATGTACATGACCGTGAGAGTGCTCATGGTCATGTGTATGATCGTGGCTGTGTTCATGCTCATGACCGTGTCCATGCTCATGCTCATGATCGTGTCCATGCTCATGATCGTGTCCATGCTTATGCTCATGATCGTGTCCATGCTCATGTTCATGATCATGCTCGTGCTCATGAAAATGTGCAGACCCGTCATCGATGGAAGCGCATTCTTCAACTCCATGAACCTTCACTGTCATGTGAGTGCCTGTAATACCGCATTTTACGGAAGGAACAGCAGAAAAATGAACATCGGGAATACCTATGGAATTAAGAAGGTCGATCATTTTCCGGCGATCGGGGAAAAGTTCAAGCAGGGCAGCAGTAAGCATGTCGCCTGCGGCACCCATTCCGCAATCAAGATACAGAGTTTTCATACAACTGTCCTCCTTAACTTAAATATTTTTTGATCTCCTCAACCGCTGACCTGACCATGACGTTCATATTCATGCCGGATATTCCGATCACGGTGTTGTTACACTGGTTAAATGGTATCAGTATACGTCTGGCGTTGCTTTGAGCAACGGCAACAGCCATGCGCGGAGTGATCTCTCCGAGCATGGAATCCGCAATAACGATACCAATGGGACCGACGATCACATCGGCTCTTGCTGCGGCAACAACAACCGGATTTTCACCTGTGGCGGCTTCGTCGGCACCGGCCTTAAGCATTGCTGTTGTTGCGACACTGTTGGTTCCGACAGCGCATATGCGAACATCGGGTGTATCGGAAAACTCTTTTTTTATCTCGGAAATGAGCTGCTTTCCGATACCGCCTCCCTGGGCGTCAATAACTAAAATATTCATATGATTATTCCCACTCGATAGTACCGGTAGGCTTGGGTGTAAGATCGTACAGAACACGGTTGATGCCGTTTACTTCATTGGTGATACGGCACACGATCTTGTGAAGAAGATCGTAGGGGATCTCTTCGATCGTAGCAGTCATGGCGTCGCGTGTATTGACCGCACGGATGATGCAGGGCCACTCGAAGCTGCGCAGACCGCCTTTAACACCTACTGATTTGTAATCGGGAACGATAGTAAAATACTGCCATACCTTGCCTTCGAGACCTGCTTTTGCAAATTCCTCGCGCAGTATGGCGTCGGATTCGCGGAGAGCCTCAAGGCGGTCACGTGTGATCGCACCGGTACAGCGAACACCAAGTCCGGGTCCGGGGAAGGGCTGACGGTCAACCATATTTGACGGAAGTCCGAGAGCACGTCCTATCACACGAACTTCATCCTTAAACAGAAGCTTGATGGGCTCAACAAGACCCTCAAAATGAATGTCCTCGGGAAGTCCGCCGACATTGTGATGAGCTTTTACGGGACCTGATTCAAGAATATCGGGATAGATCGTTCCCTGTGCAAGGAAGTCAACATCATCGAGTTTACGTGCCTCCTCTTCGAAAACACGGATAAATTCTTCGCCTATGATCTTTCTTTTCTTTTCGGGTTCGGCTACGCCTTCAAGCTTGTTTAAAAATCTGTCGGTCGCGTCTATATAGATAAGATTCGCATCCATCTGATTTCTGAATACTTCGATAACCTGCTCGGGCTCACCCTTGCGCAGAAGTCCGTGATTTACGTGTACACATACAAGATTTTTGCCGATCGCCTTGATAAGCAGAGCGGCAACAACAGATGAATCAACTCCGCCGGACAAAGCCAGAAGAACCTTTTTATTGCCGACCTGCTGCTTTACGGCAGCGATCTGTTCCTCGATAAAAGCGTTTGCCAGCTCGGGTGTTGTGATCCTCTGCATTGTTTCGGGTCTTACATTTGACATTTTTGAACTACCTCCGGTTAAATTTTTCTTAAAAACAGGTGTCAAGATCCTGATCTTGCTAGAAATTATAACAAATAACCCCCGATCATGTAAATATGGATTTATATGATCGGGGTAAAAAATACAATGATAGAACATGCGGTAAACTTATGTGCCTTAAGAAGCCGCCTGTCAGCCCTTCGGAACATAAACCCACAGATAGTACGCGGCAACAACGGCTGCGGCGACCAGAGTGAGGATCACCAAAGTGATGATGTTCTTTTTTGTTATCTCAAGCTTCGTGCTGCCGGTATATGTCAGTTCCATGCGATTTGTGGCCGGAAGGAGCATATTGAAGAGAAGCACAAGGATAACGGTCTGAACAGGGAAGAGTGCGATATTTTTGGCGAGTCTCGGCCAGGTAAGGAAACGGTAGGATTTGCCAAGGACTATCCTGTAGTACCATATCATGATAGTCGGGTTGAGCAGCAGATTGCAGAAGACCGTTACGGCAAGTCTTCCGAGCATGACCCTTGTGGTTGAGAGCTTTGCTCTGTAATAGAAGAGTGCAAAGATCACGCCGCCTGCGATCTCTTCGAAAATAAACGGGAAAAAGTAAGTGCCTGACGGGAAAAGAATGGCTCCCAAAGTGTCGCTGACCGCCGATGTGACGATAGCCACAAGAGGACCGTAGATCATGGAAGCAACGGCATTGACTATGAAGCCGAACGTGATCTTAAGGTCAGGCCCGATATAGATGCTCAGCGATTTTATTGCGATACGCATCGCTGTAAGCATCGCAGCAAGAACAAGTACCTTCCAGCTCGTAAATTCACCGGCTGCAAGACGCCAGTAATCGCGGCTAAAAGGAGTTTCAAACAGTCTTCTTTTTTCTGTTTTGTCCATAAAAAAAACCTCCCTAAAAAATGGTGTGCCATGCCCATTGCAGGAAGTCAAAATGATCCGTATTTGGTCACAGCGGAATGCGGCCGGTGCATCGCAAGGAGATCCTTTTCGTCCGCGGAGCAACTTCCCGTCTCCGCGGCACTGCAGTCCGTATAACGGAACAACGCGCGCCTGCCTACTCTGATGCAAATGAATATAGCACATGAGTATATAAATGTAAAGCAGAAAGAAATTTTAGGCGGATAAAAGTTTTATAAAGCGCTTTTATTTTACGGCCGTGAGTGGTAGAATTATGCGGTAAGTGAACAAACGGAGGATATTTATCGTGAAGATTACGGGTGATAATAATTCTGAGAAGACAACACTTGAAGATGATGCGGCAATATATGCAAAAAGAGATGAAAGACCTGCTTCCGAGAGATTTAAGGATCTCAAGGGATCTGAAAAATGGCAGTTTTTTAAGGACTACGCTTTAGCCAAGATAATAGCCGGAGTCGCGATCCTTGCACTTTTGATCAGCCTGCTCTACAGCATGTTCGGACCGAAGCCGGAAACGCTGATGTATCTTGCGATCATAAACAATCCATTTGACCTTGAAAGGATAGATCGGATAACAGCCGATCTGACCGAAGAATTTGTGACGGATCCGAAAAAGGAAGAGATACGGGTCGACAGTGATTTTTATTTTGCGACGAATGAATACAATGCCAGAATGAAATTCATGACGATGACCGCGGGAAAGACTATTGATGCCGTGATTTTTCCGGCTTCTGAGTTCAGCAATTATTTTGAGGCGGAGGCCTTTGCGCCACTAGAAGAACTGCTTGGAACAGACCGGCTTGAAGGTCTTGAAGAATACCGTGTATTCAATGAAGGGAAGACATATGCGCTTGATGTGACTGCATACATGAACAATCTTCTGGGCGGCGAACTCCCTGTCAAGTATTATGTTGCATGTATTTCCAATTCGAAACACAGGGATCTGTTTGAACGTCTGGTAAATTATATTTATGAGTGAACATGACCGCGGAGTACATATTCACGGTCTGTAACACAGCCGGGAAGTTGCCGGGCGGCCGAGCAGCCGGGAAAACGGAAAACGGGAAAACCGGGAAACCGGGAAAACCGGGAAACCGGGAAACCGGAATACCGGAAACAGGAAAACCGGGAAAACGGGAAAACGGGAAACCGAGAAACCGGGCAACTGAGTAACTTATGTAAAGGAGTAACAGAGTAACGGAGTAACGGAGGTCGGAACAGGTAATGGATAGTTCCAAGATTACAATAGAGGATATCGCAAGAGAGCTTAATATTTCCAAAACCACCGTTTCGCGTGCGATCTCGGGGAAGGGCCGGGTAAGCAGCGAAACGCGGGAACGTGTGCGCTCCTTCATCGAGCTGCATCATTACAGGCCGAGCGCGATAGCCAAGAGCCTCGCACAGTCGAAAACATTTAATATTGCATTTACGATGCCGGGAAAATACGGATTTATAGATATGCCGTTCTTCCAGAAATGTATGTGGGGGATCAGCAGTATCGCTTCCGAATCGGATTACGACGTGCTGCTGTGCATGATGGAGGAGGGAGATATTTCTTCGCTCAAAAGGCTGATACATAATCATAAGGTGGACGGGGTGATCATCGGAAGAACCTATGAGAATGATGCGGCAGAGAGATTCCTGCTGGCAGAGAAAGTACCGTTTGTCACTGTCGGATCGTCGGCCAATCCCGATGCGATACAGGTTGACAACGATCATTATCAGGCATGCAAGGAGCTGACAAGCGTTCTTCTGCTAAAGGGCATGAAGCAGCTTTCTCTTATAGGCGGAAGTACAAAATATATAGTAAATGCCAATCGTCTGAACGGCTTTATGGATGCTCACAGGACGATGGGAAAGCAATATCTGCCGGAACTTATAAAGACCGAAGTCGATGATCCGGCCGAGCTTGAGGCTGCGGTTGAACAGTTTGTCGCTTTGGGTTCGGACTGTATCGTATGCATGGATGATTTTGTGTGCAACCAGGTTTTGCTCAAGCTTAACAAAATGCAGGTACAGATTCCGAAACAGATAAGGATAGCTTCGTTTTACAACAGTGCCATGCTTGAAAATAACAGGCCTTCGATCACATCGCTCCAGTTTGATGCGGTCGAAGCGGGGATCAGGAGCTGCGAGATACTGATGCGCCGTATGGACGGCAAAAAGGTAAGCTCCAAAACATGGCTCGGCTATAATGTAAAGCTCAATGAATCTACATCGGTAGTCTGAAAATGATCTGACAGGGAAGTTATTTGCAGATGTGTAAAGTTCTTCTTTTGTTTGCTGTAATAGGCACGACAAAGCGCAATGAAGAAATCCGCCGAAGCTTTATTGCCGGGCGAAAAGCGTATCACGACCGAAACAAATCCCTGATCACGGGCATATTCAAGGACCGCAAGCATTGCCTCTTTCATAAATCCGCGGTGAGCGTATTCCGGAAGGATCACATAACCGATCTCGGCGATACCCGAAGCGGGCCCGTTTTTCAGCATTGCAAGTCCGATAAGATCACTTTTCAAAAATACTCCCCACAGACCGTATCCGAAGAATCTGTACTGGTCGGTGATATCTCCTGCGATGACCGCACCGAGGCGCTCTGCGGGAAAGGGACAGGATAAAATCTCACTGACAGGGATATCCTGTGTGAGATCAAGTTCCTGACCCGAATAACGGGAGAGGATGTCAAGCACCGCAACGGCGTTTTTTCTTACAAGTTCCCTTATTGAAAGTCGTTCGGTCCTGATAACGGTTCTGCCGTCGGGCCGGGCGTTAAGATATTCAAGATCATCGTTATTCATGGCATGCATCCTCTGATACGAAAAGGTTTTAACAGCTGCTTGTAATTCGGATAAACAGTGTGTTATACTCGAAAAGAAATATTTTTAAGTCTTTTTAATATTAGATTTTTATTTTAAAAAGGTCAAGCTTTTGAATAAAGAGGTATATCTATGGAAATAGAACGGAAATATCTTGTAAAATACATGCCGCGGCAGGTGACGGACGGAAACTGTACGAAGCTTGAGATAGAGCAGGGTTATCTGTGCAGGAATCCTGTTGTCAGGATAAGAAAGAGCAATGACGATTATATACTGACATATAAGCATAAGCAGGAAAATTCCGCGGTTGACGGCAATCCGCTGATCAATGAGGAAATAGAGGCTCCGCTGAATGAGAAGGCTTTTAAACATCTTAAGAAAAAGGTTGACGATCATATAATTCATAAGACCAGATATGTGATCCCGCTCGGAAACGGACTTAAGGCCGAACTCGATGTTTTTCACAAGAGGCTTGAGGGTCTGGTTTTTGCAGAGGTCGAGTTTCCCGATATTGAAACTGCGGATTCGTTTGTCGCTCCGGACTGGTTCGGAGAGGATATCAGTTCGGATAAAAGATACAGCAACGGACATCTTTCGGAGCTTGATGATCTTAAGGATTTTTAGATAAAGGAAAAGGAGAGAAAGATTATGAGCAGACTTACCATTCCGGACGCGTACCGGAACATGCTTGATGTCAAGGAGACACAGCATGCGATCAAGTACATCAAGGATCATTTTGAAAGACAGCTGGGCAAACAGCTGAATCTTACGAGAGTTTCGGCTCCGTTGTTCGTAAGGCCCGAATCGGGACTGAACGATAACCTAAACGGAGTGGAGCGTCCCGTCAGTTTTGATATCAAGGATCTTGATGACGCCAATGTTGAGGTTGTACATTCCCTTGCAAAATGGAAGAGGATGGCGCTTAAGCTTTACGGCTTCGGCTACGGCGAAGGCCTTTATACTGATATGACGGCTATAAGGCGTGACGAAGAGCTTGATAATCTGCATTCGGTATATGTTGACCAGTGGGACTGGGAAAAGGTTATCCTGAAAGACGAAAGAACGGTCGATACATTAAAGGCTGTTGTCAGAAGGATCTTCCAGGCATTAAAGGATACCGAACATTATATTTGCGATAAATATCCCTTCATAGGGGAGATACTGCCGGAAGAGATCGCGTTTGTGACCACCCAGGAGCTTGAAAACATGTGGCCGGATGATACGCCCAAGGAGCGCGAGAATAAGATCTGCCGTATGAAAAAGGCTGTATTCCTGATGCAGATCGGTGACAAGATGGCCTCGGGAGAGCGTCATGACGGGCGTGCGCCCGACTATGACGACTGGGCTCTTAACGGTGATATCCCGGTATATTATCCTGTTCTTGACAGTGCTTTCGAGCTTTCGTCAATGGGTATCAGGGTCGATGAGGATTCGCTGGCAAGCCAGCTTAAAAAGGCCGGATGCGAGGAAAGAGCAGAGCTTCCGTTCCAGAAGGCAATACTTAACAGAGAACTTCCCTATACTATCGGAGGCGGCATCGGTCAGTCAAGGATGTGTATGTATTTCCTGCGCAAAGCCCATATCGGAGAGGTACATTCATCGGTATGGCCCGCGGAAATGATCGAAGAGGCCGGTAAGGCAGGTATCCGCCTGCTGTAAGCGGGTACGGTATTCGGTCTGCCGAACGGACGAAGTACGAAAAACAGTGCGTAAAAGGTTCAGAATGCGTCAATGATGCGCATTCCGGACCTTTTTTTATTTTTTTGAAAAAAGGACTTTACAAATCGGTTTTTTCGTTGTAGTATTTAACACATCTCATGAGACATTCATCTTGCGGAGCTTCCGCGAAATCCCATTTTTAATCTTTCAATTGAATATTCAGGAAGGAGCATTAATTGCGTAAGTTCAGACAACGTATTATTGTCGTTTGCGCTCTTGTACTTGCTGTTTTTGCGGCTGTGATCCTGTCGGTATGTTTTATTTACGAAAAGAAGATCAGGAACCTGCGAATGCAGGCCGAACAGACCGGTAGATTACTTGCTGATTATGACTCCGGGAAAATACGGGTGCTGTGCGCATCGGAAGACATCGAAGCCGGGAAGGTCCTCGAAGAGGCAGATCTGATTGAAACAGAACTGCAGGCAGGACCGGTTCCGGAAAATACAATTCTTTCATTAAACGAGGCGGTCGGTCGAACCGCCAAAATCCCACTTTTAAAAAATACCTACATAACAACGGATATGCTCTATGAAACGATACTGCAGGGGTCGGAAAGGGAAATAGAATATTCCTGCATTGACATCAGGGGAAACATTGCAAAAGGAAGCTTTGTGGACATCAGGATATGCTACGAAGACGGAACCGATTATGTTGTGCTTACAAGAAAACGCATTGAAGGCATATCGTTAAACAGGGAAAACGTGATACTTCATGTGGATGAAGAGGAACTTCTGCGTATGGGAAGTGCAATGGCGGAACTTAAGGATAACGGTGAAAGGAGGATATACGCGGTCGAATACCCACAGGGGGAGCTTCAGAAACCTTCAAAGATCGACTATGTACCTTCAAAGACCGTTACGGAACTGATAGAAAAGAAGGAACGGAGGTAGGACCATTTGAAGAAAATCTCGGTATATGGAGCAAGATACTGCGATATAGTGCTGTATCTTGCCAGGACATTACAGAATCTCAATTACAGGGTGCTTATCTGTGACAGGAGCATTTCAAAACAGATGAGGAGCTTTATCCCGGTGTTCGAGGAATTTGATCTGTCAAGGCAGGTATTTGATTACGGCGGGTTCGGATATACATATGCCAATGCCGGGTTTAACGGAAAGCTTGAAGAATATTACCCTGCAATGGTTGCCGAAGCGGCAGGGGAGACACCGGGCATGTCACGAAGCCGGGAAAGCGCTTTTGAACGTATGATAAAGGCTGCCGGGGATGATGAGGACGAAGAGAGCTTTAACTTTCTTATCGTTTTGAATGACGCTTCGGCAGCACTGGCGGATTTTTGGAATGAAAATGAAGAAGAAAGCAGTGTACGTCTGTTTATAACCGATGAATACCCTGAAAACATCTATGAAATGCGAAGTGTTTTAAGGGCGATCAACAGAAATTCAGGAGAAGGCTGCATGAAGCTTGCCGGAAATAAAATGCTTGTTGTCAGGGATTATACAGGGACGGCAAGGATCATCATAGAGGAACTGGCAAAACTTGCAGGAGCGTCAAAGAGCTTTCTGATACCGTGGTCAAGAAAAGACCGCAGACTTGAGATGATGGCTGCCTACAATGACGGATTCAGGTTTATTGGAGCTTCAGACAGACTGCTGGCACTTATCGAGGAATTATGTGCCTCAGCAGGTATCGATACAGGAAGCTTTGAGTATCGAAGGGCTTACATAAATGCGGGAAAGGGTAAAAGAATATGAAAACACAGCTTTGGACGGTATGTCTTAAGAATACGGGAAACAGGGGAGGTGTATGCGAAGGTGAGAATAGCGTTCTGGTATCCGTGCCCGAATACGGGAACAACATCCTGTATGATGGCGCTTGCGGCGGCAACGGCATGGAAGAAGAAAAAGTCCTGTTTATTGATGCAGACAGGTTTAAGGACAAATGATCTTAAAAATATCATTTATGACGAAATAAGCGAGAAAGAGCATAGGGCTGTTGCGGAGGAACTCGGGACGGAAGCGTTATTCAGACAGTTTAAGGCCGGAAGGATAAGCGGTGAGGATGTTTTTAACAGTGCGGTGGATATCGGAGGCGGTCTGGCGGTATTGCCTGAAAGCTCAGAAAAGTCCCTGATGAATAATGATGAAAATGCCCACATCCATGTGTTGAATGAGATCGTAAGAGCTGCGGAAGACAGATTTGCGACTGTTATGACCGATTATGGTTCGACACGTGAAAAAAGCCTGCTGATGAATATGAAAAACTCGGATGTGACGGTGATCGTCTGCGGACAGGACAAAAAAGGCACAGAATCGATCGGGGAAGTCCTTAAAAATGAGGATATGGACGAACGCAGGGTATTCTATGTCTTTGCGAGATATATACGCACATCCAGGTACAGTATGTCAAATCTGAAACATTTCTTTGGAATGATCGCAAACACCAATTCCGGGACGATCCCGTTAAGTCCGGCATTCATGGATGCCATGACAGGCCACAGGCTCATCAGGTTTCTAAGATGCTTTGAAGGAACCGAAGAAGACGCGGACGATCCGTATTTTTATTCCGAAGTATCACGAAGTGCCGGGAAAATACTGAATCTTGGCAGGAAGAACTATAAGAACGGAGAAGATAAATGAATATTTATTTTATCGTGATCCTTTCAGTACTGATATGCACGCCGGCAGTATACCTCATCCGTGAGGGCCGGGGAACAAAATAACACGAAATGCCCGTATTTACAGACGATCATTTCAAACTTGAAAATCTGATCGAATCGGTAAGGACATGCATTAACGGAAAAATCTCCGATGAATCGGTACCGGTGGGAGATACTGCCGTTAAACGCGGTATAATGCGGGCAAAATTAAGAAATGCCGTCAGGGAAGCATGTCAGGGAGACATGGGAGACAGAGAATTCCTGAAGGTCCATATACGCGAGATCCTGCAGAAAGATCTGGGAATCGATGAAAATACGATCGGAAAGGTATATGACTTTGAGGCTCCGGAACTGATCGACGCAAGAGACATTTTCGGATACCTGTATGCCGTTTACACCAGAGTATTCGGACTGCATGTCTTTTCGCACATGGCAGGAGACTTCGGATGGGATCGGGACATTACAGACGAAAAAGGAAGAAAACGCGGCATCATAAGTGAAAGCATGGTCAGGGAAGCCTATGAAAAATGTGAATATGAAGGCTATTATACGGACAAACTCGAGATGCTGACACAGAGATGCTACGAGAGCCTGTACGGTCATGACGCGGCCGATATCCTGATCATGGACGGGGATATTGACGGAGTATCCGGAGGAACCGGAGGAAAAACCAGGCTTGAATACAATTATCTTGAGGAACTCTTCGGTCCCGAGAAGAAGAAGGAACCGAATATCTGGGATACGATCTACTGTGTATACCGGGGACGTCTCATACATATGAGCTTTTTAAGCTTCGGCAGGACAGAAAATCTCGAAAGGGTGGTAAAGAACATCTACCGCTACAATTCCAGAACCACATTGTCAAAGCGTGATCCTCTGCTGCAGTCATCGATGAAAAATAATTCCAGGGTGATGGTTGCAAGACCGCCCGTATCGGACGGATGGACGTTTTTTGTAAGAAAATTTACAAGCTCGAACGCCGAAAGCATAGGATCTCTTATCACAGATGAAGGAAGCGGTTTTGTCATCGAACTGCTCAAGCGTATTGTCGGGGCAGAACTCAATTTTGTCGTAAGTGGCAATACCGGAGGAGGCAAAACAACACTTGTTAAGGCTCTGATCGAATTTATCAACCCCAATTATGCCCTCAGGATCGTGGAAAGCAATTTTGAGCTTAATATCAACAATCTGTATCCAGACAGAAACGTTCATGTTTTGC
>JAEEGL011235959.1_pt1 | contig 22527 bp, 30 predicted proteins | sample 9134231 | NCBI WGS metagenome assembly JAEEGL01 (sample SAMN16246548, study PRJNA631951) | gut metagenome | biome: gut microbiome; feature: rumen; material: fiber-attached | host: Bos | place: Iran: Karaj | collected 2018-10
ATTACCTAAGTGAAGCATCAATAGAATATCCAATTAGAAGTGATGATTATAAGTATGTATATAGATATAAAACACGTGATAAAGTTTATATACAGGATGATATTTTAATAACAGATATGAATCAAAGTATATATGATTATATAGAAAGTGAGGTGCCTATTAATATAGAAGGTAATATTGATATGTCTTTAAATGGTGTTTATGAAGTTAGTATTGAAGGACCGTTTTTTAAAACGAGTAGGGAAGTTATAGTTGATATAGAAGAAAATGATATAAGAAAAGAATTGGAATCACTAAGTAGTGAATATGAAAAGCTTCTAAATGATTATAAAAATATAGAAGCAGAAAATATATTATTAACTAATAGTTTGAATGAACTAAATGTTAATTATGAGAAATTAAAAAAAGATAGTGAATCCCATGACTATGAAATGATTAATAAAGAAAATATAAGTCTATATAATAAAATGATAGAAGATGTTAATAATTACAAGATAGAAATAAATAGACTTAATCTTGAGATTGCAGATTATCAAAATAGAATAGATTATTTAGAAGATAGTAAATATAAAGATACTAAGGTTTTAGAAAATGAAATTATAAATCTTAGAAATCATAAAGAAAGTATAGAAACTCCAAATTATAACTTTTATTATTTAGGTATCATAGGAATATTAATTATAGTATTAATATTTTGTATAAAAAAATCAAAGAAAAACTAGTTGTGTCGAAACTATTTTTTTTAATTTATATATGTGTTAAATTTGAAAGGAAGGTGATAATTTTTGAATATAAAAAAAGAATTTAGAAAAGGGATTTTATTCATAAGAATAAAAGGTGATCTAAATAAAAATACTATAACAAAGTTTAAACATGATGTTGAGGATTTAATTATAGATATGAAAATATGTAACGTGGTATTTAATTTATCATCGCTTAATAGTATAGATATTTCTGGTGTTAAAACACTTTTGCATACATATAACGTGTGCAAAAGGATGCATGGTATAAGTATGTTATGTGGTCTTAATGATAATGTAAGAAAAATTATTAATCACAGTAAAAATAATATGTTTCAAATCAAAGATGAATTTCAAGCTCTTAATTTAATAAAGGTATAGGTGAATTATGGAAAATATCTTAGAAGAAAATAAATATTTGGTATATCATATTGCTAATATGTATAATGGAAATGCTAATTTTGAAGATTTAGTTCAAGCGGGTTTTATAGGACTTTTAATGGCATATAAAAAATATGATAGTAATAAAAATACTAAATTCTCTACATTCGCGTATCCATATATTTTTGGTGAGATAAATAAATGTTTTAGATCATCAAAGCCATTAAAAATATCTAAAGATATTACAAGTTTGGCTAATAGAATTGAAAAGGTAAAATCTATTTTAGCCCAGGAATATGGTAGATATCCAACTGATTTAGAAGTTATGGCATATCTTTCTATAGGACAAAAAGAATATAATACTGCTATAGAATCTACAAATGCTATATTTAGTCTTGATTATACTTATGAAGATGATATATCTTTTTATGATATGTTAGGTAAAACGCTGGATTTGGATACTATGATCATGTTAAAAGAAGAGCTTGCTAAAATGCCTGAATTAGATAGAAAAATATTTCTTTCACATTATTTATATGATTTAACACAGCAGGAAATTGCAAATAAATTTGGTATTAACCAAGTTGCTGTATCAAGAAATTATGGCAAAACATTAAAAAGATTAAGAGTAAGTATAAGGTAGTGTATAAAAAAGATGCTTCTTATCATAATAATGGTAGGAGGTTTTTTGATGGAAAAAGAATATCAAAAATTAGTAAAAAAAATCTGTCCAAAAGAAGATGTTTTGAAAAACGCCTTTAAAGCATTTTTAATAGGTGGATTAATGGGAATGATAGGACAAGGACTTATAGATTTTTATACATGCCTATTTGAAATATCTAAAAGTGAAGCTGGAGTTTATATGATTATAACTTTGATATTTTTAGGATGTCTAAATACCAGTTTAGGATGGTTTGATAAATTAGTTAGTTTTGCTAAATGCGGTCTTATAATTCCAATTACTGGCTTTGCGCATGCGATGCAGTCGGCTGCTTTAGAATATCGTAGGGAAGGCTTTATAACTGGAATCGGTGCAAATATATTTAAATTAACTGGAAGTGTTATTGTTTTTGGAATTGTAAGTTCTTATGTATTTGGATTTATAAGAGTACTTATAATGGGGTGTTAAAATGAATTTTAAATTTAACAATATCTTTTTAAATGATGTATCTATAGTAGTTGGCCCATATGAAAAAGAAATGGATATACCATATGATAAAGCATATAAAGATTTTTATTTTAAAACAAAATCTTTTGATGATGCCGCATCAAAACTAGTATTAGATAGTGTGAATATATTGCTTAGAAAAACAAAACTAAAATATAAGGATATAAATATACACTTATCATCTGATTTATCAAATCAATTGGCAGCTAGTAACTATGCTAATATAAATATACCTATACCAAATATCGGTATATATTCTGCATGTGCTTCATCAGCTTTAGAGCTTATTATAGCGTCTTCTATGATACAAACTAAACAAATTAAAAACGCCATTTGTACAGTAAGTAGTCATAACCTATCTAGTGAGAAACAATTTAGATATCCAGTTGAATATGGAGCTCCTAAAAGAAAAACTACTACAATAACTGCTACTGCGGCATCATCAGTATTAGTATCAAGTAAAAAATCTAAGATTAAGATAACTTCTGGTACAATTGGTAATGTTATAGATAGTGGTATTAAAGATGTTTATAATATGGGTGCAGTTATGGCACCAGCTGCTTGTGATACGTTAATTAAGCATTTAAAATTTAATAAACGTGATATATCTTATTATGATTTAGTTATAACAGGTGATTTAGGATGTTATGGTAAAGAAATATTGAAAGAATTATTGAAAGAAAATAATATTTATTTAGAAAATTATATAGATGCTGGTTCTATGATAGGTGATTTAGCAGGTGCATCAGGTCCTGTATGCCTTTCTTTAATCGCTTTTGGTAAAATTTTAAATGAAATGAAGAAAAAAGAATATAAAAAAGTATTATTAATCGCAACAGGGGCTTTACATAATGTTTCAATGTGTAACGAAAAAAAATCAATTCCTGCAATCGCTCATGCTATCAGTTTGGAGGTAGTAAAATGATTTATATAAATTCTTTTTTGTTTTGTGGATTAATATGCCTTATAGGTCAGTTAATACTTGATAATACGAAATTAACACCAGGGCATATCACAACTATTTTTGTAATCGTTGGCTCTTTTTTAGATACATTCAATATTTATGATAGATTATTATTATGGGCTGGTGGAGGCGGGTTAGTTCCTATAACTAGTTTTGGTCATTTATTAGTCCATGGTGCAATGGCTAAAGTCAGTAATGCTAATATAATGGGACTTTTTACTGGCATGCTTAATTTAACTGCAGCAGGGATAACGTCTTCTATTATATTTTCGTTTTTCTTCGCACTTATTTTTAAACCTAGAGATTGATTTCTAGGTTTTTTACTTAATATATGATATAATTATTTAAGCAAGGTGGTATTATGTTTAATATAAAAACTGATTCTAGAAAGATTAAAAAAGGAGATATTTTTGTCGCATTAAAAGGTATTAAAAGTAATGGTGATGATTATGTATCAAAAGCCATATCTTTAGGCGCATCAAAAATAATAAGTTCTACAAAAAAATATAATATTGATACAGAAGTTGTACCTGATACTAGAAAGTATTTAGAAAATTATCTAGAAAAAAACTATGGAAAATATTTAGATGAGATGACACTTATATGTGTTACTGGTACTAATGGTAAAACCACAACTGCATATTTGATATATGAACTTTTAAATATGCTTGGTAAAAAATGTGGATATGTTGGTTCTGTAGGTTATTATTTAGATAAATTTATTTGTGAAGTACCAAATTCTACACCAGATATATGTGATATGTATGAATATATCATAGAAGCATATGAAAAAGGATATAGATATTTTGCTATTGAAGGTAGTTCTCAAGGTATAGATTATGGTAGACTTAATACATTTAAATTTGATTATGTCATATTTACTAATCTAACACATGAACACTTAGATTACCATAAGACTATGGAAAACTATATGCTTACTAAAAAAAGAGTATTTTATCAATTAAAAAAAGATGGTAAAGCTATTATAAATATTGATGATATGTATTCTAAAAATTACATATTAGATGAAAATACTAATATATTATATGGAATGGAAAATGCAGATTACAAAATAAGTGATGTAGTATGTGGACTAGATAAAACATCATTTAAATTAAATGGCATTGATATTATAAGTCCATTACAGGGAGAATTTAATGTATATAATTTAGTTCCAACACTTGCTATATTAGATGATTTAGGAGTAAATAAATCTGAGTATATGAAACTAATTCCAAGACTTAAGGAACCAGAAGGTAGGAATGAAAAGATACCTTATAAAGATAATTTAGTAGTCGTGGATTATGCACATACTCCAGATGGATTTGAAAAAATTGCACAGGCATATCAAAGTGTTGGCATAAATGATTTATATATAGTCTTTGGGGCTTGTGGTAATAGAGATAGAAGTAAAAGACCATTGATGTTAAAAACTGCATGTAAGTATGCCAAATATGTAATTGTAACTGATTATAATTTAAATGGTGAAGATGGTAATCAGATAATAGAAGACGTCACAAAAGACGCGGCTGATACCAATTTTGAAGTAATAAGAGATAGAAAAAAAGCAATTGAAAAAGGTATTAGTCTTTTAAAAGGAAAAGATGTTTTACTAATATTAGGACATGGTCAAGAAAGATATTTAGATATTGGAAATAAAAAAATAGAATTTGATGATAGGGTAGAAGCAAAAAAAATAATTGATTCACTAACAAAATAAAAATTCTATTGATAAATTAATGCTTTTTTGATACAATTAAAGTGTATTTAAAGTAGGTGATGGTATGGATCAAACAAAAACTTATGTTATCAGTGACTTTCAAGATGAACTTGTTAAAGAAATACTAAAAGAAGTAACTGAAAGTCTAGAAGAACGTGGTTACGATCCTGTTAATCAAATTGTTGGATATTTGATTAGTGGTGATCCTGGGTATATTTCAAGCTATAGAGAAGCTAGAAGTAAAATTTCAAAATTAGATCGTACAAAGATTATTGAAGTTTTAGTTCGTGATTTGGTTAAATGAAATATATAGGACTTGACTTAGGTACTAAAACACTTGGGATTGCATTATCTGATTCAACACATTTTATTGCAACACCATATACTATTTTAACATTTGAGGAAGAAGATTATAATTCTACTATTAAACCTTTAAAGGAAATCATTGAATCGAATGATGTAGGAAAGATTATCTTAGGCCTACCTAAAAATATGAATAATACAATAGGAAATAGAGCAGAAGAAACTTTAAAATATAAAAGTTTATTAGAAGAAGAAATAAAACTTCCAGTAATAATGCAAGATGAGAGATTATCAACAGTATCTGCGCATAGTTATATGTTAGAGGCAGATATGTCTAGAAAAAAAAGAAAAGCTAAAGTTGATGGCTTAGCGGCAAGTATAATTTTGCAAACGTATTTGGATATAGAAAGAGGGAAATAATATGAAAAATTTAGAAGAACAAAAATTTACAGTAGTAAACAGTGAAGGAGAAGAAGTAGAATGTGAAGCTTTATTCAGATTTGAATCTGATGAGACTCATAAAAATTACATAGTATATACAGACAATTCTCAAGATGAAGAAGGTAATACTAGAGTATATGCATCTATTTATACTCCAGGTGAAGAGAAAACAAAATTAGAACCAATTGAGACTGATGCTGAATGGAATAAGATTCAACAAATTCTTGATGTTATCCAAGAACAAGTTAAAGAATCTATGGAAGGAGACGAGCAAGCTTAATAATAAGCTTGTTTTTGTAGTATGAAAAATTATGCGATAATGGCTAAAATGTTAATTATCTTTTTAGCGACTTTAATTATCCTAGTATGCGGTTTTTATAGATATGAAATAAGACCTATGGATAAAAATGGCACTGATGTTAGCCTTGAAGTAAAAGAAGGCGATACATGGTATTCCATTGCTGATAAACTATATTATTCAGGATTAATTAGATCAACAAATTTTTATAAGATATATATTAAATTATTTATGCCTGGTCATATAGAAGCAGGTCTATATAACTTATCTTCTAAAATGGATTTACCTACTATAATAGATACATTAGAAAAAGAAGCAGTTAATCCTAATGTTATTTCTATAACATTAAAAGAAGGTATAAATATGCGTGAAGTAGCTAAAATTATATCTGATAACACTTCAAATACTTATGATGATTTTATGGACCTAATGGTTGATACAGAATATATAGATTCACTAATTGATGAATATTGGTTTTTAGATGAAGATATTAAAGATGAAGATATATATTATCCATTAGAAGGTTATTTATTCCCAAGTACTTATAATATAGATAAAACAAGTGATTCAAAAGCAATCATTAAAACAATATTAGATAATATGGATTTAGTATTGTTAAAATATAAAACAGAAATTCAAAAAAACGATTTATCTATTCATGAGATTTTAACCCTAGCGTCTATTGTGGAATTGGAAGCTGGTACTAAAGCTGATAGGGCGGATGTTGCAGGAGTATTTATTAATAGAATTGATAATGATTGGTCATTAGGTAGTGATGTAACAACTTATTATGCATTAAAAATAGATGATTTTAAATATTCCCTAACTAATAGAGAATTGGCAACTTGTAATAAATATAATACTAGAAGTAACTGTGTAGTAGGTCTACCTATTGGACCTATTGGTAATGCAGGTGCCGAATCTATTGAGGCAGTATTAAATCCTACTAAGACTTCAATGTATTATTTTGTGGCAGATTGTAGTGGAAAAACTTATTTAACAGAAACATTAAAAGAACATAATAATATAATTGATAAATTGGAAGAAGAAAATAATTGGTGTCAATAACCAATTATTTTTATGGTATAATTAAATTGGTGATGTTATGCAAGAACTTGAAGAATACGCAAAGATAAATAATGTTCCAATAATGCTTCCAGATGGTATTGAATTTTTAAAAGATTATATTAAAAAAAATAATATTAAAAACATTTTAGAAATTGGTACTGCGATCGCTTATTCTGCTATACAAATGGCATCTATATCTAGTGATATAACTGTAACAACTATTGAAAGAAACGATATTATGTATGAAGAGGCTATTAAAAATATTTCTAAATATAATATGGAAAATCAAATTAAGGTTATTAAATCTGATGCATTAGAAGTGACATTAAGTGATTCTTATGATCTAATATTTATAGACGCTGCTAAAAGCCAATATATTAAATTTTTTAATCGTTTTACACCATACTTAAAAGATTCTGGTGTAGTTATTACTGATAATTTAAATTTTCACGGATTAAGAGAAAAAAGAGCTGAAATCAAAAGTAAGAATCTTCGTAGTATGATGAACAAATTAAATGATTATATTGAGTTTTTAAAAGATAATAAAGATTATACTACTGAGTTTTTAGATATTGGTGATGGTATTGGAATAACAAGAAAAAATAGATAGTTATCTATTTTTTTATTTATCATATAATTAATTAGGTGATAATATGACAAAAAAAGACGAATTCAAATTATTTGTTAAAGACCATCCTGAATTAATATCACATGTTACTAAAGGTGAAGTGACATGGCAAGGTTTATATGAAATATATGATATATATGGTGAAGATACTAGTGTCTGGAAAGATTATCTAAAAACATCTATAAAATTACCAGAATTTTTTAATACATTTAAAAATGTCAACTTAGACGAAGTAAAAGAAGGTATAGATAATTTTCAAAAGATATTAGGTATGCTTAGTGGTCTTACTTCAAAAAATGAAACTACATATAAGCCAAGACCAATATATAAGCATTTTGACGATTAATGAGTATTGATATTCAGTTTAAATTAAAATCAAATCCTAATTATATAAAATATTTGAGGGAAAATTCTAGATGGTATAAAATTCTTTTAAGAGATCCTAATTCATTTAATGATTTTGCAGATGAAGTTAAAGTAAATTATCATCTAAGACCAATTGATAAGATAAATCAAGTATTTAAATTCTTTGAACTTTATAATACATTAATGGGGCCAAAATAGATTTTAATATTTTGGCTTTTATAGTATAATTAGATTAGGTGATTTTATGCGTGTAATAAGTGGCATTTATAAAGGTAAAAACATATTAGGATTTGATATACCTGGTACTAGACCTACAATGGATCGTGTCAAAGAATCAATGTTCGCGATGATACAAAATAAAATTAAAGATAAAGTTTATCTAGACCTATTCGCAGGATCTGGTTCACTAGGGATAGAGGCATTATCTTTAGGTGCTTCTAAGGTATATTTTGTTGATAATAATCCTGAAGTAATAAAAGTATTAAATAAAAACTTATCAAGTATGGATAATTATGAAGTAATAATGCTAGATTATAATAAAGCTTTAAAAGAATTTAAAAGATTAAATATTAAATTTGATGGTATAATTTTAGATCCACCATATTCTAGACATTTTATTAACAAAATTTTAGATTTTATATATGACAATGAATTGTTAAATGAAGATGGAATAATAATATGTGAATATGAAGATGAAAAAGTAAATACTAATAAATATAATGTATATAAGATGAAAAAGTATGGAGTTAAAACGGTTACAGTTTTTGACACAAAGTAATATATATGTTATAATTTAATAGTTTCTTGGGAGTGATAAAATGAAAATTAATTCGGTTGATTTAAGTATAAGTGCGGTTAGACGTAGTCAATATCCTACTGACGGAAAACCAGAATTTTTATTAGTTGGAAGAAGTAATGTTGGTAAATCAAGTTTTATAAATACTATTATAAATAGAAAAAATTTCGCTAGAACTTCTGCGACACCTGGTAAGACACAAACAATCAATTTCTATTTAGTTAATGATAATTTTTATTTAGTTGATGCTCCTGGATATGGTTATGCAACATTATCAAAAGATAAGCAAAAGAAATTTGGTTTGATGATGGAAGATTACCTAGAACATCGTGAAAATCTAAAGCAAGTATTTATGCTTGTTGATTTTAGACATAAACCTACAAATGATGATATAGCAATGTATAACTATTTAAAATATTATAAAATTCCTGTTACTATAGTGGCTACTAAAACAGATAAGATAGGTATTACACTACATCAAAAACAAAGAAATCTAATTTTGGATGCCCTAGATTTAGTAGTAGGTGATGATTTTATTATGTTTTCCAATATAACAAAAGATGGAAAAGATGATGTAATCCATAAAATGGAAAGAATGATGTAATAAATCAATTTAATTATTTTCATATAATATAATGGTGGTTATATGAAAATTAAATTAGATGATTCCAATATCATTATTTTTTTAAGTAAATATATTACTCAAAATTTCGATTATAGTGATACAGTTAATTTAGAAAAAGAACTTAAAAAGATTTTTAATAAGTTATCACTTTATTATAATATAGAATTAAGTGGTTATTATGATATATATTTGTATTTAGATAATAATTATGGTGCAGTATTAGAATGTATTAAGGATACTTATACATATGATGATACATTTTTAGATATAAGATTAACATTAAAATATATTAATTTCTTATATGAAATAGAGGATATAGAAAATTTTTCTTTTATGCATAATATTTATTTATATGATGGAAGAATCTATTTAGAAATTTTAGAAAATATAGACTTTTTAAAAACATCAAATATTATAGAAAAAAGTGATGTAATTTATAAAGATATAGATAAGATAAAACGATATGGTAAAGAGGTGATATTATGAAAACAGTCGCATTATTAGGTAGACCTAATGTTGGTAAATCAACAATATTTAATAGATTAGTTGGTAAGAAAATATCAATAATAGAAGACACCCCAGGTATAACTAGAGATAGAATATATGGTAAGGTAACATTTGGTAAATATAGTTATAATTTAATTGATACAGGCGGAATAGATATATCAAATGAAGATTTCAATAAAGAAATTAAAATGCAAGCAGAAATTGCTATTAATGAGGCTGATGTAATTGTACTAGTAGTTGATGGTATGGAAGGAATTACATCTAATGACTTAGTCGTAAGAGATATGCTTATGAAGTCAAATAAAAAAGTTATAGTTGCCATTAATAAATATGATAGTAAAAAAACAAAAGATAATTTATATGATTTTTATGAATTAGGTTTTGATACATATATTCCTGTTAGTGGTGAACAAAATATGGGTATCTATGACTTACAAGAAGAAATTACTAAAGATTTTCCTTTAGAAGAAGAAGTGGATGATGAGCATATTAAATTTAGTTTAATAGGAAGACCTAATGTAGGTAAATCAAGTTTAGTAAATGCAATAGTTGATTCTGATAGGGTAATCGTATCTGATATAGCAGGTACAACAAGAGATGCAGTAGATACATCTTTTAAATATCATGGTGAAGAATATACAGTTATAGATACAGCAGGATTACGTAGACAAGGACGTATTTATGAGAATGTAGAAAAGTATAGTCTTTTAAGAACTATGCGTGCAATAGATAGATCTGATGTATGTCTACTTATTTTAGATGCAACTACTGGCATAATTGAACATGATAAACATATCGCATCATACGCAATAGAAGCAGGAAAACCAATTATCATAGTTGTTAATAAATGGGATACTATAGAAGAAAAAGAAGCCGATATGAAAAAATGGACTAATGATATAAGAGCTGATTTTCAGTTTATACCATATGCTCCAATAATATTTTTATCAGCTTTAACTAAAAAACGTATTCATACATTAATGCCTACTATTTTAAAAGTATATGAAAATAGTAGAAAACAAATTTCTACAAGCTTAATTAATAATGTTATAGAAGAGGCTGTAAGATTAGAGATGCCTCCTTCATATAAAGGTAAACGTCTTAAGATATATTTTGTATCACAAGTAAGGACGCAACCACCTACATTTGAATTTAAGGTAAATAGTAAAGGATTACTTCATTTCTCTTATAAAAGATATTTAGAAAATCAAATAAGAAAATCATTTGATTTTGAAGGAACTCCAATAGTATTAGAATTTAAAGGAAAAGGTGAAGAGGAATTGTAAAAAAATCAGCTTATTGCTGATTTTTTTCTTCTATTTCTTTTTTTATTTTTTTAATAGTACTTGAAATACCCATACAAGTAAATATAGCGGCTATAGCATAATCCAAGAAAAATGCCATTAATATTTTATTATTACTATACATTTCTTCTAATAATTTAAGCGTTGGTTTAATACCTTCATTATATAGTGCAATAGAAGGAATAATCACCATCATAGAAAGTGTTACACAACCAAATGATGTCATAATAATTATTCTCGGTAAAAATTCATCTTCAAATCCTTGAAATAATCTGTATCCATATAATGCCCCATAAGCAATAAATATTGCTAGAAAAGAAAACATCATATTTAAATATAAGTATGATAAAATCCAAGGTATACATCCTATTAACCCACCTATAATGGCACCTATAATTCCTTTTATATATTTCATATAATCACCTAGTTAATTATAACATATTATTAATGTAATCCAAAATGATAATACACATATATTATATTAGGAGTGATGTTATGGCATTTGGTGATTCATTTTTTAAAAGGATTAAAGAAAAAACTAATGTAGATAAAGAAACTATTTTATCACTTGCTAGTAAACTACAAAAAAATGATATGAAAAACGAGGGTACATTAAGAGAAGTAATAGCAGAATTATCACATATAACAGGTAAAGATGTTAGTGAGGATAGCATAAAAAAGATTATTAAAACTGTTCAAAATGATGATGTTCCAAAAGATATAGATAAAATGATATAACTATATCTTTTTTGATTAGTAGTTATTTTTTTAGTTTCGTGATATACTATTTATGTGGAAAATGAGGAATTAATATGCGTGTTAAAAGAAGTGGATTTATTGAAGGAACTTTAATTGCTACTATAGCAATTATAATTACTAAAATATTAGGAATGTTATATGTTATTCCTTTTTACGCGATTGTTGGCGTGAAGGGTAGTGCTTTATATGCATACGCATATAATATCTATGTTATATTTTTAGATATATCATCTGCAGGTATACCTTCTGCAATGTCTAAAATAATTAAAGAATATCAAACTTTGGGACATGAAGACGCTAAAGTAAGAGCTTATAAATTGGGTAGAAAAATGATATTCTTTATCTCAATGGCAATATTTATAATATTATTTATATTTGCTTCTTCTATTGCTACTTTAATATTAGGTGATTTAAGTGGTGGTAATACTATAGAAGATGTTACATTAGTTATAAGAGCAGTTTCACTTGCTATATTAATAATTCCTTTTTTATCAGTAACTAAAGGATATTTACAAGGGCATAATGTTATAGGAATATCTTCTGCCTCTCAAGTAATTGAACAAATAATTAGAATAGCAATTACAATAGGTGGTAGTTACCTAGGTATTAAAGTATTTAAAATAGGTCTTAAATATTCTGTTTCACTAGCATTACTTGGTGCGTTTGTTGGTGGAGTAATAGCAATACTATATATCTATATTAAAATAAGAAAGCATAAAAAAGAATTATCTTTAGAAGGAAATTTAGAAAAAGATAAAATAACAGATAGAGAAATAGTAAAAAAAATATGGTATTATGCACTACCATTTATTGCGATCAATGTAGCTGCTTCTATATATAACTTTGTTGATATGGTATTTATATCAAGAACTATGGGATATTTAGGTTATGATGCCGCTATAACAGAGTTTGTTACATCTGCAGTAACTACTTGGTCTGGTAAAATAGGTATGGTAGTAAATGCTATTGCTATGGGACTTACTGTAAGTTTAATACCAAATGTAGTAGAAGCATATACATTAAAAAAATGGGATGTTGTAAGTGATAGATTTAATAAAGCAATTCAAATAATAGTAACAGTATGTGTACCTATGGTACTTGGTATTATGTTCTTATCAAAACCATTATGGAATGTATTTTATGGTGCTGAACAACTGGATTTAGGTGCTTCTATATTAGCTACATATACTATACTTTGTATTTTCTATAACTTATTTATGATTACAACATCGACATTACAAAGTATTAATAAATTTAGGTTAGTATTATTATCTACAATTATTGGTTATGCAGCTAATGCTATACTAGATGTTCCATTCATGATACTATGTCATAAATTAGGTATTTCTCCATATATAGGAGCATTTATGGCTTGTGTTGTTGGTTATTCTATAAGTATATTTATACCGCTTATTAAGCTTAATAAAGAGTATAATATTAAATATAATAAGACAATATTAATCACACTTAAAACTATAATTCCATGTCTTGTTATGTTTATACCATTGGTACTTTTTAAATCAATTTATAATTATGATGAATTAAGTAGATTATCTTGTGTTATATATATTGCTATAGCAAGTGTATTAGGTGCATTGACGTATTTTGTAGTTGCATTTAAACTTAAAATATTTGATGATATATTAGGTACAAATGTATTAAAAATAATAAAACAAAAAATATCTTTTAAATCTAAAAACAAGTAGTAATACTTGTTTTTATTATAAAATAAATGATATAATTAATTAGGTGAATAAAATGGAAAAACTAAAGTATTTAATATCTATTTTTATGGGGAAAACATCTAATATAGTAATGAGATTAATGGGGAAGAAAGTCCCTTATTTTCCTGGATATGTGGCAAGAAAATTTTGTAAAAATTTCTTAAGTATGGTGGAAAAACCAAAACTTACAATCGCGGTAACTGGTACTAATGGTAAATCTACAATATGTGGAATATTAGAAGATTTTTTTCAAAAACAAGGATATAGGGTAATAAATAATAAAGGTTTTAATATTGAAACTGGCATCATATCAATGTTTTTAAAAAATATGAATTTATTTGGAAAGTTAAACGCGGATGTTGCAATTATGGAAATAGATGAAGCAACGACTGTTCATATATTTAAACACATTGAACCAGATTATTATATTTGTACAAACTTATTTAGAGATTCTATGCATGACAATAGCAATGTAGATAATATCGCAAGTAAGATTAAAAAAAGTATGCCAAAACATGCGAAGTTAATTTTAAACGCGGATGACTTGCTTACTGTAGGACTTGCTAATTCTAATGCTATATATTTTGGTATTTCTGAAGAGGTTAAAGGAAATACTAAGCACATATTTAGTGATTTAGTATACTGTCCTAAATGTATGTCTAAATTAGTATTTAAGGATACTAAATATTTCCATATAGGTAATGTTTATTGTCCTAATTGTGGCTATACTAATCCTAAAAGAGATTATGATGCATCAATTAAAGGTAGTGAAATAATCATTAAACATAAAAAAGAGACATTAACTTATCCTTTAAAAGTAAGTAGTATTTTTAATATTTATAACTATATTGCTTCAATCGCTTTATTTAAAGAATTAGGTTATAGTGATGATGTTATTACTTCATATTTATGCAATATGAAATTAATTGAAACAAGGTATAGTGAAGAGATGATTGGTAATATTAAACTTATTAATCATTTAGCAAAGGGTCAAAATCCTGTTGCGTGTTCATCTGTATTTGAATATGCGGTTAAAAGCAATAAAGATAAAGCAATACTTCTTATGTTAGATGATGTTACTGATAGACGTGAATCATCTGAAACTATCGCGTGGTATTATGATACTGATTTTGAACTTTTTAAAAATTCAAAAGTTAAAAAAATTATAATCAGTGGTGCAAGAGGATATGATGTATATGTAAGGATGTTACTTGCTGGTATTGATCCTAAAAAAATGGTTGTAACAGAAGAAGATGCTATGGCTAGATATATACCATTTAAATCTATTAAAGAAATATATTTGCTTCATGATATAACATTATATGATCAATCACTTGAAGTTTTGAAAAAAATAAGAAAAGCAGGTGGTCAAAATGAAAATTGAAATACTTTTTCCAGAAATATGTAATCTATATGGTGATAGTGGTAATGTTATGCTTTTAGAAAATACTTTGAAAAAGGCTGATATTATTAAAACTACCTTACTTGATGAACCTTATTTTGCTAAACATGATGTTGATTTTATTTATATGGGGCCATCTACTCCTAATAATCAAAAAAAAGTATTAGAAAAATTGATGCCTTATAAAAAAAGAATTAAAGAATTAATAGATAAAGGTGTAGTATTTTTATTTACAGGTAATGCATTAGAATTAATGGGTAAAACCATTAATGAAAATGATGCTTTGGCTATATTTGATTATAAATCTTTTATAGACGAAGGAAAAAGATATACAAGTTTATTTTTAGGTAAATATAAGGGATTGAAAGAAGAGGTAGTAGGTTATAAAGCTCAAAGTAGTAATTCTTTAATTGAATCTAATTATTTATTTGAATGCATAAAAGAAAAAGATATAGAAAATGAAGGAATTCATATAAATAATTTTTATGGTACTAATTTATTAGGACCAATATTAGTTTTAAACCCATACTTTACTAAAAAATTATTAAGTTTAATTGGGTATAAAGGTAGTTTATATATCGAAAAAGAATTAATAACTGCTTATAAAAAAAGATTAAAAGAATTTAAAAATGAAAATACAAAATATTAAATCTTAGATAATTCTAAGATTTTTTTGTAATATCAGTTTCGTTTAATCATATATTTTAGTGTAAGAAAGTAGGGATTAAATGGATAAAATAGAAATTATTAAAAATATATCGGCACGAACAGGCGGTGAAGTATATTTTGGTGTTGTTGGTGCGGTTAGAACAGGGAAATCTACATTTATAAAAAAAGTTTTAGAAACATTAGTTGTCCCTAATATAGAGGATACTTATGAGAAAAAAAGATGCTTAGATGAAATACCTCAATCTGCAGCGGGAAAAATGATTATGACTACTGAACCGAAATTTGTTCCTTCGAAGGCCGCGACTATTCAAATAGATGATTTTAAATCAAAAATTAGATTAGTTGATTGTGTTGGATATGTTATTGATGGTGCGAAAGGATATGAAGATGAGATGGGACCTAGAATGGTTAAAACACCATGGTATGAGGAGGAAATACCTTTTGTTGAAGCTGCATCTTTAGGTACAGAAAAAGTTATTAAGGATCATTCTACTATAGGTATATTAGTAACTACTGATGGCTCTATTTGTGAAATCCCAAGAAGCAGTTATGAAGTTGCGGAAGAAAAAGTAGTTAGTGAATTAAAACAGATAGGTAAACCTTTTGTTATCGTTTTAAATTCAACACATCCATTATTACCAGAAACTGATAATTTGGCTAGTAGTCTTAAAGAAAAATATGATGTACCAGTAATACCTTTAAGTATAGCTGATATGTCTGAAAGAGATATATATTCTATTTTAAAAGAAGCATTATATGAATTTCCTGTAATAGAAGTAAACGCATCTATTCCAGATTGGATAGCAGCTTTATCACATGATAATTGGCTTAAAAAAATATATATCGATGAGATTAAAGAAGCAATTTGTGAAATAGATAAGGTAAGAGATATAGAAAAAATAACTTCAAAATTTAAAGAATCTGAATATATTTCCAAAGCCTATTTATCAGATGTAGATACATCTAATGGCGAAATTACTATTACAATCACACCACCTAATGGATTATATGAACAAATATTGAAAGAGGCAATAGGAGTTAATATATCATCTAAAGCTGATTTAATTTATGTATTCCAAGATTATAATAAGTCAAAAAATGAATTTGATCAGATTAAAAATGCATTACAGATGGTTAAAACGACAGGTTATGGTGTGGCATCTCCAACATTATCTGATATGAAACTTGCAACACCAGAAGTTATTAAGCAAGGTTCTAGATATGGTATTAGACTTAAAGCAGTAGCGCCTTCAATACACATGATACGTGTAGATGTTGAATCTACATTTGAACCAATAATAGGTTCTGAAATTCAAAGTAAAGAACTTATTGATTATATACAAAAAGATTCCCAAAACGATCCAGATAGTATATGGAAAAGTGAGATATTTGGAAGAAGTCTTGATGTAATAGTAAAAGAAGGTATTCAAGCTAAATTATCTTTAATGCCAGAAAACGTCAGATTCAAGCTTCAACAAACGTTATCTAAGTTAGTAAATAAAGGTAATAGTAATTTATTTGCTATTGTAATATAAGAGTGGTAATACTCTTTTTTTTGTGTTAAAATTAGGTTAAGGTATAGTAGTTTAGAGGTGAATTATGAAAGAAGAAATGATGGAATTAATATCAAAAAGAAAATATAATGAAGTTAAAAATATCATTAGTAATATGAATGAATATGATATAGCGTCATCACTAGAAGAAGTTGATGATGAATTTAGAATTAAATTATTTAGATTATTACCTAAGGATATTGCATCTAATGTTTTTTCTAATATGGATGAAGATGTTCAAATATCTTTAATAACTTCATTAACAAAAAAGGAAGCTACAGAACTTATTGAAGATATGTATACAGATGATGCAGCAGACTTATTTGAAGAAATGCCTGCTATATTAGTTCCTAAATTACTCGCGAATGTTTCTAGTGAAACAAGAACATCTATTAATAAACTATTAAAATATAAAGATAATTCTGCAGGTTCACTTATGGCAATGGAATATATCCATTTAAAAATGGGATTAACTATAAAAGAATCTATTGATAGAATAAGAAAACAAAAAGATGATTTTGTATCATTTGATTCATGTTTTGTTACAGATAGTAAAAGAAAATTAATAGGATATATAGATATTAAAGATTTATTAGTAAATGATATGGATACATTAATTGATGATATAATGAAGCCTTGTAATCATGTTATTGAAACTTTAATGGATCAAGAAGAGGTAGCTAGAATATTTAAAGACTACGATTATCAAACATTACCTGTTGTCGATATGGAACAAAGACTTGTTGGTATTATTACAATCGATGATATCGTAGATATTATGGAAGAAGAAACTACTGAAGATATTGAAAAGATGGCTGCCATAACTCCATCAGATAAAACTTATATTAAAACAGGTGTTATAGAAACATTTTTAAAAAGAATACCTTGGTTACTTCTTTTAATGATATCTGCTACATTTACAGGCAGTATTATAATCCATTTTGAAGATGCCTTAGCTATGTATGTTAGCCTAACTGCGTTTATTCCAATGCTTATGGATACTGGTGGAAATGCAGGAAGTCAAGCGTCCGTATCTGTAATAAGAAGTCTTTCATTAAAAGAAATTGATTATAAAGACGTATTTAAAGTATTATGGAAGGAATTTAGAGTATCTATATTATGTGGAATTACTTTAGCGTGTGCTAACTTTTTAAAACTAATATTTATAGATTCAGTTGGTGTACAAGTCGCGTTGGTAGTATGTCTTACTTTAGTATTAACTGTTTTAGTAGCTAAATTAATAGGAAGTTCACTACCGATACTTGCTAAAAAGTTAGGTTTTGACCCCGCAGTAATGGCAAGTCCTTTTATAACTACATTAGTAGATGCCACATCACTTTTAATATATTTCAAAATTGCTAGTGTTTTATTAGGAATTTAAGTTTTAAATTATATAAAAAAAGGTAATTTTTTCTAATAAAATGGCGAAAAAGCATTAAAAATGCTTGCATTACTCAATAAATAATGATAAGATTTAATTGTAAGCAAGATAGATTGTCTTACTTAAAATATGACATATATATATAGGAGGTAACGAAATGTCAAAGACTGATTTAGTAACTTATGTTGCAGAAAAAGCTGAATTAACTAAAGCTGATGCTTCAAGAGCTGTTGAAGCAATGATCGCTGGTGTTGAAGCAGGATTAAAAAAAGAAGGAAAAGTAACTATTACAGGATTCGCTACTTTTACAGCTAAGAAAAAAGCTGCTAAAACTGGTAGAAACCCTAGAACTGGTGAACCAGTTAAAATTCCTGCAAGAACTGCTGTTACAATTAAAGCTGGATCTAAATTAAAAGATGCTTTAAACTAAGAGGCTTTTATGTCTCTTTTTTCTTGGAAAGTGTAGGAATAATATGAGGGAAAAAGCAATTGAACTTTTAAATAAAATTAGTGATGCAGGTTACACCGCGTATATTGTCGGTGGTTATCCAAGAGATTTATATTTAAAAAGAAAAACTAATGATATAGATATTTGTACTAATGCAACTCCTAAAGATTTAAAATTAATTTTTGGTAATGCCATGTTACCTAAAGTAAATTATGGTTCGGTGACTGTCATATATAAAAAAGTAAGATTTGAAATAACAACTTTTAGAAAAGAGTATAAGTATCTTCAAAATCGTGTACCTAGTAAAATTAAATATATAGATAATTTATTAGATGATTTAAAAAGAAGAGACTTTACTATAAATACAATATGTATTTCTAAAGATGGTAATGTAATAGATTTATTAGACGGTATAAAAGATATAGACGATAAAACTATTAGAATGGTTGGTAATCCTAAGGATAAGTTAAAAGAAGATGCCTTAAGAATTTTAAGAGCATTAAGATTTGCTACACAACTTAATTTTAAATTAGATGATAATTTAGTTAAATATATAAAAAAATATGGCTATTTAGTAAAAAATTTATCTTCATATAGAAAGCAAGAAGAATTAAATAAAATATTTTTATCTGATAATAGGGAATATGGTATCAACTTAATTAAAGATCTAGGACTTGCAAGTTTTCTAGATTTAGATATGACTAATTTAGTTATCACAGAATATCCAATAGGAATATGGGCTCAAATGAATGTATTAGATAAGTATAAGTTTAATAATAATGATTATGATACTATTGTAAAAATAAATGAGATTAAAAGTTTACCTATAGATAATCACATTTTATATAGATATGGCTTATATATTGTATCTATAGTTGCTAATATACGTGGTATAAGCAAAAGAACTATAACATTACAATATAATAGATTACCTATTAAAAGTAGACATGATATAAAAATAACTCCAAAGGATATAATGGATGTTTTATCTAAAAATGCTGGTCCATATATAAAAGAAATATATAGAGATCTTGAATATAATATATTAGAAAATAAACTTCCTAATGATTCTAAGATATTAAAAGAATATGTATTGGCTAATTATTCTAATATATGATAAAATATATTTGGTGATTTTATGAGTTTTAAAATTGATAGAATATCTAGTGATATGGTTAAAGAAATAAGTTATATATTAATGATGGAAGTAAAAGATCCTAATGTTAAATTTGTAACTGTAACAGATGCACATGTAACAAATGATTTATCATATGCAAAAATATATGTAACAGTTTTAAATAAGGAATATATAACTGAAACTTTGAAAGCTTTAAATAATGCGAAAGGCTTCATTAGAAATGAACTTAAAAACCGTATGGATATTAGAAATATTCCTGAATTAGAATTCGTTTATGATGAGTCTATTGAATATGGAAGTAAAATAGAAAAGATAATTGAAGATATTCATAAGAATTGATTTAATTTCTTTTTTATGTTAAACTTTAGTTGGTGATGGCTGTGATTAAAATATTATATGTAAGTCCTGCTAGAATAAGTGTAAAAGATTGGATGAAGGTATCTCCAATTGAACAAATATCTTCTATAGAAGATAAGAAAAATGAAGTTTATATAAAAAGAGTAAATTTATCAAATGGTGAGTTTCCAGACTTACTAGAAGAAGAAATAAATAAATTAACCGAGAAAGATAATAGTAGTTTAAAATCTAGAAAGTAGAAAGTTAGTGGTTGATGAAAACTAACCTAAGTTATAAATGAAGATACATATCTGGAGTTAAAACGGATATCCCCGTTAAGGATAAAGTGCATAGATATCTATGAAATAAGGTGGTACCGCGAAAACTCGTCCTTATATTTATAGATATTTTTTTATTAGGAGGATATATGAAAAAGATTATATTTGATTTAGATAATACCCTAATAGAATGGATAGATGAATATGATTATCCTTTAAAAGACACATTAAAAGATTATGGTATTAAATTTGATTATAAAGTATTATCTCATTCAATAGATGAATATGATTATGAAAGTAATAAATATAGTAGCTTAGATTTACTAAATTATTTAAATAAAAAACATAATTTAAACTTAACTATAGATTTTATAAATGATTGGTTAAAAAGATTTGGTGAAATGGGAAGTGTATCAGAAGATGTTATTGACTTACTTAAATATTTATCAAGTAAATATGAATTAGTTTGTTTGACTAGTTTTGATAGTAACTGTCAAATAAATAGATTAAAACACGCAGGTATCTATAAATATTTAAAAAATGTTTATGGTGGAAATGATTATAAGAAGCCAGATGAACAAGCTTTTAAAAACGCTATAGGTAATACAGATATATCTGAATGTATCATGGTAGGTGATAGTTCATATTTTGATATCGAACCTGCTAAAAAATTAGGTATTAAAACATATCAAATAGGTGTTGATATAAAAAGCATATTAGATTTAAAGGAGATGTTATAAATGAATGAATATATAGATTCTACATTACTTAAAAGTGACGCGACTATAGAAGATATAGAAAAATTATGTGAGGATGCCAAAAAGTATCATTTTGCTACCGTATGTGTAAATCCGTATTATGTGCCACTTGCTAAAGAATTATTAGAAGATTCCACAGTAGAAGTTGCTACAGTAATAGGATTTCCATTAGGTGCAAATACTACAAATGTCAAAGTATATGAAGCTGTAGATGCAGTAGAAGCCGGTGCCGATGAAGTTGATATGGTAATCAATATTGGTGCTTTAAAAGATGGAGAGACAGAATACGTTAAAAATGAAATTGAACAAGTTAGAAATATTTTAGATGGTAAAGTATTAAAAGTTATTATTGAGACATCTTGTCTAACAAAAGAAGAAATTATTAAAGCAGTAGAAATTTGTAATGAAACATTTGTTAATTTTATTAAAACTAGTACAGGATATGGTACTAGAGGTGCCAGTATAGAAGATATTAAATTAATAAATGAATACAAAAATGATCTTTTAGAAGTAAAAGCATCTGGTGGTATTAAAACAAGAAAAGAAGCAGAAGAGTTTTTGAAATTAGGAGTTACTAGAATAGGTACTTCTAATGCCGTTAACATAATAAGTGATTGTCACTGTGGTGATGAATGTCATTGTGGTGATGATTGTCATTGTGGTGATGAATGTCACTGTGGTGATGAATGCCATTGTGGTGATGATTGCCATTGTGGTGATGAATGTCACTGTGGTAAGGAGGATTAATATGAAGTGTTTTGAAGATTTAAAA
>JAEEGL013686155.1_pt1 | contig 22527 bp, 10 predicted proteins | sample 9134231 | NCBI WGS metagenome assembly JAEEGL01 (sample SAMN16246548, study PRJNA631951) | gut metagenome | biome: gut microbiome; feature: rumen; material: fiber-attached | host: Bos | place: Iran: Karaj | collected 2018-10
CGAACAGCGTGTCGAGATACACCTTGCGGTCGTTGATTCCGAGTGCGTTGTATCTGACTATTGCGTAATGGATTGTGGTGAGATGTTTGTCCATTGCGCTTGCTATGGGGCTTGGCGCGTCTCTCGTTATCGGGACGAATACGTCCGGCATCACTCCGCTCTTGGAATACACCTTGCGGTGGTGCTTGGTGAAGTACGCGGTGGTGTCTTTGGGCTTGAAGGCAGTCGCGCTGTCGTATTCGCCGTTGTTGTAGCGGTCGTTGAGGTCGCTGTTGTATGTGTTGTAGTCTTTTTGGAGCGAGCGTCCCGACGGCGTGTAGTATCTCAGCGTGGTGAGGCGCACCTGGCTGCCGTCGGGCATCTGTATCGGGGTCTGCACAAGCCCTTTGCCGAATGTCCGTCGTCCTATGATTACTCCACGGTCGTTGTCCTGGATTGCGGCGGCGAGTATTTCTGCCGCAGAGGCGGTCCGGTTGTCCACGATGCAAGCGATGCGCATCCCGGCGCATATGCCTATGCGCGTGGTGTCGATGAAGATGTCGTCTGTCACGTTGTTGCGCCCCACGGTGGATACTATCGTGTCGCCGAAGCGCAGGATTTCGCTGGCGATGCGCTTGGCTTGCTCTACGCGCCCTCCAAGGTTGCCACGGAGGTCTATTATTAGGTTTTGTGCGCCGAGTTGCCGTAGTATGGCCGTCCTGCCCACAAACTCGAAGTGCGAATTGTCGCTGAAGCTCTCCATCTTGATGTAAGCGGTGGTGCTGTCGGCCATGTATGACGCCGTGGCGGACTTTACGGGGACTAATTCGCGCGTGATTTCCACCATTATAAGGGAGTCGACGCCGTGCCTTTTGAGCCCCACTTTCACCTTGGTGCCTTGGTCGCCGCGCAGATGCGCCGAAGTAATTTTTTTTGCGTCTTTGCCTGTTACGTCGTCGCCGTCCACTTCCACTATCTTGTCGCCCGGGCGGATGTCGAGGTGAGATGAAGGGCCGTTTGGTGTTAGGCTGATTACAAAGGACGTGTCGTTGAAGGGGTAGTTTTCGATTCCGACGCCGTAGAACCCTCCTTTGACCGACTTATCGACCTCATTGAGCTCCTGCGCCGGAATGTACGCCGAATGTGGGTCGAGCTGTGCGAGCAGGAATGGGATTGTGAGTTCGTTGAGGCTGTCGATGTCGATGTCGTCCACGTACTTGTAGTCGATGATGTTGATGACGGTCTGCATCTTGGAGAGCCTTCCGTTGAATAACGACAGCTCCACTTTCTCTTTCGATGTGCTGAAACAGAATTTGCCGAGCAGCAGTCCGGTCAGGCAGGCTGCAAAAAGGTACAGAGGAAGTGGGTTGCGTGGTTTCATCTAATTGGATTCAAGATTGTTGATGTCGATGAATACTGTCTCGATGTTGGCTCGGTGCAGGAGTTCGAGTCCGTCGGTGAGGCGGTACATCTCGCCATATACAACGCGCTTGATGCCGCTCTGGATTATTAGTTTTGCGCACTCCATGCAGGGAGAGGCGGTCACGTAGAGTGTTGCTCCGAGAGAGTTGTTGTTGCTCTTGGCGACCTTTGTGATGGCGTTGGCCTCGGCGTGGAGGACGTAAGGCTTTGTGGTGCCGTCGTCGAGTTCGCACACGTTTTCAAACCCCGACGGAGTGCCGTTGTAGCCGTCGGAGATGATCATCTTGTCCTTGACGATAAGTGCGCCCACCTGACGGCGCGTACAATATGAATTTTCCGCCCAAATCCTCGCCATGCGCAGGTATCGGCGGTCGAGTGCCTCTTGCTTGTCCATAATCGATTGCAAATATACCTAATTGCGCGGTCTTTGCAAAATTAATTTTGATAATTTTGTTGACGGCTACCACCTGATCTGCTCCTTGGGTATCAGGTTGTAGTCAGACATCACTTCCGAATGGTAGTTCCAATTGAGTTATTTTTGGCACGCAACGGCAGCGGATGCTCCTTGAATCCCCAGCATGTTGCGCGTGTGTCCTTGCACTGCCCGAATATCTCGGCAGCGTTCATAACGGCAAAGTCGTCCTTGGTGAGCATGACGATGAGCGTAGGCTTTTGAAGAGGAGCTTTCCCCAAAAAAGATTGTTGTGTCATTGCTAACTAATATTTTTGCAAAGGTGGTGATTAATTCGCAATTAGCAAAAAAATTTCATACCTTTGTTGCCGAAAACATAATAAAAACACATCAAAACACTTATGAAACACTTTTGGAAATCCATTGGCGCAGTGGCTATGATATGCGCCGTGTCTGCATGCTCGCAGACGCAAAACCAACAGACATTCCGCATCAACGGAACGGTAGCCGACGAAATCAGCGACACAGCCTACTTCGTCTTCATCGGCGACACCAACTTCAACGTTGACATGAAGGCGGCGCCCACCGACACAATCATCGTCAAGGACAAGAAATTCACCTACACCAATTCCGACATCAAGGAGCCGAGGCTGATCAACTTGCAGGCGATATTCAAGAACGGCGAGGTGTGCAATGCGTATGTGGATTTTGTGCTTGTGCCGGGCGAAACCGCCGAGCTGAAAGTCAACAACGGCTACTTTGACCTTGATGGCACGGGATTTTACAAGCAGTGGCATGCGCTGGACACCATGGTGACCAACGACCACAATAAGCTCACGGAACTCCGCGACCAGCTCAGGAGCAAGCCCGACCTCACTCAGGAGGAAATCGACGGTTTCAATTCGCTTGCAGAGGCAACAATGAAAAAGGAGGAGGACTATGTGTTGGCACACCGCACGGAGGAGGCTGTCATATTCTGCAACCCGATTATGGTGGGCGTAAGTCCTCACCGTATGTACGACAGCCTTCCCGCCGAAATCCGCAACGGCCGTTTCAAAAACTGGATGGACAAGTACATCGCAAGGGAGGACGAGCAGACACGCCGCCAAGCAGAAAGCGAGAAAAACCTCGCTGCAACAGCCGAGGGCAAGATGTTTGCCGATTTCTCTGTCGAATACAACGGCAAGACCACTAAGCTCTCCGATTATGTAGGCAAGGGCAAATATGTTCTTGTTGATTTTTGGGCGTCATGGTGCGGACCCTGCCGTGGCGAAATCCCCAACATCATCAACGTCTATAACAAGTACAAGGGCAACAAGTTTGAAGTGCTTGGCGTGGCTGTCTGGGACGAACCGGAAGATTCGGAGCAGGCGATAGACGAACTCGGCATCAACTATCCGCAGATTCTCAATGCACAGGAAGATGGCACGCAGCCATACGGCATCCGTGGCATCCCCGAAATCATCCTTTTCGGACCCGACGGCACAATCTTGAAACGTGGTCTCCGTGGTCCAGACATCGAAGCCGCCGTCAAGCAATGCTTGAAGAAATAATTCACCCTGTCTGACACAACCAATTGAACATCTTAATTTAACCAAAGGGTAGTCTGTCGCGACTGCCCTTTGTCGTAAATAATGCAGACGTTTTTTTTAAACCTGAATGTGACTATGAAATCTAAACTGATGTAACTGAATCTAATAACAGACAACATTATGAAAAGACCGACATTAATCGCACTGCTTGCCGCCGTCGCTTGGTATGGATGCGGAGGCAGCACCCAATCTCAGCAAACCGCCGGAGCGGTTTCGCAGCAATCTGCCGAACAATCCACCACCAACAACAGCAATGTGTCTTACGACGCCAATTCCCTGCCGCGCCAACTCGACAACGGCAAGATAAAAGCCGCCGCCGACAACCTCTTTGCCGCCGCCGACACGATGGAAAATGTGACATTGCAGAGCGTGATGATTCTCAAAGGCGGCAAAGTAGTATATCAACGCTGGGGGAATGGCGGCTCTCCGCAAGTGCCGCACGTGATGCACTCTGTGAGCAAGTCGTTTTGCGCAACGGCGGTGGGAATGGCTATCGACGAGGGCAAAATCAAACTGACTGACAAGCTCGTCGACTTCTTCCCCGACAAGTTGCCCGCCAAGGTGTCGCCCAACCTCAAAGCAATCACAATAAGGGATTTGCTCACAATGAATTGCGGTCAGGAAACTGAAGTAAGGCTTGAAGAACACAACGGCAAGTCCGCCGACTGGGTGGAGGCGTTTCTCGCGCATCCTGTCACCCAAAAGCCCGGCACGTGGTATTGTTACAATTCGGTGGGGACGTACATGCTTTCGGCGATAGTGCAGAAAGTTTCAGGAGAAAAAATCCTCGACTATCTGATGCCAAGGCTTTTTGAGCCGCTCGGCATCGAGAAACCAAGATGGGACGAAAGTCCTCAGCACATCAACTGCGGCGGCTGGGGTCTCTACCTCAAGACCGAGGATATGGCTAAGTTCGGGCAATTGTTCCTGCAAAAAGGCGTCTGGAAGGGCAAACAGCTCGTCAGCGAGGCTTGGGTGGATGAGGCTTCCAAATATCAAGTGCCTTCCGTACCAGCCGGCACACGTCCTGACGAGGTTGAGAAAAAAGGTCTTACCAAGGACAATTGCGCCTGGCTGCTCGGCTACGGATACCAAATGTGGCGTTGCCCCGAAAATTCGTACCGCGCCGACGGTGCAAGGGGTCAATACATAATCGTCTGCCCCGACAAGAACGCCGTAATCGCCGTCACAGCCGATTCGCCAGATTTGCAGAAGGAATTGTCGAACGTGTACAAGTATCTGTTCCCGGTGCTGTAAAAAAATCGTGACAATCCTCAAAAATATCCTCATTTTTGTTGGAAAAGTGCAAAAAAAGCCCTACTTTTGTGTTGGAAAAGTGCCAAAAATTGCCACTTTTTATGTTGGAAAAGTGGGTTAATAAATATTAACAATATTGATTGTCAATTAATTATGTTAATAATATGCTTTACAGGAAAAATGAGGATAAAATAAAGAAGTATTTGACTGACAAAAACAATATGGCGTTGCTTGTTACTGGTGCAAGGCAAACAGGCAAAACATTCACTATCCGCAAGGTCGGCAAGGAGTGTTTCAGTAATTTTGTGGAGATTAACTTCATCAATCAGCCGGAGATGTTGACTGTATTCTCCAGCTTTAAGTCTGCCGCCGACATTCTGCTGAAACTGTCGGCGTTGTTTGGCAAAAAACTCGTCAAGGGCAAGACCTTGATATTTTTCGATGAAGTTCAAGAATGTAAGGAAATCGTTACTGCAATCAAGTTTTTGGTTGACGAGGGTTCTTACAGATATGTGCTAAGTGGCTCGCTGCTTGGTGTTGAGTTGAATGACATCAGAAGCGTCCCCGTCGGATATATGTCAATTGTAAATATGTATCCGCTTGATTTTGAAGAATTTGCATTAGCGATAGGCGTCGGAAGGGATGTAATTTCAAGTTTGAGAGAGTGCTTTTTGCAAAAGACGACAGTTGACGATTTTATCCACGGACGCATGATGGAACTCGTCAAACTCTATCTAATGATTGGCGGAATGCCTGCCGTAGTGCAAAAATATCTCGACACAAAACTCTTGAACTTTGTGTCCGATTATCAAAGCAACATCATCAACCTTTACAAAAGGGACATTGCGCGTTATGACCCTGAACATAAACTACTTCTCGATGAAATTTTCAATTTGATTCCGTCGGAGCTGAACGCAAAAAACAAGCGTTTTGTTCTCAAAAACCTCAACGAGAATAGACATTTCGCCCGTCACGAAAACAGTTTTTTGTGGCTGAAAGATGCCGGTGTCGCGCTTCCTGTCTATAATGTGGAAGAGCCAAGGCTGCCATTGTTGCTTTGTAAACAGAGGAATCTTTTCAAACTGTTCCTTAACGATGTTGGTTTGTTGGCGTGTCAGTATGCTCGTGATTTTCAGATAAGGATATTGTCCGACGATCTGAATGTCAACTTTGGTTCTGTGTTTGAAAACTTTGTTGCACAAGAACTTAATGCCCACGGATTCGAGCATTTGTTTTATTTCAACAGCAAACGTCAAGGCGAACTGGATTTTGTAATAGAATACAAAAATGCAGTGCTTCCGCTCGAAGTCAAGTCGGGCAAAGACTACCGCCGACACAACGCTTTGTCGAATGTTTTGAGTAACGCCGAATACCAAATCAACGAGGCAATAGTTTTTTGCACCGACAATGTTTCCGTTGACGGCGCAATCACATATCTGCCTGTGTACATGACAATGTTTTTGGAGAAAGACACGTCAGGTTTGGATATGGTTTATCAGTTTGATTTGACAGGATTGAGGTGAGATTTATTTGTTTCCCTCAAAAATAATTCTTAATATTGCACCGAAAACCTCGAAAAGTTGTGTAATCAGGGGGTAGCCAGAGGATTGACAAGATATTCGTTGTTAATCTTTAGTAAACATCAAAAAAGCGGGTTGCTGAAAAGCAACTCGCTTTTTTTGTGTCGGTAAACAATAGAAAATGAAAATGCTATATTAACGCTCAATCAAGGCGGACTCTTAATATTAATGACAATCCTGCAGACAATACATGTGGAGATTGCGCAATATGATTAGAATTCAAGACGCTATGATATTCACTTGCTATATCACTGCCATTCTCAGATATAAAATTTGGTTGATAAATCGTCTGTTGAACCGATTCAAAAATTGGTGTTAGCGAATATGTACCGTAAATATTAAATCCGACATCAAAAACACCGACAGCATTAAAATAAATGCCCAATACTCCAAATCCGCTATATATCAATTGAGAAGAGTAATCGCCCTTAAAACTATCATACTTGTCAAGATTATAACGTGGTATATTGTAAAATTCAACATTATCATTCGGTTCGAATAGACGTGTTTCAATAAATCCATCCACAGTTTTATATTTTCCAAATATATAGTCGGCTTGGACTCCTATACCAAACTGCCAAAACTTTTTTTCCCTATAGCATGGTATTTGAAAAAAAATCCCCAATGGAACCGAATATTGTAAGAAGTCTTGTCTTTCTTTAAGATTGTTGAAATACGTCCTGTGTTGATATTGCTTGGCGTTGTATATTATTGGTGTGGCGAAGGATTCTACTGAATTTAATGTTAACTCCAAACTATACATTTGTGCTTCTACACCTAACCCTAATCCGAATTCTATCTGACCTGCTTCCTTGTCATCAAAAAAATATTGAATTCCAATACCACCCTTATATCCGATATTAAATGACAACATATTTTCGCCAAGTTGTTTGCTGTTTGTCACAACCTGTCCATTTGTTTTGTAATACAATCCATGAAGTCCACCTCCAATATTAGGCGAAATAATAAACCTTTGAGGAAAAGCAGGGGAAAATGCCAGGACAAAAACTATTAGGGCAAATACTCTTTTCATAACATTTTGAATTATATCAAATTTATACTATCAATGTGAATTTAGTTAATAATTAACTTGAATGAAAGTTTCTTAGGGCCAGAAATTATACATCCTGTATAAAACCCACTGGGCAAATTCACATAATATTTGTTGTCTACCATAGAGTCAATAATATTAATCATTCCATTCTCATTATATATGTAAATTTTTGTATTTAAAATATTCTCCTGATTATCACCTATAAAATCTATACATACCCGTTCGTAAGCCTTCGCTGGATTAGGATAGACGTTCACATAGACAATATTTTTCTTCGCAATAGACACATTAAATTCTACTGGACACGTTTCATGAGCTCTGCCATTTATATCTATAACCACAGCATGATACTTTCCTTTTCCATGTTTATACAAATCGACAAATTGAGAAGTCTCATTCGCAATGATTTCACCATTAAGATACCACTGATATTGGTAAAAAACTTCATCGTGATTGTTTACTGCAATTACATCATTATTAAAATGAAAATTTACAATATCAAGGCAAGGCTCAGGAGGAACAGGGTCTTTGTCTGGTGTTTCTGGCGGATTTTCAAGCGCGGGCATCACATGTCCATATTCAATTTTTTCTCCAATATCTTCGCAATACCAATCTCCTGAATAACCCTCAATACCAATTTGAGGCTCCACTTTATTTATAAGAATATGTGTATGTCTAATCTCATCTGGATATACTATAACTGTATTACAAACAGAGCAATGTGACCCCTCTGTATGTCCAGGGGTGTTACAAGTTGCAGCAACTGCCTCATCAATTACAATTGTATGCCCCGTTGGTTCGATTGTTGTGGATTCTTCCAAATTGCAAAGTGCACAATGTCGTTTCATCAATCCGAATCCCACACAGGAAGGCTCAGTAATTATATTCCATTCACACCACTTGTGTGCATTCAAATCTATCTCAATATCTTCATAATCCTCATGGTGGCACACGACACATTCTCGAGTTTTTACACCAAATGCAACACACGTAGGTAATGCTGTTACTGTCCAAGGTCCGTAATTATGCTCCTTTACAGGTATTACCTCTTGCCGTTCTATTATCGCTCCGCAAATAGAGCAATGAGTCCCCTTCGTTTTGCCTGACGTAGTACATGTAGCCTCCACATATTCATCCTCTACAATCATATGTCCATTGGGTTCGATGCTCAGGTGATCAACTTTTCCACATAATTGACATTTACGCTCCTTCAAACCTGGTTCTGTACATGTTTGTTGTTGTACAATTACCCAGTCAGACCAAGAGTGTGCATTAATGTCTATGTCAATAGAATCAACCTTAATATGTGTAGGATCATGTTCACATACAAGTTTTATAAATCCCTTCTGAACACAAGTTGGTTCTTGAATAATTGGATCTCCATAACTATGTCCTAAAGGATGTCCATTTTCCTCCAATTCCTGCACCTGATAATATCCACATCCATTCATACAGGGGCGGCGGCGCAGTCCATACTCATCACATGTAGGCGGAATTTCTTCCCAGTTGTCGACAAATGCATGATTATCTGGATCAACATCAAGTACATCAATTTGTTGTTTGCCACAACCTTCTCTCATACAAGTATGTAGCATACGACCTTGACTTACGCACGTTGGGGTTTTTGTAATTGTACCATCATCCCAGAGATGCGACAATGCGTCAATTGGTTCTTGTAATAGTTCCACGAAATCACATTTTGCACATTTTACGCCAAAAGACAACCCCTCTTGCTCGCAGGTCGCCGCATAACCAGGTATTATAACAAATTGATGTCCTGGGGCATCAACTTCTCGAGTATCTACATGAGATGGGTCGTTTTGGCAAATCCTGTGTTCTTCATATACACCTACACATGGTATGACGTCAGGAGTAATCCATGCACCATAATTATGCCCGATTGCTTTTATGATTTCCGTTTTTGTTTTATGACATATTTTACATGTATATATTTTTTCCCCATCCGCTTCACAGGTTGGCGTCTGAGAAACCACTCCTTCATCCCAAACATGTTTAATGTTTAAGGTAAACGTTAAGCCCTCACTTGCCAATGACTCATAATTGACCATTGTAGCCTTTACTCTGGCGATGAAAGTGTATTCGGTTCCATCGACAAGATTCTCAAAAACAGGAGAATCTTGCCAATTTTCGCCATTGTCTACAGAATACTCGCAACCATCCACTGCAACCAATGTAACCTTATTGCACTCTACAATCAAAATAGAAGGAGCGTCAGGTGCTGATGGAATATTAGGCGTACAACTTGTTACAATAGTAATGTCGCCATACGGCATATTAAAACTATAATTGTAGCCTTCTATATGAGTATAAGGCACCTTGATATTTTCATTTTTTGTCATGTATATGTCGATATCAGCCAGCATTTTATCAGGCTTGATAACACCAAAAATTCTTGTTGCTCCCGAACGAATTGCTTCTCTATCTTCTACGCCATCAATATAAGAATCATAGTCGTTCATTATAGTAACAACACCCATCTGCAACCATGACGCAGGTACAAAACTGTCGCCACCTTTAATGCTGAGTTCCGGAGGTCCATAGAAATTTCCCATAGGTGCTACGTCTTTCACCCAGTCGCCAGTAGGATTATCGTCATACCAGGAAGTGCTTGGATTGGTATATTTCCAATCTGTGAATCCTACATGAATCTCGTTAAGGCTCGAACATCCTTCAAACATATACTGATAACATCTTTCCGTTAGTTCTTTGGCAGAAAGGGTGGGTGCCTTGGTCATTTTTTCGCAATCCTTAAACATGCCTAAATAACACTTGCCCGACAATTCCTCTGCCGGCAACTCGGGAGGATCTTCCAAATGGGTACAGCCGCTATACATATACGCATAGCACCAATCACCTAAATCCGTGGACGGCATTAGAGGTGCTTTGGTAAGACTTGTACATCCTTCAAACATTGAGATGCAACTTTTGCTTGCCATATACACAGACGGCAATTGTTCTGCCTCGGTAAGGCTTATACAATTCTTAAACATTTCGCGATAACAATCTTGCATTACAAGAGGCTCTCCAAATTCTGGTGTATTAACCAAGTTGGAACAATTCATAAACATACGCTCATAACAAGATGCCGCAAGCAGGAATGCCGGCAATTCGGGGGCCTCAGTTATCGACGTACATCCATTGAACATATTTGAATAACAGAAATCCGACATATATATTGCCCCTAATTCTGGACAATTCTGGAGACTGCTGCATTTTTCAAAAAGCGAATAAAAGCAGAATGGGCGTATAATATATTTCAAATCGCCTTTTTTGTCAAGCAGACTCATTACACTGCCTTCCGATTTCAAAGAACCGGTCATTACAAATCTCGTGTATGCCTCCGAGTGTAAGGAGATTCTATCGTTTTCGCCTCGTAGATATATAGTATCCCCTTCGTTCAATCTGACAGGGTAACCTGGCGTCATTGAATACCAATGGGTTCTCTCTCGCGAATATTCTATATTGGGAACTTGATAATTGTTGTAGTCGGGATCGTAATCTACCACCTCGATTTCTACGGTGGAAGTTGTATTGGCAATAAATGTCAAGAAATTGCCATCCATCCTCTTATGTCCATTTACAATCCACTTTTCTGGTATGAAATGGATGCCTGGCTTTATTTCCAAATTGTTTTGACACTGAAATTTGCCCTGTTCCGCCACGCCATCCACCCAATAGGCTGTCGGATTGTTGTCCTTGTAGGTAACATTGTTTTCGTCATAAGACCAATCCTTGTGGCTGGTAACTATTTTATTGAGGTTTTTGCAGCCGGCAAACATATATTGATAGCAATTGTCCACAAGTTCGTCTGCCAACAATTCAGGTGCAGAATTCAATGTAGTGCAATTCCTAAACATAGCATAATAGCATCCCTTGGCAAGAATAGCCGGGAAAAGCACCAACTGAACCACCGCAAGTTTCGTACAATTGTCGAACATATATGCGCAACACTCTTCGTCCAACACGGAAAACTCCATGAACGGGGCTTTTACCAAACTGGTACAACCTTTAAACATCGAATGATAGCAACTCTTTGCCAATCTCTCATACGGCAAATCTTCCGCGATAACAAGGCTACTACAATTCTCAAACATGCCCTTGAAACATGCTTCCTTGAGCAAGGCATCACGGAATATGCCTGTGGACTCAAGATGGCTACAATTCTTAAACATATATTCGCAGCATCCTTTGCCAAGCAATTCTGCTTCTATCTCTGGGGCTGTATTCAACCCTGTACACCCGCTAAACATATAGGCATAGCAATAATCGCCTATGCGCTTGGCGGTAAGGTCTGGTGCATTGGTAAGACTCGCACAATTTTCGAAAAGGCGACAAAAACAATATGGAGATGTGGAACTCTGCACAACACCTTTGCCATCGAGCAAACTCATTACACTGCCAGTGGCTGCTATATCGCCTGTCATTACAAAATGAGTATAAGTCTCGGAACTGGACGACACACTCGAATTGTTGCCCCTTAGGAATACGATGTCGCCATTATTCAACCTTACCATTTGTCCAGAAGACAGAGAATACCATTGCTGTTTGTCATAAGAATATTGTATGTCGGGGAGATTGTTGCCAATATTCTCAATGCCAAATGACGAAGTAGATTTCGCAACAAATGTTAGATAATTATAATCAGCCTCATCTACATTGGACCTAATCCAACTATATGGAATATGGCTGGCTCCTCTGCTAACATTATCAAGGGCTGGCGGACAATATATGGTGCCAATGGATGCCACATTGCTCAGCCAATTGCTGGTAGCATTCACGTCATCGTACCACTGAGGCAACTCCACAACAACAGAGTTGAGCTTGATGCAGTTCTTAAACATATTGACACAACTGTATGATTTTGCAGTGGTTGCAGAAATCTTCCCTGTCTTGACAAGATTGCTACAATCTTGAAACATCTGCTGGTAACACCTCTCCTGCAAGGCCACGGCAGGCAATTTGGGTGATGTCTTCAACCCTGTACAACCCTGATACATACGCATATAGCATGCTTGCTGAAGCGTTGTGGCGGGCATCTCTGGTGCTTGTACCAAACTGGTGCATCCCGCAAACAATTCAATAAAACAATAACTGCCTTCATCTGGAATCTCAGTAGAAGCACCTGTACCATCAAACAGACTCATAATGCTGCCGCTTGCGGCAATGGTGCCGCCCATCTTGAAGTTTGCTTTATTAAGAGAACTTGTAGAGAACGCATCATTGAAACCGCGCACAAAAAGTTTGTCGCCTTTTTGCAGTGTCAATGTAAAGCCTGATGCCCAAGATTCCCATTTGACTTCATCGATAGAATATTCTATGGAAGCCTTGCAACTGCCTGATACACAGAATATAACATACGAATCGTCCTCTTGGGCTGTAAAACACAAGGGGTTTTGTGCCGCTGATATGCCAGCAACCAAAATCAACTGAATGAATAATATTATCTTCCTTATCATTTTGTGGTATATGTATCATGTAGTACCATGCAAATAGTGTCCTATTTTATTTCCAAAGGCCCCCAAACAATTCCATCATGAGTAAATCCATATTCGTCTTCTTTACCCAAATAGTTGCGCGTTATAAAAAAGAACTTGTCTCCTTTTTCACACTTTATATTATATGGAATTTGTGTTGTACTGCTTGTTTTACCATAAAATTTCTGCTCGAATACAACATCTCCTTCACCCAAAGAATAAATATCCTTCGCCTTTACAATAAGCAAGGTGCCATCACTTGTAAATTGTCCACCATCACTTTTATAAACGATACCTTTGCCATTACCTTCATAAGTAGCACATGGTCGTGGCGTAAATGACATATTGGGTTTCAAATATGTTTTATAACCACCTAAATTGCAATGAATTACTGAGCCTTTGTGATCAGCAACATAGGGAGGAATTACCAATGGTCCCCACACGATGCCAGAAGATGACCCTGTACTACGTGTCACAAAAACATACTTGCCACATTTTTTAGGTAAAATCTGGTATTCCACACGATCAGCCCCCGCATTGTATGAAATAGACGACACTATTTCCGATTCCTCTCCTCTTCTTAAAGACTCCATATCTCTAACTTTTAAAATATACAAAGTGCCAGGATTTTTAAAAAGTCCCTCCTGCTTATATACAAATCCTGTATTATTAAATTCTCTATAAACAGCATACGGATACTTGTCGACCTTCAAATTCGGAGTTAAGGTAGTCTTTACGTTTCCAAGGTAATAGGGAAAACTTGCACCATCATAATTTGCAACGCGTATCAATTGATTAGAGGCTCCTGAACCTGAGCCTGAGCCTGAACCCGAACCAGAACCAGAGCCAGAGCCAGAGCCAGAGCCTGAACCAGAGCCTGAACCCGAACCTGAACCTGAGCCAGAGCCAGAACCTGAGCCAGAGCCAGAGCCAGAATCATCATCGTCATAGGAACTTGAAGTGGAACCCGCTTCGTCATCGACATAGAATTTCAAAGTATCTTTATATTCTCCAAATAAATACCATGGAAGTTTCGTGGCATAAAGTGTTACTTCTCCCGGAGTTGGGCAAGTATATACAACCTTAGCATTGTTTTCTCCCGACAGGTTACCTATCTCCTTAAAAGTTTCTTTACTAATTTTTTCCGTAAATGTAATCAATAATGATTCTCCATGATCCCAGAAAGCTTTAATTGCAGGCAATAGATACTCTTCCGGTTCACTAAAAGCTTTTTTTAACGGAGCAAATGCGTCTAAATCTTCAGCAATTTTGCAAAATGAAGAATATAAATATCGATAATCATAGATGTTTTTTTCTTTATAGCATAATGTGTACCATCCAGATACTTCGTCTCTACTTCCTAATTCAACGGTTAGTCTTTCTCCTTTATTTACATGGCTACCAGATCTTAGTGTTTCGCCATCGTTGTTTTTAACTGTTATTATTGTTCCATTATTACTTTTGGGAAGTATTACATTAGTAGTTCCCTGCACAGTTTGTTTGAAATATTGCATTTCAATTGTTAATGGTATTTCTTCGTATGCCGTCTGATTCTGCAATATTAAATCAAATGCGCTAAATGTTAAATCGAAGTCTGTCCACTTTCCATCTCTCTTAGGTGTTTCAGTTCCTATAGGATAATTCTGGTCTTTACCTACAATAGAAAAAGATACATTTTCATCTGCCAACCCATGCGTAACCTTTGGAACGCGGAATTGTCCTCGTATAGGTATTTGGTTGATGCGGCCGTTCTTCTCGTATAACCCAATCCTAAATGGTTTTATTTCTAAATCTCTATCATTCGAATCGTCACTATCCTGAAGATTCGTCCATGACTTAGTAATCTGAACTGTTATATCTTGATTGCATTGATGATTGGTGTATTTTACGTTTATTTGGTCAGTAGAGTTATCTTTTTTTGTATTAACTACCGAAACTCCATTTTCTAAATCAAAATCAGAAATGTCATATATGTTATTATTGAGCGTATATGAAATCTTTCCTCCTTTTGGACAAACTTCTGCATGCCATGACATACTGTTTCCGGCTTCCAACGACCCAGTATTGAGACTGTTGTAGAGTTTTATTGTTGGAGACATACACCATTCTTTATTTATCTGTCTTGTTACGTCTCCATTTGAGAGGCTTAATTCTATTTTATTCTCACCTGGTTCGTTGAACAAATCATTCAAAATGAGTTCAAATCTTTGTTTATCTTTGTTATATGATAGTTCATGAAAACCTATTGGATAACAAACGTTATTATTTTGTGCAGAAATAGAACCAGAAATAACTGTAGCTTCTATGTTGGAAGTAACACAAGCAGATGTGACCTTGCCGTCTTTATATTCTAATAATAAATCTGGATTCCATGTTGCAGAACTATAGACACGCCAATCTTTTCTGACCTCAATATATCCATTTTTTTTAAAAAAAACATCCTCGGGAAATTGATCCTTGTTTTTTGGTGTTGCTTGCACCACCAAAGAATAATTGCCGGGTTGATTGTTTCCATATGAACATGTATATTCAGCAAATCCAGTTCCTAATTGTTTTTTGACTGGAAGTTCGTTTTTCCCATTAATCGTACATGTAATTGATTCAACATCAAACTGAGGTTTGATAGTAAAATCAATTCTATTATTTTGTTTGTAGTCTCCGTCCTTAACATCAATGTTAATTAATGGTTGATATGTAAGTTCTGCTATCCGAAACGTTGCTACATGTACAGTTGTTCTATAATTATCATTTTTTGGACTAACAATGAATTTCGCAACATAATCTCCCGCAACTTCAGCTGTTATTTCGTATTCAATGCGATTTCCAGTAGTAGATATTTTCTTTGCCAATGGTTTTTGAGTGTATGGCTTCTCAAATTCTACGGAAACGTCATAATTAGAAGCGTCTGCGTTCTTAACAAGAATCACACATCTCTTATGTGTAAATTTGGTGTTAGAAGCATTTTCTGCAGATTCCAGAGATATTTCTACATCGAATTTTGTGCCAGATCCATATATAGATCCTGGACGTGCAGGTACTGCACGATAAATGTTTTGGACGTTGTACAAACTTTCCTTATAAGTGGCTTTTATACCATTATCCAAATCAATTTTATATGACAAAAGATCATTGTCATCAAAATGAGATATATATATGTCATTGTTAGGGTAATCTACTTTGGTAACAACGGCAATTCGAGACGTATTACCGTTTGAAAACTCAATAACATCACAAGGCTTAATTATCTTCTTGTCAGTCACTTTTTGTACTTTATCAAGTTTTTCTCCTATTTTCCAATTAATATTGAAAATCTGTTTTAATATCCAAGTATAATAAACGTTTGAATTGTAGTGATTTATATTGCTATAAGAGTCGCTATTTATATTATTTCCTCCACAAAATGAACAAAGAATAGTTCCATCTGGTAGTTCCAACATATGTGTAATAGTCTCTATAAAAATAGGTGATCCGAAATATTCTGTATTATTTTGCTGAAAATATGGATATACAACCAACCCGCCATATTCTTTGATACCATACCTCTTAATATCAACTTGCAAGGCGGCAAGTTTTTCATTTTCAAAGTATGGTACATACTCTCCTACATCAGTATTATATGCGTGTCTGTCTCCTAGACACAATCCTTCAGCGCTACCTAGTCGTAAATAAAAACGTCCATCACGTATGAACCTATCTCCATTTTTATTCATCATAATAACTGTTAGTTTGTAATCTTTTATAATCACAGCGAATTTCATTTCAGAATTGTAATTAGGTCCAAGTCTACTCATGTTGTTGGCTATAATCGATTCTGTAAAATGAGGATGGTACACTTTATATTTTCTTTTGTCATATTCATCAGTTTCATTTCCAATATAGTTATCTGAAACATTTTTTTTTGAAAGTGATGCTCTCTCTTTCTCCAACAACTCCATGTATGCATTATACACGGAATCGCCTAATCTTTCCAATTCTGCTTGTTCTTCTTCCGACAGCACCTGCCTTACACATTCAGAAGGATCATAGCATCCATGTGGAATAAAACTATTCTCTACCTGTGCAGTATCAGCCTTGAATACGGACGTAATATTGCTATCCAATATCAATTCCTTGTCTTGGCACTGCCACAAGAACAATATTGCCACGAACAACGACAATACCAAGCAATTAAACAATTTCCTATTCATAATGAGTAATTTCTAAGTGATTACACAATAGTTTTTTTATTTGATGTCTCTTATTATCAACGGACCAAGGTAGTATCCACCATATCCGTCTTCATGATCAGCAATTGACATTATATACAATCTGTCTGAACGAGAAAAATCATCTGGATCAAACCGAAGGATTACCGATTTTTCCCCTTCATATACATAATTATAAGCGACAACCATTCCTTTTGAAACGTCAGCAAGATCGTCCTCAGATCTTGCCTGCACAAGCAAGATTGTATTGTCCATCACGAATCCTCTACCATTGTATTTCGATACTTTAATCTCTCCTCTGCTAATATATTCGGCAACAACAGGATTATCATCATTGAAGTTAGGCGTTAAATTCCAGACAGGATACCTCCACCAATTTTTATTTGGCAATCGTACAAAGGCATCAAACCTGGATCCAGAACAATTGGCTACTTCTACGGTGTAAACCTCATACGTCTTTTTTTCTGTTGTTCGCGCTTTAGGATTATTAGCATTTTTAGCAACAACTTTCACCGTGTATTGTTTAACATCATCAGTTTTCAAATTAAATGATACACTATAATCTGCTTCTACCTCTTCAACAAGATCGCCATCTATATATACACTAATATCACTCAAAATATCTGTGGTGATTTCACATGAAGTTCTCGATCCAACCGCAGGGGATCTTGTGTCAAAATCCCACTCAATTTCTGGTTCTCGCCAATCAATATCTTTAATATAATAGGTTAGAACGACTTCATCAGTGTCAAAATCGAATTGCCCCATTGCAGCAATTTTAATTTTATGTTTACTTCCTGGTTCTCCAACTGCCTTTATGGTATATTCGATGTTACCTTGATGTAAAAACGTAGTAGTCCCCACCTTTTCATTATCAAGATAATATTCAATACCAAAAATGTCTCGAGATGCTGTTACAGATATTTTAATATTATCACCTTTTTCAAAATCTCTTTCATTAGTGATTTCAGCAGATATTTTGAATTCTGGCAAAACTGTCCATGTAATGACGTTGGATTCATGAGCATAGGCATCATACGTTATGTAATCCTCTGGCGTAGCATAAGCCACAAATGTATATGAACCAGGAGACATATCGTATATGGTATAAGAATCGCCATATACAGTAAATTCTCTTCCATTAAGGCTGCATCTAATAGGCTCGCACTTGACACCATGAGTATTAAAATTGAATGTGATAGATTCGCCAGGCGAAAATACTGTCTCGCCAGCCGGGTCCTGCGTAATATCAAAAGTAAATGTCTTTTTTGCTATTCTCCAGTCAACATTTTTTGATGTTCCGTAGATATTGCTATCGTATGGTGTGGCAGTTGCTTGGAATGTGTAATCCCCAGGTTGCAAATTGTACCATGTATAGGAACTTCCGCTCACATTTACGGTCTCTCTACTTCCACCATTCCTTGTAAGCGTGCCTCTAATCTGACAGTCGATATTATGAGTATTAAAATACAATGTAATAGGTTCTCCGTAATACAACGTACTGTTGGTACTTTTGGTAACATCAAATATCAAGGTAGGCCTATTTACCGTCCAACTTCTACTAATGGGGGGTACAGAAAGATACGCGTCGTTTGTGTTGGCTCTTATCATAACACTTACATTGCCAGGCACGTTATTTGGCACTCGATACGACTTTCTATTCTTATCCACCGTATAACTTGTTCCATTAATTATTATCGTATAGTCCTTTATATATTGTTCGTTGTCTATGCTCCACGACAGCATTACTTCATCATACAGATTACAGTAACTGCTTGGTGTGGAAACATAAAAATTCCAATTAGGTTCCTTTACCGAATACTTAAATTCAAATGATTGAGGTTGTTTTTTCCTGTTGTTGGGAGTAGCAATCACTTGGAAAAAAATATTATCCTTTATCTGAGATGTAGGCAGAGTATATTCGTTGCCCTCATAATTGTCTTCTATGACTTTTCCATCACACATTATGGTAAACTTGCAAACTTCGCCATGAGTATCCCATTTGATTGTTCCAACTTCCTGATATAAATAGACATTTTTTGTATTGAGGTCGTATTCAAACTCGCCCCACACTTCGGGCTTGTCTTCCGGAGGATTTGCGCTTACAGTCCACGAAATAGGGTTGGATACCACCTTAGTCTGAGGCCATGTCCTGAATACAATATAGTTGACACCCTCCACCGTATTGTCGTTAACATAAGTATTCCCGCCCTGCACCGCTTGCCAGTCGCCCGATTCGTTCAACTGATACTCCAAATACCTGTATGTTTCAAAATTGGGGTCCACTTTAATTGTAATCGGATCGTCTTCGTTTCTATAATAAGACCTTTTTTCTGGCAAAATAGAGACATAAATCATCTTCTTGTCATAACTGGTGCTTACCTTATAGTCGAAAGATTGTGTGGTAGTCTTATATTCGCTATTCTCCTCTTTTACGTTGGCCGTTACATTAATTGTAACAAAACCATCGGACTCGTTGTTCACTTTTATAACATTGTCCTCCATCGAAGACATCGATGTGATGTCTTCTTCGTTTCCATCTTGGTCTGTGAAAACGACGTTGTATGTGATATCTACTGGCACATTGTTAGGTGTTACTATTGGAGACAGCGAAGTAGTCTCACCCATCTCATAATTCCATTTTGAACCCCAATTTGGGTCTGTTATCTGCAGATTCTTGGGGAAAATCACACCTCTATCTTTGTTGTTTTTCTCAGGCTGAGGACGTATCCATTTTTCCACCTTGCCCACAACATCTCCGTATGGTATTGTAATCGTCCAGCCCAAATATTTGTCTCTTTCGTAAACGCCTTCATGCATTATTGGATTTTGACCATTGGCGCACTGCTCGGCAATCCATATTTCGTTGGAAAGAAGGTCTATCCGTGTAATAATACCAATATGAGTATTACCTTCTACGTCAATGACCGCCACATCGCCTTCACGAGGCATTGTTTCGTAGCCACTTCTATAAGCGATTAACGCATCAGACGATCCAAACTCTTTCCATTGGTCTGCTCCACCTTCTATTATTCCATTTTGCAATCCATACATTACATTCAAGAACCGTCTTGCCAACTCCACGCCACTATATTTAGTTGTGCGCTTCCATTCGTATTCCCAAATTCTGTTTCCTGCACCAGCACAATAAATAGGCACACCATTATAGCGTCCGTATTCATCTCCGTAATTGGAAGAATATTTTTCGTCGCCTTCTTTTTGGTCCTGCCTCAATTGCTTGGGGTCATAACAGGATTCGCCCATAGCAGGCGACAATGGCACATCCGGATTTAATACAGTTGCTGTCTGGATGTTGATTGGCGATGTGTAATAATCATTGCCGTCGGAAGACTCGATAAACGGGCAAACTGTCATTGCGCCATAATTAAGAGGATAGATTTTTTGAATAGCATCAAGTTTTCCATCCCAGCCATTTTCGATATCTTCATTGCCGGCATTAACTTTTTCGTTTAGATCTACGCGAAAAGCCACCCATTCGTCATCTTTCTGAAATTCGACATACTCACCGTTGCCTTCGCCAAATAATACACCATTGCTGGCACTTGCAAGCCTTAAATAAAGACGCCCAGAATTAGCAAAACGACCTTTGAGATGAAACAAAAACACTTCTAATGTCAAACTGCCCGTAACTTTATGATTATAAAGTCTTACAACTGTATAATATTCTGGTTTGTATATTTTATATCCCCAATTTGGCAATTGCTGAACCCATGGATGTTGCACATTATAGCCTTCTTCTATAACATCAGCCTCATCACCTACTACGACATCAGTAATTACTGTGAAACTTTTAGAAATAGAAGTGTTTTCTGTTGAATCACTTGAAGAAAAAAATTTTTTCCAAATAATATCACCAAATTCCTTCATGCTACGCAAATCGTCTTCGCTTAACTTTTGAGGCAAACACTTACGCGTGTCGGTATTTCCAATAGAGAAAGGTGATGCTACCTTTACCTTAGGAAGGCTATCATACTCAAAAGGATTACCCTTCCTTTGCTCCTCATGAACAATCGGATCTTCAGAAAAATCTTCCTTGGAGTTTTTTGACTCCTTGCTGCACGACCCAATACACACTATTATAATAAGTGCATATAGACAAATTTTGGAAATGGATATATTATATTTCATAACGTAGGCGATATATAGTCAGTTACAGTCAATCAGCATTTTACATCTTGCAACAGGACATACTCTACCGACTTCCCGATTGTCATCTTATTCTCCATCGGGATTAACACAGTCTGTTGCACCGTGCTTTTGGCTATGCCATTATGAGAATCGCAAGAAACCTTTGTCCACATAGACATCAATTTGGTTGCGTTATTGCTAATAAAAATGGGGGAAAACTCCACTTATTTTTATCGAGACAAATATATATATTTTTTTGAAGCGAAATGAAAAAAAACAGTTTTTTTCCGATAAAAATATCACTCGCTTGATTCAAAAAAACATAGATTTCGACAGTTTCTGACGGAATTTTATAATCAATTCTCCACCTTCAAATACACCTTATCCCCTCTCCGCACCACCTCTGGCACGGGCATCGAGAATACATCGCCCTTCTTGACGCCTTCTACCGGCGACAAGTCGAGCCTCAATTCTGATACTGTGACCTCCAACGCTCCGGTGGTCTGCCCTATGAAAATCACCGTGTCGCCCACCTTCAATGAACCTGTATTGAGGTAAATCTCCGCGACGGAGAGCCGCGAAAAATAGTTGCTGACCGTGCCGACAAACTCCTTGTGATATTTGGCGCGGTTGCCGGGATGGTTGGTCCATTCGCCGAGGCGTTGACCGAGGTAGTATCCGTTCCAAAAATCACGGTTGAAGACGTCACGCAGGCGTTCCTTGTCGGCAGCCGCTTTTTCGGGTGTGTAGGTCTTGTCTTGGATTTCGTTGACGGCGTTGCGGTAGATTTGCGTCGTCAATGTCACGTACTCCGGCGGACGGGCGCGGCCTTCTATTTTGAGGACTTCTACACCGGCATCGAGGATTTGGTCGAGAAATTCGATGGTGCAGAGGTCTTTTGGCGACATGATGTACTCATTTTCGATGGCGAGTTTTTCGCCAGTGTCGAGGTCGGTGACTTCGTAGCCGCGACGGCACACTTGCAGACAGCTGCCACGGTTTGCGCTGCTGTTCATCTGATGCAACGAAAGATAACATTTGCCCGACGTCGCCACGCACAATGCGCCGTGCACAAACATCTCTATCCTAACGAGTTCGCCTTTGGGTCCGCGAATGTCTTGTTCTATTATTTGCTGATGTATGCGTCGCACCTTGTCGAGGCTGCACTCCCGCGCCAAAACCACCACGTCGCAGAATTGCGCATAAAACTTAACTGCTTCAATATTGCTGATATTCAATTGTGTGGATGCGTGTATTTCAACTCCTTGACTAAGTGCATATTGCAATACTGACGCATCGGAGGCGATGATTGCCGTGACGCCGTGCTGCTTCGCCAAATCGACAAGTCGGCGCATTGTGGCTAAATCCTCGTCAAACATCAC
>JAEEGL014723170.1_pt1 | contig 22527 bp, 17 predicted proteins | sample 9134231 | NCBI WGS metagenome assembly JAEEGL01 (sample SAMN16246548, study PRJNA631951) | gut metagenome | biome: gut microbiome; feature: rumen; material: fiber-attached | host: Bos | place: Iran: Karaj | collected 2018-10
CAGGATGGATTCCCGCAATTCCAAGGATGGCGGTTTCTGGCGGCGTGAGATCGACGAAAACGGAAATGAGAAAGACGTCTTTGTGGATTGCAAGATCTATCATAATGACGATGAATTCTATTATGTAGATATGGAGACCTTCCATGCTGGCGACCGGATCGTCATGCCGGAAACCGGTGATCCCATCTATAATGTGAGCCGTATGAGCACACTGACCGGTGTTTACAACATGAACAAGGGATATGCAGATTTCACCGTGATCACGATATTGTATCAGAACGATGAGTATTCGATCATTAAGTCCAACACACGTTACGGCCTGGCGGAATACGACTTTATCGTGCTTGACGCGGCAAGTGTAAAACCGGATCAGGTGCTCAACGAGTAAAGGAGAACCCATGAGTCTTATAGAGAACTACAACAGCGTATCCACCCGCCTTCGCGCAGCCTATGAGCAGGGAAAAAGTGCGGGCAGCGCAAAGACAGAGCCGGTGCTGATCGCGGTGTCCAAAACACATCCGGCATCGGATATTCAGCAGCTTTATGATGCCGGTGTCAGGATATTCGGCGAAAACAAGGTGCAGGAACTTTGCGAAAAGGAGGAGATTCTGCCCAAAGATATCGAGTGGCATCTGATCGGACATCTGCAGCGCAACAAAGTCAAATAAATTGTCGGCAAGGTAGCGCTGATCCATAGCGTGGATTCCTTAAGACTTGCCGAGGAGATCAGCAAAGAGGCCGTAAAAAAGGGCGTGACCTGTGATATCCTGTTAGAGGTCAATGTGGCGGGAGAAGAGTCAAAATTCGGGCTTGCGCCATCAGAGACAGAGAAGCTTGCGCAGCAGATCGCAGTGCTTCCCGGCGTGCGGATCAGGGGACTGATGACCATCGCTCCTTTTGTGGAAAATCCCGAGGAAAACCGCGTGTATTTTAGGAAATTAAGAGAATTATCTGTTGACATCGCAGGGAAAAACATTGATAATGTTTACATGGATATTCTTTCCATGGGTATGACGGGAGACTTTGAGGTTGCCGTTCAGGAAGGTGCGACCTTCGTCAGAGTCGGAACAGCGATCTTCGGACAGCGTTCATACCCGGTTTAAGCATTTATCGGATTGGTTAAATCAATAATAGAATGACATGGAGGAAATGGAAACATGAGCTTGATGGACAAGATGATCAAGGGGATTAACTTGAACGAGGATGATCCGGATAATGATGATTATCTGTACGATGATGGTTACGATGACGAGGATGAAGAGGTTGAAGTAAAGCCGAAACGGAGTCTTTTCTCAAGACCGCCTGAAGCGGAAGAAGAGGATGATGATCCCGTCAGGAGTCAGCCGAGAGTACTTCGCAGCCGTGAAAAAGTAACACAGATGAAACAGCAGAAGAGAGGGAATGAGGGTATGGAAGTTTGTGTGATCAAGCCGGTAAATGTTGAAGATTCCAGAGAGATTACGGATACACTGCTTGCTGAGCGTACCGTGGTATTAAACCTTGAAGGCGTGGATGTGGATGTAGCACAGCGCATTATCGACTTTACCTCAGGTTCCTGCTATGCGATCAAGGGCAATCTTCAGAAGATTTCCCATTATATTTTCATCATCACACCGCCCAGCGTTGATATTTCCGGAGATTTCCAGGATATTCTGGCAGGCAGTTTTGATGTACCGAGCATTACACCGGAAGGCTGAGAGATCCGATCATAAAAGGAAACGGAGTTTTCCGATGAGATATAAGCTAAGGGGCAAATGCCCGGAAAGTGAGCTGACAGTAGTAATGAAACGCTTCCTGCCTATCTTGGCAGGAAGTTTTTAGATATGGGAATTAAAAAAGTGATAATAGGGGAAACGGAAAAGAAATGAGTGGAAAAGAAACAGAAAAAGGCGGTCGCATGAATGTCAAAAATCCCATGGGAAAAGATTATGACATCGTTATCGGGGATTCCTTTGACGCATTGCCCGGCGAAATAGAAGCGCTGGGACTGGCGGGAAAAAAGGCCTGCATCATCACGGATACGAATGTGGAACCGCTGTATGCTGAGGCGGTGAAAGAAAAGCTTTCCGGGGTGTTCTCCGAAGTTTCGATTTTTGCCTTTGAAGCAGGAGAGCAGAATAAAAACCTGGCAACCGTGCAAAAGATCTATACCCATCTGATCGAGGGAAAATTCGACAGAAAAGATGTGATCGTTGCACTTGGCGGGGGTGTTGTGGGAGATACCGCAGGGTTTGCTGCGGCCACCTATTTAAGAGGCATTGATTTTATCCAGATTCCCACCAGCCTTCTGGCCATGGTGGATTCGAGTGTCGGCGGCAAGACCGGCGTGGATTTTGACAATTACAAGAATATGGCGGGCGCCTTCCATATGCCGCGTCTGGTCTATATCAACACGGCGGTGCTTTCAAGTCTTCCGAAGCGGGAGTTTGCCTGCGGAATGGCGGAGGTACTCAAGGCCGGTCTGATCAAAGACGGCAACTTTTACGGATTTTTGATCAATAACCTGTATGAGATCGATGATAAAGAGCCTGAGGTGATGCGTCAGCTGATCGCAGACAGCTGTGACATCAAGAGAAGAGTGGTGGAAAAGGACCCGATGGAAGCAGGTGAGCGCGCACTTTTGAACTTCGGACATACTATCGGACATGCCATTGAAAAGGCAAAAGGCTTTTCGCTGACGCACGGGGAATGTGTGGCGCTCGGCAGTGTGGCTGCGGCGTTTATCTCTTATAAAAGACAGCTTCTTTCTTTCGATGAGTATTATGAGATCCGGGACATGTTCGTGCCCTTTGATCTGCCCATCACCGTGCGGGATATCGATCCGCAGGAGATTTTGAAGCTGACGAAAAACGATAAGAAAATGGATGGCGGTAAGATCCGCTTTGTCCTGTTGAAAAAGATCGGCAAGGCGGTAGTAGAGACCGATGTGACCGATGAAGAACTCCTCGCAGGCATCGGAGAGATCTATGTTTCCGAAGAGGATCTGAAGGAGTAAAGGAGAATAGGCAATGGAGAATCAGACAGTATGAGTACGAAGACGCAGGATAAGAGTCCGAAGATGGCCTGGTTTGTTTTTGATGTGATCTTTACGGCTGTTTTACTGATCGCAGATCAGCTGACCAAGGCAGCGGCAGTCAGCAGCCTGCAGGGACAGCCGGATAAGATCATCTGGGACGGGGTTTTTCAGCTGCATTATCTGGAGAATAAGGGCGCGGCGTTTTCCATGCTGGAAAATGCAAGCATTCTGTTCATCCTGGTAGCGGCGATCATGCTGGCGGTCATTGTTGTTGTCCTGGCAAAGGTTCCGGTGGGAAAGCGGTATATGATATGGCATATCTGCCTGTCCATGATCGCGGCAGGTGCCATCGGAAACATGATCGACCGGATCAGACTGTCTTATGTCATAGACTTTTTGTACTTTTCACTGATCAACTTTCCGGTATTCAACGTGGCGGATATCTGTGTGACCGTAGGCGTCGCACTGCTTTGTATTTTTGTTCTGTTTGTCTGGAAGGATGAGGATATGGAGTTTTTATCCCGGAAGAAAAAAGACGGTAAGCAGGATGTGCAGGCTGAAGAGGATACGGAGTCAATAAGCAAATAATTCATTAAGGGATCTGATATATGAGCGTGGAGGAAACAGGGCAGCGCCGCGTGCTGATCGAGGCGGAAGAGGATATGGAAGGTGAGCGGATCGACAAACTGCTTGCCGCACTGCTCCCTGAGCATTCCCGCAGCTATCTGCAAAAACTGATCGCAGACGGCAGTGTTCTGGTTGAGAGTAAAGCAGTCAAACCCAGTTACAAGATCAGTTTTGGTGAGAATATCGAGGTGATCCTGCCGCCTGCAGCGCAGCTTTCGGTGGAGCCGCAGGATATCCCGCTTGATATCCTCTATGAGGATGAAGATGTGCTTGTGATCAACAAGCCGAAAGGAATGGTGGTACATCCGGCTCCGGGACATATGACGGATACCGTGGTCAATGCGGTGCTCTATCATTGCAAAGGACAGCTTTCCGGGATCAATGGCGTCCTGCGGCCGGGGATCGTGCACAGGATCGATATGGATACCACCGGTTCCCTGATCATCTGCAAAAATGATCAGGCACATCGCCAACTGGCGCAGCAGCTGGCAGAGCACAGCTTAAGGAGAGCATACCGGGCACTGGTCTGGGGCACTTTTGACGAAGAAGAAGGCACGGTTGACTGTCCCATAGGAAGGGATAAAAAAGACCGCAGAAAGATGGCGGTATTGCCGGACGGAAAACGGGCCGTGACGCATTATAAGGTGCTCATGCAATTCGACAAACTGGCCTATATAGAATGCAGGCTGGAAACAGGCCGGACGCATCAGATCCGCGTCCATATGACAAAGATCGGACATCCGCTCTTAGGCGATGAAGTCTACGGAAAGCGGAATATCAAAGAGGCAGGACTGCTAAGGCTCCCGGACGGAGCTGCGGGACAGTGCCTGCATGCGTATGAGCTTGGCTTTTTGCATCCGAGGACAAATGAATGGGTGGAGACATGCGCACCGCTCCCTGCTTATTTTGAAAAGCTTTTGGAAGATCTGAAAAGGCCGGTATGAAAATACGTGGCCGATAAACTACTGATCAAAGAGAAGTGTAATGTCCGATATAAAAATAATGAGCCAACCAGGTGCTGATCAATTGAGGGGTGATGGTATGAACGAAAAAAACATTTCTTCAGAATTTGAACAATTCATGAGTGACAACCGAAGGAAGATCAACGAATCGCTGAACAGCGTTTTGTGGATCTGTATCGGTGTGGGACCGCTGATCGCCCTGGCGGTGTATTTGAATTTCTTTCAGGGAGTTACGTATCTGACGGCTCTGCTGGTGTCGTTGTTTATGCTGATCCTGGCAATGATCCACAAGGCCATGCTTCGAAGCCATGCAGGATCGGTTCTGACAAGTATGCTGGCGCTGCTGGCTATCGATGTCCTGCTGGTAGTGATGGACAGCGCTCATCTGACGATCTTTATCTGCTGGTTTTTGATCCCGCTCCTGAGTCTGGAGTTTTGTGACTTTAAGCTCTATTCTATTTCTGTTGTTGTCAACTACTGTTTCATGGTATTTGCCACCTGGCATATGGCGCCTTATTTCGCCGAGAGAAGAAATGATGTTGACACGGCGCTTGCCTATTTCCTCAGCCGTATCGGCGGACTGACATTGGAAATGTTTGTCATGATCTTCGCGGGCTATGTACTCAGTAAGATGATCATCAGTTATTATAAAAACCTGATCGAAAAGGCTGCCGTGGTGAGCAAAGATCAGATGGAGATCGGCAGGATGAGCGCAGAACTGACTGCCATGGCAGGTGATTATCTCTGGGTTCAGGACATTGATGTGAAAAATAACTGCTTTGTTGAACTGTGCAATCAGGATGAAAAGGTAAAGGAATACTATGGGGAAAGCAACAGTAATGCGAAGCAGCTGCTCAATGGTCTGATGACACAGATCAGCGCAAAGGAGAGCAGGGAAGATGTGCTGGCCTTTGTGAATTTTGATACGCTGCAAAAAAGAATGGGCGATACACGTTTTATCACCCACGATTTCAAGATCAGTGATGGCCGTATCTGGCAGGGAAGGCTGATGGTTTCTGAGCGGGATGAAGAGGGAAAGATCACCCATGTCATCTGGAGCGTGAAAGAGCAGGGTGCGAAAGAGCAGAACAAGGAGATGCATTCAAAGCAGCTGTCCGCGGCTGCGGAAAAAGAGGCTGCTGACCAAAACGGGAAAGAAAACGAAGACGCAGCGACGCAGGAAAATGAAAATCAGGGAGCAGATGACCTGACAGAGAAAGAGGCGTCCGGCAGCAGCAAATATGATGACAGTAATGATCCGGGCAAAGTGCTGGATCTTTTGCACCAGTCCGCTGCGGAAAAGGAGAAGGTTCAGAGCAAGATCCCGGCTAATGATGCAACCATCAAACGACTCCTTTCCGATATTCAGAATGCGGCGGAGAACATGGACTGCAATATGCTCGAGACGGCCATGAAAGAGGCAGATAAATACAGCATGCCCCTGGGCGAAGACAGCCGTTTTGAAAGACTGAAAGCATGTGCGGAGCATTTTGATTATGACGGGATTTTGAAGGCGATTGAAAACTAACCATAAAAGTGAAGTGATCTCATGAGTGAGGATACAAACAAAAGAAGAAAAGCGGCTGCGGGAAAAACTGGTAGTGGCAGCATAACCGGTAGCCGGAGCGGCAGCGCTGCGGGCGGCGGCAGAAGTGGGAGCCGTACCGGCAGCAGCACGGGCAGTGGTATCAAAACCGGCAGCCGAAACAGCAGCCGTAGCACAAGCGGCAGCAGCCGCAGCTTAAGTGGAAGCACCAGGCGTAGTACAAGTGGAAACAGCAGTCGTAGCACAAGCAGGAGCAGCAGTTATCGTTCGGGCAGCCGGCAAAGCAGCGGCAGGACCGGGGGCGGCTACAGAAGCAGTAGTGGCAGCTATCAGAAAACCACCTATCGGCGCAGGAAAAGACGGCATTTCGATGCGAAACGTTTCCTGATCGTTTTTTCGGGGATCGTCGCGGCCTTTTTTATTTTAGCGGTTGCCATTACTTCTGCCTATGGAAAGAAACACTTTTTCCGTGGCACCATCATCAACGGGATCGATGCGTCCGGGATGACGGTGGAAGAGCTCGAAGGCAGAATGCGGCAATACCGGATCGCAGTGAAAGAACGCAAGGCTGACGGCGGTTATATCACGGAGCAGATCACAGGTGATGCCATCGGCGTGAAGGTTTCCAATACGGAGGGGCTTGACGAGGTACTGAAAGGACAGGGCTTTTTCAGCGGTCTTTCAGGCGTGCTCGGGAAAAAAGAAAATCATCACGAGATCAGCGGTCTTTACGGTTATCATAAAGAGGCATTAGAGCAGGCCGTCGCCAAATTGCGTGGTTTTTCCGAAGACTTTGCGAATGCGCCGCAGGATGCGGGGTTATCAGAGTATGATCCCCTGGCGGGATTTCAGGTAACACCGGCCGTAGAAGGAAATCAGCTCAATAAAGAAAAAACGCTCTCGGTCATCACACAGGCTGTAGATGAACTTTTGACGGAAATAGACCTTGATGAACAGGGGTGCTATGAAAAACCACAGGTCTACGAAGATGATCCGATCCTGACCAAACTGTCAGCGAATTCCCGGAAATACGCAAAGATCAATATTACTTATGATTTCGGGGAAAACAAGGAAGTCATTGACGGAAATGTGCTCTGTGACTGGCTGGATATGAATTATGAGACCGGGGACGTCACCCTGGATGGGGCGAAGGTGGATGAATATGTGACCGGCCTGAAAAAGAAATATGATACGATCTTCGGGAAGCGCACTCTGCATACCAGTTATGGTTCGGATGTGACCGTCACCGGCGGGGATTACGGCTGGTGGATGGATGTGCCGGCGGAGCAGGCAGCCCTGAAGGAGATGATCGAAAACGGCGAGAGCGGTGAGCGGGAGCCGGTTTATCATCAAAAGGCTGCGTCCCACAGCGAGCGGGACTGGGGAGGTTCCTATGTGGAAGTGAACCTGACCGCACAGCATGTCTTTGTGTATAAAGACGGCACGCGTGTTTTTGATACCGACTGTGTGACCGGAAATGAAAGCCGTGGTTTCAATACCCCGGAAGGGACTTACAGCATTACCTACAAAGAGCGCAACGCCATGCTTGTGGGCGAAAACTACGAAACGCCGGTTTCCTACTGGATGCCGTTTAACAACAATATCGGCCTGCATGATGCAGTCTGGCGCGACAGCTTTGGCGGCGATATCTACAAGACCAGCGGTTCCCACGGCTGTGTAAACCTGCCCTACAGCGCTGCGAAACAGATCTACAGTTATGTGGAAAAGGGCATGCCGGTCTTTTGTTATCATCTTTCCGGAACCGCAACGAGCGCAACCACCGGTCAGGATCCTGCGCAGCAGGCACAGACAGTGATCGATGCCATCAATGCGATCGGTGAGGTTAACAAGGACAGCGGAAAGAAGATCGAACGTGCAAGGCAGCTGTACCGGGAGGCTTCCGATGAAGCGCGGGAATGCGTCGGCAATATCGGTGTCTTGGAAGAGGCCGAGGCGGCGTTCGCAGCGCTCGGCGGCTGAGGGAGTATCCGATATGAGAGTACGAAGGGAAAGAGTAGATGAAAACAATCCTGCTGACAAATGATGACGGAATTGAGGCAGATGGCCTTTTGCGGCTGGCAAAGGCGACGCGGCGATTCGGAAAAGTCTATATCGTGGCACCGGCGCATCAGAGAAGTGCGGCGTCCCACAGCATTTCCCTGCATTCACCGGTTGATGTATTTCCCTATGCATATCCGCTGGAAGGCGTCACGGCATTTGCTTCGAGCGGTATGCCCGGTGACTGCGTCAGGGTGGGTTCACTTGCCGTGCTGGACCAAAAGCCGGATATCGTTCTGTCCGGTATCAATAACGGCTATAATGTGGCTTCGGATATCCAGTACTCTGCTACAGCAGGCGCTGCTTTTGAGGCTTCTTTTCAGGGACTGACGGCGGTGGCCCTTTCAGAGGGATTTGATCACCATGAAGTAACTGATGCCATGCTGGATACCATCCTTGAAAAAGTGTTGGACGCAAAGCCTGTCGAAGGGCAGATCATCAATGTGAACTTCCCGGAATGTCCGCTGGCGGAGTTTCGCGGTATCAGGGAAGGAACGATCGTATCCCGCAGCATGGTCTTCCGTGATACATACGATATGATCGAAGAGCTGGAGGACGGAAAACGCTATATGGTCCACGGGACGCACTGCTATGATGCCGAAGAAGGAACGGACTATCGGGCGCTGCTGGACGGATATATCTCCATCGGGGTAGTAAACAACGTTGGATATCCCGTAGTGCCATACGAGACGGTTTTTTCAACCAGAAATACATAGACAGATGCCGGAAATCTGTTGTAAAATATTATAAGCGCCCGGCAATATGAGGGTGCAGGAAAGGAGAACGTCATGGCAAAATATGCTGAGATGACAAAAGAAGAATTACAAAAAGAACTGGAAGGACTGCGGGAGGCATACAAGGAGTTTCAGAGCCTGAACCTTTCGCTGGATATGAGCCGCGGTAAACCCTGCAGGGAGCAGCTCGATATTTCCATGGGTATGATGGATGCGCTGAATTCCCATGTGGATCTGTCCTGTGAAGACGGCACAGACTGCCGTAACTATGGTCTGCTGGATGGTATCCCGGAAGCAAAAGTGCTGCTGGGAGATATGATGGAAAACAATCCGGCCAACATCATCATTTACGGAAACTCATCTTTGAACGTTATGTATGATACGGTGGCAAGAGCCATGACACACGGTATCATGGGACATACGCCCTGGTGCAAACTGGATAAAGTAAAATTCCTCTGCCCGGTACCCGGTTATGACCGGCATTTTGCCATTACAGAATATTTCGGAATTGAGATGATCCCGGTACCCATGAGCGAAGACGGTCCCGATATGGATATGGTGGAAAAACTGGTGGCAGAAGATGAGGCCATCAAAGGTATGTGGTGCGTACCGAAGTATTCCAATCCCCAGGGTTATTCCTACTCCGATGAAACCGTGCACCGCCTTGCAAGGCTGGAGCCGGCGGCACCGGATTTCAGGATCTTCTGGGATAATGCCTACGGCATTCATCATCTTTATGAAGATAAGCAGGATTATCTGGTAGAGATCCTGGCAGAGTGTAAGCGGGCAGGGAATCCGGATCTGGTTTATAAATTTGCTTCGACATCGAAGATCACGTTCCCGGGCAGCGGTATCGCATGCCTGGCAACTTCCCTGAACAACCTGGAAGATATCAAGAAGCAGCTGAAGAATCAGACCATTGGCCATGACAAGGTAAATCAGCTTCGTCATGTACGGTTCTTCAAGGATATCCACGGGATGACGGAGCATATGAAAAAGCATGCGGATATCATCAGGCCGAAATTCGAAGCGGTAGAAGAGATTTTGGATAAAGAGCTCGGCGGCCTTGATATCGGTTCCTGGACAATGCCGAGAGGCGGCTATTTTATCAGTTTTGATGCACTTGAGGGGTGTGCGAAAGAGATCGTTTCCATGGCGAAAAAAGCTGGCGTAAAGATGACGGATGCAGGTGCTACCTGGCCGTATCACAATGATCCGAAGGACAGCAATATCCGAATTGCGCCTACGTTCCCGCCTATCGAAGATCTCCGTCAGGCAACACAGCTTTTCGCACTTTGTGTGAAGATCGTCAGTGCAGAGAAACTCCTGAAAGGGTGATCTGTTTGAGAGTAACAACGACTAACAAAAGTGTTAAGATTTCCATTAATCCCGATGAATTGCAGGTGATCGTGGATCGCCTGGGATATCACAGTATTGCGGAAATGGTCAATACGGGGCTGGAGGAAATGCTGGCTTTTATTTCCGATCAGCTGCGGATCCAGCGCGGCATCGATCTCGAAGAGATGACCGGAGAAGCGGAAGGGATCAGTATTATGATCATCAATGAGATCATGCTGATCGAAATTCCCCGGACTGACCCGGACAGCGACGGGACAATCGCCGACAGACCGGAAGAGCGGTTCCGTGATTTCCTCGAACACCTGAAGGATGCCATTGTTTACGAGATCGCCAAATCTGCCGGGATGCTGCCGGACAGTGAAAGTGGGGAAGAAGAAAAGAAACAGGTTCTTTCCCTCTATCCCATGGAAAGTGTGGGTAAGGCGCTGACCGCAGCAGAGCATGTGAGCAGCGGCCGTCTGATCCGATGGAACGGCAAGATCTATATTCAGACCAGCGAGGTATCACCCTGGCTTTTAGAGCACAGCGAGCAGCAGAAAAGCCCTGTGGGGATGCAGCCCGAGGTGATCTACGTGTTCCGGAAACAGCAGGATGAAGATTAGCATGGAAAAACGCGGTAACATATGATAAATAGGGGAAGGATCTGTTCGTACCGGGCAGATTCTTCCCCTTTGCTTTTTTTCGTTTCATGATAGGAAAAGGAGAATAAGAGTTGGCAGACGAAACTTTCATCACCGCTTCAAACCCCATCATTTATGCGGACTACCCGGATCCGGATGTGATCCGCGTTGGCGATGTTTATTATATGATCACGACCACCATGCATATGTTTCCGGGCGGACAGATCCTGAAGTCCTATGATCTGGCACATTGGGAACATGCAGGTTATGTCTTTGATCATCTGGATCATACGCCGCAGCAAAGGCTGGAGGATGGCAACATCTACGGCAAGGGGATGTGGGCAGCCAGCCTGCGCTTTCACAAAGGCGTTTTCCATGTGGTCTTTTGCGCAAACGATACGCAGTCGATGTATCATTACACGGCAGCTGCAATAGAAGGCCCCTGGGAGCGACATCCCATGAGCGGTTTTTATCATGATAATTCCGTTCTGTTTGATGATGACGGGCGTGTGTTTATCGTATACGGAAATACCGAGATCCATCTGACGGAGCTGCTGCCGGATCTTTCGCAGCCAAAACCCGGCGGCATCGATAAGATCATCATCCGGGATGAGGGTGATGTGCTCCTGGGCTACGAGGGTTCACATCTGTATAAGATTGACGGCAGGTATTATCTGTTTCTGATCCACTGGCCGCATACCGGTCACGGAAGGAGGACGCAGGCACTGTTTACAGCGGACCGCATTGACGGTGAGTGGATCGGCGGCGACTGCCTGGATGAGGATCTTGGATTCTTTAACAGCGGCGTGGCTCAGGGCGGTATCGTAGATACACCGCAGGGAGAATACTATGCCATGCTGTTCCAGGATCACGGGGCTCAGGGGCGTATGCCGGTTTTGGTGCCGGTATCCTTTGAAGACGGACAGATCAGAATGGAACAGGCGAAGGCGCAGGTTCAGGTGCGGCAAAGTCATCCGGAACATACCTGCAGACCATTGTTTGGCAGCGATGATTTTTCATCGGGAAAAAGAGAAGATTTCTGGCAGTGGAATCATGAGCCAAAGCCGGAGCTGTGTTTTTTTGATGCAAAGGAGAAATGCCTGAAACTGAAAACCGACCGCATAACTGAGAACCTGCCGGAGGCCGTGAATATCCTGACGCAGCGATGCTTCGGAAAGCTGATGACGGCAGAAGTAACGGTCTGCGGCGAAGGGCTGAAGGAAGGCGACAGGGCAGGGATCTGCGCATTGCAGGGGCAGTATGCAGAGTTTGCCCTGACCAGGAAAAATGGCAGGCTGGAACTGTTGATCGCAGGCAGATCCGTGGAGAATGGAAAAATGGCCATGGATCTCGGGGCACTGGAAAAAGAAACCGTCACGCTGCAGCTGCGATTTGATTACAGGGACAAAGCGGATCAGGTGACTTTTTATGTCAAAAAACAAGAGGAATATGAACCGGTGGGCAGCACCTGGCAGCTGCGTTATACATTGGATCACTTTATGGGATGCCGCGTGGGACTGTTTCTGTATTCGACAAAAGAGCCGGGCGGCGAGGCGCGTTTTTCGGATTTCAGGATGAAGGTTGATTGATTATTTATGATAAATTCAGGAGGTACAGTTATGACAGTTATGACAGAGCAGCAGCTGGAGCAGATTACAGAAAAACTGAAAGAGAAGCTGACGGATGCGCAGAAAGAAGCGGTGGATACACTGGACCGTGATCTGGAGCTGGTGGCTTGTGCCGGCGCGGGAAAAACGAAGACCATTACCCACAGGATCATCAATCTGATCGCGCATGGGGTAAATCCGGAGAACATCGTGGCCATCACGTTTACCAGGAAAGCGGCTGCTGAGATGTTGGGGCGTATCTACAAGATCGGACAGGAGGTGCTGGGAAACACCACCGGTTTTGCCGGGATGTATATCGGAACCATCGATGCGTTCTGTCTGAAGCTGCTGCAGGATCACAAGGATGAATATGCAAAGTACAGTGTTCTCGATGAAGTGCAGACAAAGGTTTTTCTGGAACGTTATGAAAGAAATGACCAGACAGGATTCCGCGATTCTGTGATCGACAAGGCTTACAACCTGAATAATTCCTGGGATTTTGAAAAAAGATGTCCCTATTCAGATGAGAAATTCTCGAGAAAACTGGATATTTATGCAGGGCTGATGTCGATGCTTAACAGTAACTGGTATGACAGGAATTATCGTAACAAATGGTCTGGCGATCTGAAAGAGATGCTGAGGAAATACAATAAATGCCTTTCGGATCATAAATACTTTGATTTTTCATCCCTGATCCGTCTGATGATCGAAGAACTTGATCCGGATTCCGATCAGAATGGAGGACAGATGTCGGATTTCGGGCGGGCGGTTTTCGATAAGGTCAAATATCTGATCATTGATGAATATCAGGATACGAATCCCAGTCAGGAGTATCTGACCAGGCTGTTTAAGCGGTATGGTGATGCGAATATCTGCGTGGTGGGGGATGCGGATCAGACCATCTATCAGTTCCGCGGCAGTGATGAGAGCAATATCCTGACTTTTCATGAAAGGTATGGTGCCAAACTGATCCATCTGAATGAGGATTTCAGGAGTACGGAGGCGGTGATCGATATCGCATCAAAGGCGATCGGCGTGGCACACCTGGATGATCCGTCCTATGTAGGCATGGAGCGGGGAGAGATCGAGGGCGCAGCCCTTGCGTATGAACAGGGCGATACCGTCTGGTCCGAATTTGAATCTTTTGATAAGGAGGCGGAATTCATTGTCGGCAGGATACAGGCGTTAAAGGAAAACGGGATCCCCTATATGGAAATGGCGATCCTTTTCAGGAGCCGCAGGGAAACGGATTACGGCAGAACGCTGGTGGATTTCCAAAAGACCATGGCCGAGCGGCTGCAGGAAGCAGGGATACCTTATATCGTAGAGGGACTGAACAATCTGTTTCTGACAAAAGAGTATGCTGCTGCCTGCGAGATCTTCAACTACCTGTATGAAAAAATGGCAAAGGGATACAAAGTATCGGAGAATGTATGGCGAAATGGTTATATTTCCGGGGAAAATGTCGAGGAATGCGAGGCCAATGCCCGCAGGTCGCTGAAAGAAGCCTGGCTTGCCATTGACTATCCCGTGAAAGAAAGTGAGATTGAAGAGGCGGTCGATCAGCTCGCAGCCATGAGCTGGGAGGATAAAAAATTCGGACATGAATGCAATATGCAGCAGATTTATCAGGATTTCATCGGCCATCTGTCCATTCTCGCAGCGGAGGATGACGATGCGCAGCGGATCCTGTTCAATCTGGGAAAATTCAGTAAGGTGATCGCGGATTATGAGCTGCTGTACTTTAAGGAGAAACCGGTATTTAAGATCAATCATTTCTACAGGCATCTTACGAAGGTGGCGCAGGGACTCTATCCGGAGGGGATGGAAGATAATGTCTATCAGCGCGGCGATGCCGTTCGCATCATGACGGTGCATCAGTCAAAAGGACTTGAGTTTACTGCGGTATTTGTACCCGTTCTAGTCAGAGATATCTATAACGGTGAAGGCCAGCAGTTTGGAAATAAGATTTATAGCGAATTGGATGTGATCGGTGATGACCATGAGGACTGGATCCAAAACTATAAAAAGAGAAGAGGAACCCACGATGGCGAGCGGAAACTCTTCTATGTTGCAGTGACGAGAGCGAAGAAATACCTTTTCCTGACCTATGGGAAAAATTACGGCGGAAAACCGGAAAACCGTTCCGACTTTTTGGAAGATGCCTTCAGATCAGATTATCTGAAGGAGTTCACAGATGATGTATCATACGGCGGAGAGCACCTGCCGATGATTGAAGAAGAAGTGATCCCCATCACGCTGAATTTTTCCGTGCTTTCGAATTATTTTGACTGTCCGTATCGTTTCAAACTGTCGAATATGTACGGATTCGTGCAGCCCTATATCCAGGAACAGGGATATGGCAAGATGCTGCATGAGATCATGATGCATATCCATCGTGCCTGGATCGATGGCAGGACATTGTCGGAGGATGAGATCAGGTCGATCGCACAGAATGCCCTGTATCTGCCCTTTGCCAGTGCTCCGCAGCTGGAAAATTCCCTGCAGGGTGCCATCAGCTGCGCACGGGCTTATGTCAGACAGAACGGGAAGGATGCCGACAAGATCGAAGCGGCCGAAATGGATATCTATATTGAAATGGGTGAAGGAGTCAGCGTGAACGGCCGTATCGATCTGGTACGCAGGATTGAAGCAGACGGCGAGGAAAAGACAGCGATCGTTGACCTGAAATCTGCCGGAAAGGATGCAGAGCAATGTCTGAACGCAGAGCAGCTCAAGATCTATGCCATCGGTTATCAGGAAATGAAGGGGAAGGATCCGGATTACCTGATGATCTATAACTTAGACCATCCGGATGGCTCGAAAAATGCCGGAGAGGATGTTGTTTCCGATCAGCTGATCGAAACCCGCAGGCATGTGCTTGATGCAGCCAGGGCCATCCGCAGCTGCGAGCTTCCGAGGCAAAAGAGCGAAAAATGCAAGAACTGTTATGTCAGGAATCTGTGTGGGAAATAAAACTGATTGCCGAAAAATATTTCCATGGTTTTCTGATAATTTATCGGGGAATCTTATATCCTGTGCGATGACGGGATGTTATAGTGAAAATGTGACCAAACGGTCGTAAGAGACTGTAAATATTGATAAAAAGGGGTAATGAAGATGGTTATTTATGTGGATGCAAAGGCGGGCTTTGGCGGCAACGGCAGCAAGGAAAAGCCCTATCAGCAGATCGGTCAGGCGGCAGCGGTGGCGGTGCCGGGTGATGAGGTGCTTGTCGCGCCGGGGGTGTATCATGAGGATGTCAGTCCGGTCAATGCGGGAACGGAGAAAAAACGGATCACCTACAGGTCTGCAGAGCCGAAAAAAGCGGTGATCACAGGGGCGGATGTTTTTACCGGCTGGGAGCCCTGGCAGGGCGACGTCTGGCTCCTGACTGTGCCGAACAGTTATTTTGGCGATCATAATCCGTATACGACTTTTGTCACCGGGGACTGGCTGGATATTCAGGTCCCGGTGCATACGGGGGAAGTCTTTTTGAACGGAAAATCCTTATATGAGAAAGATTCTCTGGATAAAGTCCTTGAGCCGGAATTTTATGATGCATCCTGGGACAGGGATTTTACCAAACATACCTGGTATACCTGTCAGTCCGAAACAGAGGATGCGACGCTCATCTATGCCAATTTCCAGGGCAAAAATCCCAATGAGGAATGCGTGGAATTAAATGTCAGACCCCATTGCTTCTGGCCGAAGGCTGAGCATGTGGACTATATTACGCTGAGCGGTTTTACGGTAACCAAGGCTGCCACCCAGTGGGCGCCGCCCACGGCCCTGCAGGAAGGCATGATCGGACCGCACTGGTCGAAAGGCTGGATCATCGAGGACTGCGAGATCTCGCATTCGAAATGCAGCGGCATTTCCCTTGGGAAATACAGACAGCAGCATAATGATAATAAGTGGCTGCATTATAAATTCAAAGACGGCGCGCAGACACAGCGTGACTGCTCTCTGATCGCGCAGCTGGACGGCTGGAGCAAGGAGACCATCGGTTCCCATATCGTCCGAAACTGTGAGATCCATGACTGCGGACAGACGGGGATCGTGGGGAACCTGGGCTGCGTCTTTTCCCTGATCGAAAACAATCATATCCATCATATCAACAATAAGCGGAACCTGGCAGGCGCGGAGATCGGCGGCATCAAACTGCATGCGGCCATCGATGTGATCATCAAAAACAATCATTTCCATGACTGCACCCGCGGCATCTGGCTGGACTGGCAGTGCCAGGGCACCAGGGTGACAGGCAATCTGTTCCATGATAACTGCATGTCCAGGGATTATCTGTTAAAGAACGAGAACAAGCTGGGGCTGGGGCTCGGAGAAGATCTGTGGATCGAGATCGCCCATGGTCCTACCCTTGTGGATAACAACATCATGCTCTCCGAACGCTGCGTCAAACTCCCGACCCAGGGTGTGGCTTTTGTGCATAACCTGTTCTACGGCGCAATTTCGGCCGTAGGAAGGGGTGTCAACAATGGCACGGTAAAATACCCGTCTCCGCGCTATACGCCCATTCATAAGCCTCACAGGACGGAAATCACGGGCTTTATGACGATCCTTCACGGGGATGTGCGTTTTTACAACAATGTTTTCGTACAACCGAAGGTGCGCCAGGGCATGATCGATATCTGCGAGGAAGAGCATGACGGCGAATGGGATAACGGCAATCTGGAAGCGGGAACCTCCTGCTACAACGGCTATATGACCCAGGAGCAGTGGGAAAAGGAATTTGAAGGATACTGCGGCGAAGGCGCAGACAAGCCTCGTGACCGTTACTACATGCCGCTTCCCGTATGGACCGGCGGAAATGTATTTTTCAACGGCGCAAAGCCCTGTGATATCGAAAAAGGCGCAACGGTGGATACCGAGCATGAAGTCAGGGTTGAACTGGTGCAAACGGATGGTCAGTATAAGGTTGTGACCGATTTCGCGCAGTATCTGCCGAAGGCTGAGATGATCACTTCGGATACCCTCGGCATGGCCTTCGAGCCGGAAGAGAGATTCGAGACACCGGACGGCGAGGATATCATTTTTGATACCGATTTTGACGGAAAGAAGAGGGAGAGTGTTGTGGCAGGACCTTTTGCGTGAGAATACGATAAAAAGTGTCAAATGGAAACGGATTGTTTCACAATGAAGGATAGCAAAACGAGAACAATGAAAAATGAGGAGGATGCAAAACTATGATCTACTATGTAAATGCAAGCGCAGCCCGCGACGGCAACGGCTCAAAGGATATGCCCTTTAAGCACATAAATGATGCCGCGAAGGTTGCCGTGGCAGGGGACGAAGTTGTTGTGGCACCGGGTATCTACAGGGAATATGTCAATCCCATTAATGCAGGAACGAAGGATGCGCGCATCACATACCGCAGCGAGGAGCCGCTGGGCGCGGTGATCACCGGAGCCGAGAAGGTAGGGGGATGGACACAGTATGAAGGGAATGTCTGGACCGTGACCGTGGACAACGGCGTTTTCGGAGATTACAATCCCTATACCACCTATGTCTGCGGTGACTGGTATTTTGCACCGACGGTGCGCCACACAGGTTCCGTTTTCTTAGGGGATCTGATGATGTATGAGACCGTTACCCTGGAGGAATGCATCGAAGGTGCGGTAGAACCCCATTCCTGGGTGCCGGAAGATTCTAAATACAAATGGTTCACAAAGCAGGACGGAGACAAGACAGTGCTGTATGCGAATTTCCAGGGAAAAAATCCCAATGAAGAGGATGTGCAGATCAGTGTCCGCCGCAATTGCTTTATGCCGTCAAAGACCGGCGTGGGTTATATCACCGTCAGCGGATTTCTGATCACGAAGGCAGCCACCACCTGGGCGCCGCCGGCTTCCTATCAGGACGGCATGATCGGACCGCACTGGTCCAAAGGCTGGATCATTGAAGACTGCGAGATCAGCAACAGCAAATGCTGCGGCATTTCCCTCGGCAAATACAGGGATCCGGAAAATGATATGTATTTCTATCATAAGCATGTGAAAAGCCCTACCCAGATGGAGCGCGACGCGGTCTGCCGCGGTCAGTATCACGGATGGCTGAAAGAGCGGGTTGGCAGCCATATCATCCGGCGCTGCCATGTGCATCACTGCGAACAGACCGGTATTGTGGGCCGTATGGGCGGCGTTTTTTCCACCATCGAGGACTGCCATATCCATCATTGCTGTGAATCCCAGCAGCTCGGAGGCGCGGAGACAGCCGGGATCAAACTCCATGCAGCCATTGATGTGACCATTCGCCGCAACCATATTCATCACAGTATCCTGGGAGTATGGCTTGACTGGGAGGCACAGGGCGCGAGGATTTCGCAGAATCTGATGCATGATAATATGCGACCTGAGTACAGTGAGCCGGCAGAAGGCGCCATGTTCTCCGGCGATGTCTTTATCGAAGTGGGCCACGGTCCGACCCTGATCGATAACAATGTGCTGCTTTCACGGACAGGAATTGTGATCCCCAGCCAGGGCATTGCCTGTGTGCACAATCTGGTGCTCGGTTCCTTCGGCCTGATCAACTCCGGCGTAGACAGCGTGATCAACGGACAGCGTGAGCCCCGTTATACGCCCTACCATATCCGCCACAGGACAGAGGTGGCAGGTTTTATGACCATTCTGCACGGTGATGACAGGATATACAACAACATCTTTATCCAGCATTATCCGATTACCGATCCGGAAAAGACGCCCGCGGACAATGATTACCAGGTTGTGGGAACGGCGCCTTTTGACATCTTCCCTTCTTATGATGAGTGGATCGCACAGTTCAATTTTGAAAAAGAGCCTCAGATGCGAGAGCTGGGCCTTGCCCATTTCGGACACCTTCCTGTCTGGGTAGAAGGAAATGCGTACTTCGGCGGCGCCACGGTCTGCAAACATGAAACGAAGAAATATGAAAACACCGAGGATCAGATCACGGTGGAATTTACCGATCAGGACGGTGTCTGCACGCTGAAGACCAATGTCTATGATTTCCTGGCTGATTTCAGGGACGGCATCATCACCAGTGATACCCTCGGCAAGGCCTTTGAGCCGGAACAGCGTTTTGAGAATCCGGACGGAAGCACCATCACCTTTGACGCGGACTTCTTCGGAGACCATCGCGGGATCGACTGCATCCCCGGACCTTTTGCAGAAGGGAAGGATTCATTTAAGCTATTTTGAAAGAGAGAACCGTCCCCATCTGACACCCAACTATCCCTAATGACACTATATTAGACTTGAAGACATCACCCGTTCTGTGATAATATCGATTACAGACGGGTGATGCTTTTTTAAAAGCGGAAACGGGGGTTGGCATGCTGCAGTTTTGGGGCAGGGGATCTGCTTTTCATTCGGATAATAACAGTGCATTCTATGTGGATGGCAGCAATCTTTTGCTGCTGGATTTTCCCATGTCTTCTTTTCACAAGATGCGGAAGGCTGCGGCAGATGGCATTACTTCTAATGAAAATTCATCTAATGGCATTTCTTCCGGGGCGATTTCTTCTATAAAGCATATTTATGTTTTGGTAACACATACGCACAGTGATCATATCGGCGGGATTCCCATGCTGATCCATTATGCCTATTATGTCTGGGACGCTCTGCCGGTTACGGTGGTCGCTCCGTCGAAAAAAGTGGCAAAGGATCTGCATTTTCTGATCAGCCATTTGGAAGGCTGCGATGAGAATGCGTATGAGATCATCACGGCGGACGAGTTGACGAAGTGGAAGGCAAAGGCAATACCGACCACGCATACAGAGGAACTTGAGGGACGGTGCTACGGGTATCATCTGACGATCGGTGATAAGTCCGTGGTCTATACAGGGGATACCAATACGCTTGCGCCTTTTGAACCCTATCTGAAAAAAGGCGTGTATTTCTATACGGAGATCGCGGCCATTGCTTCACCGGTGCATCTTTCAGCAGAGCAGGAACTTGAAAAAATGCTTACGCTGGCAGGGGAAGGCGTGCATGTATTTTTGATGCACCTTGACAGGGAAGATGAGATCGCGGATATGATCAAAGGAACGGGCATTCAGTTAGCGCCGCTTGCAGAATCATTTTTGGGGAATGATGTGGGTGAAGGAGCAAAGCATGGTCAGCAGGACCCATTACAGGAGAAGGGAGCAGTAAGCGACATGAACTCACAACAACTGTTAACAGACATTTTTTCCGTATCCCACGAATTATACCGTGACATGAGCCAGGCGGGCGAGACGGATCATATGAAGATCTTTACGCATCTGACAGAGCTGGGCAGGATACTGACGGAATCCGACAGGGCCAGTTTCTGGAAATGGGATAAGGGCACGCATACGCTGTGGACCATGACGGCAACGGGAACCGGTAAGATTACGATTCCCGATACCACCGGACTTGTGGGTAAGGCGCTTTCGGAGGGAGAGGTGATCGTGACCAATGATCCCTACAACAATCCTTACTTCAATGCCGATGTGGATAAAAAGACAGGCTATGTGACAAAGTCCATTCTGGTCATGCCGGTGGCAAATGTAAAGGGTGAGTATATCGGCGCTTATCAGGTTATCAATAAGCTGGGCGGTGACGGCACCTATGATGTGAGGGAGGACTGCCGCAGGCTTTCTCTGGCAGCCATGATCTGCGGTCTTGCACTGGAGTCTGAGGTCTTTTTAGAGGAGTCCCATACGGATAAACTGACGGGCCTTCGAAACCGCATGGGCTTTTTCCATGATTTTGACAAAAAATACCGCAGCTACATTGAAAACCCCGATGCGGATCTGGCACTCTTTATCTGCGATATTGATAAGTTCAAACGTGTCAATGATACCTATGGCCACAATATCGGTGATGAGGTGTTAAAGCACGTGGCATCGATCCTGCGCGACCACAAGCCGGAAGAGGGCGATGTTTACCGCCGGGGCGGTGAGGACTCCATTATGATCATGCCGGGTCAGAAAATGGATGATGGAGCCGCAAAAGCGGAGGAGATCCGTGCTTTCATTGAAGCACATGATTGTGTGACAGACACTGTGACGGTACATCATACCATGAGTTTCGGTGTGGCAGAATTTGAGAATGATAAGAGTATCGAAGAAAATATCAAGGTTGCCGACGATAAGTTATATCGGGCGAAAGAAGAGGGACGGAACCGGGTGATCGTATGAAGATTATAAATCTTATGGATCGTTTTCCTTTTCTATGGAAGCTATTGGTTAAAATGCCGAATTACATTGAATATGAAGGAAATATAAGAGGCGATTTCTTTGAGGATATTGATCTGCCACATCCATCTTCAACCGACAAGTGCTTCATTGGTGAACTGGAGGGGGACAGGTTTTGGTTTTGCAAAACGCATCCTATGCAGTATACCGGTTTCACAATAGTTTTGTATGGGGAGATCCTGGATGATCATATGATACGTTTTGGATATGGGACGAGGAAAGACGTGTACAATTTCTTTTTGCGTATAGATGCAACGGCGTTTTTCATTTTCTTTTTATACTTCCTGTATGGATTTTTGGTTTGTGGACTGTTCCTTCCTTCGAGATAGTAATGTGGATTGTGGCTGTTGTTATGTTAAATGTTGCATTGTTCATTCATCCGAAAATAGAAACAGATATTCTGTATGCGGAGCTGAAAAGGATGTGCAAAAAAGACAATCATTGATCTTGTATGACTGTATTCTTCGGAGCGGTTTTATCAACGGAAATAACCTCATACACAAGTACGCCATTCGATTTTCCCTTCAGTGGAATACGTCCGATCTCGTTTACTTCAATGCGGTCTTTCAGCCGCTCGTAAAGGACATTACTGATAAGCACCTGTCCTTTTTTCGCATTGGCTTCGAGACGGGCCGAGGTATTGACAGTATCGCCGATGGCGGTAAAGTCCATACGGAAATCGCAGCCTACGTTGCCCACAACGGCACGGCCGCAGTGAACGCCGACACCGAAGCCCACGCTTCGTCCGTATTTTTCCAATAAGACTTTTTCAAGTTCTTCGCCG
>JAEEGL011842701.1_pt1 | contig 22526 bp, 25 predicted proteins | sample 9134231 | NCBI WGS metagenome assembly JAEEGL01 (sample SAMN16246548, study PRJNA631951) | gut metagenome | biome: gut microbiome; feature: rumen; material: fiber-attached | host: Bos | place: Iran: Karaj | collected 2018-10
GACCTGCTCGTAGCTGACGATCTCGCCCTTTTCCGTAAGTTCCAGATACCTTCTTCTGGCCCGCTCCTCGGCGGAGGCCGTCAGGAATATCTTCACCGCCGCCTCCGGCAGCACCACTGTGCCTATGTCCCGCCCGTCCATTATGACGCTGGTCCTCGCCGCCATATCCCGCTGGGTGTCCAGCAGAAACGCCCTGACCGCCGGGATGGCGGACACGGACGAGGCGTACATTGACACCTCCGGCGTGCGGATGAGGCCGGACACGTCCTCGCCGTTGAGTATGATATGCTGCTGACCGTCGCCGCCGTAGGTTATGGCGATACGGGTATCCGGCAGCAGGGCGGACACGGCGTCGGCGTCGTCGGGGGACGCGCCGGCGCGCAGGACCCGCAGGCCCACCGCGCGGTACATTGCGCCGGTATCTACGTAAATAAGGCCCAGCTTTGCGGCCGCTGCCCTGGCTATCGTTGATTTTCCGGCCCCGCCGGGGCCGTCGATGGCGACGCTTCTCATATTTCTTGCTCCTCGGTCTTCTCAATGTGTCCCGCCGCCGCGTGGGCGGTGGACCAGGCTATCTGCAGGTTATATCCGCCGGTGCAGGCGTCCACGTCGATTATCTCGCCGGCGAAATACAGGCCCCGCACCAGCTTTGAGGCCATTGTTTTCGGGTCTATCTCCCCGGTGGCCACGCCTCCGGAGGTGACGATGGCCTCCTCCACGGGCCGGGCTCCGGTTATCTCCACGGGGAAGGCCTTCAAAACGCCGATAAGGCGGCGGCGCTCCTCCCTGGTGACGGAGTTGACCTTCTTCTCCGGGTCTATGCCGGAAAGCTCCACGACCACGTCGATCATGGACCGGGCCACCAGCTCCGAAAGAGAGTTAGCAAAGGTCCTGTTGGAAAATTTCGCGAAATCCCGCAGTATCCTCTCGTCCAGCTTCTTCTCGTCGAGAGCCGGCTTGAAGTCGATGGAAAGGCGGTATTTGTTCTTGTCAAAATCCCGCATCCTGGCGCTGGCGGAAAGAATGACCGGGCCGGATACGCCGAAGTGGGTAAAGAGCATGTCCCCGAAGTCGGTATATACCGTCCTCCCCGCCCCGTCGTACACCGTCAGAGCCACGTTTCTCGGGGCGAAGCCCTGCATCCTGGCGCACACGTCCCCCGCCGCGGTCAGCGGCACGAGGGATGGGCGCGGGGGCACTATAGTATGGCCCAGGCGCTGCGCAATTGCGTAACCGTCGCCGGTGGAGCCGGTCACGGGATAGGATAGGCCCCCGGTGCACAGGATGACGTTTTTCGCTTCGATGAAGCCCTTGTCCGTCTCAACGCCGGTCACGGCGCCGTTGTCCGCGGCGACGTCCGTCGCCCGGGCGTTTACCCAGCGGGCGCCCCGCTTTACGCTCTCCCGCTCCAGGGCCTTCACCACGTCGGTGGCTTTGTCTGACACGGGAAATACCCGGCGGCCCCGCTCCGTCTTGAGCGGCACGCCGATACTCTCGAAAAACTCCATCACGTCCGCCGGGGAAAACGCGCTGACACAGCTCCACAAAAAGCGGGGATTCACCGTTACGCTCTCCAGCAGCTCCCGTACGGACGCGTTGTTGGTAAGATTGCACCGGCCCTTGCCGGTGATGCCCAGCTTTCTGCCGGGCAGGCTGTTGCGCTCGATAACGACGGTCCTCAGCCCTCTGCCCGCGGCCACGCAGGCCGCCATCAGCCCGGCGGCTCCCCCGCCGACGACCGCGACGTCGTCAATCGGCCTTCTCATAGACCTCATACTCAGCCCAAATATCCTCTAACTTCTTGAAATTGCTCTGCAGGTCGTAGTTGACCTTGTTGGCGGCGGACACCACCAGCGCGTTGATAAGGCTCAGCGGCGCCACGAGGGAGTCGAGGAACGACACCATCTCGCTCTTGGCGTAGAGCTTTATGTCGGCGGTGTGGGCCACAAGGGACGTCTCCGTGTCGGTTATGCCCACCACCGTGGCCCCTCTGTCACGGGCGAACTGCATGGCCATTATGGTGCGGCGGGAATACCGCGGGAAGCTGATGGCTATGCACACGTCCTCCTTCGATACGTGGAGCATCTGCTCGTGGAGCTCGCTGGCGGCGGACTGGTTCACCACCCGCACGTCGTCAAAAAGGAAGTTGAGATAGAACCCCAGGAAGCCGGCCAGCGCCGAGGACGACCGCAGACCCAGAATATACACGCTGCGGGCGTTTACTATGGCGTCCACCGTCTTGTCAAAGGAATCCCTGTCTATCTCCTCCAGCGTCATGCGTATCTTCTCCATATCGGAGGTGAGGATGGAGTTGAGAAGGTCCCCGTCGGATATCATGCCCCGGGCCACCTCGATGCGCTGCACCGTGGTGAGCCTGTTTTTTATCATCTCCTGCAGGGCCTTGCGCATGGCGGGATATCCGTCGTACCCCAGGTCGGCGGCGAAGCGCACCACCGTGCTCTCGCTCACTCCGGCGGCAATGCCCAGCTTGCCTGCCGTCATGAACGCGGCCTTCTCATAATTATTCGTTATGTAATTTGCGATGCGGTGCTGCCCCTTTGAGAAAGAGCTCGACGAGGCGGCGATTGCCGCAAGAACGTCTTTATCCATATCAACTCTCCGTTCCTCCGCCCGCCGGCAGGTCCTGCGGCGGCGCGGGCGCGATGGCTTTTTGACGCTTGAAGCGTAGTAACTTTCTTATTTTAACCGCTTCTCCGCCGTTTTTCAAGACGTTTTGCAAATTCTTGACGGCCGCGCTTCATTACTGCACGTTTTATTGCAGAATTTTCTCCTTCTCCTCCGCCGTAAGATACCGCCACTTTCCCTCGGGCAGGTCCCCCAGCTCAAGGCCGCTCTCGCCGGAGCGCATGAGCTTGATGACGTTCAGGCCCACGGCCTGACACATGCGCCGCACCTGCCGGTTTTTTCCCTCGTGAATAATTATCTCGAGGGTCCCGCCGTGATAGCTGCGGCTTTCTATGCGCACGCGGGGCGCGGATATGCTCTCCCCCTCCAGCTCCGTCATGGCCTCAAGGGCGGGGACGCACGCGTCGATATCCCCCGCCACCTCCGCCAGATACACCTTCTCCTTCTCGAAGGACGGGTGGGTCAGGCGGTTGGCCAGTTCGCCGTCGTTGGTCATCAGCAGAAGGCCGCGGGTGGCTATATCCAGCCTTCCCACGGGGTAGACCCGCTGTCCCGCGTCCTTCACCAGCTCCGCGACGGTGCGGCGGCCCCGGTCGTCGGACATGGTGGTCACGTAGCCCTCGGGCTTGTTGAGCATTATGTATATCTTCTCCGGCTTATCGCCCAGAGGCACGCCGTCCACGGCGATGACGTCCGTCAGCCCGTCGGCCTGCATGCCGATGGCGGCGGGCGCGCCGTTGACCGTGACGCGGCCCTCGGCTATAAGCTTTTCCGCGGCGCGGCGGGACATGCCGCCCCGCTGCGCCATTATCTTCTGTATCCTCTCCACATTATCACCTTATATCGGCGGGGCGTAACCCAGGCCGTTCATGCCCTGCTCCAGGGTCATGGACAGCATCCGCCGCATTTTTTCGATAATCGTGAGCTTCTGCTCTTCGTCCTGCTCCACGTCCTCCGCCGCCACCAGCTTCGACGCGGCGAGCACGTCGCCGTCGGCGCCGCGGATCTGGATATATCCCAGCGGCTGTCCGGCTTTTACCGGCGCGTAGAGAAATCGCGGCAGCGCCGTGTATATCTCATATTCCCCTGTCACGGCCGCGGTAACGGTCTCCTCGGCGGCAGCGTGAACGGCGTCGGCGCAGCCCGATATCACCGGTACCTCCGCGGCCGTCTCCCCCGCCCTGCAGGCTGTGACGCGGCGCACGGACGCAAATACCCGCTCGTAAAGCTTTTCATGGTCCGACCAGTCGTCCGGGTCGTTGAGGGTGACGCAGATGAGCCGCAGGCCGTCCCTCTCGGCGCAGGAGACGAGGGTGCGTCCGGCGCTTTTCGTGTAGCCCGTCTTTACGCCGACGACGCCCTCCGTCTGCCACAGCAGCCTGTTGTGGTTGACGTAGCTCTTGCCGTTGAAGGACACCGACCTGGTGGAGACGATGCGGCTGAACACGCCGTTGTCCATCGCCGCCGCCGTGATCGCGGCCATGTCCCGGGCGGTGGAACGATGGTCTTTCCCGTCCAGTCCGTGGGGATTTTCAAAATGAGTGGAGGCGCAGCCCAGAGCCGCCGCCTTCTCGTTCATAAGCGCGGCGAATTCGTCCGTGCTGCCCGCCGCGTGGCAGGCCAGGGCCGTGGCCGCGTCGTTGCCGGAGGCCAGCAGCATGGCGTACAGAAGCTGCTCCACCGTATATTCCTCACCCGGCGCAAGATACGCGGAGGAACCCTCCACCCCCGTATATTCCGGCTTTATTACGACTTTTTCATCGGGGGAACACCGCTCGAGCACCACAAGGGCCGTCATTATCTTCGTCAGCGAGGCCACGTTCACGGGTCTGTCGGCGTCACGCTCGGCGTACACGGAGCCGTCGGAAGCGTCAGTCACTATATACGACGCGGCCAGGATATCCTTCGATACGGGTTCATTAAGGGCAAACGCCGCCGTTGTGAGTACGGCAGCGATTGCAAATATCACTATTCTCTTCAAGGGACAACACCACCTTACGGCGGTATTATCACCCCTTTGCGGCCGGTTTATGCCGGGAAGATCATTCCTGCGGCGTCTCGGCAGTCGCGTCGGCGGGCGTCTCCTCTTTGGCGAAGCGGGCGGAGACCTTGTCGATTATATCAGGGGCCTTGTCCAGTATGCGCTCAACGGTGCTGGTGGCGGACTGGTCCACGCTCATCACGCGGGCGATGCCGTCCTTCACTATCACGAAGGCCACGGGAACGATCTTCACGCCGGCGCCGCTGCCGCCGCCGAAGGGGTTCTGGGAGGACTCCTTCTTGGAGTTGAAGTCGGAACCGCCGGAGGCGAACCCGAAGCTGACCTTGGAAACGGGTATGAGCACGGTGCCGTCGGGCGTGGTGATAGTACTGCCGATGACGGTGTTCACGTCTATCATGTCCCGAAGCTTGCTCATTGTCTCTTCCATAAGATTTCCGAGAGGATGATTAGCCATTTTTATCCACCTTTCTTTTCTCCGCGGTCTTCCCCAGCATGTCGGGCAGCACCGCGGCCGCAATGTACAGAATATCAAATATCGCCAGTGAAAGCGCTATTTTCCCGTAGATGGTATCCCCCTCGCCGTCAAAGCTGACGCGGGTGTCGTAATACTGCTTTTTTATGCGGAAGCCCCGGTCCAGCAGGGGCTGCAGTATACCCGCCGCCGCGGACACTCTGCCGAAGTTCACAGCCGCGTCGTAAGGGTCGGATGCTGCCGAGGTGTAGATGAGGGTCAGCTCGTTTATGGTCAGGCGTCTTCCAAGGCGGCCGAGGGCTTCCAGCGCGCTGGATATCTTCGGCATGCCGATCTTTACGCTGCCGCCCTTCTTCTCCTTTTCATCCTCGTCCTCCGAGGTCTGCTTCGGCTTTTTCTTCTTACCGGGCTTCTTTTCGCCGCCCTTTTTCGCGGGAAGGACGCGCATCCTGTACGGTCCCAGCTTCGCGTCTACGATGAAGCCGTCCTCGGAATACTCCGCCGACACGCCGACACGGATGAGCATTATGAGCAGGATGACCAGCAGGATGACCCCGATCACCTTCACAGCCGTCATCGTCTCACCCCTCTGCCGTACCGCCGGGCTCCAGCTGCTTTATGGCCGCCTCGATAGCCGCGCTCTCCTCGTTCTCCTCGTCCTTTTCCGGCAGCGCGGGCAGGTCCGACAGTGACGAAAGCCCGAACACCCGCAAAAACGCGGGCGTGGTGCCGAACAGGGTGGGACGGCCCGGCGCGTCCAGCGTGCCCCGGGGCTCGATGAGGCCCCGGTCCACGAGAACGCTCATGGTGTGGGAGCTGTCCACTCCCCTGACCTGCTCCACGTAGGCCCTGGTGACGGGCTGGAAATAGGCCGTTATGGCCAGCACCTCCAGCGCCGGGGCGGACAGCTGGGGTGGTTTCCGCGTCTCCAGCACGGGGCGGATGAAATCGGCGTACACCGGCGCGGAGCACAGCTGATAGCTGTCCTCCAGCCGCACGAGCCGTATGCCGTGGCCGCCCTCCTCAAGGCTGCCCGCCACCGCGGCGGCGGTGCTTTCTATCTCGTTTTCGTCGGCGGCGAGGGCCGCTGACAGTCTTTTGATCGACACAGGCTCGCCGGCGGCGAACAGTATCGCCTCCAGCGCCGCGGGGAGATTATCAAGCATCTTCCATCACTTCCCTGCTCTGTAATGCGGCGGGGCGCACCATCACGCCCTCCTCCTCGTCCTCCAGGCTCACGCTGCCGCTGCTGCACAGTTCCAGCAGCACTATGAACGTGGCCACCATCTCCGTGCGGCTGTGACAGGACAGCAGGAGCTGCGCGACGCTCTCCCTGCCTGCGCGGCGAAGGCGCATGATTATCTCCTCCGCCTTTTTCTCCACCGGATATACCACCGGCTCCGGCACCATCACGCCGGGAGCGCGCATGGCGGCCTCGATGGCCTCTTTCCTGCCGAATACGGATTCCAGCGCCTTTATGAGCGTCTCCGGCTCGTGAGAATAGCGGTACTCCTTTTCCTCCGGCAGCGTCTCCGCCTGACGGACGAAGGAGCCCACGCCGGTGCGGTACATCTCGGAGAATTTCTCCGTGACGCCCCGGACCTGTTCCAGCGCGTCCCTGAAGCGGAGCATCTCCAGGGAACGGCGCAGCTCGTCCAGCTCCTCCGGCTCGCGGCCCTCCTCGATGAGCATGCGGGCCTTGATGTACACGAGATGGGAGGCCATGGCCACGAACTCGCTGGCCACCTCCAGATCCATGGACCTTCTCTCCTCGATCCAGGCTAGATACTGGTCCAGGATGTCGGTGATCTTCATGTTCCGTATGGCTATTTTGTTTTTGCTCAGCAGCTGAAGTATTACGGACAGCGGGCCTTCAAAGTCCTCCGTCTCGTTCCGGGAGATGACGATCCCCTTCAGCCTGTATGTGGGGTCTTCCATTAAGAAACCTCAGAATATGGATATAAGACGCGCTCCCGCGTCGGCAAACACGCTCAGCCCGGAATAAACGAACCTTACGGCGGTGTTCAGCGGGCCTGAGATAACGCCGGAAATTATAAGCACGGCAAGAATTATCATGCCGTAGCGCTCATAGCGCATGAGTCTGAAATAGGCCCCGTCCGATATGAAGGAGAAAAGGACCTTCGAGCCGTCCAGCGGCGGCAGCGGTATAACGTTGAACACGGCCAGGGCCGTGCTTATATAGGCGGTGTTCACCATGGTCACCGCGGCGAAATACCCGCCGCCGGAGGACCACAGCCGTGCCTCCCCCGCTATGCCGCATACTGCGCCGTAAATGAAAAGCGTCAGCGCGGCAAGCATCAGGTTCGACGCGGGTCCCGCCAGCGCCGTCAGCGCCATGCCCCGCTTGGGGTTTTTGAAGCGGCGCATGTCTATTGGAACGGGCTTGGCCCATCCGAAGTGGAATACGGCCATCATCAGCACGCCGAACCAGTCCACGTGCCGCAGTGGGTTCAGTGAAAGGCGCCCCATATCCCTCGCGGTGGTATCCCCAAGCCACAGCGCCGCCAGCCCGTGACAGCACTCGTGTACGGTGATGCAGATGAGGGAGGGTATTATGGAGGCGAGAATATTGGTCAGCACCGACCAGTCGAGGTTTCTGAATATCTCGCCCATATCACTTGCCCACCGCCCTGTCTATGGCGGCGGCCAGAGCGTCCCGCCCCAGTCCGGTCTGCGCGGAATAGGGAATCACGCTCCCGTCCTCCGCCCCGAGCGTCCCGACGATCGTCCCCAGATTGGGCTCGATCTCGCTTTTTTTCAGTTTGTCCAGCTTGTTGGCCACGATTATCACTGGGCAGCCGGAATCTCTGTACCACTCCATCATGGTAACGTCGTCCCCGGTGGGCTTGTGCCTCGCGTCCACGATGAGGACGCCGCAGGTGACGCAGCCGCTGGAGAAATACGCCTCCATGAGCTTTGCCCAGCGCTCCCGCTCGCTCCTGGTGACCTGCGCGAAGCCGTAGCCGGGCAGGTCGGTGATATAGGCGGGCCCGATCCTGAAGTAGTTGACGTGGGCCGTCTTGCCGGGGGTGGAGCCTACCCGGGCGAAGTTCTTTCTCCGCACGAGGGTGTTTATAACGGAGCTTTTGCCCACGTTGGAGCGCCCCGTAAAGGCTATCTGCGGAAGGCCGTCACGAATGAACCCGTCGGCTCCCGCTGCCGATTTTATGAACTCGGCCCTGGTGAAATCCAGCATATCGACCTCACTGAACGGGGCAGTTGGCGCTGTTCACGGAGGGCTTGTCCTCCGCGGCAGCCACGCTCTGCGCGCTGTCAGCCCTGGCGTCCGTCCCCTCGCCGGGGGACACCAGCGCTCCGAAAACGGCGCCGATGACGTCGTCCATATGTCTGACGGTGATGAAGTTGAGACTGCGGCGGACGGTCTGGTCTATCTCCTCGAGATTCTGCTCGTTCTCGGCGGGGATGAGCACCGTCTTCACGCCGTAGCGCAGCGCTGCCATGGTCTTTTCCTTGAGTCCGCCGATGGGCAGCACCCGCCCGGACAGCGTTATCTCGCCGGTCATGGCGATGTCGCACCGCACGGGGGTGCCTGTGAGGGCGGAAATCATGGCCACGGCGATGGTTATTCCGGCGGAGGGCCCGTCCTTGGGCACTGCGCCCTCGGGGAAATGGACGTGGATATCCCGCGTCTTGTAGAACTCCGGGTCTATGCCCAGCGCGCCGCAGCGGTTGCGGATATAGGTCAGCGCCGCCTGGGCGGACTCCTGCATCACGTGGCCCAGATTGCCGGTCAGCTCAAGCTTGCCGCTGCCTTCCAGGCACACGGCCTCCACCTCGAGCATCTCGCCGCCCACGCTGGTCCAGGCAAGTCCGTTCACTATACCTATCTCGTCCTTGCCGGACAGTCTCTCCGGCAGGAAGCGGCGGGGACCCAGCAGCTTTTCAAGGTCGGCGCCCCTGACGGAAACGCTCTTCTCCCCGTCAGCTATCCTGACCGCGGCCTTGCGGCACACGGATGCCAGCGTCCGCTCGAACTGACGGACGCCGGATTCCCGGGTATAACCGGAGATCATCTCCCGCAGGGCCTCGTCGCTGACGCGCAGGGTCCGGCCGTTGAGGCCGTGACGTTTTCTCTGACGGGGCAGCAGGTGGCCTTTGGCAATCTGCAGCTTCTCCTCGTCGGTGTAGCCGGATATCTCTATGACCTCCATACGGTCCAGCAGGGGCCGGGGTATGGTGTCGGTGGTATTGGCGGTGGTGATGAACAGCACGTTTGAAAGGTCGAAGGGTATCTCCAGGAAGTTGTCCCGGAAGGTGCTGTTCTGCTCCGGGTCCAGCGCCTCCAGCAGAGCGGAGGCCGGGTCGCCCCGGTAGTCGGAGCCCAGCTTGTCTATCTCGTCCAGCAGAAGAAGGGGGTTGTTGGAGCCCGACTGGCTTATGGCGGCCATTATCCTGCCGGGCATGGCGCCCACGTAGGTCTTTCTGTGGCCGCGTATCTCCGCCTCGTCGTGCACTCCGCCCAGGCTCATGCGGGCCAGCTTTCTGTTGGTGGCGTCGGCTATGGAGATGGCTACGCTGGTCTTGCCGGTGCCCGGGGGGCCGACAAGGCAGATAATTCCGCTCTTTGCGTCGGGCGTGAGCTGACGGACGGCCAGATATTCAAGGATGCGCTCCTTCACCTTTTCAAGGCCGAAGTGGTCCCTGTCAAGTATCTTTCTGGCGGCGTTTATGTCAAGGCGCTCCTTTGTGGACTTGTGCCAGGGAAGCGCGAGGCACGCGTCCAGATAAGTGCGGATAACGGTGCCCTCGGCGGAGCCAAAGGGCTGCTTCGCGAGGCGGTCCGTCTCCTTAAGGAGCTTGTTGGTTATATCCTCGCTGAGGGCAAGGGCCAGAATGCTGTCCCTGTACCGGTCTATCTCGCTGTTCTCATCGTCTCCCAGCTCGCTCTGGAGAATGCGCATCTGTTCCCGCAGCACGTTGTCCCGCTGGGAGTGCATGAGACGGTCCCGGAGCTTGAAATTTATCTCCTGTTCTATGTTCAGGACCTCTATCTCCTTCGAAAGGGTCTCGGTTATGGCGTCAAGCCGCTGCCATCCCTCGGTTATCTCCAGCACGGCCTGCTTCTTGTCGTAGTGTACGTACACGTTCTGGGCGATGAAATCGGCCACGTAGCCCGCGTCGTTCTTCTGGGAAAGACTCATTATGGTGTCGGGCGAGATGCCCTCCACGAACTCGGCGTACTGCCGGAAAAGCTCCACCGCCGTCCTTATCCTGGCGTCCTGCCGGCTGGTCTCGGCGAAGGCGGGACTCTCCTCGATGGGCTGCACCTCCGCCCGGAAGCGGTTGGACATGGCGTTCATCGACAGGAGCCTGCCGCGCGTAAGCCCCTCCACCATGACGTGAAGTCCGCCCTCCGGCTTCTTCACGAACTGGCGGAGATTGCATATAACGCCAATATCGTACAACTGCTCTCTGCCGGGGTGCTCGTCCATCACGTCCCGCTGGGTGACGAGGAAAATCCTTCTGTCCCTGGCGGCGGCGGCGTTTATGGCCTCGATGGAGGCCCTCCGCTCCACGTTGAAGCTGACGCTCATGCTGGGGAAAACGCAAAGTCCCCGCAGGGCCATCATGGGAAGTCTCTCTGCCGTTGTCACAGGATCATCTATCATATAATACCTCTTTGGGTCTGTCAAAAGCCGCCGCGGCGGCTCATATCGTCTCGTTTGCTGCTCGTTTTCAGAAAGAGCCGCACGAAATTGTGCGGCTCTCACGGTCAGATGGCTGTGTAGGCGTCCGGGTCTATCTGGGGCTTCGGCCGGCGGATGACCTCCGGCGAACCCTCTCCCCTGGCGCACTCCTTTGTTATTATGACCCTCTCTATCCGCTCGTCGGAGGGTACCTGGAACATAATGGTGGTGAGGATGTTCTCCATGACGGAGCGCAGTCCTCTCGCGCCGATGTTCAGCTCCATGGCTCTGTCCGCCACGGCCTCGAGGGCCTCGTCCTCAAACTCAAGGGTCACGTTGTCATAGCTGAAAAGCGTCTTATACTGCCTTGTGAGGGCATTTTTCGGCTCTTTCAGTATGCGCACCAGGTCCTCCCTGCCGAGGGAGCGAAGGGGCACGATGACCGGCATTCTGCCGATGAGCTCGGGGATGATGCCGTAGCGCAGCAGGTCGTGGGATTCCACGTTCTTGAGGATCTCGCCCACGTCCCGCTCCTTTTTGCTCTCCACCGCTGCGCCGAAGCCCATGGAACGGCGGTCGAGCCGGTGCTCTATTATCTTGTCTATGCCGTCGAAAGCGCCGCCGCATATAAACAGGATGTTGGTGGTGTCCACCTGGATGAACTCCTGATGTGGGTGCTTCCTGCCTCCCGGGGGAGGCACGTTGGCGAAGGTGCCCTCAAGCAGCTTCAGAAGAGCCTGCTGCACCCCCTCGCCGGACACGTCCCTGGTGATGGACACGTTCTCGCTCTTGCGGGCGATCTTGTCGATCTCGTCGATGTAGATTATCCCCCGCTCCGCCAGCGGCACGTTGAAGTCCGCCGCCTGCAGAAGGCGCAGAATGATGTTCTCCACGTCGTCGCCCACGTAGCCGGCCTCGGTGAGGGTGGTGGCGTCGGCGATGGCGAAGGGCACGTTCAGAAGCTTTGCCAGGGTCTGGGCAAAGAAGGTCTTGCCGGAACCGGTGGGGCCCAGCAGCAGGACGTTGCTCTTCTGCAGCTCGGTGTCGTTATTGTCGGCGAAATATATGCGCTTGTAGTGGTTGTACACCGCCACGGAAAGCGCTATCTTCGCGTCCTCCTGCCCGATGATGTAGGAGTCAAGATACTCCTTTATCTCCATGGGCTTGGGCACCGAGGGCATATCCGTGCCCCGCTCCTCCGGCTCCTCCATATAGTCGTCGCTTATTATGGAATTGCACAGAAGGATGCACTCGTTGCAGATATACACGTTGGGCCCGGCGATTATCCTGTCCACCTGGTCCTCGGTCTTGCCGCAGAAGCTGCAGCGGATAAGTTTTTCGTCGTTTTTCTGCATGGGAATCAGGGCCTTTCAGTGGTGAGATGTCAGCGCTTGACTATTACCTGATCGATCAGGCCGAACTCCAGGGCCTCCTGAGCGGTCATGAAATTGTCGCGCTCGGTGGCGTCGGCTATCACGTCCACGCTCTTGCCGGTGTTCTCCGCCAGTATCTCGTTGAGACGCTGACGGATCTGCAGGATGTGCTCGGCCTGGATCTTTATGTCGGAGGCCTGACCCTGGCTGCCGCCGGAGGGCTGGTGGATCATTATCTCGGAGTTGGGCAGGGCAAGGCGCTTGCCCTTCGCGCCCGCGGACAGCAGGAACGCGCCCATGGACGCGGCCATGCCGATGCAGATGGTGGACACGTCGCACTTTATATACTGCATCGTGTCGTAGATGGCCATTCCCGCGGTGACGGAGCCACCGGGGGAATTGATGTAGAACTGGATGTCCTTGTCGGGGTCCTGGGCCTCAAGATAGAGAAGCTGGGCCACGATAAGGCCGGCGGAGACGTCGTTCACGTCCTCGCACAGGAATACTATTCTGTCGTTGAGAAGGCGGGAGAAGATGTCGTAGGACCGCTCCCCTCTGGAGGTCTGCTCAACTACGTAAGGTACAAGACTCATTGAAATGCTCCTTTGCTGAAATCGCGCGGTATGACGCATCATACCCTGATAATATCCACACGCCGCGCCAAATATTCAGCACGGCGGTGAAATCGGTGTTATTCTTTTTTCTCCGCCTCGGCTTCGGCGGTCTCCTCAGGCTTGGGCTCGGCCTTTTTCCGGGTCCTGCGCTTGGGCTTCTCGTCGGTCTTCTCCTCTGCCTTTTCCTCGGTCTTGGGCTCTTCGGCGGGGACCTCGGAGGGATCGAGCGCCACGGCGCTGTCAAGCACCAGCTTGCGGGCCTTGTCCATGCGCAGCTGGTTTTTGACAATGTCGGCGGAGATCATGTTCTTGATGTTGTCGGCCTCCATATTGTAGGTCTTGGCCATCTGGGCGTACTGCTCCTCGACCTCTTCGTCGGTGACCTCGATATTCTCGGCGGCGGCTATCTTCTCGATGGCCAGGTCAAGACGGATGCGCTTCTCGGCGTTGGGCTTGAGGGTCTCCTTCATCTGCTCCTCGGTGGAACCCAGGATGTTCAGATAGGTGGCGAAGTCCAGGCCGGAGGAGGACATGCGGTATCTGTACTCGTCCAGCATGTTGCCGGCCTCGTTCTCGATCATGGACGCGGGGATGTCGCACTCCACGCCGGTGGCCAGCTTGTCGAATATCTCATTGGCGAACATCTCGTCGTTATCGGCCTGACGGCGCTCGAGCATGTCCTTGCGGACGCTCTCGCGGTACTCGGCCAGGGTGTCGAACTCGGAGACGTCCTTGGCGAACTCGTCGTCCAGCTCGGGGAGTATCTTCTCGCGCACGGAGTTGACCTTGACCTTGAATACGGCGTCCTTGCCGGCCAGGTCGGCCTGATAGTTCTCGGGGAAGGTGACGTTTATATCCTTCTCCTCGCCGGCGCTCATGCCCACCACCTGGTCCTCGAAGCCGGGGATGAAGGTGCCGGAGCCCAGGGACAGATCGTAATCCTCGCCCTTGCCGCCGTCGAAGGCCACACCGTTGACGAAGCCCTCGAAGTCGATGTTGGCGCTGTCGCCCAGGGCGGCGGGACGCTCGACCTCTTCAAGTCTGGCGTTCTGATTGCGGATGGTCTCGATCTGGTCGTCCACCTCTTTGTCGCCCACCAGGGCGCTGAGCTTCACAGCGGACAGGCCCTTGTACTGTCCCAGCTCGAACTCGGGATAAACGTCCACGAGGATCTTGAGGGTGACGTTCTTGTCGTCGTCAACGTTGAAATCGGTGATAGAAGGGGTGCCCACCACGTCGAGCTTGCCCTGCTCGACGGCGAACTGCAGCACGGTGGGATATATCTCGTCCAGAGCCGTCTCGTAGAAGACGCCCTCGCCGTAGATGCTCTCTATCATCTTCCGGGGGGCCTTGCCCTTTCTGAAGCCGGGCAGCGTTATCTTGCCTCTGTCCTTGAGATAGGCCTTCGCTACGGCCTGCTCAAACTCTTCCGCGCTGACCTTGACCTCGATCTCGGCGGTGCTCTTTTCTTTTTTCTCTGCTCCAATGAATTCCACAACGGTTTCCTCCTGTAAGCGATATCGCAGGGTCGATAAATCCTTGATATTATATCAGTACCGGTACATAAAAGCAAACTTTTTTTACATTATTTTGACAGGGGTGAAATTGACGGCGTCGGCGGAAACGATGTTGTAGGTAATGCCCCCCGCCGTACCGGTATAGGCCAGGGGTATGCCCCTGCCGTGAACGTGGCCGTAATAGCATCTTTTCACGCCGTAGGCCTCCATCAGATCGATGATTTCCCGGAAGATGCTGCCGGCGAAGATGGGCGGGTAGTGGAGAAAAACTATCTTCTCAGGCGCGTCCCCCGCCGCCCTGAGGCTGGTCTCCAGTCGTCCGACCTCCCGGGCGGCTATCTTTTTGTCGTGCTCGGTGCTTTTGGGACCGAGAAGCCATCCCTTCGTGCCGCACAGGGCCGTATCGCCGTAAAAATAGCAGTTATTGTGGAGAATACTGCATGATTTAACGCCGTTCTCGTCGAAAAACCGCTGCACCTTCGCGGCGGTGTTCCACCAGAAATCGTGGTTGCCCTTGAGGATGTACTTTTTCCCGGGCAGGCTCTCGATGAACCGGAAATCCTCCAGGCAGGAGTCCATGTCGGACCCCCACGTCAGGTCCCCGCACAGCACCACCGTGTCGTCGTCGTTTACGCCCTCGAAGCCCTTTTTCAATTTTTCCGCGTGGTCCTCCCACGCCGGCCCGAACACGTCCATGGGTTTGTCTGAGCCGAAGGACAGGTGCAGGTCTCCGATAGTGTACAGCATAATTTCTCCAAAAAAGCATACAGCCCGGCGCGGCGGGCACAATAATAAGACCGTCGCCGACGGAAAAAAGAAAAAGGAGCGCAAATATGAGTTACTCGAAAAGCGATGAGGGCCGCCTTTGCAGCGTGGACTGCGCTGTGGCCGGCTGTCAGTACCACGGCGCCGACGACTGCTGTCACGCCGACTCCATCAGCGTGGAGTCCCGCGGCGCCATCAGAAAAGCGGAGACATTCTGCTCCACCTTCACGCCAAGAGCCGTGGAGTGAGGCGGTCTTCGGATATGCGGGAGGGCTTTTCAGGCCCTCCCGTGTCTTTTTATTTCAGAAATTCTCTGACCGTTTCGGGCATTTTCTCTTTTTCCACGGACCGGGTGAAGCGCACCGTCTTCTCCCCCAGCGTGCCCAGAGGGGCGGGGGCTTTCGTGCCGGTGACCTTTTCAAGCTGACCGAAAAGCTCCACGCCGTCGCCGTCGTGGTCGGCGCCCAGGGCCGTGAGCACGCTGCCGCAGAACTTGTAGGGGTTTGCGGTGGAGACGATGACGGACACGCCGCCGTTTCCCGTCCGCTTCCTGTAATCGTTCAGCACGCCGCAGCCCACGGCGGTATGGGTATCCACCAGCACGCCGTTTTTGAAATACTCTCTTATGACGGCCATGGTGCCCTCGTCGTCAAGGCATCCGGATACGAAGCGGGACTGGATCCCCTTCAGGACTCTGTCGGAGACGGTATATCTGCCGGTCTTTGAAAGCTCCGCCATATATCCCGCCGTCTCAGCGTCGTCGGACATATGGAACAGCAGCCGCTCCAGATTGGAGGAGATGAGGATGTCCATGGACGGGGATATGGTGGTGTGGAAGGGGCGGTTGCGGTCGTACACGCCGGTGTTGATGAAGTCGGTGAGCACGTTGTTGGCGTTTGAGGCGCACACGAGGCGCTTCACGGGAAGGCCCATGCTCCCGGCGTAGAACCCGGCGAGGATGTCGCCGAAGTTGCCGGTGGGCACCACGAACTGTATCTGCTCGCCGTTTTTCACCGCTCCGCAGTTGATAAGATCGCAGTAGGCGGAGATATAGTACACTATCTGGGGCAGCAGGCGCCCCCAGTTGATGGAGTTGGCGGAGGACAGTATCCATCCTCTGTCGGAAAGCTCGGCGCCCAGCTGTCTGTCGCCGAAGATGGCCTTGACGCCGTTCTGCGCGTCGTCGAAATTGCCCTTGACGGCGCACACGCACACGTTTTCGCCGCTCTGGGTGGTCATCTGCAGCTTCTGCACCTTCGAAACGCCGTTCTCCGGGTAGAACACCATGATCTTCGTGCCCGCCACGTCCGCGAAGGCCTCCAGGGCCGCCTTGCCGGTGTCGCCGCTGGTGGCGGTGAGGATGCACACCTGCCGGGTCTCGCCGTTCTTCCTGAGGGCGGCGGTCATCAGGTACGGCAGCAGCTGCAGCGCCATGTCCTTGAAGGCGCAGGTGGGTCCGTGCCACAGCTCAAGCATATAGGTGCTGTCGTCTATCTTCACCGTGGGGGCCACGGCGGGGTGGTCGAAGGAGACATAGGCCTTAGTGACATAAAACGCCAGCTCCATTTCTGTGTAGTCGTCAAGGAACATTTTTAATACGGCTTCGGCTCTCGTCCGGTAGTCCATCCCGGCCAGCTCCCCAATCGTCTCCGCCGTCAGCGTGGGCAGGGACTCGGGCACGTAAAGGCCGCCGTCGGCGGCGATGCCCCGCAGGATGGCCTGGGAGGCGGTGCAGATATTGTTTTTGTCTCTCGTGCTAATATACTTCATATCTCTTCACTCCGAATCTAATTTGCGCCGTCATCGCCGAAGGCGTTGACGATGTGGTTTATGACCGGCTTTGCCGTATCGGTGCCCTCCGGGGCGTAGATCTCTATAACGTCGAAGCGGGGCTGTTTTCCCGTGTCGTTCTCCGCGAGCCACATGGACGCGGCGGAGATGAGTCTTCGGCGTTTGTTGGCGTCCACGAACTCCGCGGCCCGGGCGAATTCGTCGCTTTTGCGGAGCTTGACCTCCACGAATACCACGAACTTCCCCTTCTCGGCGATGACGTCTATCTCCCCGAAGCGGGTGGTGTAATTGAGGGCCGTTATGGAAAAGCGCTTCCTGCGCAGGTAATTCGCGGCCTGCTCCTCGCCCCACTGGCCCAGCAGTCTTCTGTTCAAATCCTCGTCTCCCCGCTCAGTGCATCTTCTTCAGAAACGTCTTTCTGTGGACGGGGCTGGGGCCGTACTGCCGCAGCTTTTCGTAATGGAGGGCGGTGCCGTACCCCTTGTGCTTGTCAAACCCGTACTGCGGGTACCGCTTTGCCAGCTCCTCCATATATCTGTCCCGCGTCACCTTGGCTATCACCGACGCGGCCGCCACGTTCTCGCTTCTGCCGTCGCCGCCCACGGCGGTGACGCTTTCATGCTCTATGCCCGAATCCCGGTTGCCGTCGATGATGCATATATCGGGGGATATCCCCAGCTGCGATATGGCCCTGTTCATGGCAAGATACGTGGCGTTGAGGATATTGAGCTCGTCTATCTCCTCCGCGGAGGCGGAGGCCACGGCCCATGCCCGGGCCTTTTCGATTATCTCGCCGTAGAGCGCGTCCCGCTTTTTGGGCGTAAGCTTCTTCGAGTCGTCAAGGCCGTCTATGACGAGGCCCCTCGGCAGTATCACCGCCGCCGCGTACACGCTGCCGGCAAGGGGGCCCCTGCCCGCCTCGTCCACGCCGCATACCGTTTGATATCCCTTGTCGTACAGGCCCTTTTCGATGGCCCACATATCCCGGGCGTCGTCAGTTTTCTTCAATTCCCGCCTCCGGAGGCGTCTCCAGCGTCACTCGGCCCAGCTTTCCCTCGCGGAACTCGTCGAGGAGGATGCGCGCCATCCTCTCCGTGTCCAGCTCGCCGCCCCGCAGGAGAAATCCCCTGGCCCTGGCGGCGGCCATGAGCATGTCGTACCCGGTATCGCCGTCACCGGGGGCCGCCTTGTAGCGCTCCCGTATTCTGTCGGCGTAACCCGCGTTTTTCAGCCGCTCAAGGAGATGGCAGGCCAGGGCCTCCACGTCGAGTATATCGTCCTTGACGGCGCCGGTAAAGGCCAGGTTCTCCCCCACGGCGGGGTCGTCGAACTTCGGCCAGAGGATGCCCGGCGTGTCCATGAATTCTATGCCGTTGCCCAGGCTTATCCACTGACGGCCACGGGTCACGCCCGGGCGGTCGCTGGTCTCGGCGGCCTTTCTGCGGGCCACACGGTTTATAAACGAGGATTTGCCCACGTTGGGTATGCCCACCACCATGAGCCGCACCGGTCTGCCGGACTGTCCCTTCTCGGCGTTGGCCTGAAGCTTGTCCTTCAGAAGGGTCCCCACGGCGGCGGCCAGGGCGTTGGTGCCCCTGCCGCTTTTGGAGTCCGTCTCCATCACGGCGGCTCCGCCGGCCCTGAAGCAGGCCGCCCAGCGGCGTGTCATGTCCGCGTCGGCCTGATCCACCCTGTTGAGAACGATGAGGCGCGGCTTCGACCCCGCCAGCTCGTCCAGGTCCGGGTTGCGGCTGGAGGCGGGTATCCGGGCGTCCACCACCTCGCACACCGCGTCCACCATTTTAAGATTGTCGGAGATCATTCTCCGGGCCTTTGCCATGTGCCCGGGGAACCAGTTTATATCCATTGCCATAGCCGTAATACCTGTTTCCGGTCCCGTCAGCCGATATTCTTCTCCAGAAGTTCGAGGACCAGCCGACGGTAATCCTCTTTGTACTGCACGAAATCGTCCGAATAGAAAAGCTCCCTGAATTCCGGAAGGGTCAGCCATCTGACAGCCGCAACCTCCTCCGGCTGGAGGACGAACTCCTCCTCCGGCACGTCAAGCCGCAGAAGATATATCTGGGCCAGCTCCCAGGCGCCGTCGTGGATATACTGCCCAGCGAACTCGTAATCGCCGGGGTCTGTCTTCACTCCCAGCTCCTCGTACGTCTCCCGCACGGCGCCCTGAAGGGGCGTCTCCCCGGCGCGGACGTGGCCGGCGCTGGGCATATCCCATTTATCGGGCAGGTTTTTCTTGCAGTGAGCCCGAAGCTGCACGAGGACGCGGCCGTCCGGACTGATTATCCATATCCAGGCGGGCTTGTGGTAAAAACCGGGGTCCGGAGCGTGACACTCGGATTTGGGCCGGGTGCCCAGATATTCCCCCCGGCGAGTAAATACGTCGAATATCTCTTCCATCAGCCCACCTTATTTCAGCTTATAGGGGTTTCCTATGCGGGAAAAGTCCATGGCCACGGCCCCGTCCCTGCCGGGGTACGTGCTCTCCCCTTTTCCGGGCGCGAGTATCCACAGCACCTTTCCGATGACGCACCTCTCGTCCACGAAACCCACGAGACGGCTGCGGCTGTCGGTGGACGCGTTGCGGTTGTCTCCCATGAGGAAAACGCACCCCTCCGGCACGGTGACCTCTCCGGTGAAGTCCTCCCTCACCCTGACGGGGGCGTTGACGTAGGGCTCGTCAAGGGCGACGCCGTCAACGTACACGACGCCGGCGCTGAAATCGATATCGACCCTCTGTCCGCCGGTGGCTACGACTCGCTTGACCAGGGGCTCGTCTCCGAAAGTCTCTGTCTGCACCACCACTATGTCCCCCTGCTTCGGCGTATAGAACAGCTTCGACGTGAGGACGCGGTCGCCGTTTCGCAGCGTGGGGTACATGGATGAGCCCACCACGCCCACGACGCGCAGCACGAACATGAAGCACAGTATGCCCGCTACCAGCGCCGTGACTATGCACTGCACCCAGTCATAGACCTCCAGACGGGCCTGCGCCGTCTTATCCGCCGATTCTTCCGCGGCGGTGATCTGCCTTTCTTCCATCTCAGTTCCCTTTCCGGAAAGTGATTACAGTATACGATAATACCATTATACACAAAAAATCGCCAAAAGAAAGTGGCTGATAAAAAAAGAACCCACCGGACGGACCGGTGGGTCTTCTTTTTTCGCGTTATATGCGCTCCTTGACCTTGGCACGCTTGCCGACTCTGCCGCGCAGGTAGTAGAGCTTGGCCCTTCTGACCTTACCGCGTCTGACGGTCTCGATGGAGACGATGGTGGGGGAATGAATGGGGAAAACCTTCTCACAGCCGACGTTGTAGGAAATACGTCTGACGGTGATGGACTCATTTATCCCGCCGTGCTTCTTCGCGATGAGAGTGCCCTCAAAAGCCTGAGTTCTCTCTCTGTTGCCTTCCTTTACGCGTACAGTGACCCGGACGGTATCGCCGATGTTGAGAGTCGGGATCTCCGGCTTCATGTACTGCTGGCTGAGAACATTGACAAGATCCATAGTTATAATCTCCTTCAGATAGGACGTTCTTATCGTTCAGCTACGACAGCGGACCGCCCGATAGCAAAGGACGTGCCTTTGCGCAAGCCCGGTTATGATACCATAACCGACGCAGGATTGCAAGTATTTTTTTGCTTTTTTCGGCGTTTTTTTGAGAAAAACCCGTTATCTGGGCTTCAGCACGTCCAGAATGGCCAGGGCCTGCTCGTCCAGGAAGCGGCGCTGGAGGATGGACTCGTCCAGCTCCACGTCGGTGTACTCCCTGCCGTCGAAGCAGATGACGTGGCCGTAGACGCCGTCGTGCAGCAGTTTCACGGCGCGAACGCCCATCTCGCTGGCTATGATGCGGTCCCTGAGCAGAGGGCTGCCGCCCCGCTGCACGTGGCCCAGCACGGTGACTCTGGCCTCGACGCCGGTCTCCTGCTCGATGCGGGAGGCGACCTCCTGGGAGGAGGCGGCGCCCTCGGCAACGATGATGTTGAAATTGGTGCGGCCGTGGAGCCGTCCGTCCTTGATGTTGTTGATTATCTCGTCGAAATCGACTTCCTTCTCGGGCACGAGGATGGCGGTGGCGCCGGCGGCGATGCCCACGTTGAGGGCAATATGGCCGGAGGTACGGCCCATGACCTCCACCACGCTGCACCGCTCGTGGGACTGCATGGTGTCGCGGATCTTGTCCACGCACTCGATGGCCACGTTGCAGGCGGTGTCGAAGCCGATGGTGTAGTCGGTGTAGGATATATCGTTGTCGATGGTGGCGGGGATGCCCACGACCTTGCATCCCAGCTTCTTCAGCTCGAGGCAGCCCCGGAAGGTGCCGTCGCCGCCGATGGCCACGAGGCCGTCGATGCCGTTGTACTTCATGGTGTCCATGGCTCTCTGGCGGCCGGCCTCGGTGAGGAACTCGTTGCAGCGGGCCGTGTAGAGCATTGTGCCGCCCCGGGAGGACATGGCGCTCACGTCAAGGCTGTTGAGCGGGCGGAAGTCGCCGGTGATGAGGCCCTGATAGCCGCGTCTGACGCCAACGCACTCCATTCCGTAGTACGCCGAGGCTCTCACGACGGCTCTGATGGCCGCGTTCATGCCGGGGGCGTCGCCGCCGGAGGTAAGAACGGCGATCCTGTTCATATTGTCTGCCATATTAATCTGCTCCTTTATCTGAATGTGTTGAGGTTTTTATCATATATCCCCAGCCGCTGATATCTCGCGAAGTCCGGGGCGTATTCCGGGAGGAAGGTGTTCACGGCCGTTACGAGGCCCGTGGGGTTGAGCGTGGGATTCTGGGCGGATATCACGGCGTCCAGCTCCAGTGTGTTCCCGTCGGTCTGTTCAGCCTTTACGGAACTTATCATGGGGACTATGTCGGCGCTCTTTACGCCGCTTTTCGTCTTTCTGTCGATGACGATGCTCTCCCGCGAGAAGAGCTGCCGGACCGCGCCGACGGCGTCAGGCCTCACTCCCCCGTCGTATATGAGGGAGCATCTCACCCGCACGAACTGCAGCTCCTTCGGCTTGAGCACGGGCGTCCACGCGTCTGTGAAGCGGATGCCCTCCGGCACGGCGGAGTTCATCATGGAGGTGAGGTCTTCAAGCTGGGAGTCGTCCTCCAGCTCCGCGTCCATTATCTCGCACACGCTGGCCGTGCCCACGGACAGGGGCAGCGGGAAAGTCATCTTCGGGTGAGGGTTGAAGCCCTCGGTGTGCTTTATCTTCACTCCGGTGCGCACGAATATGCGCTGCATGGTCCGCACCAGGTCCAGATGGGATATATAGACGGCGGGGCCGGTCTTTTCAAACATTATCCGGGCGCTACTCATCGCATCGCCTCCCGGGTATCAGCTCGCTGGCGCCGCAGCCGGTGCACCGGACCCGGCAGTCGGGCGTTATCTCCGCCCGGTAGGCCCGCTCCCGCTCGTTCGCGAGGAAGCTCTTGCGCACGCCCACACTTATCACGTCCCAGGGCAGCGTCTCACCGACGGCCCTTTCGCGGCGGGCGTAAAAGTCCAGGCCGGGGGTGTGGTCTGCGAAGGCCTTTTCCCAGCGCTCGTAGGAGAAATACTCGCTCCACGCGTCGAGATAGGCTCCGTCTTTCCAGGCCGCTTCCACCGCGTCGGCGCTGCGCCGGTCGCCCCGTGAAAGGGCGGC
>JAEEGL016824863.1_pt1 | contig 22525 bp, 24 predicted proteins | sample 9134231 | NCBI WGS metagenome assembly JAEEGL01 (sample SAMN16246548, study PRJNA631951) | gut metagenome | biome: gut microbiome; feature: rumen; material: fiber-attached | host: Bos | place: Iran: Karaj | collected 2018-10
CGAGAACGCAAACTGACAGAATCAGTCCAAAGATGACCTTGTTCATGAATGCCGGCTCCTCTGTGCGGATAGCGTGGCCAAAAAGAATCTCCGCGCAGCCCTATGGCTTGCGCCGTTTGCGGTTTGATCGGGCGTGCAGTTTCTGCCTGTTGATATACGCCAGCAGCTGACGGTAGACAACCTCCCGGCCGTTCAGCTTTATGGCGGTCTGTACGTGTTTGAGCGCCTCATCGTGCTTGTTCAGGATGCAGAGGATGCGGGCGAGGTTGAAATGGGCGTGGTCGTCGTCCGGCGACATGTCCACCGTGCGCTGTCCGAAGAGAACCGCCAGCTCCGGCATCTGGCTGGAGCGCAGGCTGACGCAGAAATCCCGGAACATGTGCTTGTGGCGCGGTTGTATGCCGTCTGTGACCCTGGCGAGCTTCTCCATCGAGTTCACTGCGCCTGCGCGTTCGCTGCGGCGCTTGAGGCGCAGCAGGGCACGCCGGAAATCCTCGCGCAGGCTCGCCTCGGTTTTCTCGAAATCGGTCGGCTCCGCCAAGGTGACGGGCTGGGGTTCAAAGGGGCAGACATCGTCGGCCTTGCTCTTTCCTGCCTTGCCCGAAGTGACGGGGGCGGCCAGAATGGAAGGCTCGGGGCGATAGACGACCTCAAAAACCTTCGCGTCGACCGGTTGCGGATCTTCTGCGGGCAGAAGCTGGCCGTTGAGCTTTTGCACGATGTACCCGCCCTCGTTTTCCTCCGTCTTTTGCCAGACGAAGAAAAGAAACCGCTGGCTTTTGGGCTTGCCGATGGGGTGGCGGGAATAGACGCCGAGAAATTTGATCATGGCCATGAAGGGGAGTCTAGCCTTTTTGCGGAGGATTGTAAAAAGGAGAATGGGGGCGGTTCAGCCTTCGGATATCGTCTGCCAACGCGCCCCGAACCTTCCCAGGCTACGTGTTCAGTCGTTTCCCTCCTTTTTTTGCAAGACGATGGAAATGAAGTTCAGGTACCGGCCGGCGCCGGCTTCCATGGATTTGCGGTCGCCGCGCGCGTATTCGTTCTCCTGCCTGAGCCAGTCAGCCCAGACCTCCTCGTTGCTCTCCATCTGGCGGATGGAAAGGATGCGGGCCCCTGCGCTCTGCTCCAGCAGATGCTTCCAGTAGGCGACGTCATGCAGGTAATCGAGCTGTTCCGGCGTCCATGAGAGGAGCAGCTCCGGGGGGAGATTTTCATGGCAATCTTTCTTCATCCCGGGAATGGCGATGTAGATGAGGCCGCCGTCCTTGACAAAGGGCAGGAGCCTCTGATCCAGATAGGCAGGGTCGCGGCCGAAGTAGTTGTATGAATCGGTGCTGACGACGGCGTCGAAGAAATCCCTTTCAAAGGGCAGGGCGTTGGCATCGGCTTTGACGGGGAGGATCTGTTCCCTTGAAAGGCCCATTTCGTCAAAAAAGAGTCTGTTTTCTTCAGGATCGCTCCAAAAGTCAGCGGCATAAACCGTAAAGCCGTATTCCCTGGCGAGAAAGACCGATGTCACCCCCCGGCCGCTGCCGAGGTCGCAGACGACAGCCCCCTTGGGGATGCAGTTGTCCAGCAGAAGTTCCTCTTCGAGTTTGATCGGGTTCGGGCCCATGATCCTGGCCAGGAGTTCGGGAGCGTCGTATTTTTTGCTCAAAACGTATTCCATGAGTTATTCCTTTGAGGTTTCGGGGGGATGTGCAGGCGTGGCATCAGTCCGTCGGAAAATGCCTGCTGAACGCGTCGAGGTGCCTGTCAAAAGCCCGCGTGGCGAGTGCCTTGTCCTCCATTCCGTCGTAGATGCTGTAGAAGAGGAACATCGGCGCGTACAGCTCGACGGCCAATGTGCAGGCATCCTTGAGCTTCCAGGACGTGAAGAGGTCGGTCACGTAGCGCAGGGGACCGGAAGCGAGGTACTGCTGGAACAGAGCGCTCATTTCATCGCCGCGGTACTGCTCAAGCGTCAGCATCCTTCTGAAGCAGACGGGGAAATCCTCCTCCGTCCAGTAGCGGAATTGCGCCCGGGTGAATGCGAGGAGCTTCTCTTTTGTTGTCCGCGCGTAGGCCCCGGGCATCTCGTCCATGCCGCCCTCGGGAAGCTCGTGCTCCTTGGCCCGTTCCTTGTCAAGCTCCTCCATCCGCGCAACGATGCTGTCGAAAATGGCCCGCTTGTTTTTGTAATGCCTGTAAAGCGCCCCTTTCGTGATGCCGACCTCGGCGGCGATGTCGCTGACGGATACGGCTTCATAGCCGTTTCGGGCGAAAAGATGCAGGGCTGCGATGAGGATTTTTTCCCCGGTCTGCCGCATGGTGATCTCTCCGTGGTAAACGATCGTTTTCTGGTTTTTAGTAAGCGATCGTTTGCTTGTCAAGCGCCTCCTCGTTGACGGATAGGCCCTTTCGAGGCTGCGCCCGATGCGCGTGGCCATGCGGGCCGACCGGCTTTTTCATCCTTTACGGCATCGGGGCATTGGGCTAGTATTCGGCAATACCTGATTCGGAAAGGAGTTCTTGAAATGGAAATACCCGTCGTGCGCAGCGTTTTTGAAAGCAATGAGAAACAGGCGGCGCGCCTGCGCGAGCAGATGAAGGGTCGCGAGATGCTCATACTGAACCTGATCAGCTCGCCCGGCGCGGGCAAGACGACCCTGCTTGAGCACACGCTGAAGGATCTGTCGAAGGAGTTCAGGATGGCCGTCATCGAGGGCGACCTGCAGACGGACAACGACGCCCGGCGCATCGCCGCAAGCGGGGCGCAGGTCGTGCAGATCAACACCGAGGGCGGCTGTCATCTTGAGACGAGCATGATCACCGATGCCATGAAGAGCCTCGACCTCGACGGCGTGGACATTCTCTTCATCGAGAACGTGGGCAATCTCGTCTGCCCGGTGGAGTTCGATCTCGGCGAGGATGCCAAGGTCGCCGTGTTGAGCGTGACCGAGGGAGACGACAAGCCGGAGAAATATCCGCTTCTGTTCAAGCTCGCCTCCGCCATGGTGCTCAATAAGATAGATCTCCTGCCCTATGTGGATTTCAATGCTGAAGCCGCCCGCGCGCATGCGCGCCGCCATAATGGAGAACTGAAGATCTTTGACGTGTCCTGCACGAAGGGCGACGGTCTGGATGCCTGGTACGGCTGGCTGCGCGACATGCGTGCAGCGCGCAGGAAAGCCGCCGTGCCTGCCTGAAGGTGACCGCGTATGGCCCTGCAAGAGAAGAACTCCCCCTCCGCATCAGCCCAAAAGGATGGGGGCATCAGCCTTCGTCCGGCATCGCTTCTTGCCGCCGGGATCGTTTTCATAGCCGCCGTGTCGCTCGCCTATGTGGGTGGAGTCATGAGCGGGCGATCCCTCGTGGAGAACGCCCCCTGCGTTCCTCTCGCTTGCGACAGCGGCAAAAACGTCTCCGGCGGCGGTGAAGGGGGGGATAAGGGACAGAAAGCCGAGGGGATCCTTTCCGCGGAGGAATTGGAGTTTTCCAGGGCATTGCGCAGCGACGGGCAAATGCGGCCAAGGCAGCAGCCCCCCCCTGCGCAGGCGAACCCCCAAGCGGCCAGACAGCAGAAGACCGGCGGCACGGACGGCGCCGTAGCGGGAACCATCCCTTCTGTTCAGCCGCCTGAATCGCCCTTCGCGCCCGCCGTGCCGCCCGGCGTCACGCCGCCGCCTGCGCCGCCTGCGGCCATGCACGACTATGTCTTTCAAGTCGCGGCCCTCAAGGGTGAGGACAACGTGGATGCGTTGCGCCAGAGGCTTGAGGGGAGGGGCCTGCGCACGCGAATGAAGCGCGAAGGCAAGCTTTTCCTTGTTCTCGTGATGCTTCGCGGGGACAATCAGCGCGCGGCGGAGGTCACGCAGACGGTCGAATCCATGCATCTGGGGCGGCCGATACTTGTCAGCCGCAAGCCGGTGATGCCATGATGAACGCTTTGATTCCGGGAAAACGCATGCGGAGGGCCGTCCCGGCCCTCTGCCTCTTTTGGATGATGCTTTTCATCTGGGAGGGAGGCGCTTGCGCCGCGCCGTTGACGACAAAGTATTTCGGCCTGAACCTGCCGCCCGACTGGACCGTTCTGGACGGACCGCGAAAGGAGGGGAAAAGCGTGCGGGTGCAACTGGGGAACAAGGCTAAGACAGCCGCCGTCGCCCTCGCCGTGGGGCCGGCCCGCCCCGGGGATGCCGAAAAGGCCGCCGATGCGTACGCGAAAAGGCTGCTCGGCGCGAAGCCCGTTGCGCGCAACGGGCAGATCTGCTTCACCTTCGGGCATCAGGGGGAGCGTGGCTACGCCATCCTTCGCGAAGATGTCCTTTCCGGCCTTCTGCTTATCTGCATCGTGAGCGGCGATCTGAAAGCCGCTGATTTCATCTACGAGATGCGGGGGCCCTACAAGGCGTTGAGACCCGTCAGGCCGGAACTCTGAAGCGTTCATTTGTGCGGTGACAGCGCCTCGCCCGAACCTGGCCTGATGGCAAAGTCGCGCTCCATTCAAGCAATATCCTTTAAGAAATCGGGATGACATATGCAGCCAAAAGCCGCATTTCTCATTATCGCTCTTGTTCTGTCGGCGCTGATTCCACCTGCCGCCGGGCGGGCAGAGGATTTGTCGCTGACGAGCAGGGGGCCGTCGCCTCTTCGCGTCGTCACCCCCGACGGCCTTGTCCGCACGGTTGGCCAGGCCTTGCCGAAAGGCTACGCATGGCGCGACGAAGGCGGGGTAAGCGCCCCAAAAGGTGTCGTTGTCATGCCAGACGGCAGAGTGATGACCTCTGACGGCAAGGTTCCGGAGGGCTATGCCCGCCGGCAGGACGGCGCCGTGCTGGTCCCCGGCGGGGTCGTGATCGAAAAGAATGCACGGTAGCCTGAAGCGGCTGCTGCTTCGCGGGAGAAACCGAAGCCCGGCGAGGATCCCCTCCTGGCCCTGCTCCCGACGACGGATCCTTCGCCGGAGCCGATTGAAAAGAAGGAGACGCCCCGCCAAGGAGAATCCCTCGCTATTCCGAGGGACGCTGCCCGGAAAAAGGATTTGGGTTTTTTGGAAGGATGCTGGCGCTGCAACGATCTGCAGATATACAAGAACAGCAGAGTCTGGCACGACCTCAACAACTCCGGCAAGAAAACCGAGGTGCGCATATGTTTCGATGAAAAGGGGAGAGGGCGGGCAGCCTTTTACGACGATGGGGAATGCAGGGGCGGCGCGAGAGCCCGCTTCAGCGGGAGCCGGCTTCATATGGAAACCGGAAAAGCCCCATGCAACGCAAACCGCTACGTCGTCCCCCGCAGTTTTGAATGCCGCGGTTCAGAGGAAGAGACGGAATGCGCTGTCATCGCCAAATCTGACACCATAAGGCGGCACAGCGTCGTTCATTTCAAGCGGGACTAAAATCTGCGGCATATGCCGATCATTCGGGAGTTGGCGATTTCCTTTTTGCGTGTAATTCCTATTATTGGCCGGTGAAATACGAGAGTTCAGTTGTAACGCCAGCTTTCCGTATATTTCTCCTGATACAAACTTGAAATATATGCTCCTCGCAATTGTTTTGAACTGAAACGGATTTGGCAGAAGACATTGATATTTTGTTCAGATTATGCAGCGGCAGACGGGCTGATGCGTAAAATGCGGCGGAAGAGCGTCCGTCAATCAGAATGAAAGGGGTAGAAGCATGTTCAGGAAAGCATTTTTCGCCGTCGCCATAATTCTCCATGCTTGCGGATTGGCATATGCGGGGAATGACAATGCCACGTTTAAAGTCAGCAACAGATCCGGAGAGGATATTTGTGAAATATACATAGCCCCGACGGATGATGAAAGTTGGGGGGATGACCTCATTGAAAATTTGAGCGAATGCCTTCACCCCGGCAATTCCGTCGACGTCCGGCTGCCTAAGGAGTGGTCAACAAAAACCGATTGGGAAATAAAGCTCGTCTTTTCGGAGGAAAAGGAAGAAAAATTCACTGCCAGTCTTCAGCTGCGGCCCGGAACGAAGGCAAACCTGTATGCAAAATCGGCGGATGTTCCCGGCGGCGGTGTTGACTGGAGCAAAGTTCCGCAGCTCGGGAATTTGCGCGAAGCGGCAATGTATTTCCGTGAGTGCACGGAAAAAATGATGCCGTCCATTCCTCTCGCGTTTACCAACGGCTTTCTGCCGGACGCAGGCGACCTCGTGCGCGGCACGACCGTGACTGCATGGGGTATAGATGACATAGAGAATGACGGAACAAACGCGAAAAAAATTTATACCGTAACCTATTATGCCGGAGCGCGTGTTGCGAATGCCTATCTGAATAATGACACATCCTCTCTTACTTCCGAAGAAATGAAGCTTTACAACGAGGCCGTGTCCATTTTGAAGAATATAATGAAAAAAGAAACAGAGTTGCAAAAAGAGTATTTTATCCACGATCTTGTCATAAACAGGGCGAAATACGAAGCGGTAAGTTTTGAGGGGCTGGCCGAAAATGAAATCCCAAGGGGAAAATCGGCGCTCGGCGTGCTTCTTGACCACAAGGCAAACTGCCAGGGCTTTTCCGACGCGTTCTATATGCTGTGCAGGATGGCCGGCTTGAAGGCCGGCATGTGGGATGGACAATCTGGCGGCGGGCATACATGGAACACCATAGAACTGAACGGCAGAACGTATTTTGTTGACACGACGAACGACCAGGTGGGCTTTACGTTCAACAATGAGCGATTTTATAAATACGTCTATTTTAACGCGCCGCGCGAAATCTTGCAGGCGACGCATTCTTGGAACAGGGAAACTGAACCCGGCAATCTTCAGGACGAAGTGGACGAGAACTTTTTCTATACCACAAAAGAACACTATGATACAGACCGCAAGTATTTCGGCTGCTCGCATGACAGCGCGAAGGAGGGGCTGGACGGCCTTGCCGAAGGGATTGCGACGACGCGGTGGCGGGTATGGTATCTGATGGTGCCCTATGACAGCCATTATGCGAATGCGGATGCCGCATCAAAATACCTCATGAACAAATTGACGAATGCCTACCATTGGGGCGGAGGCCGCGGCCACATCAATTTGGGGATTACGACAAACAAGAACTGGGAATACATGTTCTACACGGTCGTCGCTACCATCAGGTAACGGGCGCGGTAAATTCTCTGCACGGTATCCCTCATCCGTTGAGCGCGGATTATCCGGGACAGGAACAGAAAAAGGCGAAACCGCAAGGTTCCGCCTTTTTCTGTTTGCGCTGACATGCATCATTGGATAGTCAGATTCCAATTTTTCTTGACTTTGGGCTTGATGCTGTTAGGGTGCCGAAAAACGAAAAAGGAGTTTTCCAATGAACAAGTTTCTGATGTCCCTGATGGTTGCCGCCACTCTCATGTTTGCCGGCCAGGCGGCCATGGCTGCCCCCCAGACTTTTGATTCATCGCTGGGCAAATTCTCCGTGGATGTGCCTGCTGACTGGACGGCCAAGGCCATTTCCGACGGCTGCCAGGTGACCTCGAAAGACGAAAAGAATTCCATGGCCATTCAGATCGTCAACGCCGGGGACCTGGCCAATGCGGATTTCGCCGAACGCATCGCCAAGGCCATCAGCATGGAAGTGACCGAAAAACGGGATAACGGCAGCATGGTTGTGTGGGACGGCACGGCAAACGGAGATAAGATACTGCTCATGGTGCGCGTGAAGGACAAAAAAGCCTTGAGCGTCATTATGGGCGGCGAGATGCGCGGCCAGATGGGCAAGATTTTTGATTCCATGAAAATGGAATAGCTTTTTTTCACTTTGGTTACCGTGTTGAGACCCCGGCCCGCGATTGGGCCGGGGTCTCATTGTATTCGGCGTCAGACGTCAGCAGCGGGAAAAAGCGGATGTATGCTTATCGTGCTCCGAAAGGCCGGAACGTGGAGACGGCCTTGCCCACCAGTGCGTCATACCGTTGCTTCATGGATTGCGGATATTCGAAATGCAATGTTGGCCAGTGATCCTTGTGATAGAACTGCTTGGTATAGACAATGGTGCCGTTCTCAACGTAGGAGATGGCATACCATCCCTGCTGTTTGCTGATGCGCTTGAATTCGGCCTTTGGCTTTCTGTCGGCCCGGGCGAAAAAGGCTTCGCGGCTCGCGCCGCCGGCCCTCGGTTCAAGATCGGCATATGCCTGCATGGTGAGCCCCTTACCGTCTGTAACGGTGATGCCGTCGCCGTTATCAGCCTCAAAAACCGTGTAATTCCCCGGCGTCCAGGAAAGGGAGAAGCCGAAGCGGGAGTTGTGATAGGCCGGCGCCTTGGGATCTATGGCGATTTCTCCGGCAGAGGCAACGGATGCGGCAAAGCACAGCAGGAGGAACAGGAACGCTGGATATTTGATCATGCTTTATCTCCTTCGCGTGAGGCCGCCGGCCGGGCGAGTCCACGCCGGCGGCATTGAAAAGGCTCTTTTGCGTTGCATGGGCTTGCCATACTGTGCGCCGCCCTCCGCATCCCCCGCTTACTGGGCCGCGTCTTTTTCCGTATACTGGCGTTTCCAGGTCCCCGGCGCGTCGCCCGGCTTAAGCTCGAGGCGAAATGCTCCCGGCTTTTTCCTTTCATCGGGATCGCCCATGACCTCGACGACCTCTCCCGTCAGGACAAAGCCGTCTCCCTGGGGCGCGACCTTTTTCAACACAGCCTCCGTAGCGGTATCGCCCAGACCGTCAATGCTCACAAAGTAGCCTTTGTCATTGAGAATGGTGTCGCCGAAGAATTCATCGCCTTTCAGCGCGCTGTGCTCCTTAATGGCGTGGCCGGTGAAATGCAGGGCCGCCAGTTCCGCGGCATCCCGGGTTATGAAGCAGGTAAAGCTTTCAGAAAGGTTTTTGAACACGTCAGGAGCATCCTCACGCCTCAAAACCATATCTGCCCTCACGGGTTGTCCGTTCACAGAGAAGAGGGCGGCATTGCCGGGCAGCGGCTTCTTGCCTTCCTCCTTGAGCCGCTGCTGTTCATAGGCAAATGACATCTTTGCGTCATACGCGCCGAACAGAGCCGCCTTGATAACGTTCCCCGGCTTGTTCTCATAGTCTGATTCGCCTTTGAGATCGAGATACGCGGCTATCGTCGTCGTATCCTGCAGCAGGCGCTTGGCTTCGTTTTGTGACAGATCGGCCGCGAGGCCGGGTGCCGCCGGAGCAAGCGTGAGCGAAACTGCCAAAATCGACAGTAACGGCAAAATTTTCATGCAGTTGGTCGTTTTCATATACCCTCCGTTATTGAAGTATCAATTCCGCATACTGAAGCATTTTCATATAGCATAAAATTATTTTTACCCGTCTTTTTAACAACATAAAGAGCGGCATCGGCAGCCTTATATAAGGATAAAAGGTCTTCCCCATCTTGAGGAAATAAAGAAATGCCGATACTGGAAGAAATATGATGTTTGGCTTCTTCCTTTTCGCAAGTCATATTGAGAGAATTAACAAGTGTTTGAGCTTTTTTTAAGACCCAATTTTTGCTTGGGAATTTTACAAAGACTACAAATTCATCTCCTCCAAAACGGCCAATAATGTCATCCTTTCTAAATTCATTGCTTATGCATTCCGAAAATTGCTGAATACAATAATCTCCAAAGTCATGGCCGTATGTGTCATTTGCATTTTTAAAATTGTCAATGTCAAGAATAAAGAATGCAAATGTATTATTTCTATTGGACAAAAGTACTTCGTTGATGCTTTGTTCTGTGGCTCCTCTGGTGAGACACTGTGTCAGGGCATCAGTACGAGCTTCATTTTGTATTTTTACTTCATTATTTATATCTCTGGCATATATATATGCATGAATTTTTTTGCCATTATCTATCATAAAAATATATACATCGAAACGAATCCACAGATATTCGTTTTTGATAAGGACAGGGCAGTCCAAATTGATATGGTTATTACCACTATTAAATTCAGTCGTGATGCTATTGCAAGATAATTTATTGAGAAATTCATCTTGAAATTCTTTTTTTATAGCGCGATGAGCAAGAAGCTTTAAGCTCTCTGAATAAGACTTCTCCTTTTCATTTTTCAATGTGTCAAATTGATGCTTTATGCTTTCTTTTGCAAAACAGTCATTGGTAACATCGATTTCATATATATTGCTAAATAAATATCTTGTAGAATCTTGAAAATATTTAAGTCTTTCCTCCGCAGCCTGCTTGACTGAATTTTCGGCTACACGTAGAATTTTGGAGATGAAAAATAAGATGAGGATAAGTATTGTAAGGATAATTATGGCAGAAAGCAGCATATTTCTGCCGAAATTATTATAGAATTTTTCCATGTCATATTTGATGGCAAGAAACAGGTTGATCTGTGGTAAATACTTAATCCTGACATATCCATTGGATTTGTCGTCTTTATATTGAATTTCATCGATATTTGTTTTTTCATAATCCAATTTCAATTTACGAAAGTATTCTTTAAATTGATTATTATCGTCTAAATTAATATTCATGATTTTGGGTTTGTCGTAATCACTCGATAATTTTACATTTCCAATCTCATCAATGAATTGTATTTTACAATTTGATTTCTTTTCAATATTTCTGATCGTTGATAGAAATTTTTGAATATGGTAGTATACTCCAATTATGCCAATCGTATTGCCATACCAGTCTTTGATCTTATGGTTGAAGAAAATGGATGTTTCGTTATTATCTGATGAAAATTTGTCAAAGTCGATATTAACGCTAAAATCTTTATTTTGGTAAATAAAATCGTTGTAATAATAATAGCTTTCATTATCTGTATTTATTGTTGAAATGAATCCGTCTTGTGTATAAAAATCTAGATTTTTAGCAATAACAAGAAATACCCCGTCATATTTGTTATACTTATAATAACTGGCTAATTGCCGTAGGATTGCTTTTTTGAATGAATCCATTTCATAAGTATCGCTTGCGGAAAGATATGGTATCAGAAAGCCATCTGCTGCCATTTTCTTTGATGTCTCAATAGCTTCAATCAAGGATGGACATATTTCTGAATACACCTCCGACATTTTTAATGATATGTCATATTCCAGAACATTAAGGGAATCTTTTTTTAAAGAGTAAAAATAGATGGAATATATGAGACAAAATGAAAAAAAGATAATTGTATAAATAATTCTTTTTGATCGCGTAAATGTTGATATCTTCATGGCGGCAGAATTGAGTGAGGTTTTACATTGACAGGTAGTTAGCGCAATTCAAGAATTTCCTTGAGCGTTTTGTCGCCAAATATGTTAGAGTATATTGCCCAGGTCTTTTTTGTAGCGTTGCGGAAAGCCTCAATATCCACATCATCAATAATTTGGCACTTTCCGCTATCGCGTATAATTTTGAGATATTGCTGTTCCTTGTCCGAACAAAGATTCCTTTGCCAGTCACGGGCTTCATTTGCAGCGTCGGTAATTATTTCTTGTTGCTGTTTTGTCAGTTTGCGCCATATATTCATGCTTACCAGCAATGGTTCAGCTGTATATGTATGCGATGTCAGCGAAACATATTTTTGAACTTCATAATAATGCTTTGTTACAATATGCGCTAATGGATTATCCTGCCCATCGACAATTCCATTCTTGAGTGCATTATACAATTCTGTGATGGGCATTGGGATTGGCCTCGCTCCCAGCATTTTTACCATTGCTATGCATATTGGTTGTTCCATGACACGTATTTTTAGCCCTTTCATGTCTGCGGGCTTTACGATCGGGCGGCTGTTATTCGTCATTTGGCGTATGCCGTTTTCCCAGAATGACAATGTCATAATGCCTTTTGATTCTCCTTTTCTGCTCAATTGCATTCCGATACTGTCAAGCGCTTTATGGGCATGGCTTCTATCGCGGAACAGAAAAGGAAGTTCAAATACGGAAATTTCCGGGATATAATTTGCCAGTACGGCGCAGCTTGTCAAGGCCATATCGACTGTTCCGTCAGTTATTCCTTGGATCAAGTCGCCTTGATTCCCAAGCGTTCCTGCCGGATATACTTTAATGACTATATTTCCGTCAGTTTTTTTCTGTACAAGATTTGCAAAATATTCAGCCCCAATTGCGTATGGATTCTCTTCCTCTGCTATGTGGCCAAGACGCAACGTTAATTCTGCTGCGGAGACATTGAAACTAAACAATACTATTGTTAAAATTATTATTGAATACCGCATGCTATTCTCCAAATCTTACTGTTCGCATGTAATGAGGATTGCAGATGGGAGTATCAATTTTCCGAGTGCGCCTGATTTGGGCATTTCGCGCTCGCAGCCGTAAAATTTCCATCATTGTGTTGAGAATCCGGAGCATCCTCCCTTGAGAAGGGTATAGCAAAGGACGGAGCGGGCATCAATCGGCGAAGATGTCTCTTTTGATGGGCTCTTTTCTAACGTGGCCGGAGGTATTCAGGTTGAAAGAAGAGCCTGAACGTCTTATGGAGCGGGGATCTTTTCGAAGGTTTCGCCAGTGCGCCTTCAATGACGGCCGGTTTGGGAGAAAACCCGAACGGCAGGAGCGGTTGTGGCGGATCCTGCAAGTTCGCGTCCGAAGCGCCCACATAGATGACCGCCTGGCTTTTATCGTCGTCGGCATTCCCTCTCGCGGTCTTTGAGCCGCTCATCGATGTCGCGTTGCGCGCGGTGGATCCCAGCAGGCTGGGAAGCCTGATGTCGCCATGGTGCAGGACTTCGAGAAAATCATTTCCCGTTCTTCCGACAAACGTCAGAAGGGAGGTTCCATCGCTGCTGACAAGAAGGCTCACAGGCATCGTTCCTCCATGAATGCCCATGTAGGTGGGGCGGGCCCCTGCCGGCATGGTGACCCACGATCCGCCGCTTTCCGCGCATTCCGCCGGCTGGCAGGCAAGGGCGAGCATGAAGGAGACGAGAAGGGCTTTTTTCAGGGCTGACATGCGGGTTCTCACGGCTTTTCCTTATTCGGCCGCCATCCGGTTCCGCATATTTTCGACGCCGAGATGCTCCGTGAAGAAGGGGAGCAGCGCCGAGCGTATTTTTTCATGAATTTTCAAACGTTCTTCAGGCGTAACCGACCGGCACAATTCGGGGAGTTCGCCGGCGAGACTGTCGCTGCATTCAGCCATCAGCGCCCCCATGTCCGCCGTCTGCAGGCGAAGATAGGTCGTCTTGCCTTTGAGAAACCTGGCGATCGCATCCGCGTGAAACTGGCGCCTGTTCTCCCGATCCTTCTCCGCCGTGATCATGAGGAAGGGGACGGTAAAGGCGCCGAAGGAATTCTGGCTGAAGAGCATGCCGAATCCGGGAGATATCGCCGCAATGGCCCTGACGCGGCCATCCGACAGGGCTTTGACCGGAGGCAGGCTGGCGCAGATGCCGTTTATCCTTTCCCGGGCCCATGGATGGCAGTAAAGATCGTTTTTTCCGGCAGAAGGGCAGTAGGACGGCCATGAAACGCAGTCGGGCATAGCGCCGCCCAGAAGCAGCGCTGCCGTGCCGCCTGCGCCGTAGCCGATGATCCCTATTCTGCTTGGATCGACAGAGGAGGTCAGTTCTTTTTCATTCGCCACGAGTTTTATACAGGCGACGATTTCCCTCACCCTTGTTTCGAGCTGCGCCCAGGTGAAGAGCAGGGACATGTTGTCCATGCAGTCACGGGAGTGCGTGGGGGCCGCGACGATGAAGCCGTGCGTGGCCAGCCAGGCGCAGGTGTCGTGGAAGGAGAATCTGTTGCCGGGAGTCGGGTGCGTGAGAATTATCAGGGGGAAACGTCCGACCGCCGGTTTGCTGTTGCGCGCCGCGTTGATCGTCCAGGGGGGGTAGTTGAGCTGCCTCGGCTGATGTTCGGATGGGTACCAGATGTTGATGTCCAGCCGCAGGCCTTCCTCAATGCTCGCCTGGCCGAGCGTCCTGAAACCGACCTTGTATATGCCGGCGCAGAGAACTCCTGCCGGCGTTAAGAGCGTCAGGAAAGCCGCCAGAACGGTTGCTGTCGCAAAGAGTTTACGCATGGGCCTGTTGTGCCATACAATGCTTTACGGTACAAGGGAGCCGCAAAGGAGACCCCCCGCATGGAATTCATCCAGTGGTTCACTGATTTCGTTCTGCATATCGACGCCCATCTGTTCGAGATAGCCTCAAGCTACGGCCTCTGGGTGTACGCCGTCCTTTTCGCCATAGTCTTTTGCGAAACGGGCCTTGTCGTGACGCCCTTTCTGCCCGGAGATTCCCTTCTGTTCGCTTCGGGCGTGGCGGCCGGTGCCGGGCTTATGGGGTACTGTCCCACACTGATTGTCCTGCTGGCGGCGGGTGTGCTCGGGGATTTCTGCAATTACTGCATCGGGCGGCATGTGGGGCCGTCCATCTTTACGGGAGAGCATCGCTTCATCAGGAAGGAGCATCTCCTTGCCGCGCATTCGTTTTATGAGAAGCATGGCGGCAAAGCCATCGTCCTCGCCCGTTTCGTTCCCATCGTGCGCACATTCGCCCCCTTCGTGGCCGGAATCGCCCTCATGGCACCGCAGGTCTTTGTTTTCTACAACGTCGCCGGCTGCATTCTGTGGGTGTTCGGAATCGTATCGGCGGGCTTCTTTTTGGGAAACCAGCCCTGGGTGCGCGCCCATTTCAGTCTGATCGTCTATGCTATCGTGATCGTTTCCGTGCTGCCGGTCATAATCAGCGTGATACGCGCACGGCTTCGACGCTGCGGAAACAGGGACTAGACGAGAACCGTCAGGCGCCCGTCCCGCATGCGGGCCTGCCGGTTGACGCAGCGGGGAACGTCGCCGTCATGGTGCGTGACAAAGACCAGATTCGGCGAAGGCGGGCCTGACCGGCGACTCGCCAAGCGATTTAGCAGGGCGGTGTAGTCGGCCCGGCTTTGGTCATCCAGCCCGCTCGTGGGCTCATCCAGGAGAAGGACGTCCGGATCGCCGGCCAGTGCCCGCGCGAGGAAGAGACGCCGCTGCTGGCCGGTGGAAAGCATTGCGAACGGCCTTTCCATGATTGCGCCGGCTTCGTGCCCGGGGAAAAAATGGCGTATGGTGTCTTCCGCCCACGATCGTTCCGCATGCGTGAATTGCCGATACACCCCCACGCTGTTGTCGAAACCCGTGCAGACAAGCTCCAGGCTTGAGATCGGGTAGTCGTACAGTACCTGCGACAGGTCGGAGACGAGACGTATGCGCCGGCGGATCTCCTCGAGCATGAGGATGCCGCCGTCTTTTCCGGAGGGAAAGCGTTCAGCCGAACCGCCGGACGCGGCGAATTCATCTCCCGCCAGCAGGCGGAGAAGCGTTGACTTTCCGGAGCCGTTCTCTCCGCTGATGAGCCAGTTCTCGCCTTTCACCATTGTCCAGCAGATGTCGTGCAGGATCTCTGCCCCATCGATGAACACGGTCGCATGCCTGAGATCGAACAGAATCTGCCCCTCTGCCGGCTCCTTGCCAGTGTTCCGCAAGGGGGATGCGCCCCCGCAGCGCGCATTGGCTTTCCCCATCGCCGGAACTGGCGGGCGTGAGAGGGTATGCCCCATCGGATGAGGCGCGGATGCGGGGGAGAGTCTGCCGTCTTTCATGCTGTATCCGTTATCGCACCATTGAGGGATCAGATCCCTCCTGTGCGAGGTCATGACGATGGCGCATTCCCGGGCGACATCGCCCAGGCGATCCAGAAAATCCCTGCGGCGCTTTCTGTCGAGACCGTCCGTGCATTCGTCGAGCAGGAGGAGCGACGGCTTGCGCAGAAGCGCCCGGCACAGAAGCAGCAGGCGCAGCTGGCCCTGCGAAAGCGTGGCTATGCTGCGTTCCAGCAGCGGAAGGGCGTCCAGCCTTCGGGCCGTAGCGATCGCCGATTTCCTTTGGGCATCAGTCGATGCCGCATAGAGGAGGGGGGTGCCGTCAAGGCCCGCCAGCAGAAGTTCCATGCCGCTTATTGTCCATCCCTGCTTCTGATACAGCGTTTGCTGCGCCGGAGAGACGAGGCTTGTCATGCCCCTGCCCGCCAGAGGCGATTCCTCCATTCCTTCAGGCGTGTGCCAGTATATATGGCCGCTCGCGGGCCATAATTCGCCGGCCAGAAGCCTGAGAAGGGTGGACTTGCCGGAACCGTTGGGGCCGATCAGCGCGCAGCGGTCCCCCTTGCGAATGACCAGCCGGATATCGTGCAGGACCATTTCCTGCCGTGCATCGCCCGGCAGGAAAAGGCTGACGCCGTCCACGGTGACGAGGGGGGCTGAAGGATTTTTTTCTTTCGGCATGGGTCTCGGCGGCCCTACAGGGGGATTTCGGTCCTGCGGCCGTTACTGAAGAAGACGTGGCGGTCGAATCCGAATGATCGGGCATAGCTTTCAAGGCGCGGAAATCCGGCGGCGACATCGCTGACGGCGTGCGCATCGGAGCCAAAGGTTATGGGGACGTTCAGCTCCCGGGCCATGGCCATGACGGGGGGGGCCGGATAGATTTCCCGGCATGCCTTGCGCAGGCCGGCCGAAGATATCTCCATGGCCATTCCGCCGTCCCGCAGAACCGTGAGGCAGCGGCGTATCTGCTGTCTGCTCGTTTCTTTCTGAAGCCAGATATGGAAGCTGTCGACGGAGAATATTTTGATGAGGTCGGGATGCGCCGCTATATCGTACAGGCCGGAACGCAGCATATCTTCCCAATGGCGGAAGTACTGCGCATAACGCTGCTCGCAGATTTCCTGGGAGGCATCTTCCCATGGGCCGGTGCCGTCGTCGAATCCCCAGCGGCCGAGAAAATGCACGCTGCCGATGAGATAGTCGAAATCAAAGGCCCCGGCGGAACGACGGGCGAATTCCTCTTCTCCTTCAAGCCAGTCCATTTCCATGCCGAAGAGAACCCGGCACGGGCCGTTTCCCCCGTTTTGCGGAGAGGCCCGCAGATCGGTCACCTCGCGCACGTAGTCCGAAAGATGGGCCGAAAGCGCATCCCGGTATTCATGGGTGTAGTCGAAGCCGGTCGGCCGCGGGGAATGCTCGGAAAAACCGATGACGGTCAGGCCTCGCTCAAGCGCCGAGGCGTACATCGCCTTCGCTGTGTCGGCCCCGTGCGAGTATTTCGTATGCGTGTGCAAATCGACAGTGATCATGGCGTGCTTCGTAAGGTTTGTGAGGTGAAAAGAGCGGTGCATCGCGCAATGAGCCGGCGAATGATCCGCCGGCCGGCGCTTTTGCAAGCGTCCATGATGACAGCAGGAAAGGAAACTATACAAATTTGTCAAATTTGCAAGTTTTAGGAAGATTGCGATGCCTGCGGGTGGCAGGAGAAGAAAATTTGCACTTTTTTTGAAAAAGAGTCTAAAGTCCCGTCAAGGAGATCCGATAAGCGTAATGAGTGGAGAAGGGAGCTTTGTTTCATGATTTTTGAGGAGGCGGAAGTCGCACCCCATGCAGGGAAGCAGTGATCCATTCAGGGAGGAATGGACATGTCGCTTATACTTAACAACACCCGATCGACAGAGGCCGTGCGTGATATCGGCAACCTTGAGGCCAGAAGGGATATGGCCGCCTTGGAACGATACCTCGCCGTTTTGGAAGAAAACAGAAAGGCTTGCTGCTTCGTGCCAGACGATGCGGCGGCAGCGATTGACATGGCCCGCTTCGTGTGCGGCCGCCGTCATGGGGGAGAAATAGCTCCCATGTCTGCGGCGCGCAGGGCGATGGACCTGATTCAGAGAATTCCGGATGCCCCTATTCAGTAATTCGTGATCGATAAAAAGGTGTCACCTTTCCGACATGATTGAGGATGCTTGAAGACCGCCTTTGAAAAAAATCCACTCCGCACCACCGGGGGCCGTGAGGCCCCCTTTTTCGTGCCCGGGCCCAAGCGAAGGTCGGTAGGGACCATGCGTTCGAGGCTGCGGCGGGCATCGCTTTCCCCAGGCAGACAGATCTACTTCGAGCCCTCGTCGGCGGATTTGCGGCGGGCGTGGCTGAAAGAGGGGTCGTACAGGCGCGATTGGGCGCCCCGTCGGGCTTCTCCCGGCAGGATGAGGAAGACCGTCTGACGCGTCAGGGCGTTTTCCTCGACGCAGGAGGCCAGCTTTTCCACCGTCGTCCAGACAAGGGCCTGCGCGGGCCAGCCGACCTGCTTTGCGCAGAGCACGGGGGTTTCAGGCGCCACGCCCCCCGACAGCAGTTCGGCCTGCAATGCCGCGGCAAGCCTGCCGGAAAGATAGACGGCGACGGATGTGCCGTGGCTCGCAAGGCGGGCGATCCTTTCCCTTTCCGGCATGGGGGTGCGCCCCTCCTGTCGGGTGATGATGAGGCTTTGGGTTATCTCCGGCACGGAAAAGGATACCCCGGCCGCCGCTGCGGCCGCGCAGGCCGCCGTCACGCCGGGGACGACCTGCCAGCGTATGCCGTCTTTCTCCAGAAGCGCGATCTGCTCCCGCAAGGCGCCGAAAAGGGATGGGTCGCCCGTGTGTACCCGGGCAACGTCGCCGCCCTGCGAAACGGCTTCGCGGACAAGGGCATGGCATTCAGTGAGAGTCAGCGGCGCGGAATCGATACAGGGAACACCGTCGCCCGCGCAGGCGACGACTTCCGGCGGCACGAGGGAACCGGCGTACAGGACGAGGGCCGCCTCGCTGATGAGCCTGCGGCCTTTGATGGTGAGGAGTTCCGGATCGCCTGGGCCTGCCCCGATGAAGGAAACCATGCCCGTCCGCTCGGCGGCGGCGATATCGTCTTCAGGCATCGGCCAGTCCCTCCGGTGATTTTTTCGGCTTTCGCGCCGAAACCAGGAAAACGGGATTGCTCGCAACGAGGTGCGCATCCCCTGCGAGGGGGGCGGCCTTCGATGCCTGAAGCTGCATGATTTCGACGTGCCAGCCTTTGTCTTCAAGAAAAGTCCGGCAGAAAAAGAAGGTCTCAAGGAGCACGCATGCCGCGACGACTTTTCCCCCTTCGGGCAGGCGCCTGCAGATATGGGAGAGTATGGCAGGGCCGTCGTCGCCGGAAAGTCCGCCCCCTACGAAGACACGGTGGGGATCGGGCAGCATGGCCATCCTGTCCGCGGCATTGCCGAGGCAGACATCGAGAATCGCGGCGCCGAAACGCCGGCGGTTTTCCCGAATGGCGAGCTCCCGGGCCGGCCGCTTCTCGACGGCGATGACGCGCCCTTCTTTTGCCAGCGCGCAGGCCTCAAGGGCGACGGCCCCCGTTCCCGCGCCGATATCCCATACTACGTGGTGCGGTTCTATCGCAAGCAGGGCGAGTGCCGCCGCGCGTACGGGCAGGGCCGTCATGCAGCATCCTTCGGTCGCGAGTTCCTCTGCGGAAATGCCCAGGCGGGGCCTTCGCGGAGGATCCGACGGCTCGAGCATGATGGTGCACCCGGGCGGGAAGACCGCTGTCGTCATGTCAGAAAGCGAGAGGGTGCTGATTTTTTCGTCGTCCCCCCCCATTTCTTCAAAGACGCTTGCCGTGAACCAGTCGACGCCCCTGTCGAGAAGATGCCTGGCTACCGCGTTTGGGGGCGTCGCCGCATCGGTCAGGATGCAGACGGGGCGGCCCAGGCCGACGGCCCTGTTCAGGGGCGCGAGGTCGTCCCTTCCGTGCAGGGAGATGCTTATGACCTCGTGCCACGGCAGCCCGAGGCGCGCGCAGGCCTGCTGCAGGCAGCTCACCGCCGGCACGATGCGCAGTTCCTCCGGGCTGAGCTGACGGCGGAGCGTGGCCCCTATTCCGAAAAAAAGGGGGTCGCCATCCGCAAGGACGAGAACCCGTTTGCCCTCGGAGCGCCTTTCCTGCAAAAGAGCGGTTACGGCGGATACGGGGGCTTTCAGCGGGATGATTTCAGCCTGCAGAGGCTCCCGGGATATTTTCGGAAGGCAGGATTCAAGGATCTTTGGGCCCGCGCAGACGACGTGCGCATCCCGGAGAAGGGAGATGTCACGATCGGACAGGGGCGCATCGCCATGCAGTATTTCGTGGGAGACGCCGAGGACAGTGATCGGCGCGGGGGGCTGCGCCGTCGGTTCAAAATCGACCAGCCCGGAGAGCATGTTTTCGGTGCGTGGCCAGCCGTCGTCCTCAAGCTCCCACCCTCGGACCTCGCCCCGTTGCCGCTCGGGGGCGTCATCGGCGTCGGAGACGAGATCCCGCGCTTCAGGTTGAGCCTCTTCATGAAGGGAAGGATCGTCCTCGTTTTTCAGCGCCCGGGGCTTGCCAGGCTCTTCCGGCGGACGCATTGGAACAGTCGTTGGGGAAAGCGCTTCCTCGGCCTGGGCGGGCCGTTTGGGCGAAGCGCCTGAATCCGCGATGGGCGGGGAAGGGGCGGAAAAGCCGGGAAGAAGACCCTGTTCTTTCATAGTTTTAGCAATTCCCTTCCGTCAAGGTGAAAAAGGTGCAGCGTCACCCGTTTGCCCGCGAAGCGTTCCAGCGTCTGTGCGGCCCTGGCTGCGATGGACAGAACGGCCTCATGCCCCGCAGGGTCGCCGAGCAGAAGTTCAAGCGCCTGCGCCGCCGTAACGCATGCGGCGATCCTGTTCGTGTCCGTGACTCCCGAAGCCTTACATATCCGCGCGAGGGCCGCCATGTCCAGAACTCTTTCCCGCGCATGGGTGTAGCCTTCCCCCTGGGCAAGCTTGACGAGCTTGCCGAAAAAACAGCCCCAGACGAGTCCGGGAAAATGCTTTCGGGCCGCTTCTTCAAGGGAAAAGGCCGCGAAATCGGCGACCTGTATGAAAGCGTGCTGCGGCATTGCCGGATAGCGCGCCATGAGCAGCCGTTCAGAACGCCGGCCGGTGCTGAAGAGCACCGTCGGGCAGGCCATTGCCTTGGCAAGGCCGAGCTGTTCTGAAATGGTCGCCTTGAAAGCGGCATTGCTGAAGGGGCGCACCGTGCCCTGCGTGCCGAGTATGGAGATGCCCCCCCTGATGCCGAGCCGCGGATTGAGGGTGCGCTTCGCGAGGGCCTCGCCGTTTTCAACGCTGATGCGCACTGTCAGGAAGGAAGGGGAAGGCATCTCGCTCCCGGAGAAGCGTTTGCGCAGGTAGTTGAGGGCGAAGGCGATCTGGCGCCGGGGAACGGGATTGATCGCCCAGGCGCCGATCGGGAGTGGGAGGCCGGGCAGGGTGACGCGGCCGACCCCCGGGCCGCCTTCTATGCGGATGTGCCCTCCGAGCGAAGAGGGGGCGAGAGAGGGGGGGGGGCACTCCCCGCGGGAGACAGTGGCGCGGATGAGCGCGCCGGGTGTGATGTCTGGGGCGGCGCCGCCGTCCTTGCGGACCGTGGCCGATGCCGTGTCCTTGCCGTCCGCATGGCACGAGTGTACGGCCAGGTCAAGCCAGGCCCTCGGACGCAGACCGTCCAGTGCATCCTGATCATCGCCGGCGGCGGAACTGAAGGGCGGAAGGGGCGTCCGCACAGATTCCGGGGGACGGCCCGTGCAGAGAAGCTCAAAGGCCGCCATCGCCGCTGCGGTCGCGGCGGTGCCGGTCGTGAAGCCTTCCTTAAGACTGTTCGCCTTGCGCCGGCTCAACGCGATCTCATCGGGCGGTCTCCTGCGGAAGCCAGAAACTGCCGGCTGAAACAAGGGCTACGGGACCGCTTACCCGCGCCATGCGTTGCGGCCCCGTGCCAAGGAGAACGACCTCAAGCGTCGAGCCCCCCGGCTGGAGAAGGGAAAAACGGCTTTCACGGCTTTTTTCCGCAAGATGCAGGGAGAGGGCAAGCGCCCCGGAACCGCAGGCGTTTTCGAGTATGGTCGTACCGGCATCGCGCACGTGGATGAGGGGAAGCATTTCGACGCGCCCCTGCCGCAGGCTCCACCAGATTCCCCCGACGCAGGCTTCTTCCTCCAGGGCGTAAGCGCGGCGCAGATCCTGCATGGCTCCGGGGCCGTCATCGGGAAATGGGCGTCGCGCGCCGTCAAAGAGGAGGTGGACTATGCCGGGCAGGCGAACCATGCAAACGTTTTCATCAACCTGCCGCATGGGACAGTCGGGCAAAGCGAGCTCGGCCGTCACCTTCCAGACGGGCGGCTGCCCCGAGACGAGTGTCAGAATCTTCGTGGGCCAGCCGGAAACGGAAATCGTGAAAGTCCGGGGGGCGTTCCGGTCCCGGGGCCCTTGGGAATCCTTCCAGTCGAGCAAAGCCCCGAAAGCCCGCGTCGCGTTGAGGCAGAACTCCCCCCCCGCCATGTGCAGGCTGCGCTTTCGCTCGTTGACAAAGCCGACCTGCTCCCCGCCGAGCTGTTCTGAAGGAAGCGCCGCCCGGGCGACCTTCGCCCTGTCCTCCGGGCTGGCAGCCTGCGCATCGAAAAAAAGCGTGGTGTTGCCGCCGGGGCTCCATTTGGAAAAGGCCATTTCCGTCACGTCTTCCTCCCTTGCCGCCTCAACTTTCGCGGTTTTTGATTATGCCCGAGGCATTTGCTCCTGTCCAGAAGAGGGCGCGGGAATCATCGAGGGGAGAGTCCGCCCGCGGCAGGCGGGGCCGCGGGACGCCACTCCTGCATTGACGGGCTTGATAAATATGGCACAATTATGCCTTGCGATTTTCGGGGAACACAGGTATAAGAAGGCCGTTGCCGTTTTTTTCCGTAGCGGAAAGGGCAACA
>JAEEGL012516435.1_pt1 | contig 22524 bp, 16 predicted proteins | sample 9134231 | NCBI WGS metagenome assembly JAEEGL01 (sample SAMN16246548, study PRJNA631951) | gut metagenome | biome: gut microbiome; feature: rumen; material: fiber-attached | host: Bos | place: Iran: Karaj | collected 2018-10
GCGTAAATCATTTTCCTATTGATGCTTTATCTCAGGTTAGCGGAAAGACTGCCTGTTCGGATGTAGCTTATTATGTTGAAACTTCAAAGAAAGTTGTTGAAGAAAGAGAGAAGTTTTATGAGTTCTTAAAAGAAAAAGGATTTTTTGTTCTTAAGAGTCAGACAAATTTTATTTTTGCAAAGCATGATAAAATTCCTGGTGCTGATTTGTACAAGAAGATTCGAGATCAGGGAATTTTAATCAGACATTTTGCGACTGCCGGAATTGAAGATTTTGTAAGAATTACAATTGGAACTGCCGAACAGATGCAGGCCCTCAGACAGGCTATTGAAAATATCTTATAAAAAAAAGAGGTTGATAACATGAAGATTTTAGTTATTTCAGATTTACATGCCCATAACGAAGTTTTAGATAAAATGGATGATCTTTTCGGACAGGCTGATGCAGTAATTTTTGGTGGAGATTTTGCAGAATGTTTTAAACCTGAAACAGGAAAATCTGCTCTTGATGCACTTTGTTCAAAACACGATACAATTTTTGCAGTTCTTGGAAATTGTGATAATGAACTCTTCCTTGAAGATATTGAAGAAAAGGATATCAGTGTAGAAAAATCTCTTGTTTTCCATGAAGGCCTTGCTTTTGCCGGAAGTGGTGGAGGAACAAAGTTTACAGGAAAAACTGAATTCGAACGTGAAGAAGATGAAATTATGAGCGATTTTGATATTGTTCTTAATTCTATAAAAGAAACAGGAGATTCTTCTTTATGGAAGAGTCTTATTCTGGTTAGTCATAATCCTCCAGTTTGCGAAAAACTTGATTCTTTTGATGGAGAACATCACGCAGGAAGTCAGAAGTTTACTGATTTTATTAAGGAAAATCAGCCTCTTGCAGTTGTTTGCGGTCATATTCATGAAGGAACTGGAATTGGAAAAATTGGCAACACTGTGGTAATTAATCCTGGAAGCCTTGGAGAAAAAGGAACTTATGTCTGGCTTGAAGTAGAAAAAGAAGGGGATGGCTGGACTGTAACTAATACTCAGTTGAATACTTTATAATATATGCAGAATTTCCAATTTAGGTGGAAATACTATATAATGGTTATAGGGGTTACATTTTGAGATTAGAAAAAAAGTTTATAATAACTTTGATTTCCGCTTTTATGTCAGCAGGACTTTTTGCACAGTCCTTCTTTTCGCATATCAGTCTGGTTACTTTTCGTTCTAATCTCACTTTTACAATTGGTGAAGATACTCAGTCATACACCGCAGAAAGAAGTCTTAAACCTTTTTCAATCAATAAATACGAAACGACTTATTCCCTCTGGTATACAATCAAACAGAGGGCAGAAAAACTTGGTTATTTCTTTGAAAATCCTGGACAGGGTGGAACTTTCGGAAGAAGGTCTGCAGCCCCTACAGAAGAAAATAATGCTCAGCCGGTAACGATGATAAGCTGGTATGATGCTATTGTCTGGTGTAATGCACTTTCTGAAATTCGTGGAAAAACTCCCTGCTACACATATAATGGTGAAGTTCTTAGAGATTCAAGTGATACTGCTGCCTGTGATCTTTGTGCTTGTAACTGGGATGCAGACGGATATAGACTGCCTTCTGAAGCGGAGTGGGAATATGCAGCCCGAAGAACTAAACTTGGTTTTCAGCGGGGTGATGTAATTTCGGGACAGGTTACTGATGATCCTGAAGAAGGTCTTTTGTATGCCTGGACTTTTGAAAATGCTGGTGCTTCTAGAATTGTAGGTACAGCAGGCCTTCCTTTTGATTCAGATACAATTGCAATGCCGGGAACAGGAAATGCTAATTCTGCCGGTATTTATGATATGAGTGGTAATGTTCTGGAATTTTGCTGGGACTGGTTTGAAGATTATACAAGTGAAGATGTTTACGGAGCTCCCCTTGGCTTTGAAAGAGTGAGCCGTGGTGGAAGCTGGTCCGCATATACAATGTTTCTTTATGCAGGTGACAGATATTCTTACGACCCGAATGAATGTTATAATTACATGGGCTTCAGATTCTGCTGCACCGCACAATAGTTTATTTTAATCTCTTTTCCTGTTTTAAGATTTTTTTCTTTTCAGCTTTAATCTTTTGCTTCTGTTTTTTAGAAATTTTTCTGGAATTCTTGAAATTTCTGATGGTGGTTCTGTTTATACTAAGAAGGGCCCAGCTTATTCCTACAGAAATAATACATAATACTGTTGCACAGATTACAGGAATGTAGCCTGCAAGATTTTCAAAAGGAAGCTTAAAGTTCATTCCAAAGTAAGATGTAACAAAAGTTGGAGCCATCATAACCAGGTTGATAACGGCAAGTTTTTTCATTACAACGTTCAGGTTGTTTGAAGTTACTGAAGAAAAGGCATCTATAACGGCAAAAAGGACGTTGGTGTAGGTATCAGCCATTTCAATAGCCTGCCGGTTATCAATAGAAACGCCTTCTACAAAATCAAGATCATCTTCATCAAACTTAATAAGTCGGGTATTCTTCATTTTCTGAAGAAGAAGGGAATTACTTTTTAAGGAAGTTGTAAATGTGAACAAAGATTTTTCAAGTCCAAGGAGGAGGAGGATTTCTTTGTTTTCAACTTCCATGCGCATTTCGTTCTGAATACTGGTGGAACGTCTGTTTATTTCTTTCAGGTAGCGCAAAAAATTAAGGTTGGCCCGGTTGATAATATGAACGATAAATGATGGAAAATCATTAAGTCGAACATTTCTTACCCGGTTTGCACCAAAATCTTTTAAAACTTCATTATCTGTCCAGCAGATAGTAATGATAATCTTTCCTTTAATGATAATACCAATTGGAACGGTAAAATATGGAGTTTCTGCTGAAGGATCATAGCATGGAACTCGAACAATTGTAAGAATATAACCGGAATCACCGTCTTCGATACGGGAAAGTTCATCAGGGTCAAGAATATCAAGAATGTGGTCTTGTTCCAGCTGGTATTCTTCCTGAAGGAGAACTGTTTCATCGCGGGTAACGCTTCTTGCATCAACCCACAATGGAAGACTTGTATCTATTGCATCTTTTTTTGTCTTTGAAAATTGACCGTCAATTTGCTGCCAGTATGTAATCATAGTCTGCTCCGTTAAAAATGAATTTTAATGAACAGCCTGCTGAATAAAAAAAATGAAACTATAGGAAAAGCATATTCAAGAGGCTGCGATTTGTGATTAATGAAAATATGGGATAACTCGACCCGCTGTCCATATTCGCCTCCTGAATCAGATTATTTTACTTTTTACCTGTCAAACTGACTAAATCAAATTGTAATGAATTAAATCAAAATAGGCAATTCAAATTTATTTTTAATTTTTTTTAAATTTTTTTCTGAAATTTTGGTAAAAATCGCATTTTGAGGCAATTACTATAGTGGAGGAAAAATACTTGAGACGAGCGGTTTTATTTTTTGGAAGGAAACTCAAAGCCAGTCTGACTATGTCGGTTTGTTTGCTGGGCTTTTGTTACTTTGCGGTTGCGCAGGGGCCTTACTTCAGCTGGGATTTTTCGGATTGTGAGATTAAAGACATTCTTTATGCAATGAGTCTGGACTCCGGAATTTCAATTGTTCCTGATGATACTGTCAGTGGAAAGGGAGACTTGAAATTTGCTGGAAGTAATTTTGATTCAGCTTTTGAGACTTTTTTGAAAGTTAATCGTTTGTATGTGAATAAGGATGAGAAATTTTGGACAGTAAGTAAATTTTGTGTGAGAAGAGAGAAGGAACATTTGTTTCTGGATGCATTTGATCTTACCCCTGTTCAGATTTTGGAAAAACTTTCACAGGAGGTGGAAGGTATTCTGACTTTTGACAGTCTTCCTGCGGGAAAAATATCACTGCATTTTGCTGCTTCGAATGAAGATGATTTGATGTTTGCTCTGGCTAAGCAGTTGGGAAACCTTGAGCTATCTAAAAATGATTATGGATATCATTTTGGGAAAAAAATCGAAACTCGAAAAATAGATACTTCAGAAGGTATTTGCAGAGTTGATCATTCGGAAAAGGGATATCAGATTGATATTCGGGATTGTAAATTTTCAGATGTTCTTGAACGTTTGTTTTTGACTGAAGCTCAGAAGAATGGATCTAAGGATTATTGTTTGCTTGCGAACGGGGACGTAAAGTTGCAGAGGACGGTTTTTGTTGGCGTAGATTTTACCGAAACCCTTGCAAAATTATGTGCTCAGGCAGGTTTTTCATATGTTCTGGATGACAGACTATACTACATCTTTTCAGATGGGAATGCTAAATCTGAACTCATAACTGGAAACAGAGTCTGGAATAAGTATTCCCTGAAATTCACAAAGTCTCAGGATTTTTTCTCCTATTTGAATAAAAGACTGGGCAAACTGGAAACAATTGCTTTGCCGGATGAATATTCTTTTTTCTGTCTTGCAAGTGAAAAAGAAAAATCTGTAATTCTGGAATTAATTGATGAAATTGATATTAAGCAGAAGGTGTACGCAATCAATTTAAAATATATAAAACCTTCGGAATTTATGAAATTTCTGCCTCCGTCGGTGGATAAAAATGCACTTTTTCTTGCGGATGATGATTCAAGTATTTATTTCAGGGGGACTGATAGTGCTTATGAAAATCTGGAAAATCAGCTTTTAATTTGTGACAGGCCTGTAAAAAGAATCTCGTATGATCTTTTAATTTTGCAGTATGACGAAACGGATCAGAATGACTGGTCTGCATCAATTGGAGCTGAAAGACTTACCCTTGGAGACAGAAATACTATGAGTGCTCTGCTTGGATCTGTGATGTCTTTTAATCTGAATGTTGTGACAACCTTTGGAATAAAGTTTGCGGCTGAATTGCAGGCATCGATTGAAGAGAATAAAACCAAGGTTTTTGCAGATACAACTTTGCATGGAGTTTCGGGCAAAAAAATTAATTTTCAGAATACAAATACTTATCGTTATAGAGATAACAATGTTGATCCGGATACGGGACTGCCTGTTTATTCTGGAGTAACCCGTGAAATTACATCCGGAATAAAACTTGAAGTTCTTGGCTGGGTTAGTGGGGATGGAATGATTACAAGTACGGTAACGGCTTCTCTTTCAAGGCAGGGGACTGATACATCATCTTCGACAGGAAATCCACCACCAACTTCTGAAAAAATTGTGACAACGGAAGTAAGGGGCAAGAGTGGTGAACCAGTTATCTTAAGCGGACTGGTTTTGAATTCAGAATCTGATTCTCAGAAGAGAACCCCTTTTATATCAAAAATACCTTTGCTGGGAAATCTTTTTAAATCAAAAGAAAAAGTTGTGGAAAAATCACAAATGGTGATTTATCTGGTTCCTCATCTGGAGGAAGAAAAATCAGTGTATGAAAAAAAATATGATGAAACCTGGGCTGAAAAAAGAATTATGGATTTTAAGAAAAACAGGGGGGAAATGTAATGTATGAATTCAGATTAACTCCAGCTTATTGTTTGTATAACGGAGCTGCAATTTTGGAGCAGAATGGGTGTGAAATCGTTTTTATGGTGGAAAATCAGAATGATATCGTTCTGCAGGGAAGATTGAGAAGGGCTTTTACAAATTATCTGGAAGGAATGAAAAAATCGGTGGATTGCCCTGAGGAATTGAAAGGTCAGGTTAGGATTGATTTTGTAAAAGGCAGCAGGGAACAACTTCGGCACTGTGTTTCGGGACTTTATAAAGCTGATGGGGAAGAAAAAAATAGTCTGCCTCAGGTAAAAGGTCAAAAAAATCAGAAAGAGGCTGCTGCAGTTCTTCTGCTGGACACAATTTTACATGATGCCAGAAGCAGAAAAGCAACTGATATACATATAGAAAAAAATATTGTTCGTTTCAGGGTGAATGGAAGACTGGAAAAACATGAAGAACTTCAGGAAGAAAGAGCCTGTGAGGTGATTCAGCGGATTAAATTACTTGCCGGAATGAATGTGATTGAAAAACAAAGGTGTCAGGACGGTCGTTTCATTTATGGAAGTGTAAATCCTATTTTTGTAAGAGTTTCAACAGTTCCTGTGATTGGGAAGGATTACATGGGAGCAGAGTCTTTGGTTATGAGAATTCTGGACACAAGTCGTATTCCTTTGAATGTAAATCTACTGGGATTTAATGAAAAACAACTTGCAGAAATAAGAAAGGGGCTTAAAGCCAGAAATGGTTTGTTTCTGGTGTGTGGACCAACAGGTGCTGGAAAATCTACAACGGTTGCTTCTCTTTTACTGGAGATGGAAATTCAGTCAAAAGGAAAAATGAAAATCATCAGTATGGAAGATCCCCCAGAGTATGTGATTCCCGGGGTGAGTCAGATTCAGGTTGATGAAAATCATTTTAGTTCTTATGACGAGGCTTTATCGCATGTTTTCAGACAGGATCCTGATGTAATTATGATTGGTGAAATCAGGGATGAAATTACAGCTGGAGTTGCTTTAAGGGCAGCTTTGACTGGTCATCTGGTTTTTGCAACTTTACATACAGGGGGAGCTGGGGAATCTGTTTTGAGACTGGAAAATCTTGGACTAGAAAGGAAACTGCTGGCATCGGTTATGAGAGCTGCTCTTTGTCAGGAGCTGGAATACAAGGATGATGAAGTTTCTTTATGTGCGGATTTTGCTGTTCCAAAGAGTAATTTTGCCACTTCTATCAGGAAAAACTTGTGTGAAGAAGAAATAGATGAGATGTTTGTCCATTTTACAAATTATGAAGAGATATTCAGCAGAACTCTTGAAGAATTGAAGAGTGGTCATTTCAAAAGTAGAAGACAGTGGAACAGGGGAGCTTATGGTCAGAAAATTCACAAAAGAATTGGCTAATTTGTATGTAGCTCAAAAACTGGATTTATCGGAAAGCTTAAAAATAATGATGCATAAAGGAAAGAAACATAAATCAAAAGTTAGTGCTGCTGCCGGATTTTTGTTTAACTGCCTTGAGTGTGGAAATTTGCTTTCAAATGGAATCAGAACCTGTCCTTATATCAATTTTGATGAATCTTATGCTTATTTTATTTCTTTGTCAGAAAAGAGTGGAGATTTGAGAAAAACAGTTTCTTATTTGAATGAGAAATATGAAAGAAGGTATGAGAATAAAACAAAACTTGTGGAAGTCAGTCTTTATCCTTTTTTTGTAGTTTTTCTTGCTGTCATATCATGCATTTTTGTATGCAGGCTTGGTGGAAGTCAGAATTATGAGGAACTTATTCAATCTGTAGTAGTTCTAACAGGAATCTGCAGCGGCATTTTTTTCTTTATTGGGAAAATCATTTCTGAAGACAAACTTTATGAAGCATTTCTTGGAATTGATTTTTTGATAAAGGCAGGAGTGAATGTTTCAACCGCGGTGGAAAGTGCTGTTTTTATTCTTGGACCAGATTCGAAACTTGGCAAATCTTTTATACAGGCTGGTGAAAAACTGGAATTTGGAATGAGCCTGGAGAATGCCTTTAAGCTTGGAGAAAGGTATCAGGAGGCTTTTTATTATGCGGACAGTTGTGGAAGAAATAGTGATGTTTTTTTGAAACTGGCTGGATGGATGGAAGAACAAGCCCGTAGAAAAAGAAAAATCTGTTTTTCGCTGCTGGAACCCTTATTTATTGTGATTACGGGAGTATTTCTTCTTTTATTAATAATGAAATTTTTTATGCCATTTATGAATGATCTTAAGTGGATTTGAAAATGATTTTTGTAAGGAGGATATGTGATTATACGAAAGGAAAAACTAAAAAAATTAAAGGAGGGAAAATCAGATGGATTTACCTTTGTTGAGACGCTTGCAGTTCTTGCAATTGGGGCTGTCCTTACAGCGGGGAGTATGGTTTCGGCTACAAAACTTATTTCGCTTGGAAAAAAGACCTCTGCAAGAAGTCAAATTAATCAGTTCAGTTCAGCCCTGCAGTGTTACTTCCTTGACTGTGGAAGATTCCCAACTTCAGAACAGGGACTTAATGCATTGTGGGAAAAACCGGAACTTTATCCTGTGCCAGAAAACTGGCAGGGACCATACCTTGACAGGAAGCCGGGAACTGACCCCTGGGGAAGTGATTTTGAATATATCAGCGCAGAAAGTGCCTCGCTTCCATCCTCAGTGCCGGAAAATTTACCCTTTGTACTTATCTCATATGGGGCAGATAAAAAAGAAGGGGGACAAGGGGAGGCGGACGATATTGTTTCCTGGAAATAAAGGGGCTTTGCTGGGCCTATTGTTTATTTCTGTAGTTGCCTTGTCTTATATCAGCAGTTATCAGAGGGAATTGCTGGGGCAGGTGAACTTATACAGTAAAGAAAATACAGCATTGACGGAACTAATCAAAGAAAATAATCAGAAGCAAATTCTGGGGTTGAATGATTGAGATTACTGGAACTGGTTGTTTTTATCTATTTGCAGAGTTTTTTGATTTTTTCTTTTTCTGGTGGATTAAAATCCTGCAGTCTTTTGTATTCAAAAAAAATGGAAGTGAAAAATGCATTTGATTCTGAGAGGTTTATTTCTGAAAGTTTCAGGAATGCCTGTGAAGGACGAGGGTTTGCTTCCTTTGTTGAATGGCAGAAGGTTTGTAAGGATATGTGGGAACTGGATTATATTGCCTGGACTGAAGCAGATACTTTTATGGAAATAGAAAAACCTGAAAAAGGAAAATTGATGTATGGAAGGTGGACTGGACCCTACGGAGCTGGGGAAGTTTATTGCAGAGTGAGATAGTGGTATGAAGCAGAGTAATATAGTTAAAAAAAATGAGTTTGACCGTTATTTAATACCATTGCCTTTAACTAAACTCATTGGAAAACAAAAAAAGAAATTTATTTATTCAGAACTTGAAAAAAGACATCCCTGTTTTTCGAATGATTTTTGTTTTGATTCGCAGTTAAGAATAAATAGAAAAGGTTTGTGTTCAGATGTAGTTGTGATGAACAAAGGAAAATACTGTTCCTATAAAAAATGGAATGGAATTGTTCTGGAAGGGTGTAAGTCTAAAAGATTTAAGTCAGATTTTCTTTTTTCTGGGCTTGTGATTTTTCTTCTTGCTTTTTCGATTCTGACTGGATTTTTTCTGGGGAGAAAGTTTCGGAAAATCAATAATCCGGTGGAGGAAACGAGCCCTGGGGGTAAAGAGACAGAAAAGCTTTCGGATGAAATGGAAAGTTTTGAAAATCTTTTACCGGCTGCGGGCAGTCTTGCTGAGGATTTTTTTGAAATAATTCAAAGTGAAAATGGGAAGATAAGTTCTTTTACCTGGGAGATTAAGAATGGTATTGAAAAGATTTCTTCTAGCCTAAATTCGATGACTCCTGAAAGTTTGTTTTCATTCAGACAGGAGGAGAATTTTAATCTTTCCTCTTTGTCTTATGTAAATGGTGGGGAAAAGTTTTCTTTCTCCTGCGGGCGAAAAATAAAGACTGATTCTGATAGTCATGGATTTGTCAAAACTCTTGGGGATGAAAATGTATTTGAGAAAGAAATCAGGCTTTTGTTACAGGAATCTGGATGTGAGATTTTTGAAGAAAAGTTTTTTCCTTATGTCATTAAGTTCAGGACAGGAGATACGAAGGTATTCATTTCTATCAAGGATTTTCTTGAAGCGAGCTTTTATGTTGTTGAAAAAATGAGTTTTGAAAAAAACGATGAAAGTAATTTTATGGTAGAAATTGCTTTTGCACAGAAAGAAATGGCAAGGCTGGGGGTGAATGTAGATTTGATTGATATTTATTCCAGACTTTTTCTTTCTGCAAAAAAACAGCCTGAAAAAAAATCATCATTAACAGCTGCAAATAAAGAAGAGCGATTATTGAAAATTGGGCAGGTTAATTATTCTGATGGAAAAAAACTTGTGTTTTATAAGGATGAAAAAGGAAAAATCTTAAAAAAAATGGAGAGTGATTGAAATGACATTCAGAAGATATCTGGGATTTTTATTTGCTTTGCAAGTGTTGACTCTGATTTCCTGTGCTTCGAAACCAAAACTTACAGGCAGAGCAGAATTATGCGGCTATGTGGTGGATGAAAACAATTATCCGGTGGAGGAATTTATAGTTTCCTGCAGATCGGAATTAGGAGTCTGGAAAACAACAATCACGAATCAGAAGGGCTTTTTTATGTTTGAAAATATGGATCTTGGTAACTGTTTTTTTAAGGGACAGAAAAATGGTTTTGTAAAATTGGAAAAAAATATGGAAATTTTTGGTGATAAATCGAAAGTAGTTTGTTTTCAGGTTTCTTCGTTAGACAGGGCCCTGGATTCGGTGGAAGAAAAGATTTTGTGTGAAGATTTTGAAAGTGCAAAAGCCCTTTTAAATCAGATTGTTTATATGAAAAAGTCACCGGCGGAATCAGTCATACTTTGTTATAAGACTTATGTTGATAAACAGATTAAGGAGAAAAAGAAGAATGCAAAAAAAGGAAGCGTATAGAAGAGAATGCATTATGAAAGCTGTTTTAGTAGTTTTTTGTTTCGTGATTTCTTCCTGTTCTCTTTTTGCAAGAGAAAGTATTCCTTATCTGGTTAATGCAGAAATGGTAACTGAATCTGAAAATTGTGATTTCCAGGCAGCAGGGCTAGATCTGTATTTTTTTAATCGGAGTGAAAAAGCTGTTCTGTCATTTACTCTGGTCTTCTTTTTGTTTGATGAAGACGGGGAGGCCATAAGTGATGGAAGGAGCAATATTGTCCTTTCTGTTAAAAGCAGAATTGAAGCTGGAGATGTTCTGGAATCCTGTGTCAGTCTTGATCAGTTTTTTTATTCAATTCCTGAATATGCTTATGACATTGATTATTTATATGTAAGCAGAATTGAGTATGAGGATGGAGAAATCTGGCAGGATCCGCTTGGAATGTTAGCTCTTTAATGAGTGTGAATGCTGAAGATGGAGGAAAATATCAAACTTAAGAGGATGTGTTTATCTGGGCTCATTTTATTGATTTTTACTTCATGCAGTATGGATTTTTTTATTTCATCTGCAAAAGAAATTGTAATTGAAAAAGAGCCTGAAGAAATAGAGGAAGAAGAAATAGAGGAAATTGAAGAGGTAGAAGAACCTGTTTCAACAATTCCTATTGAAGAGATGCCGGAAGAAAACAGACTTTGGAGTTTTCTTGTTTATATGTCTGCAGACAATAATCTGGAGGCTTCTGCTATAGAAGATATGCTTGAGATGGAGTCTTCAAATCTGAATACAGGAGCAGTTTCTGTTTTTGTTTTGATGGATAGAAGTCCTTCTTATGATACTTCGGATTCGAACTGGTCTGGGACGCGGTTGTTTAAGCTTACAACGGGAAGAGCTGAAAATTCTAAGAATTTGATTTCGGAAGAAATTGAATGTAGCGATTTGAATCTTTCTCCTGGGGTAAGTGTGGAACTGGATATGTCGTCATCGTATGTTCTGGAAGGAGTACTGAATTTTATCATGGAGAAGTATCCTGCGGAGAATTATGGTCTGATAATGTGGGGTCATGGTACGGGCTGGAGAAATGAAAATTCTGATGCGGAGATTTTTTCTGATAAGGCCGCAGGCTACAAGGGATTTGCGTTTGATGAAACATCTGGAACTTATATGACTTTGAAACAGTTGCGGGAAGGTCTTGAAAGAGGCCTTGGTGGTGAAAAACTTGCTTTTTTGGGGTTTGATACCTGTTTTGGGGCAACTTTTGAAGTTATGTATGAATTAAAAGACTGTTGTGAATATGCAGCAGGGGCAGAAGGTCTTCTTATGTCTTCGGGATGGAATTATAAGCTTTTGTTTAATGCTTTTAATAATTCTGTCTCTTATACAGGAGAGGATTTTGGAAATATTTTACTGAACCAGTTTCAAAGCTGGTATGAAAGTTCAAATGGAGCTTCTTTTTCACTGGTGAAAATGGATTCCATGTCTGATTTCTTCCTGGCTTTTGATCAGATGATGCTTTCATTTGCAGATAATATTCAGACCCGTACAACACGAGATGAAGTTATGGGGCTAATTTATTCCAATACGAATTCCAAAACTGAAAAATATACTTATGGTTCTGAAAATAGTGATGTTTATATTGATGTTAATTCGATTGCAGAAGTTTTGGAAGAAGCCTTTTCAACTAATGAAGAAATCTGCACCTGTATCAGTGAGTATAGAAAAAAGAAGGATGAGGCAATTATTGGCAGCTGGCATTCAAATGGAACTGAAGGTAGTTTAAGTATTTATTTTTCAACATTAAAAACTGGAAGTTTACTGTCTGTATCCCATCCTGCTAATTATGTAAGAGGGAAAACTGTTGATCAGATTGCTTTTGTATCTGAAAGTCAGGGATATGTTCCTGATGTTCAGAATAATGACAGTTTTTTGGGGAAATTGTTTTATAAGGCATTTTAAGCTTACTGACTTTTATATGCTGAATAACTTAAGGAGAAGTTTTGAATAAAAAAATAATTTTATGTATATCAATTTTGTCGTTATTGGTACCAATGTTTTCAGAGGTGAAAGAACAGACTATGAGCGATGGGACTCATTATCATTATTATGTTCCTGGTAATAGTGATTCAGGTTCTAGTTCGGGTTCAGGTTCAGATTCTTCAAGTTCATCATCTGATTCATCATCTTCTGCTGGAAGTGGGGATTCTACATCTCAGGGAGGTGGAGGTTCTGAATCTGAAGAAATTGCAAAGGCGGAAGCTCTGGCAAGAGAGTCAGAAGCTGCACTTGAAGTTGCTTTGAAAAAATACAAGGAATCAAAAAAAGAGGTTTCAAAAATCCAGAAAGCTCTGGAGAAAAGTGATCTTACAGAAGAGTCGAAAACAGAATATCAGAAGGAATTGAAAGAAAAAGAAGCTGTTAGAGATGCAGATTATGCGGAAGTTAGTAAAAAAGCAGATGCAATGATTGATGCATACACCAAGCTGGGGGCTGTCTACGAAAAATATCATCAGGTGGGAGATCCTGTGGAAGTTTCGAACGGACAATTTATAGCTGAATATGTAGATTTTACAGCTGAAGACTATCTTTCAAAGTTTATGGTTTCAAGAAGTTTGACATCGGATAAAAGTTCAGAATCTTTCGGGGCACTTTGGAATTCATCACTTGATTCCAGAATTGTAAGATGCAATTTCGAGCCGGTGGAAGATTTGATTCTTATGCTGGAAAATGCGGAATCTTTAATTAATGATTTTATGCTTTCTTATGAGGATTATCAGCAGAGAGGACTTCGTTTGGATATGTTTTATGCCCAGATAAATCAAAATGATATTGCTGGACTTTCTGAAAACTCGAATGGATGTAAAACTTTGTATGATTTTCTTCTTGAAAGGCAGAACTTGTACACACAGTTAAAAGAAAAAAATACTTATGTGGCGTATGGTCGTTTTGCCAGTCCTGAATCATACTTGGGTGGTGAAGAAAATCTGATTTATCTGGATGAAAAGGGACGAGAGTATTATTTCAAATATGAAAAAGATGGAATCTGGAAATCATTTGGACCTATATCATCAGGAGATTTTTATATTCAGGGGATGATGGAGGATGGCAGTCTGTCGTCTGATCTAAATACTGATGGTGGATATTTAGTTTCTTTTGTAGAGGGAAATAAAAAAATATATTCAAAATATGGAATCCTTGAAAAAGAAATTGATCAGAATGGAAATGAAACTATCTATAAAAATCAGAATGGATTAATCAATCAAATTGTTTTGAAAACCGGGGAAATTCTTACTCTTGGTCGTGATGGGAAGGGAAGAATCACGGAGATAAAAGGAGATGTTTCTGGAAAGACTTCTTACACTTATCAAAATGATTATCTTGTGGCTGTCGTAAATAACGATGGAATTCCTGTTTCCTATTCTTATGATTCAAATGGACTTTTGAGAAAGATTTTGAAAGCGGATGATTCTTTTATTGATATATCTTATGAGTTTAATTCTTATCTTGATACCTATGTTTGTTCTTCTGTCACTAATGAAAAAAATGAAAGTGAGTATTTTTCTTATGATTTTGAAAATGGGAAGACTGTTCATACAGGGACAGATGGAAAAATTGATTTAAGTCTTTTTGATAAAAATGGTGGAGTTTTTTATGTAAAGGATGGAAGGGGTAGTGAGGTTTCTTTTGAAAAAGATGAAAATGGATTGATTTCTGTTTTTTCAGAAGATGGAGTAAAAAGACACTTCATTTATGATTCTCTGCTTCGTCCTGTTGAAGTGCTTGATGATGACGGAGTAAGTCAGCATTTATCATATAATGAAAGAAATCAGCTTGTTTCAATTATTGATGGTGATGGTTTTGCTTTGTCTTATGAATATGATGATAAGGGAAATTTGATTTCTGAGTATTTTGAAAATACTTTGATTTCTTCTGCAAGTTATACCTCTGAAGGTTTGGTAAAAAGTTTGTGGAAAGATGGCGTAACCTGGGATTATGAATATAACTCCTATGGAAGTATTTTAAAAGAAAAGAAGAGTTTTCCAACTTATGGAAGTTTTTCTAAGTCTTATGAATACGATGACAAAAATCGACTGGTTCGTTTTTCGGATTGGAATGGGCGTTTTACGGAAATACTTTATGATTCCAGTTTGAATAAGCGTACAGAAATTTTTGATGGCAGGGAAAAAATTGAAAGATTTTTTGATGCTAAAAATCGTGAGCAAAGGACGGTTTCTACTGATTTGTTGAGTGGACAGGTGTATGAAAGGGAAGTTTTTTATGATGGACATGGGAACGTAATCAAAATCCTTTTGAACGGGGAAGTGTATGAAGAATTTTCTTATAATTCGGATGACTCGCTTCTTTCGGTGATTACCTGGAATATTACTAATCAAGATGGAGAAAATTCTGTTCTTGCAAAACAGGGACAAAAAACTACTTACGTGAGTAATGAAAAAGGTTTACTACAGCAGGTAAAAACTTCTGTTGTTAATGCGGAAAGTGAAACGGAAGGTGGTGGAAGTAAAGTTTTTTCTGTGAGGGAAGGCGAAGTTCTGTTATCGGAGTTTTCATATAATCATCAGGGAAAAGGAACTGTTTTGACTGGTCGGAACATGGCAGGTTGTACTTTTGAAAATGAGTATGATAAATATGGGCGGCTGGTGAAAGAGGTTTCTCCCGACGGCTATACAAGAATTCTGATTTATTCAAAAGGTGGACGTCTAAAAACTGAAAGAGACAGCAGAAATAATGTAACAAATTACTACTATAGAGATGATGGTTCATTTTATGCTCAAATTCAGAAAAACGGTTTGGTTTTGACGCGAGATTTTGATTGCTACGGAAGACTTGTAGCCCTTCGGGATTATTCTGGTTCAATTTTTGAAAATGTCTACGATGAAAATGGACAGATAATTCTTGAAAAAGGGCCTGGTTATGAAACTGCATCAACTTATGATGTCTGGGGGCGTAAACTTTCATCAAAAACTTATGATCATGACGGCAAACTTTGTAATTCCTATTCGATTTCTTATGATAAAGACAGTCTTTCTGTTTATCACGGAGACGAACTTTTTCAGAAAGTTTCTTTTGATATGTGGAATCGGCCTGTGGAATTTTTAGATAAAAATGGAAAAACTTCATATTTTTACGATGCATTATCAAATCCTGTGAGAATTGTTTATGGAAATGGTAATGAAATCAGAAGTGAGTACAATTGCATTGGAAAAGAAGCTTTTTCTGAGTCAAAAAATGGGGATAGAATTTCGTCATTTTGTGATTCAAGTGGTAGTAGCCATGTATCTTATTTGGATGATAAGAGGATTTTTTCAAATTTTAGAAATTTGAATGAGAAAAGTGTGGAAACTCATGATTCTTACGGGGCTAAGAGAAAGTCTTTTCTGGATGAAAATGGGCGAGTCATTTCTTTTGAGGATGATAAATCTGGTGTTTATCAGCTTTCTTATGATGATAATTCTTACAAAAGAATTGATGAAAACGGAAATGAATACTTGTATGAATTTGATGACATGGGAAGGCTTGTCAGGGAATTGGATTGTCTGGGAAATCAGATGATGTATTTTTATGACGAACTGGACAGACTTGTAAGAAAAGTTGATTTTGAAGGTCGACAGGTTACTTATAAGTATGATGGTGAAAAAAACAAAACAATCATAGAGTACAATTCTGGTGAAACTGTAGAAGTTCAGACTGATCCTCTTGGAAGGCTTTTGAGTTTGAAATCATCTGATTGTGATTATAAGTATGACTACAATGAGTTTGGACAATTGATTCATTTTCAAGATTCTAAAAGTCAGCTGGATATTGATTATTTTTACGATGGATTTGGAAGATGTATAGAAAAGAAGTCTGATATTTTTGATTTGGTTTATTCTTACGATGGTGGAAAAATATCCAGAATAGACGAAAGAAAAAAGAATGTCTGGGTTGCTTTTAAGTATGATCTGAATGGAAATGAAATAGAACGTTCCTTCTCCACCGGAAATACAATCAAATCTGTGTTTGATTCGTACGGAAATCTTAAGTCACGTCAAAGCTGGGATTCAATAGGTCAGGTTATTTTTTCTGAAGAAATAGAAAGAGATTCAGAAGGAAGAATTATTTCTGTCAGGGATAAGAATGGGAATTTTACAAAGTTTGATTATGATACAAAAGGTCGTTTGGTTTTTGCTTCCTGTCCATATACAGAATCTATTCGGGATTTTTATCTGAAAGAAGCTGAAAATTGCGGAATGTATGTGAAGAATCTTCCAGATACACTGTTATCCTGGGACATGGCTTTTGAATACACCAGCGGAGGAAACATCGCCGCGGTGGAAAGTCCTCTTGGAAAGATTTTTTATGAATACGATGCAATGAACAGGCTTATTTGCAAACATGGTGAAAATTCAAAGGGTGGTGGAATGACTTTCACCTGGGATAAAAATGGAAATCTTAGGGAGGTTAATGGAGCTTCCACCTCGATGAGTTTTGATTATCAGTTTATGAACAGGCCGTCAAAAATCGTCAGTAGAAATCTGCTTGATTCATCCTATGAAACGTTTACATATGCTTATGATCCTTTAGGGCGTCGAATTAAAGAAGAAATAAATGAGGATTTTTCAAGAGCTTTTGTTTACGATGGAGTGGGACTGGATTTACTGGAAATTGTTCCTTTATTGCAGAATTCTTCGGCATTGACTAATTATTTACCGGAGCAAGTTTCAGTTCAAACTGAATCGATGGATATTCGGTGGATTGATGATTCAAAATATCTTGCTTCAGAAAGTGTAAAGTCGATGAGTGTAAAAACTGATTCTGAGCAATGGGTTCTTTCTGGAAATGAATCAGCTGAGACAAGACCTTGTTCTGTTATTTCTGTGGGTGGACTTCCTTGTATGTATTTATATTCTGATTTTGGACTTGATGATACATCGAAAGTAGAAGTTCTTCTTCCGGATTATAGGGATAATCTTACTGCGGTTTGTGATTTAACTTCTGGATTGATTTATCAGAATTGTTTTGATGTATGGGGAAACGGGATTTCTGTCGGAAAGGATTCTTCTTACAGTTACAGTCAATCAAAAATAGATACAGATATTATGTTTCTGAATCTGGGTTTTAGAGATTATTGTCCTGAAATGAAGAGTTTTATCAGTCAGGATCCAGTCAGGGATGGTGAAAACTGGACTGCCTTTTGTGCTGGTGATCCATTGAATTATTTTGACGGGAATGGACTGCAGATTGGTGAAGTAAAACAGTTTTATCTGATGACAGATTATCAAAAGGATATGATTTATCTGGGAAATTGCAAGGAAAACTTAAATCCAAAAGCTCAAACTTATGTACATCTTTCTGGCTGTTATATAACAACTTTTGCTAATATTTCTGCTTCAATAAATTACAGAGAACAGAAGTATGTAGTTAATCCAAAATATTCAGATCCTCTTGCAATAAATGATGATAAAAGTTTGTTTGGCTATCAGTCTGCTTGTCTTGATAAAAATAAAGCAATGAATGAAGTTTTTGGAGAGGGGAATTGGGATTACTGGACTGCGGAGAATAGTACCAGTCAGGTCTTAAAGGCACAGATGGTTAAGTATCAGGCTTTGAAAGGAAGATACTATTTGATTGGAGTTTTTGATTTAAGTAGTGTTGTTGATAAGGCTGATAATCATATGGTGGCTTTGAATGATGTCTTTAATGATGATGGTTTTTTTGATTCAAAATCGGATGTTGTTGGTTCAAGTGAAAATGATAATAAAAGATTAGATGAAGGTCATCTTAATGCATATTCTCTTGATAATTTGAAGGAACTTCGTGTTGTCGGCTTAAAAACTGCTGATTGTACCTTCTAGTATGGTTTATAATGTTTATTGAGGAGTAGAAAAATGACTAGGAAATTTTTCATTTTTTGTTTACTAAGTTTGTTTACATTGCCTCTTAAGGCGGAGGACAATGTAATCGCTGAGGACGAGGAGAATATGATAGAAGCAGTTTTACCCCAGAATGAAGCAACAAAACTTACAGAAGATTCTCCTCAGGAAGAAGATCGGATTTATTTCCCAGGAGAAATTCTGGAAGAATTCGAGAATGGAGGCTATATTTGTCAGGTTAGATACATAGATGATAAAACTGCTATGTATCCAGGTTCAACTTTTGACACTGATTATGCATCTAAAAATTATCTTTATCTTCAAGTCTTTGATTCTCCAGATAAAAGAAATGTCATCTGGTGGCTGGATAAATATAAGGACTTAAGAATCTGCCGTTTCAGAATAGATGAAAGTCTTGAACCTGACATAATTACCAGACAAAAGGATAAAAGATTATGGTTGTATATTGAGCAGGATGGTAATACAGGCTGGTTGAATGCAACAGACTATCTTATGGATGTTTTTACAGGATCCGATTTAAATCCTTTCTATAAGACATTCACATATAATGATGAAAGTATGGATGTTCTGGTATATGAGGTACATACAAGTTTGGATACTTATGGTGGAAACGGATTGTATGCATTTCCAGATAAATACTATGTAAAAAGTATTCATTGGGAAGAAGATGCATTTATGGTAACAATGCTATATCTGACTTATGTAGAAATCGATGGAAAACTGAAACCTAGGTACTATGTGAAAGATGAAGAAGATGGTCAGGTTACTTACGGATGGTGTTTTATTGGTGATGGAGCAACAGAAAGAGGAGGTCCAAATTATATGGATTATGGATTTGAAATTTTCTGTTTCTTTGCCGGACTCTAGTACGGTCTTAAGTTAAAAAAAACGCACCCCCTCAAAATCTGATATGTACCCCTTTTACTTTTGTCCAGTAAAAGGGGTACATATCAGCTCCACCACCAATCGTGGCGTCCTTCCCAAGAGGGGGTGCGTTTTTTTTCTCGATAAAAGAAATTAGTCCAGACAAGCGTCCAGGGCTTTCGAAATTTCTTCTTTATCCAGATGGCGGCCAATGATTACCATTTTAATCATGCGGTCTCCCACCTTCTCATCCCAGTCCTTCTTCATTTCTGGTTCTTCTGCCAGAACACGTTTCTGCTCAGCAGGAGGACATGAAGCAAGCCAGTTTCCAGAATATCCGGCCTGAATCTGACGACCAGATGTTTCCAGAACATATGCCATATCATCTTCATCGCTGAACCAGATTACACCCTTTGAACGGATGATGTTTCTTGGCCATTTTGCAGCGTATTCATCAAGTTTGTTACGGTTGAATGGGCGGCGGCGGTAGTAAACAAAACTTCCGATTCCGTATTCATCTTCTGATTCACCTTCGTGTTTGTGTTCATGATGATGATGAGAATGAGCATGAGTATGCTCATTCTCATCTGCGAGTTCATCATGATGAACTCGTGAGTCATGTTCGTCGTGGTCGTGTTCATCGTGATCGTCGTCATCATCATCTTCTTCTTTGTCATGTTCCTCCAAAGCTTTTACCCAGCCTGCAGAAGCATAAACAGTTTCAAAATCAAAACGGTTTGTTCCAATAACTTCTTCTACAGGAACATCACATTTTGTAGTTTCAAAAACCTTTACAGTTGGCTGAATTTTGTTGATAACTGCACGAACCATCTTCATCTGTTCATCTGTTACAAGATCACGCTTGTTTACAATCAAAGTTGAACAGAATTCAATCTGCTGAATCAAAAGTGATTCAATATCTTCTTCTTCAATATCCTTCTTTAATAAAGATTTTCCTTCATCAAATTCATCTACAAGTCGGCTTGCGTCAACAACGCCAACAACGTTATCAATTTTTCCTGTTTCAATCTGCTGAATAGCCTGAGCAATTGGCATTGGTTCACAAACGCCGGATGCTTCAATCATGATGTAGTCAAATTTTCTTGTGTTGATAAGGTTTTCAATCTGTTGTACCAGGTCAGACTTCAAAGTACAGCAGATACATCCGTTTGTAAGAGGAACCAGGCTGCTTGAGTCTGTAATTTTTGCTTCTTTTGAAATAAGACGTTCATCAACGTTTACTTCTCCAATATCATTTACGATAACAGCAACTTTGTATCCCTTCTGATTTGTCAGAACACGGTTGAGCAAAGTTGTTTTTCCAGCTCCAAGATAACCACACAATAAGGTGATTGGTGTCTGTTTTTTAGCCATTGTATATCTCCCAAAAAATAATTAACTAAGAAATTATCCTTAAATATAATAAAAATATTGTTAAAAGTATATGTTTTTTTAGAATCCCCTTTAACTTATGTTATAATGTGGTGCATGAGCAAGAAGAAGATTGCTTTGTTGTCGATTTTTCCTGAAGGTGAATATCAGCAGCGGGTGATGGGAGGAATCTTCCGCCAGTGTCAGCTTTATAATTATGATGTAGTAAACATTTCGCCTTTAGTTCAGATAAGTAATTACAACAAAGATTACGTACAGGGTGAATTAAATATTTATAACATTATCAATTTTGATTTATTTGATGGACTTTTAATCACTCCTATTCCTATGATAGAAGATCAGGATTTCAGTCTTTTGAATGCCCTCCTTGAAAAAATTAAAAAAGAGTGTAAAAAGCCTGTAATTTCTATAGATTATGATTTTGGTGATTTTGATGCGGTTTTTACTGATGATAAAACTGCCTTCATCCATCTTACAGAGCATCTTATAAAAACTCATAACTGCAAAAATATTTCAGTTCTTTCTGGACCCGCTGAAAATGAATCAACCTTAACCAGGTCCCGCCTTGATGGTATCAGGGAAACAATGAATAAATATCAGCTGGAACTAAAGCCTGAACAGATTTATCCTGGAGATTTCTGGTATACAAGCGGAGAACTTCTTGGGGCCCGTTATCTTTCAAAAGAACTTGAACTTCCTGACGCTGTTATGTGTCTTTCTGATCATATGGCTATTGGACTTACAAATTTTCTGGTAAAGCATGGAATAAAGGTTCCTGAATCTGTAATTATAACTGGATATGGAGCTGTCCACGAAGCTGCAGTAAATTCTCCTCCAGTCACTTCCTACGCCGCAGATCAAAGACACACTGGCGAACTGGCAGTTAATCGGCTGCATAGTATTCTTGAACCTGATGAAGAAGAAATCCCTTGCGAAGAAGCTGGAACTTCCAATCTTTGTTTTGGTCAGACTTGTGGTTGTCCGGCCGATTTGAACTATATCCGTGAGTCACTTTTAACAAGTCAGTTGAAGATTTCTCATAATTTTAAGGATCAGAGCATCTGGAATAAGGTTGATATTGGCATTCTCCACGATTCATATATGACTGAAACTTTGACGGCAACTTCTTCACCAGAGGAGTGTTTTTGCAAAATCTATGAATCAAAATATCTTATAAAACCATATGAACATTTTTACATTTGTATGAATGAAAACTGGCTGGATGATTCAATGGATATTGAAGATGGCTACAGTGATGATATCAATCTGGTGCTTTCTGCTGATAGGGAAATAAAGGTTCATGGAGCGAATAATCACGTTTTTCTGGGACCTGACCGCGAAAAGAAATTTCCTAAATCGAAAATGCTGCCATTCCTTTTTGAAGAATATGATAGTCCTCAGATTTTCTATTTTGTTCCGCTGCATTTCAGCAGGATTTCTATGGGCTATGCAGTTTTGCAGAATAATCTTTCTGAACCAAATCCGCCGGGAATTGTTTTTCGCACCTACATACGTTATATCAACAATGCACTGGAAATGATTCGTACCCGTTATCAGATTGCTTACTTTGCAGAGCATGATACAATGACAGATCTTTATAATCGTCGCGGAATGCTCAGGCTTATTAAGGAAAAATCTAAAAATGCTTCGGAAGAAAAAGTATGGTTCGCAATTGTAATTGATATGGATAACCTGAAAGTTCGTAACGATAAGTTCGGACACGAAGAAGGGGACAGGGGAATTATCACGGTTGCAAATGCCGCTGCACATATTTGTGATAGAAATGAAATTTGTGTCCGCGGTGGTGGAGATGAATTTTATGTTCTTGGACTTGGGGACTATACCCAATCTGATATGGAGCTAAAAGTTCAGAAATTCAATCAGTATCTTGCCCGCCGAAATGAAGATTTAAGTATTCCTGTTTTTGCCAGTATTGGTTATGCCCTCGGAAAAAATAATAATATCGAAAGTTGTCATAAAGTTA
>JAEEGL011788496.1_pt1 | contig 22523 bp, 17 predicted proteins | sample 9134231 | NCBI WGS metagenome assembly JAEEGL01 (sample SAMN16246548, study PRJNA631951) | gut metagenome | biome: gut microbiome; feature: rumen; material: fiber-attached | host: Bos | place: Iran: Karaj | collected 2018-10
AAAGCGTCATGGGCCTTGCCGTACTGCTCAACATAGGGCAGCAGTTCCTCGATTTTGGCGACAATACGCCGCTGCTCGGCGAGGGGCGGGAGTGGGACGAGCATGTTCATCATAGTGTCTTTGTTGACACGGGGCATTTTCACACCATAGGAAGCAGCGTTGACAATTTGTGTGACATAAGGCGAACGCAGATAGCAAGTGATGAATTCAGCATCTAAATTCCCATAGCACTGAAAAGGAACCAGTTCTGAGGTGCAAATTCCATCAGCAGGAGCCACCAATATTTTTTTCAAATAGGGACGCAACTTGCTATATAGAATATCCCCTTTACGGAACTTGATTTTCTCTCCAGCAATGGTTCGGTCTTTTGCGTATGCTGTACGGACAACTCGACCACTTTCCTTTTCGATGTCTTCCATGTCCAATGTCCACATTTCCGGCTTTATTTCACTGGGGACTATCTTTTGCTTAGTGTCACCATAATTTGAAACATCCCCCAGCCGCACCCACACCCAGCTATCGGGAATCTCGAAGGGGATTTCCTCGTCCTTAATCGCCGGCAGGGGCTTTTCCTTTTTCAGCTTACCCTCGGCCATCAGCCGCGCCTTTTCCGCCCGGATTTCCCGCAGCAGGTCCCCGGCCGTGCCTTCCTCGGGGCGCTGCTCGACGAGTTTGCCCTCGATGGCCTGCTGCAATATGCTGTTCTTGAGTTGCTGGGCGTTCATGGCGTAACCTCCGTGATGGATGGATTCAGGCGATCCTTATATACTTTCGACAACGGCGGGAAAAAATCCTTTCTGTCGTTCCGTTTCTTGCCTTGCGAATCGCGTTGCGTAATACCATGATTGCGCTATGACAGGGGGATATGGGTGAACCGGAAAGCCCTCTTCTCCCTCCTCGCGCCGTTGGGGAAGACATTGGTTGTCGCGGAGGCGAAAAAGAGAAAAGCAAAGGGGAAGGCCGGGGGCGCCAAGGATAATCCCCATCCTCTTTAGCCAAGAACATTCAAACGGCCGAAACCGCTCCGATCCGAGGGGCTTTTTTTGTTGGCAGGAGGTTTGCGCGTACAAGAAAATCGGAGGAGCCGCAAAAGGAAAAAGCAGGAAGCGCGTCGTCTTCCTGCTTTTGGCGAGCGAATACCGGCAGAATCGCCTTCCGGTTCTCATGCTGTCATTGGGGTAACATCTTTAATCAGGGGACGTTTCCCGCCCTCACATCCAGTCGCTGTCCGTCCCCTGCTTGCCCAGGACTTTCCGGGCGTGGCGCATGGCGTCCCCGCGGGAGACGCGTTGACCGTTGATTTTATAAATGTTGTCGTTGAAACATATTAGGATTGCATTCGGCGCCGACCTTCGCCCAGCAGGTAGTTCAGATACCCTTTTTTGTTTTCACCGCCCGGGCACCCGGTCCATCAGCCAGTCGAATATCGCCTCCACATGGGGCGGCCAGTCCACGATGTAGCCGTAGCTCGTATTGCCGTAGTCAGCCTGCCAGCCGCTCTGCTCCCGCACGAAGCGCGCGAAAATCTCGTTGCTGTTCCCCTCCGGGTACACGGCCTTGGTCATCACACCATAGACATTGCCATTCACGCCGATCGTCTCATCCATCGCGTAAATCCGAACCTGGCTCGCGGCTACCTCCACCGACGTGATATAGACGTCTTTTGCCGACGCGGGCGCGGCAAGAACCGTCAGGACAAAGAGGGCTGTCAGGGTTTTCTTCATGAGGCATCGCTCCTTTCCCAAGCAGAAAAAACCGGAATCCGTCTCACGGCTCGGAAGCAGTGGCCGAAATCCGGGCCAACCCTTTACCCGGCGAACAGCGACAGGACGAGCATATCTTCCCGCCGTTCCAGATACTCTCCGCAGTTCCCGATCTCGCAGGGTTTTCCGTCCCATCCCTCGGGGAAATCGCAGGCTTCCGCGATCTCTTCCGGCGCGTCGTCCGCGCCCAGCCCGTTCCCGTCGAGCCGCGCTCCGTCGCGGGGCAGGAAGATGGCGACGACCATGCCGCCGGAGACATTGACCGCCAGATCGGGATAGGTAAACCGCCGGTCCCCGGCATTTTTCGTTGGCGAGCCCAGCAGCGCCAGCATATCATCCTTTTTCATGCCAAGAAATACGCCGCGCACCGATTCATGATATTCCGGTTCCTTCGTGTTTCGGTAATAGTTCCCGTCCACCATGAGGAATTTGCGGTTGGGCGTCCAGGTGATATTCACATAGTGAGTTTTTTCACCGTTTTCATCCCTGACGCAAAAGTCAGCGTTACAGGCGAGAGCGCTCCCCCCGTAGCTGGTCACGCTGAGGATCTTTTTCCCGTTGAAGGAATCCCCGGCGGCGGAATAGGCTTCGTTGCCGTCCAGGTCGTACCAAACACCCTGGACGGCGGCGACGCCCTCCTGGAAACGATTGAAGGCCGGCATCGAAGCGAGTGCCGTCCCGCTTAAAGACAAAACGGCTGCGAGCGCGGCGAGGACGCGGAAAATATTTCGGATCGTCATGGAAGTCGCCTCCTTTGTCGTGTTGCCAAACGCCGCAACAGGGAACCGGGCGGCTTTTTTCCTTTACTCTACCCGCACGCCGGGGCAATGGGACGCGATATGGGAGAGCACGAAGTCGTATTGGGCGGGGGAGGCGTAAATCTGGTTGTGCTCGAAACCGGCCCGCACATGGATCAGGTCGTGGGAACGGTCCTGTACGATGCTTTTGACGTCGGTGAAATTCGACGCCTTCGAGTTCCGCCCGGAGTTCGCCATGCCCATGCCCGCCAGGGTCGGATTGCCGGTGAGCGCGCCCACGATAACGGCCACGTCGTTGATGCGATCCCCACGCTTTGCTTCTTTCGGCATTGCCATATGGACGATGAGGGTATCGTTCATGAAAAAGAGCATATTGTACTTCCCGCCGCTGATGGCGGCGAAGACGGCGTAGCCAATCAGCGAGAGCGCCGAGAACCCCACCGCGAGACCGCCGCCGAGAATCAGTATTTCCCCCGCATCGAAGCTGCCGTCCATGGCGGAGAGTCCCCCGATGAAAAGCGTGACGAGCAGCACGGCGATCAACATGACCTTCAGGACGGTGTAAAGAATCGACGGATTGCTCCAAAGGCTTTGCGAATAGGTCCAGCAAAGCGTACCGTCCTCGAGGCGCTCGATGCCTTCGGGCAAGGGACGGCCTCCCTCCCCCTGCATGGCCGGCTCTCGGGAGCCGACAGCGGGGGGCTCGTCCATTGGCTGCTGCGGCGTCATTTGCGGCGCGATCACTTCGCTTACGGGGGCGCCGCAGAGTGAGCAAAAGCGGGCCCCGTCGCTGATCCGGTTTCCGCAGTTTGAGCAAACCATATCCATTCCTCCCTGTCATTTTTGCGGCCGGTACTTCCGTGAAACAGCGGTTGCCACGCGACAATCGTTTTCCCGGAAAAGAGGGAACCTGTCTCTTATGTCGGCAAAGTCCGGAAGATATGTCTGTTTCATATATTCTTTTCCAAGGGTATTATTCCTTCTTTTGCCTTTCATTTTCCCCGATGTGATCGCTTTACCGTTGATGGATGGTTGCCATGCGTTGAGAGACGATGTACAATTTAAGGGAAAAAGGCCCGGACCGGAGGCGGGATTTTTGCCGGATTTCGAGCGATCTGCCGGACGGCAGGATGCAACGGCCTGTCAGGGAAAGGAGCGGGAGCCTCATGCTTACAAAGAAGATTCGCTTGCTCATCTGTGTATCGGTTTTGTCATTTTTCCTGGCGCCTCAAATCGCTTTAGCCAGGGACGTCTATGCCGGAACCGACAACGGAATAGATTACTGGCTTGTGGAAGAAACGATTGTCCTGGAGGAAGGTATCTACAGAGCGGATACAAAGGACTTGCGCGATGGAGCGCTTGATTCTGTCACGCATTGGGAGTTTGTCACCGACGGGCGCCATTGGTATTTTCTGCGATCAAAAAACGAACAACGGACGCAAACGGCCGGCAGTCCTGTCCATATCAAGCGAAGCGAGCTGGCGCAAACGATATTCAAGTATTGCGTGGACTTTATCAGGAACAGCCAATGATGTTTTATACCGAGAATCGCGCCCCTGCCGGAGGTGGCAGCCTGGCGGCCGGTGCCGCCGGCAGGGCGGTCGTGCCGATGCCGGCCCCCTGTTTTCCGAAGGCCACAAAGGCAAAAAGCAGGCGCTTTCCCGCTTCCGCCATCACGAAGCAAACCCCGCCCGCGCTGCATGAACGAAGCAGCGCGGGCGGGGTTTCGTCATGATGTCAGAGAACGACGGAAACCGCTGTTTGCGAATGCGCCGGATGTGATATACGCCGGGCGACGGAGGCAATCCGGCGGGTTTCCTTCCTCCGAAGCGCCGGCCGGTTTCTGTTCTATTGGACAGATTTTCCTGAATCATGTAAAGTAAAAGAGTCGTAAAAGAAGGCGACGAAAGGAAGCGGTAAATTTGGGGACAATTTCAATCCGTGACGCCAAAATATCGGACACAGAGCGGCTTTGGGAGATATACGGCTATTACGTCAGGAACACCGCCATTTCCTTTGATCTGGAACCGCCGACGATGGACGAATTCCGGCAGCGTATGGAAACGACCATGAAGCGATACCCTTATTTGGTCATTTTGTCCGACGGTGCCGTCGAGGGCTACGCCTGCGCCGGGCCTTTCAAAGGAAGGGCCGCCTATGACTGGTCCTGCGAGACGACCATATACCTCGCCCATGGCAGGCAAAAACGCGGAATGGGACGAATGCTGTATGAAGCCCTGGAACACGCCTTGTCCGATATGGGCATAACCAATTTGTATGCCTGTATCGGCTATCCGGAAAAACCGGATGAATATCTGACAAGAAACAGCGCGGATTTCCACGCGCACGTCGGATACGCAAAAACCGGGGTGTTTCACAACTGCGGGTATAAGTTCAATCGGTGGTATCACATGATTTGGATGGAAAAAATCATTGGCGCGCACGTGTCTGAACAACCGCCCGTCGTGAACTATCACGACGTACGTGACAGGAACGTTGCAAAGGGCAACCCCTTTTGATGATCCGATAGGGAGAGAAACAAGCATGGAACGAAGGACATTCCTTTTGGGGCTTTTGGGGGCTTTCGGTCTGGCGGCGGGCAGCGGGCTGTGTTTCACCCGTCAGCCGAAATTCGGGCGGCTGCCCTCGGGGGCGAGGCTGGCGCGGGTGCAGGCGTCGCCCCATTTCGTGAACGGGCGGTTCCAATGCCTGGAGCCGGTGGAGGTCATGGCGAAGGACGGCAGCCGCGTCGGTGCCATGCTGAAATTCCTGACACGGAGCAGCAAGGGGCTGGTGCCGGAGCAGCCGATGGTGTCGAAAAAGACGGAGATCGCGTCGCTTCGCCGTGAGGAGGACGTTCTCGTCTGGCTCGGCCATTCGTCGTACTATATGCAGCTCGGCGGCTGGCGCGTGCTCATCGACCCCGTATTCTCGGACTACGGCTCGCCGGTCTTTTTCGTGAACCGCGCCTTTCCCGGCAGCAACGTCTATTCAGCGGCGGATTTCCCCGCCGTTGACGTACTGGCGATCACTCACGACCATTGGGACCATCTCGACTACACCAGCGTCATGGCGCTGCGCCCGAAGGTGCGTCACGTCGTCTGCCCGCTGGGCGTCGGCGAATACTTCGAGCAATGGGGATTCGACCCGGCGATCCTGCACGAGGAGGACTGGGACACGGAAATTCCGCTGGCCAAGGATTTCTCGGTGCATATCCTGCCGTCCCAGCATTTTTCCGGGCGGTTCCTGACGCAGAATCCCACCGAGTGGGGCGCCTTCGCGTTCACGACGCCGAAGCGCCGGGTGTTCGTGAGCGGCGACGGCGGCTACGGCGCGCACTTCGCCGCCATCGGCAAACGCTTCGGCGGCTTCGACCTCGCCGTCATGGAAAACGGCCAGTACAACGAGCGCTGGCATAAAATCCATATGCTACCGCTGGAAACAGCGCAAGCGGCGGCGGACGTGGGGGCTCGCCAGGTCGTGGCCTCGCACAACGGAAAATTCGCGCTGGCGCTGCACCCGTGGCAGGAACCGTACGTCGAGATGGCGAAGCACAGCGCGGGACGGCCCTACGAATGGCTGACGCCGCGCATCGGCGAGACGGTCTTCATCGGCGGGCAAGGGCAGAAATTCCGGCATTGGTGGGAGGACATGAAATGACAGAGAAAACGAGCCGGGAGAACAATCCCGTCTTTAGCCGGCGAAGCATACGGAAATTCCTGGAGAAGGACGTACCGGCCGCCGCTATCGGGGAAATCCTCGAGGCGGGCCGCGCCGCGCCGTCGGCCAAGAACCGTCAGCCGTGGAAGTTCATCGTCTACGGCGGCAGGCCGAAACAGGCTCTGCTGCGCTGCATGGAGCAGGGGCTTTACCGGGAACGGCACGGCGAGCCGCTTCTGCCCAAATCCGCTTTCGGCCTTCCCGACGCGAGGCACACCCTTCGCGTCATGCGCCATGCCCCGGTCCTCATCATCGTCATGAACACGAACGGCAAAAACCCGTTCCTTCCCCTTGACGGCGATGACAGGATTGCCGAGATATGCGATACCCTGTCCATCGGCGCGGCCATCGAGAACATGCTGCTGACGGCGGAAAATTTGGGGCTGGGCACGCTCTGGATCGGCAATACCTGTTTTGCCTATACGGAAATGATGGAATGCCTCCGGACGGAAGGGCAGCTGGTCGGCGCCGTGGCGCTGGGATATGCCGATGAACATCCGGCGGCGCGACCGCGCAAGGAACTGCGCGAGATCGTGGAGTACCGGTGGGAAGAATGATTCGTCAGCCCGCTTCCGGTGGGAGTTTTCACGGGCAAGGAGGATTTTTCCGTTTCGTAGCGAATATCTCTTACAGAAAAATGTTTCACAGCGGCTGCCGGGAATGACCGGCGGCGGGGAGGGATTCATCATGTCAAACATCAAGCGTATCCTGGTGCCGGTGGACGGCTCCGTGAGCAGCGCCAAGGCCGTGGAGCAGGCGATTTACTTCGCCGGCCAGTGCGCCGCCGTCCTGGATTTCCTCTATGTCGCCAGCGACATCAACAAGGACATCCCCAGCGACCTCGTCTTTGACGAGATATGGAAGAAGCTGCCCGAGGGACAGGCGGCGGAAAAACACGTGGAGAACGGCAACGTGGCCAAGGCCATCGTCCGGGTGGCCGCCGGCGCCAAGGACGATCTCATTATCATGGGCAGCCGGGGCCTCGGCATCTTCCGCGGCGCCCTCATCGGCAGCGTCAGCCAGAAAGTCATGGAGGAGTCGCCGATCCCGGTCATGGTGGTGAAGTAGGCCGCAGTCACGGCCCAACGCGAATATCTGGCGACGGAGGTGGACGGAAATGAAACGGCTCAAAGGCAGGATTGCGGCCCTTTTGCTGGCGGGCAGCCTGTTGTTTACGCCGGTGTACTGTCAGGCTGAGACAGAGCCGCCGGAAGCGGCGGCGACAGAGATCGCGGCGCTTGAAACGGCGGCCGCGCACGAAATCGAAAGAAAGACGACGACGATTTATTACGGCGATATGGAGGCGGAGCACCGGGGCGAAATCGACCTCTTCTTCGTCGACGGCGCGACCGACGTTCCCTATATTTCCGTGGAAACCGCCCGGGATGTGCTGATCCGTATGGTCAGGGAGATGGGCGCCCCGAACTACGATCTGACGATGGAGACCAAAGGGGAACGGGTGATGCTGAGCCGGGAAACCTATTACCCGGTAGTCTTTGACTGCCAGGAGGACACCATCGCCTTCTGGGATTACGACGCTTTCATGAACCAGAATCCGAAGGCGACGCTGATGGATCTGGTGGGGTTTTCCGGCTTCAATGAAAAAGGCGAGGCGGAACTGTTCCAGAGAAGCGATACCTCTTTCGAGCGGTACGGCGAAGCCATCACCTTCCGGCCCGGGGATTACGGCATCGACATGTTCTGGCAGGAGGGGACGCATTATCTGCCGCTCCAGCTTTTCAGCGATATCCTGCTGGCGCAGAACGCCATGAACACGCTCTATAACGGCGAAGCCGTTTTCGTCCTGGTGGACGGAAACCTGAAGCCCTTTGAGGAAACGTATTACAACGTCCCGCAGCCGGCAAGGAGAAGCGAGACGCTGGCCGCGTTCAATTACAACGAGCTCTGCTTTGCTCTTGACGCGCTCTACGGCCTGAAGGAACAGCATACTATCAAGAATTTCGACATGATGTTCCTGCAGGCGGGATTGAAGGAACCGCTTTTGAGCCCGGACCCACAGGTGGCCGGGCAGGCGCTCTGCGACCTGACCTTCATGCACCTCGACGACCTGCACAGCGCCTTTGCCCATCGCTCCTACCGAATGAAAGAGAAGCCGCAGCGTCGCTATGGCACGTCGTGCCGACAAAGCCTCGCCGATATGGAGCGGTACGCGACCGCCCGGAAGAAACGCTATCCCGACGGCATCCCCGGGTATGAAGAGGTGGGGAACACCGCCTATATCACCTTCGACTCCTTTACCGTCGAGGGCGTGGACTATTACACGGAAAAAGCGGAGGATCATCTGACGGACACCATGGGGCTGATGATTCACGCGTTTTCCCGGATCACGCGGAAAGACAGCCCCATTGAGAACGTGGTGCTGGACCTTTCCAACAACGGGGGCGGCGCCGCGCCTGCCGCCGCTTACACCATCGGCATGTTTTTGGGCGAAGGCTCCATCAGTCTCACCAATCCCCTGACGGGGGCCCTGGTCACCCAGAATTTCAAGACCGACCTGAATCTGAACCGGCAGTTTGACGAAAGGGACAATCTGCTGAACTACAATCTCTTCTGCCTGACCTCGCCGAACAGTTTCTCCTGCGGCAATCTGGTGCCCAGCGTGCTGAAGAATTCCCACCGGGTCACGATTCTCGGGCAAACCTCGGGAGGCGGCGCCTGCGTGGTGCAGAACATGACGACTGCCGACGGCTGCGTATTCACCATATCGGGACCGTATCGCCTGGCCTATACGAAGAACGGCTCCTTCTACGACATCGACAAAGGCGTGACGCCGGATTTCGTTCTGCCGACGCCGGACCAGTTCTACAATCGGAAGCATCTGACAAAGTACATCAACGGCCTGCTGTGGAAATGACCGTTTTCCCGGCCAATGAACAAGGGGCTGCCGCACGTTTCGCAAAGTGCGGCAGCCCCCCCTTTTTTTTCGCGGCGACCGGGAAAGTGGCCGGGAACCGATCCCGGCGGAAGAAACGCGGTACCCGGCAGGATTTTCCCCGCGTTTGTCGAAGTATTATAAGATTATAATGAAATTTCTTTTTTCCGAAAACGGGGGATGCGTTTATGCGCGGGAAGATCATAGAGGGCGCGGCCGTTGTCTGCCTCATGGCGGCGCTGCTGGCGGGCTGCGGGGAAGAAAAGAATACGGCGGCGCTGCCGCCGATGGTGAAATATCAGCGGGTCACCAACGGCGCCGGCCAGATGGGGACGGTGTACGCCGGGACGGTGCGGGGGCGCTACGAGACAAATTTGGCCTTCCAGGTGGGCGGGCAGATCCTGTCCCGAAGGGCGCAGCTCGGCGACCGGGTGAAAGCGGGACAGGTGCTGATGACCATTGACCCCAAGGACATCGCGCAGAAGGCCCAGCAGGGCGACGCCCAGGTGGTGGAGGCCCAGGCGCAGCTCAAGCTGGCGGAGATGAACCTCGCCCGCTACCGCGAGCTTTACGCGGCGGCGGCGATTCCCGCGGCCATGCTCGACCAGTACCAGGCGGCGTACGACCGGGCCCTGGCCGCCTGTCAGAACGCCGAGGCTCTGGCGACGCAGGGGCACAACGCCCTTTCCTATACGGAGCTTACCGCCGGCGCCGACGGCGTGATCTCGGCGGTGACCGCCGAGGCGGGCCAGGTGGTGGCGGCGGGGCAGACGGTGATGACGCTGGTCCAGACGGAGGAGCTGGAAGTCGAAATCAACGTGCCGGAAAACCGTCTGACCGAGGTGCCGGTGGGGCGGTCCGCCCAGGTGTCTTTCTGGGCGCTGGGCCAGACGGCGGCGGGCGGCGTCGTCCGCGAAGTAGCGCCGATGGCCGACAACGTGGCCCGGACGTACCGCATCCGGGTTTCGCTGCCGGCCCCGCCGGCGGGCATGGAACTGGGCATGACGGCCAGCGTGGCCCTGCCGGAGGAAGGCAGCACCCGGCGCGGTGCCGTGCTGCCCCTTTCCGCCATTTACCAGACGGGCGACACGCCTAAAGTCTGGGTTGTAACCAAAGAAAACAGGGTCACGCTGAAACCGGTCACCGTGGAGAGCTTCCGCGCCAATGAAGTCTGGGTCAGCGGTCTCGATGAAGGGGAGACCGTGGTGACCGCCGGCGTCCAAAAGCTGCATGAGGGCGACGAGGTGCGTCTGGGACCGGAGGCGAGCCGTCCATGAAGAACCTGACGGAAGTATCGCTGCACCACAAGGGGCTGGCCTGGTACTTCATCATTGTGGTCTTCCTGGCGGGTTTTCTCGCCTATTTCCGGCTGGGCCGCATGGAGGACCCGTCCTTTACCATCCGCCAGATGGTGGTGACCGCCGCCTGGCCGGGGGCGACGGCGGAGCAGATGGAGCAGCAGGTCACGGACAAGCTGGAGAAGCGGTTCCAGGACGTGCCCGGCATCGACTACATCAACAGCTGCACCCGGGCGGGCTCGACCATCATCTACATCACGCTGCGGGATGACGTCAACCGCGCGGATATCCGCCCGACCTGGCGCGACCTCCGGAACTTCGGCGAGGACGTGAAGGCGCGGCTCCCCGAGGGCGTGTACGGCCCTTACTACAACGATCGTTTTGACGACGTGTACGGCTCCATTTACGCCGTAACCGGCGACGGCTATTCCTACGAGGAACTGCGGCAGAGCGCCGACCGGGCCCGGCGGTTGATCCTGCGGGTTCCCAGCGTGCAGAAGGTCGAGCTGCTGGGCGTGCAGGAGGAAAAGGTCTATATCGAAATCGAGAAATCGAAGCTGTCGGCGCTGGGCATCCCGCCCACGGCCATCGCGGCGGCGGTCAAGACGCAGAACCAGATCGCCCCGTCGGCGATGCTGGAAACGGAGACGGACAACGTATTCCTGCGGGTGACCGGCACCTTCTCCGACGTCGAGGCCATCCGGGAAACGCCGGTGAGCGCCGGGGGCCGCATCTTCCGCCTCGGCGACATCGCCGCCGTGGAGCGGCGCTACGCCGATCCCGGGGAGACGAAGATGTACTTCAACGGGCAGCCGGCGGTGGGCATCGCCGTGTCGATGGAGCCGGGCGGCAACGTGCTGCAGCTCGGCGAAGACCTGAACCGGCTCATCGCCAGGATCCGGGCGGAGGAGCCGGCGGGCCTCGAAATCAACCGCGTCTCCGATCAGCCGGCGGTGGTCGAGGAATCCATCGGCGACTTCGTGAGCTCGCTGCGGGAGGCGGTCTTCATCGTCCTCCTGGTGAATTTCCTGAGTCTCGGCGTCCGCACCGGCATGGTGGTGGCGGGCTGCATCCCGCTGGTGCTGGCGGGGACGCTCTGCGTCATGTACGCCCTGGGCATCGACCTCCACAAAGTTTCTCTGGGGGCCCTCATCATCTCTCTGGGGCTGTTGGTGGACGACGCCATCATCGCCGTGGAAATGATGAGCGTCAAGCTGGAGGAGGGCATGGACCGCTTCCACGCGGCCTGCCACGCCTTCAACGTCACGGCGATCCCGATGCTCACCGGAACGCTCATCACCTGCTCCGGCTTCATCCCGGTCGCCTTCTCCGTGGGCGACGCCGCCGAGTTCTGCGAATCGCTGTTTCCGGTGGTAGCCAGCGCTCTCCTGATTTCCTGGGTCGTCTCCGTCATGGTGGCGCCGCTTTTCGGCACCTATCTGATCCGGGTCCGGAAACCGGAGGGTGGGGACGGCGCGCCGGTCGTTCTCTATCAGACGCCCTTCTATCAGCTTTTCCGCCGGCTGCTGGGCTGGTTCCTGCGTCACCGGGGACTGGTGCTGATCGGGACGGCGGCCTGCTTCGCCGTTTCCGTATTCCTGCTGCGATTCGTCAAGCAGGAATTCTTCCCGCCGTCGCTGCGGCCGGAAATCCTCATTGAGATGCGACTGCCCGAAGGTTCGTCGAAAAAGGCCACAGACGCCGAGGCGGCCCGCTTCGCCGCCTTCCTCGACGAGCGGATGGACGAGATCGACAACTACTCCTATTACGTCGGCGACGGCGCGCCGCGCTTCGTGCTGACGAAGAACCCGCTGACGCCGGCACCGAACATCGCCCAGTTCGTCATCGTGGCCAGGGACGTCAAAACCCGCAAGGAACTCACGGCCGAGGTCCGCCGGGAACTGGCGGACGCCTTCCCCAACGTCCGGGTGAACCTCCAGCTCATCCAGACAGGGCCGCCGGCGGATTATCCGGTCATGCTCCGGGTGGCCGGCGAGGATAAGGACCGGGTGCGGGAATTGGCCGCCGAAGTCGCGGGCCGGTTGCTGACGGACGACAACTACACCGACGTCCATCTCGACTGGAACGAGAAATCGAAGGCACTGCGCCTGGAGCTCGACCAGGACAAGCTGCGGGCCATGGGAATTTCCAGCCAGGAGCTGGCCCAGACGCTCTATACGGAAATCTCCGGCGCCAACGTGGCGGAATACTACCGCGGCGACCGTACCATCGGCATCCAGCTCCGCCTGCCGGAACAGGACCGCGGCGACCTCGAGACGCTGAAGGAACTGCCGGTCTATCTCGGCGCCAAGGGCTACGTGCCCCTGGCGCAAATCGCGAAAATCTCCTATGAGGCGGAAAACGGCGTAATTTGGCGGCGGGACCTCAATCCCACCGTCACCGTCCAGGCGAACATCCTGCGGGGCACCGGCGACGACGCCGCGAAAAAGGCCCTGACCATGATCGCGGACCTCCGCGACGACCTGCCGCTGGGCTATACCATCGAACCGGGCGGTTCACTGGAGGACAGCGCCAAGTCGATGGAGGACCTCATGGTCCCCATGCCGGGCATGGTGCTGGTCATCATGACGTTGCTGATGATCCAGCTCGGCAACGGCAAGGATATGCTGCTGACAATTCTCACGGTACCGCTCTGCATCATCGGCATTTCCGCCGGCATGCTGCTGACCGGAGCCGCCATGGGCTTCGTGGCGATTCTCGGCATCCTCTCGCTCTCGGGCATGATCATCCGCAACACCGTCGTCCTCATCGACCAGATCCGCCAGCACCTGGCGGAGGGCGAGAATCCCTGGGACGCGGTGGTGGATTCGGCCATCATGCGCTCGCGGCCCATCATGCTGACGGCGGCCACCACCATCCTCAGCATGTTGCCGATGATGCCCAATCCCTTCTGGCAGCCCATGGCGGTCGCCATTGCCAGCGGTCTCCTGGTGGCGACCGTCCTGACGCTCCTGATCTTCCCCTCCATGTACGCGGCAATGTACCACATCGAAGAGCCGGAGAAAGAATAGGCAAAGCGGCGGAAGGGGATTGCCAAAATTCATAAAGGAAAGGAACAATTCCCCATGAAAAAATGATGATGCCAACCTCGCAGGATTCCCTAGAGCTATCTGTATTATCCTATTTTTCACATTTCCAGGCAATGGGATGTTCCAGAATGTCACCTAAATTTAAGGAAGCGATTTCAAACGGAGCCCCGAACGGGATTTTGGTGCCCCATATCATTGATGCGTTGAAAGGCGGCAAAGCACGGCGCAAAAAGAGTTGAATCACGGAAGGAAACGCCGATGCCTTGTCCCCTGACCGTCTTTCCCCGGCCGCGCTTTCCCGGAGCGGACGCATTTCCCTTCGGGCGCGGTCGGTTTCTTTTTTGCTCCGGGTATGATATAATATCGAGAAAATTTTTTTGTGGAGCGAAGAACTATCTTGACTGAACATATCGGAAAACAGGTGCCGGAGAAAACGGCGTTTCTCGGGGTTTACGGCTGCCAGATGAACCTGGCCGACGCCGAGCGCATGGCGGGCCAGTTGGAAGAACTGGGCTACCGTCGGACGGAGGACATGGCGGCGGCGGATCTCATTCTGCTCGTCACCTGCTGCGTGCGGGAGACGGCGGAGGACAAGGTTTACGGCAAGATTGGCGAGATCAAGGGGCTGAAGCGCCAGCGGCCGTCGCTGCTGTTCGGCGTGGCCGGCTGCATGGCGCAAAAGGAAGGGGACGCCCTGATCAAACGGGCGCCCCATATCGATTTCGTGCTGGGGACCGGCCGAAGCGGCGAACTCGGTCGCGTCGTCCGGGATCTGGAGGCGGAGCGGGGGCGGCCGGTGGTCGATACGCAAAGCGTCACCGGCCCCATTGCCGAGAACTGCCCCGTCGCCCGGCGGAGCCATCTTTCCGCCTGGGTACCGGTGATGTACGGCTGCGACAATTTCTGCACTTACTGCATCGTTCCCTACGTCCGGGGCCGGGAGCGGAGCCGCCGGCCGGAGGACATCCGGCGTGAGGTACAGGAAGCGGCGGCGCAAGGCTATAAGGAAATCACGCTGCTGGGGCAGAACGTCAACTCCTACGGCAAGGATCACAAGCTGGCGGATTTCGCCGACCTGCTGCGGTTGGCGGACGAGGTAACGGGCATCGAGCGGGTGCGCTTTATGACCTCCCACCCCAAAGACCTCAGCCAGCGCGTCATCGGGGCGGTACGGGACGGCCGCCATATCTGCGGGCATTTCCATCTGCCGGTGCAGCACGGCAGCGACCGTATGCTCAAAGCCATGAAACGGGGCTATACGGCGGCGGCGTACCAAGCGCTGGTGGAGAAAATCCGCGCCGCCGTGCCGGGAGCGAGTCTCACCACCGACCTCATCGTGGGCTTTCCGGGGGAGACGGAGCAGGACTTTGGGGCGTTGCTGAATCTCGTGCGGGAGGTCCGCTTTGACGCCGCTTACACCTTCCTCTACTCCCCGCGGTCGGGAACGCCGGCGGCCAAAATGGACGGGCAGGTGGCGGACGAGGTCAAGCGTGACCGTCTGCACCGCCTCATGGCCGTGCAGGACGAAATCAGCCGCGCCATCAATGACCGGCTTCAAGGGCAGGCCGTCGAGGTGCTGGTGGAAGGGCCGAGCCAGAACGACCCGGCGGTCTGGACGGGGCGCACCCGTACCGGCAAAATTGTCCTCTGGCCCCACGAAGCGGAAACCGTGGGCGATTTGGTCAGCGTCCGGGTGGCCGAGCCCCAGACCTGGGTACTCAAAGGCGTATTGGAACAGGGCGCTTGAAGCCCTGTTCTTTCTTATGGAGACGTGATACGATGAAGAAACAAGAAATGAAGCCGGCGGCCGACGGGCAGGAACTCACGCCGATGATGAAACAGTACCGGGCGACGAAGGCGCAGCATCCCGGCGCCATCCTGTTCTTCCGGCTCGGCGATTTCTACGAGATGTTCTTTGACGATGCCCGGCTGGTCTCGAAGGAGCTGGGGCTCACGCTGACGAGCCGCAGCGGCGACGTGGGGAACGCGCCCATGTGCGGCGTCCCGTATCACGCGGTGGACAGCTATATCGCCAGGCTCATCGCCAAGGGCTACAAGGTGGCCATCGCCGAGCAGATCGGCGATCCGAAGGCGCCGGGACTCACAAAGCGCGAGGTCATAAAGGTCGTGACGCCGGGCACGGTGCTTTCGGAGAACGCACTGCCGAAGGAGCAGAACAACTACATCGCCCTGCTGGCCGAGGGAGAGGACGCCATCGCCCTGGCGGGGGCGGACATCTCCACCGGCGAGTGCTTCTACGGCGTCTATCAGGGTGGCGACCGCCAGGCGATGCTTTTCGACGAACTCTACCGGCTGATGATGCCGGAGTTGCTCACGATGGGACCGCTAACCTTTGACGAGGATCTGCGTCAGTTCGCGGCGCAGCGTCTCGGTCCCTGCGCCTTCACGGCGGCCGGGCCTTCCGCCCGCGTAAACGAGCGTTTGACTCAGCACTTCGCGCCGGAGAGCCAGCCGAAGGAAGCCCTGGCCCGGGGCGCGGTGGCGGCGCTTCTCGACTATCTCCACGAAACGGTCCGCACCGACCTCAGCCATCTGAACCGGCTGACACGCCTCAACGCCGCCGCGAACCTGGTGGTGGACGTCTATACGCTGCGAAACCTCGAGATTACCCGCAACCTGCGGGACGGCAGCCGGAAGAATACCCTGCTGGACGTGCTGGACTTCACCCGGACGGCCATGGGCGGGCGGCTGCTGCGGCGCTGGCTGGAGTCCCCGCTGCTGTCGATTCCCGAGATTGACCGACGACTCGACGCCGTGGCGGAGCTCGTCGAGGACTTCGCGCGACGTGAGGACCTGCGCGAGGCCCTGAAGAACGTCTATGACTTCGAGCGCCTGGTGACGCGCCTGGAAGTCGGCGCCGCCAACGCCCGCGATCTCATCGCTCTCAAGACCTCCTTCGAGGCGCTGCCGGTCATCCGGACGGCGCTGGACGGAGCGGCGGCTTTCCTGCTGGCCAACGGCCGGGAAAACGTCCTCCTTTTCGACGACCTGGCGGCGTTGCTCGACCGGGCCATCGTGGAGACGCCGGGCTTTTCTGTCCGGGAGGGCGGCATCATCCGGGAAGGCTACAATGCCGAACTCGACGAGTACCGTCGTATCGCCCGCGACAGCAAGCAGATGCTGCAGGAAATCGAGGAGCGGGAGAAAACGCGCACCGGCATCAAGGCGCTGAAGATCGGCTACAACAAGGTCTTCGGCTACTACATCGAGGTCCGCAACAGCAGCCGCGATCTGGTGCCGGCCGATTACGTCCGCAAGCAGACGCTGGCCAACGCCGAGCGCTATATCACGCAGGAACTCAAGGAGTTCGAGACGAAGATCCTGGGGGCCGAGGAAAAGAGCGTCCAGCTGGAGTACAACCTTTTCCTGGAAGTCCGGGATATCGTGATGCAGGATCTCACGGACATCCAGCGGACGGCGCGGGAAATCGCCGTGGTGGACGTGCTGGCGGGGCTGGCGGAGGCTGCCGCGTCCTATAACTACGTGCGCCCCCGGCTGAAGAACTCGGGCGAAATCGTCATCCGGGACGGCCGCCATCCGCTGGTGGAGCGCATCCTGACGCAGGAGATGTTCGTCCCCAACGACACCGAACTCAACCACAACGACAGCGAAATCATGCTGATCACCGGGCCGAACATGGCCGGCAAGTCCACCTATATGCGCCAGACGGCGCTGCTCACGCTGATGGCCCAGGCCGGGAGCTTCGTGCCGGCGCGGGAGGCGTCCATCTCGCCGGTGGACCGCATCTTCACCCGCATCGGGGCCAGCGACGATCTTGTCAGCGGCCAGAGCACCTTCATGGTGGAGATGAACGAGGTGGCGCAGATATTGAAATACGCCACGAAGAACAGCCTGGTCATCCTCGACGAGATCGGCCGCGGCACCAGCACCTTCGACGGCATGAGCATCGCCCGGGCGGTGGTGGAGCACATCCGCGACCGCATCCACGCCAAGACCATGTTCGCCACCCATTATCACGAACTCACCGACCTGGAGGGCGGCCCGGTGAAGAATTGCTGCGTCGCCGTCAAGGAACACGGCAGCAAGGTGGTATTCCTGCGGCGCATCATCGCCGGCAGCGCCGATAAATCCTACGGCATCCACGTGGCGCGGCTGGCGGGCCTGCCGAATGCCGTGACGCAGCGGGCGCAGGCCATCCTCGAAGCGATGGAGGAAGCGCCCGCTCCCGTCGCGCCCCCCAAAGCGTCTCCCGCCCCGGAAAAGGCAGCGCCGGCGGGCATGACGTCGCTGTTCGGCCATTCGCTGAGCGACGAGATCCTGTCCCTGGACGTGATGACGATGACGCCGCTGGAGGCGCTGAACGAGCTTTACAAACTGCAGAAGCAGGCAAAGGAGGAGGCGGGCAAGGCATGAGCAGCATCCATGTACTCGATATCGCCACGGTCAACAAGATCGCGGCCGGCGAGGTGGTAGAGCGCCCCGCCTCCGTCATCAAGGAACTCGTCGAGAATTCCCTTGACGCCGGCGCCCGGCACATCGAAGTCGAGATCATGGCCGGCGGCACGAGCCTCATGCGAGTGACCGACGACGGCTGCGGCATGAGCCGGGAGGACGCGGCCCTGGCCCTGGAGCGCCATGCCACCAGCAAGATCGCCGCCGCCGACGATCTCCTCGACCTCGCTACCCTGGGCTTCCGCGGCGAAGCTCTGCCCACCATCGCCTCCGTCTCCCGCTTTTCGCTGGTGACGCGCCGCGAAGGAGAAGAACTGGGCACGAAGATGGCCGTCACCGGCGGCGAGAAAGCCCCCGCCGAAGACACCGGCTGCCGTCTCGGCACCACGATCAAAGTGGAAGATCTCTTTTTCAACACGCCGGCCCGGAAGAAATTCATGAAGACCGTCCACACCGAGGGCGGCCGGATCAGCGACTGCGTGACGAAGCAGGCTCTGGCCAATCCGAACGTGGCTTTCCGCTTCATCAACAGCAACAAGACGGTACTTTCCACGCCGGGCGCCGGCGGGCTCAAAGCCGCCATCCGCAGCATTTACGGCGGCGCGGTGGAGGAGTCCCTGCTGCCGCTTTCCTTCCATGACGAAGAAATCGAGATTGAAGGCTTCCTGACGAAGCCCTCGATGCTCCGCAGCAGCCGCGCCTGGCAAACTTTTATCGTCAACGGCCGGCTCATCGAGAGCCCCGCCATCGCCAAAGCCGTCGAGAACGCCTATCACTCCCTGCTGCCCAAGACCGGGTTCCCGCTGGCGGTCGTCGTCATCAAGGTACCGCCGCGCAGCGTGGACATCAATGTTCACCCTCGCAAGACCGAAATCAAATTCGAAGACGAAGGGCGCGTCTTCAGGGCCGTCTATAAAGCGGTCGTTGACGCCATCCGGCCGGCCGGCCAACGTCTGGAGGACGTCGCCGGAGCCGGCTCCGTCGCCGTGCCCCCGCCATACAAGTCGGCGGAACCGCAGCCACGCCCCATCACCCCCGCTGCCACGTTACCTCTGTTCCCGTCGCCCAAGGCCGCGCCGTCCCGTGCCTCCTTTGCCGCCGCTCCCGCGGAAAACCGCCGGGCCGCTGCGGAAAGCGCCTATGCCACCGGGGGGGAAATGGCGCAGTTCGCGGCCGCGCAGGCAGCCATTCAGCAGGAAAAATCCGTCTCCGCCCCCACTCCACCGCCGGCGCCCGCCGGGCAGATTTCGGAGCCGCCGGCGGCTTACGGCCGGACGACAGAAGACAATCCGGATATGGTTCCCATCGGGCAGGTGGCCCGGTGCTACATCGTGGCCCAGGACAGGGACACCCTCTACATCGTGGATCAGCACGCCGCCCATGAGCGCATCCTTTACGACCGCTTCGCCGCCCGGGCGGACGAGATTCCCTCCCAGCAACTTCTCGTCCATCTCTTCCTCGATTTCAGCCCGCAGGAGGCGGCGCTGCTCGAAAGCCACCAGGCGCTTTTCTTCAGTCTGGGCTTCGACCTCGAGGCCAGCGGCCCGGCCCAGGTGCGCCTGAAATCCGTTCCCGCCGATATCCCGGTAAGCGAGGCAGAAGACATTCTGCGCGAAATCCTGACGTCCCTTGCCGACCAGCACGACCTCTCGGCGGCGGAAATCCGCCATACCTGCCTCGCCATGACCGCCTGCAAGGCGGCCATCAAGCGCGGCGACGAATTGAACCTGCGTCAGATGCAGATCCTGCTCGACGAACTGCGGACCACCGCCCGCCCTTATACCTGCCCCCACGGACGTCCCACCATCCTGCGCTTTTCCGGCAGCGATCTGGCGAAGATGTTCAAGCGGACGTGACGCCATGGGACACGCCATCGTCACCACCGGCGCCAAAGGCGGCGACGCCAATATCCGGCTGGCCCGGGAGGTCGCGGCGCACCTCCGCCTTCCTTACGTTCCCCGGGGACGTGCCTCGCTGACGCTTCTCTGCCAGCAGCATGATGCCAGTGCGGCACTCGTGGCGAAAAGCGGGACGCTAATCCTCCACACGACGGCAGGCGATTTGTTCTTCCACCCCAGCATGGCGCACCTGCGCCTCAAGAACCTGCGGCAGGGGAAGCCGGACCATCTGGTGGAGGCGCTGGCCCTCGCACCGGGAGCGGCGGTTCTCGACTGCACGCTGGGACTCGGCTCCGACGCCATCGTGGCCGCCGCCGTCACCGGCGAAACGGGGTGCGTCACGGGTCTGGAGGCGAGCCCGCTGATTTACGCGGTCGTTCGCTGCGGCCTCGCCCGCTTCACCGCGGACAGCCCCGCTGTCTGTCAGGCGATGCGCCGCGTCCGGGCCGTGTGGACGGACTACCACACCTACCTCGCCGCCCGGCCGGACAAATCCGTGGACGCCGTCTATTTCGATCCCATGTTCCGCCACCCCTTTTTCGAAAGCGCCAGCATGAACCCGTTGCGGGCCGCGGCCGACTCCCGGCCTGTCAGCGCGGCGGCGGTAACCGAAGCCTGCCGGGTTGCCCGCCGCCGTGTCGTTCTGAAGGAGTCCAGCCACAGCACGGAATTTTCCCGGCTGGGCTTCTCGTCCTTCACCGGCGGCCGCTACAGCAAAATCCGTTACGGCGTCATCTCGCTGTAGCATCTCCGCGACGGCGGTGCGAGCCGTCGTCTGTCGCATCCAACCCCGCCCCCGGGCGGGGGAATCTTTTTTCCTGCGGCATAAAAGACTTTACAATCTTCGCTTCCCCGCGATATAATATATAAGATATGTGCACGGCACGGCGGTGCCCCGGCACAGTTCCGGGCGGCACGCCGGCGAACGGTTTTATTTTCCCCTGGTCATTTGGAACGGTTCGGAACGGTAAGACCAAACAGAATTCATCGGAGGTGTTTTTTTGTCCAAAGGTACACAAAAACTGCAGATCATTCCCCTCGGCGGCCTGGGCGAGATCGGCAAGAACATGACCGTCGTCCGCGTGGACGACGATATCCTGCTGATCGACGCCGGGCTGATGTTTCCCGAGGAGGATATGCTGGGCATTGACCTGGTCATCCCGGATATCTCCTACCTGCTGGAGAACCGGGACAAGCTCCGGGCCATCGTCCTGACGCACGGGCACGAGGACCATATCGGTTCGCTGCCTTACGTTCTTCGCGAGTTCACCAACGTTCCCGTATACGGGACAAAGCTCACGCTGGGCATCCTGTCCGGCCGGCTGAAGGAAGGCGGCGTGAACGCTACCGGGCTGCACGCGGTCGATCCCGGTGACGTCATCACCGCCGGCTGCTTCAGCGTCGGCTTCATCCGCGTCAACCACAGCATTCCCGACGCCGTGGGGCTCTCCATCAAGACCCCGGTGGGCATGATCGTCCACACGGGCGACTTCAAGCTCGACTACACACCGGTGGACGGGAAGATGACGGACTTCCGCCGCTTCTCCGACCTCGGCAACAAGGGTGTCCTGCTGCTCCTGGCGGACAGCACCAACGCCGAGCGTGAAGGCCATACTCCCAGCGAGAGCACGGTGGGACTCGCCTTCGACAAGGCGTTCCACAACGCCAAGCAGCGCATCATCGTCGCCACTTTCTCCTCGAACGTCCATCGCATCCAGCAGGTCATCACCACGGCCGCCCGTTACGGCCGCAAGGTGGCGATCCTGGGACGCAGCATGGTCAACGTCGTCACCATCTCCCGGGAACTCGGCTATATCGAAGCCCCCGAGGGCACCTTGATCGGCATCGAGGAAATCCATAACTACCAAGGCTCTGATATCGTCATCATCACCACCGGCAGTCAGGGCGAGCCCATGTCCGCCCTGACGCGCATGGCTACCGGCGAACACCGCCAGGTCGAGATCGTCCCCGGCGATACGGTCATCATTTCCGCCACGCCCATCCCCGGCAACGAGAAGCTCGTCTCCCGCACCATCGACAAGCTGCTGAAGCTGGGGGCGCAGGTGATATACGGCCGTGCCGAGGGCATCCACGTTTCCGGCCACGCCAGCCAGGAAGAGATCAAACTCATCCACAACCTGGTCCGGCCGAAGTTCTTCATCCCCGTCCACGGCGAATACCGCCATCTGGTCAAGCACGCGAAGATCGCCCAGGAACTCGGGATGCCGAAGGAAAATATCTTCATCAGCGAAAACGGCCAGATCCTGGAATTCACCCGGGACGAGGGAACCGTCGCCGGCAAGATCACCGCCGGTCCGGTACTGGTGGACGGCCTTGGCGTCGGCGATGTCGGCAACATCGTCCTGCGCGACCGACGGCAGCTTTCCCAGGACGGCATCCTCATCATCGTGCTGACCATGGACAAGGCCTCCGGCCAGGTCGTGGCCGGCCCCGACATCGTCTCCCGCGGCTTTGTCTATGTACGGGAGTCCGAGGAACTCATGGACGAGTGCCGGGATCGCGTCGAGCAGGCATTGGCCCGCTGTCTTGAAGGCAAGGTCCCGGAGTGGTCCGCCATCAAATCCAGCGCCCGTGACGCGCTGAGCCGCTATCTCTACGAAAAAACGAAACGCCGGCCGATGCTCCTGCCGGTCATCATGGAGGGATAAAGAGAAAAAAGGGGCACCGCAATGTTGGATGCGGTGCCCC
>JAEEGL011285523.1_pt1 | contig 22522 bp, 13 predicted proteins | sample 9134231 | NCBI WGS metagenome assembly JAEEGL01 (sample SAMN16246548, study PRJNA631951) | gut metagenome | biome: gut microbiome; feature: rumen; material: fiber-attached | host: Bos | place: Iran: Karaj | collected 2018-10
AATCCCGAACTGACCGCGAAAGATTGCTCCCCCGTTTCCGACTTCGACTGCATCGAAGGAAGGATAATTGTACTCAAAGGCGACGTTATGAGACCGGAATACAAGCGGGCGACGAGCCAGCTTCTTCTCTGTACCGGAGGTTTCGGCTCGCAGGCGAACGCAAGGGGACGGACTTGTATTGCGACCCGGATATACGACGGGGAAAAGACGGTTTGTCAGAGAAGCGACGTTCTCGGCGTAATGGAGGAAGACAAGCTCCCCGAATGGGCGGAAGAGCGGTTGGGTGCAATAATTCGTCAGATTCGGGATGAACGGAACAAAAGAGATGCGAGGGGTGATCGGTGATGACTGAGTACGAGAAAAGAGCGATGACGGAGGAAGAGGACAAATATACTTTCTCACAGAGTTCTCAGATATCTTCTCAGACCGGATTGATCGGATATCTCCGGGCTGATATGGACTCGGACGGAAATGGGTTTTTCAGCAGGTGGTTCGATACGAGAAAGGATCTCAAAACCGACGGGTTCAAAAGCGAACTGGACGCGGTAATCAACTCCCTCCGCGAAGAGGGAGATATTCTCAGCAATCGCGCCGCTCTGTCGAGGTATTGCCTGTCGTCACCCCAGAGCCGAATGAAAACGGAACAGGAATATTACGGAGTCCGTGTCGATTCCGAAAAGTACGCCTACCTTATGAGGCTGAATCCGAACAAGGGAGATTACAACCTCTACTGTTACTGCTATCGCCGCGACTGGCTTGACGATCATGTGCGTCAGGCGAGACGGGGGATACGGTTCATCAAACCGAATTATGAGGAAAAGTTTCGTATACCGGACGGCGATAAAATCCGTATTACTCTGTCAGACGGAGAGCAGATCGAGAGGACTTGCCGATATATCGACGATTATCACGTTGAGGTCGGAGATGTGACTTTCCATATCTGCGAGTTCGCGGAACGCATGGGACAAAACGGCAGTTCGGTTATTCCTCTTCGTTCGTCTCTGCCAGATTGCTGCTATTCCGTCAACAAGACGACGGGAGAGATCATCATTCTGAAAAAGGGAGAAAAAGGATTCTTCAAAACGGATATTCCCGCGGCGGGACCGGACGAGAGCAGAGAGCTCGCGGATTATCAGAACGGCAAGCTCGGAGTCACAAAGGCACAGGAAGCGGCGATGTATTGGGGCTCGCTTTGCGGGTTCGATACGCCGGGAGCCGACCCGAAGTGTTTCGACGCCGACGGAAAAATGATAAGACCGACCCGACCCGACAGAGGTGACGCACGATGACCGACGTTTGCGTCTGTTGTGGGAAATACGTTCCCGAGGGAAGAATGGTCTGTCCCCTTTGCATACAGATAAACGATAAGAAGGAGGAAGACGTAAATGGAGGATTCCGACCGCCTCATATGGTCAAATTACGAGATCGATTACGAAGACTGGCGAGACGATCTTGAAGAGGAATATCCGGACCTGACTGAAGAAGAACGAATTTCGCTGATGTATGAGACTAACAACGATTATCTCGATGATGAAAGATGTAACCTTGACATTCAACTCCCGCGGCCTATTCTCATTATCGGCGATCTCGGAAGGTGGAACGGTCGGGTGATGGGGTATAAGGAGATCGAAAGCGGAAATATACGGGACTGCCTCGTCTCCGATACCGATTACTCTACGTGGTACGTTGACAAAAACGGAGATCTTCGTTGTACCGCGATCCATCACGACGGTACGAACTATTACCTATACCGGACGTATAAGGACGGGGTGAGCGCGGAACAGATCGACAATCTCAAGTGGAAGATATATAACGGGAAAGCCACCCGGGCGGATATTACCCGGCTGACCCGGCGACTCGGCGACGAGATCGGTCGGGTGTACGGATGGGAGTTCCCTCAAAGACAAAGAACGAACGACGGCGCAAGATAAACGCGTCGGGACACGACCACAAGGACTTGTGGCGATTTTTTTACAAGGAGATTTAATACCGTGAAAAAGGACACATACGAAAAAAAGCTTTACACCGTGTTGAAGAAGCACCACACGGGCAAGGAAAACGCGATCGTGAGCAAGCAGTTGAAATCGCTTGTCGGTACAAAGAGAAGCGAGGTCTGCCGCATCGTGTCGAGACTAAGGAGAGAAGGCGTGCCGATTTGCAGCTGCAGCAACGGGTACTTTTATCCGAGGTCGTATTCCGAAGTTCTGGACGTGGTTTCACGATTCACGCAATACGGTTCAACTCTGAGGGCCACAAGTTCCGCGCTCAGGAGTTCAAGTGTGAAAAGTTAAAAAGGAGGGCAAAAGAGAATGCCGAGCAAATACAGCCTGACGGTGGAACTGTCGGCTCAGATCCTGAGAGAGCTGTCTTCTTCCCCCGGCAGATATCCGGCATTTTTGAGGACCGCGGCAAATAACTACAAATACGGGTTTCAGGATCAGATTCTGATCTTCGCTCAAAAACCCGAAGCTACCGCGTGTGCGGAGATCGAGGTATGGAACAAACTCGGCAGATGGGTAAACAGAGGAACGAAAGGGATAGCCCTTCTTGTTGACAGGGACGTTCCGTATCGGCTCCGTCACGTATTCGACGTCGCCGACACCAACAGCCGAAGCGGTCGTGACGTGAAGCCGTGGACGATGGAAGACAGATTTTCTGATCCGGTCATAGAAGCGCTCGAAAACAGTTTCGGGGAAACAGAATACAAGAGACCGTTTGAAAGAGCGCTCACGAATATCGCCGCAGCGGTCGTTTCGGACAATTACTCCGACTATCTCGAACAGCTTTCCGACGTGTGCGAAGGAAGTATTCTCGAGGATCTTGACACGGACAATCTGAGAAAGGAGTTCCGCGATCTTCTCGTGAACAGCGTCGTTTTCGAGGTACTGACGCGGTGCGGATATGACGCGTCGCTGTACTGCGACGTCCGCGAGTTCGATACCGTCGCCGATTTCAACACGCCCGAAACGATGAGCGTTCTCGGAACGGCGGCGAGCGATATTTCAGAAATGGTTCTCCGTGAGGTCGAGGCGACCGTAAGGGCCGCCGAACGTGAGGAGAATGTGGATCGCACATTTGCGGAAGACGAAAAAACGGAGGATAATCGAGGCGAAAATATTACTGCCGAAAGGAGTACGGAATATGGAACTGACATACAGACGGGAGGGAGACTACCTGCTTCCGAATCTCAACGCGCCGGAGAGCCCGAGGATCGGGAAATACGGGATGCTTCGCCACCGGTATCTGCGCGAACACAAGAGGGCGATCCTGACCGGTCTTCAGATGACGGGCAGATTGAACACCCACCTCGAACAGATCGACCGGGAGGCGACGGAGACAGTAGAACGCCTGACGGCGGAGATGGCGTCGAGGCATGGAGTGAACGAGCAGATGAAGAGGACCGATCAGATGAGGTGGGTCGGGATGATGAACTCCCTGCGGGCGTCGGCGGAGGAAACGGTACTGAACGAACTCGTTTACAGATAAGCGGGCACGTCTTTAATTCCCGCAACGATCTTCCGTATTATTACGCGCCTGACGAGAAGAACGAACTCCTCCGCAACTGTCTCGCGTTAAAAAAGCACAGAAAAGAGATCGCCGCGTTTTTTGAGGCCCATACGGACCGCAAAGAGCGCGGCGATTTTATTAAATCATTCTTTGATAACACCTACGTCGAACATATCCTCGATAAAGGTGAACGAGTCGGATACCGCGCGTATGACGACCTTCTTACTATCTGGCACGGCAGTTATCTCTCGCGCGATAAAGAAGATTTCATTCCGTGGTGGCGTGTCGGAGCCTTTGTCGAAGGACAGATCCTTCTCGACACGTGGCTTTCGCCTGACGAAAAAGATCTCATATCGGAAGATGGTCAGCTCCGCATTCTCGACGCTCAGGCGGAACAAAAAAAGAGCGAATTCGCACTTCCTCAGGAGGCGATCGATTTCGTTCTGACGCGCGGAAGCGGAGTCAGTCAGGGCAAGATGAGGATCTTCGAGCAATTTGAAAAACAGGAAACAACCGAGAAAAACGTCGCCTTCCTGAAAAACGAATACGGTATCGGAGGCAGCTCCGACCCGATCCCCGAAAGCGGATATTGGGAACAGCACGACGGAAAAGGCATCACGCTGAAAAAGGGCAGTTTCCAAGTACTCATTCCGTGGAACAAGGTCGCAAAAAGGATCGGTGAGCTGATCGCCGCCGACAGGTATCTGAACGAGTTTGAAAAAGCGGCGTATCCCGCCTATCAGGAAGAGAAAGAAAACCGCCGAACCAGAGGATCTATCGCCGAACGGTTCAATTCGCTCGTTGAGGACTTCAACGATTACGAGGAACATACAGGCGGCGATATTGCCGTCGACAGATACGCGGCTCACAATATTTCCGCTCTTTTTACACAGGGTGAGCGTGTAATTCGAGGTTACGGCAACTATCCCGACGAGTACGTTCTTCCGTCTATGCGGGGTATTCTCGAACGCATCAAATCGGAGAACACGCACCTGACTGAAAGAGCGGATGAATTGCTTGAAGAACTCGACGGAACGGAAATCGCTCGCCCTTTTGAACTTACCGAAGCTGAAAAGAACCCGCCCCCGCAGCCCACGAAAGAGTATCGGTTTTCGCTTGGCGACAAGGTATTTATCGGAGCGAAGGAGTACGAGGTACTCGACCTCGGAGATCCGGTGGTTCTGTTTGACCCGCAGTATCCTCTACTCACCGAAGAAATGCCGAAGGATGTATTTTTGACAAGAGCCAAAGATAACCCGCTGAACGATAAACACCTTGTCATTGTTGAAGAAGCGACTGTTCCCGACGAAACCGATCTTGAAGCGGAACGAGCCATCAATGAGCACGAAGCGGAGTTCGGTGCGGACGGAACGAGAGTTTTCCGCGAAGTACAAAACACATCCGGGTATGATCTCGGCTTCGGACATCTCGGAAACGGTATCACGGTTTGGAACAGACTTGAAACCGAAAACGGGGACTACAAGACCGTCGCACACATCGCAGCCGACAGAACGGTTATGATCTATGATGAGAATATGCCTGAAGAAGTCAGAGTCAGGATATATGACTTTGCTGAAAAAGAAGATCCGACTGTTTCGGCAACTCAATCAGGCAAGGTCTTTGAAACACGATCGGATGATGAAAAACTCCCGGTTTATGACCGATCGACGGAAATCCTCTACGCCGTTCTCCGCGCGCTCAAAATGGATGACGTCGGACTGGATTTTGAGGGAGAAGAGATAATCGCTTTCGATGATGACAACCGGTGGAAAGGTAAAGAGTTTTTTCGATTTCTCATTGACGAATGCTTCGTTTTCGAGGATGACGGGAGCGTTGCCGGAATAAACGATAAGCTTCTCTCGGACTTTACCGAGCTGTCCGAGTATTACGGAGTTCCCGTGATAGACAATCGCCTGTATAACGTGTGGCGGGAGTATCTGATCGCGAAGTTCGAGAATCCCGGCGCAGTTGTCCTGTATAGGATCGGGGACTTTTATGAGGTAATGGGAGTCGATGCGGAGATGGTCTCCGAGCAGTTGTCGCTTCACCTCGGATCGCGAAGCGTTATGTTCGGCAGGCAGATCCCGATGTGCGGGTTCCCCTCATTCTCGCTCGATGAGAATGTGCAAAAGCTTCAGAACCGGGGATTCGTTGTTGTCATTTGCGAAGACGGTAAAACCGAGAGAATAAGCGCCGATATACGAAATGAGTCGCAGGAGACAGAGCCGCTCGCTCCCCCGCCGCGAGAGAAAAGACGCGATCTGACGCCTCACGTTCTCTATCCGGAAATACAGTCGGATTACCGGACAAATTTCAGGATAGAAAGCGACGGTATCGGCGTCGGAACGCCGCTCGAAAGATTCTATCATAACGTCGCGGCGATACGGCTCCTTCACAAGCTTGAGGACGAGCACCGGCTAGCGGATACAAACGAACAGCGTATCTTATCGGATTACGTCGGTTGGGGTGGACTCGCCGAATTCTTTGAAGAGGACAATCCTCATTACGACGAACTCCGAGCGGCGCTTTCTGACGAGGAATTTGCTTCCGCGCGTGAATCGACGCTGACGGCATTCTATACGCCGCCCGTTGTAATAAGGAGTATATATCAGGCGCTTGAGAATATGGGTTTCAGGAACGGCAATATCCTTGAGCCATCCTGCGGAATTGGGAATTTTATGGGTCTCATCCCGGACGGAATGAGCGAGTCGAGAATCTATGGAGTGGAACTCGACAGCGTATCCGGCAGGATCGCACAGCAGCTTTATCAGAGGAACAATATCGCCGTTCAGGGATTTGAAAGTACCGATCTTCCCGACAGTTTCTTCGACGCTGCGGTCGGAAACGTGCCTTTCGGTCAGTTCAAAGTGTCGGATAAGAAATACGACAGGTACAATTTCAATATTCACGACTATTTCTTCGCACGAACGCTCGATAAGGTCAGACCGGGCGGCGTTATCGCATTCATCACCTCTCGCTTTACAATGGACAAGGAAAACCCGTCCGTGCGGAAATATATCGCACAGCGGACGGACCTTCTCGGAGCGATCCGATTGCCGAACGATACGTTCAAGTCTGCGGCTGGGACCGACGTGACAACGGATATTCTGTTTCTCCAAAAGCGGGACAGACTCATTGACGTTGAACCGGATTGGGTCCATCTCGGAACGGACGAAAACGGGATCACGATGAATCAGTATTTCATCGACAACCCGGATATGATCGTCGGTGAGATGAAAACAATCAGCGGACCGTTCGGCCCGGAGCCAACCTGCGCCCCGTATGAGGATCAGACGCTTGAGGAAGGATTGAGTGAAGCGATTCAGAACGTCCACGCCGAGTATACGGAGGTCGAGTTTGACGACCTTATCGAAGGGGAAGAGGACAACAGTATTCCCGCCGATCCGAGCGTTCGCAACTTTTCCTACACTGTCATTGACGGCAAGGTGTATTACCGCATCAACAGCCGGATGAATCCCGTCGACGTTTCCGTTACCGCTGAAAACCGGATAAAAGGGATGATAAAGCTCCGCGACTGTACAAGACAACTGATCGAGTATCAGATGGAAGACTGGCCGGATGATGTGATCTCCGCCAAACAGAAGGAACTGAACGAAATATATGACGCGTTCAGCAAGAAATACGGGATCATCAACAGCCGCGCCAACTCTTCCGCTTTTAATCAGGACAGCGCGTACTACCTGCTGACCTCTCTTGAAAACCTCGACGACGAGGGAAACTTCATCGGGAAAGCGGATATGTTTACCAAAAGGACCATCCGTCAGAAGGTCATCGTCACGAGCGTGGACACGGCGTCGGAAGCGCTTGCGCTTTCACTTGCCGAGAAAACGCGGGTGGATATGACGTATATGTGCGAACTCACCGGCAAGACGGAGGACGAGGTAGCGGGAGAGCTGCGCGGCGTTATCTTTCTGAATCCGATGAACAGAGGGGACGACGATGAGGAACGACCGAAATATCTTCCCGCAGACGAGTATTTGTCAGGCAATATCCGCGAAAAACTCGAGTGGGCAAAGCGCAGCGCGGATCTCTATCCGGACGATTACACCGTCAACGTTCAGGCGCTCGAAAAAGTAATGCCGGAGGACCTTTCTGCAAGCGAGATCTCCGTTCGGCTCGGGGCGACTTGGATACCGAAGGAAGATATAGACTCGTTTATGTGGGAGTTGTTCGATACGGCGTACTGGATGAGAAGAAACATTTCAACCCGCTTTGTCCCCTATACAGGTGAATGGAGCATCGAGGGAAAAACATACGACAGAGGGAATATAAAGGTTCACAACACCTACGGCACGGAGAGAAAGAACGGTTATCAAATCCTCGAGGATACGCTCAACCTTCGCGACGTGAGAGTCTTCGATTACGTCGAAGACGAAAACGGAAGGAAAATCGCCGTACTCAACAAGAAGGAAACTGCGATCGCTCAGGGTAAACAGCAGCTCATAAAAGAGGCTTTTTCAGAGTGGATCTGGGAAGACCCTGACAGGCGCGAAAGACTTACGAAACTATACAATGAGAAGTTCAATTCGACACGTCCGCGTGAGTACGACGGCAGTCACCTGAACTTTGTCGGAATGAACCCGGAAATATCCTTAAGACCTCACCAAGTGAACGCAATCGATCATATTCTCTACGGCGGGAATACCCTTCTTGCACACGTGGTTGGAGCAGGGAAAACGTATGAGATGGTCGCCGCGGCGCAGGAGAGCAAACGGCTCGGACTTTGCCATAAAAGCCTGTTCGTCGTGCCGAATCACCTGACGGAACAGTGGGCGTCCGAATATCTTCAACTCTATCCTTCCGCCAACATCCTCGTAGCGACAAAAAAAGATTTTGAAACGAAAAACCGCAAGAAGTTCTGCGGGAGGATCGCGACGGGAGATTACGACGCGATCATCATCGGTCACAGCCAGTTTGAGAGGATACCTATGTCGGTCGAAAGGCAGATCGCCATGCTCGAACAGCAGGAACGGGAGATCATACAGGGAATCGAGGAACTGAAATACAACCGCGGAGAACGCTTTTCAATAAAGCAGATGGAGAAAGCGCGCAAGGCGGTGCGTCAGAAACTTGAAAAGCTGAACGATCAATCCCGCAAGGACGACGTTGTGACATTCGAGGAACTCGGCGTCGACCGACTGTTTATCGACGAGGCGCATTTTTATAAGAATTTGGCTGCGTTCACAAAAATGCGGAACGTCGGAGGTATTTCTCAGACCGAGGCGATTAAATCGAGCGATCTGTATATGAAGTGCCGGTATCTCGATGAACTGACCGGAGGACGAGGCGTCGTCTTTGCGACCGGGACGCCGATCTCCAATTCGATGGTTGAAATGTACACGATGCAGAAGTATCTTCAGTATGAAACGCTCAAAAGGAACGACCTCATTCATTTCGATTCGTGGGCGTCTACTTTCGGCGAAACGGTTACAGCGATAGAACTTGCTCCCGAGGGGAACGGATACCGCGCAAAGACGCGGTTCGCCAAGTTCTACAATCTTCCCGAACTGATGTCGATGTTCAAAGAAGTTGCGGACGTACAGACTGCTGATATGCTTGATCTGCCCGTTCCCAAAGCAAACTATCACAACATCGTTCTGAAGCCATCCGAGCATCAGAAGAAAATGGTCGAGTCTCTTTCCGAGCGCGCCGAAAAGGTCCGGAACAGAATGGTCAATTCAAGCGTTGACAATATGCTCTGCATCACCAACGACGGGCGGAAACTCGCTCTCGATCAGCGTCTTCTCAACGATATGCTCCCGGACAGCGAGACGGGCAAGGTGTCCGCGTGTGCCGATAACGTTTTTGATATCTGGCAAAGGACGGCAGACCAACGTTCCACGCAGTTGGTGTTCTGCGACCTGTCCACTCCGAAAGGAGACGATTCCTTCAACGTATACGACGACCTGAAAGCAAAGCTAATCGCCAAAGGTATTCCCAACGCGGAGATCGCTTTCGTTCACTCCGCAGAGACCGAAAGCAAAAAGAAGGAGTTGTTCGGGAAAGTCAGGAGCGGACAGATCCGCGTACTTATCGGTTCCACGCAGAAGATGGGTGCGGGAACGAACGTGCAGAAGAAACTCATAGCGCTTCATCATCTCGATTGCCCGTGGCGTCCTGCCGATCTTCAGCAGCGCGAAGGCCGCATCATCCGGCAGGGTAACGATAACCCCGAAGTGGAGATCTACACATACGTTACCGAGAACACCTTCGACAGTTATCTGTATCAGCTTGTCGAGAGCAAGCAAAAGTTCATCGGTCAGATCATGACAAGCAAATCGCCCGTTCGATCGGCGGAAGACGTCGACGAACAGGCGCTTTCTTATGCGGAGATCAAGGCTTTGTGTACGGGGAACCCGTATATAAAGGAGAAGATGGATCTCGATATTGACGTGGCGCGGTTGAAGCTCCTTAAAGCGAATCATTTGTCCCAGCATTACGCTCTTGAGGACAAGATCTTAAAGGATATACCGAAAAAGATCGCTTCACTTGAACAGAGGATTGCCGGGTTCAAAGTTGATATTTCCCACGCTGAAGCGTATACACATCCAAACGAAGACGGGTTTTCTCCGATGATTATTCAGGGTGAGATCTATACGGACAAGAAAGCGGCAGGTACTGAGATCCTTGCGGTTTGCAAGAAGATGACAAGTCCAACCCCCATACCGCTTGGTTCTTACCGTGGGTTCGATATGGAACTGTCATTTGATCCGGTAGGAAGAGAGTATATGATTACTCTGAAAAACGAACTCCGTCACGCGACTCCGCTCGGAACGGATATCTTCGGCAACATTCAGCGCCTTGACAACCTCATATCCTCGTTTCCGGAGAAGCAGAAGGCTTGTGAGAATCAACTCGAGAACGAGAGAGTTCAACTTGAAAACGCGAAGGAGGAACTCGACAAGCCGTTCGTACACGAAGAAGAGTTGAAGACGAAATCTGCGCGGCTTGCGGAACTGAACACGATGCTTGATCTTAACAAAAGCGATAACGAGATCGTTGACGGTGAGCGTGATGAAGAGGAAACACCTGAACGGTCTCGTGATGGCAGGGATATAAGGTAACAAAGGGAGAGTTCGCAAGGTTAATCTTATTGTATTCTTCGAGCTCTTTAATTGTCGTATTTTTGTATATGCTTAAGTGATTATATTATATGAATAATCCACTGGTTTTAAGGCCTTTGATTGGACGATAAAGGTGCAAAATATTCCATAATAAACACGAGAAGACTGATACGATGATGATTATATTCGCGTACCAAGTGTATTGTTTACAACAGCCCTATGGAGGGCTGTTGTGGTTTTCTAATACGGGAGCACTACTACTGCAACGATTCACTTAAAAAATGCTTGCCATGATTAAAGACTATTTCTGTTACTACAACAACTGGAGCGTTCAGCACAACTTTGGCGTTTTAACGCGGGTGGAGAATCACAATCTATTTTATTGAAAAAAACCGCAAATTCCGGTTGGATCCCTCAACAACTAACTGGAATTTGCGGTCGCTACCTTGTCGCTACATTGTGAACTGTTTTAAAGTATTAACACTGTTTACTTGACGGGCAGTTCAAGTTTGATACAATACCCTAATAGCCAAATAGTAAGGATTGTGATTAGTCATCTATCTGAAAGGCATACTGAGCTGCGAATTTATTGAGAAATATGGCTAAACATGTACTGTCGACTGTTGCTTCCCTGCTTTTCCGCTTATAAAACACATAAAAGAATTTTTCTCTATCACTTTTAGATGCGTTTAGTGAGTTTGCAACAGATTTGAACTTCTGTGAATAACCAAGAGTTGGAAACTCAACTTCAACTTCTTCAAAGTCAATTTTTCCAAATCCACTATTAAATCTTTTTGCAGTCAGTACAACAAAGTCAAAATCAATTCTCTGCTTCTCCGCGAAGTTTTTAAAGCACTTTAATAATTCCAAGTACTTTTGTTTATTTTCAAGGTTTTCTTTAAATTTTTTTCTCGTTTCATCACTGGATTTTTTACATTCAGCTTCTGTGGCAGAAATATCTTTCTCCAATTCATCAAAAGCACGCTGATTCATTTCTATAGAAGAAGTTGTCGATGACAAATATTTTACCAGATTCTCAATCATAGTTTCTAAAACATCAAATGTTTTATCTGCAAAAACACTGTTAAATATTGCTTTATATTCAGCCTCGGACTTCCATAATGGATGTCTTCTTTCTCTTCTATCAAAATACTCTTTGACAAGTTGTCTTTCCAATTTATTTTTCATTAAAAAGACTATATCTCCATCACAAATAAGCGATAATTTGAGGTTGTCTGATATTGTTACACCATCTTGAGATAACGCTTTGTAAGTAAATATTTCATTATAATTTTCTTTTAAAAGCTCGATTGCATTATGCAACAGAAAAGAATCATACTGGACTATTGGATGGTTTTGAATCCACTTTCTCTCAGAATCGTGGGCGTAAATAACATCCTCAATAACACTAATAGAAGATTGAGAGAAAACAACTTCATATAAACCCTTTTTTTTGATAAACATCACACTTTTTAGCAAACGAACATAATCGATCGAAACGGTGTCATATCCCGTAATAAAAGCATCTCTAATTAAATAATCCAACTTGTCAACATCAATAATAGGGGAATTCAACATTTGAATCAAACAATTCAAAAAACTCTTTTCCTCATTCATCTCTTCAGTGTATTTATATCCTAAAATGCATCTTGCGAAAAAACTTCGACCTTCTATACTATTAAATAGATCTCGGAAAACCTGCAATGATACAATTACACTCATAAGCTCATGAGGCGCAGCATTATAGTTTTTCTGTTTTATCTCTTTATCTAAGTATTCGTCACCAGTTAATTCAACTATTTCTTTATGTAGTTTCTCTCTCGAGCCATTAGGTTCAAGAAAAAATTCCTCCCCTGTGTGAGAAAAAGGAGCGTGACCCACATCATGAAGTAAACAGGCATATTTGAATATTGGCGAATACTTTTCGAGTATTTCTTTTTCACTATCTTTTGATTTCTCTATAATTGAATTGGATAAAATATTTCCAAGATAGTATACCCCTAATGAATGAACAAACCTATTATGCACAGCAGAAGCATAAAGAGGAGAATAACTCGTTTGAGTTATTCCCCTTAATCTTTGAAATTCTGGAGTATCAATTATTAAATCAAATAATACGTCTTCAATATGGATGTATCCATAAATGGGATCTTTCAGTTTTTTCATTTAGCTTTTTTCAACCCCTAATGTTTTTACAGACCTAGTATCGCAAAAAGCTTTAATTACATCTAATGATAAATAACTTCTAAATTTTCTCCATAGTTCATCTACTGTTACAGAACTCTTTAATCTAATCCCATCCTCTTTGCCATTATTGAATAACTCAAATAAATCAGTATAATCTCTTAAAAACTCTGTAGTGTGTTCATCCGATAAAATCAATATTGCATTTTTTCCATTTTCTAATAGAATTTTTATTACAGTCGCACCGTACACCTGCAACGTACTAAAAAGCACTTCTTTTTTTTCTGAGTTCTCAAGAAGTTCTATTAAAGCATTAGCGACAAGATCTTCAATCCCAATATACATACACATTTTCTTCTCTCCCAATTAAGTAGCTTTCTGCAATATTGTATGTTATTTGTTTTAACTTGATACAGAATATAGTATAAAAAGTATACCATACAAAAGTTGTAAAAACAATCCCTAACAAAATAATTTTACATCACTAAACATTTTTCTGTGTAAAAAAACAGCATAAAAGTAAGTACATTGAAGAAGAGATTATGAATGTAAAGTGATAAAATAGTTACCAAGAGATATCCGTCTCCATAATCATTCATTGAATCAAAATAATAGCCAACTATCAAATCGCACATTTGCTATCTTTCGATGCGTGGCATATATTTTATTCCAAGGAGGTGAACAAAATGGTTTTCTTCATTGCCGATACACATTTTGGACACGCAAACGTATTAAGACTCTGCAATCGTCCGTTTGAAACAATAGAACAAATGAACGAAAAGTTTATAGAAAACTGGAACCGTCGAGTTTCAGGCAGTGATTCAGTATACATAATCGGAGATATGTTCTTCCGTTGCTCAGATCCTGAATCTATACTCGGAAGACTTCATGGGAAGAAGCACCTTATAATCGGTAATCATGACAGTTCGTGGATGAATAAAGTTAATCTTAGTAAGTATTTCAAGAGCGTTGATCTTATGGCAATCATATCAGACGGAGCGCACGCTATGACACTCTGCCATTATCCGTTGTTATCGTGGAAGCACGCCAAAACGTCATATATGATACACGGTCATATCCACGCAAATACCGATATGGATTTTTGGCCGCTTCTTTTGGCTCGGGAGAACGTGCTGAATGCCGGAGTAGATCTGAACGGCTCTCAGCCGGTTCCTTTCAATGAGCTGCTTGAAAATAATAGAAGATTCAAAGAAGAGCATACAGTTTAAAAATGAAACGAATGAGATACGAGATAGAAATTCACGACTATAACACAAGAATGGCATTAAGATGTTTAATTCTTGAATAGTTCCATACTGAAGAGATTAAATTCAGACATACTCCTGATGGTGAAACAACAATCGTTTCGATGAACCTACGCGTAAAACCTGAAACCATAAATATGAGAACAGCCTAAGCCCAGACAGACTAGGTGATATCTGTCTGGGTTTTTATTATACAATATTTTGAAGTTTTTTATGACAGAAAGAGTATTTTCAAATAAAACAGACCGTTTTTGGAAATACTCTTGAAAGTTAATCGAGGATGTGATATCATATACTCAAGAAAAAAATGCGGCAAGCCGCAAAAAAACTTTGAGGATTAAAATGGAAATATCCAGAGATCAATATATGAAGCAGCTTATAAGTAAAAAAGATAATGGGCGAGTGAAGATAGTTACCGGTATTCGCAGATGTGGGAAGTCGTATCTTTTGTTCGACCTTTTTTCCAGATATTTGCGTGAAAACGGAATACAGAAAGACCAGATTGTTGGAATAGCGCTGGATGAACTGCAAAATGCCAGATATAGGAATCCTATTGAACTCGATAAATATATTAGAGATAGAATATCGGATAAGTTAAAACGATATTACGTTTTGATAGATGAAATACAGTTTGTTTCGGAAATACAAAACCCGTACGTTGATGACCCGAAAGCAAAGTTGACTTTTATTGACGTAATACTTGGTTTAATGAAGATCAAAAATGCTGATATTTACGTAACTGGCAGCAACTCAAAAATGCTTTCATCGGACATTTTAACACAATTCCGTGATCGAGGAGATGAGATTCGAGTTAATCCTCTGTCTTTCGCAGAATTTTACTCAGTATATGAAAAAGATAAACGTTATGCGTGGAATGAATACTACACTTATGGTGGAATGCCTCTTGTTCTTTCCTATGATACCCATGAGGGAAAAAGTAAGTATTTGAAGGATTTGTTCGCAAAAACATATATCAGGGATGTGATTGAAAGAAACAAAATTTTGAATGATTCTGATGTGCTTGAGGATCTCTTGAACATTGTTTCATCATCAGTTGGCTCGCTAACAAACCCAACAAAACTCTCAAATACATTTGCTTCAGTAAAACACATTTCGATCTCTTCTGATACAATAGAGAAATATATTGGATATTTTATAGACGCTTTCCTTTTAAGCAAGGCCGAAAGATACAATGTTAAAGGGAAAAAATATATGAAAACGCCGCTAAAATACTATTATAATGACGTAGGATTACGCAACGCACGACTTAGCTTCAGGCAACAGGAAGAGTCACATATCATGGAAAACATTATTTTTAACGATTTAAAAAGACGAGGTTTTGACGTCGACGTGGGTGTGGTTGAATATAATTGTAGAGATAATAACAAAAAAAGTCGGAATCAATTAGAAGTTGATTTCGTTGTTAACCGAGGGTTTCAGAGGTATTATATTCAGTCAACCTTGACCGTTGCCGATCCGGAGAAAAGACGTCAAGAGACAGAATCGTTGATCCGAATTCCGGATTCATTTAAGAAGATAGTTGTTGTTAAGGACTATATGAATCCTTGGCGCGATGAAGATGGGGTTCTATATATTGGTGTTGAACAATTCTTGCTTGATGAAAGCACATTGGATTTGTAAACAACATATCGAATACTGATTTTCATAGACATTTTAGTTTCAAACTAGAAGTCGATGGATACCGCAACATATCAGCGCGAAAAATGTCGAAGTTTTTGTGCTGAGAAAGCAAGATCAAAGTCAAAATCAAATATGAAACGGAGTTCCAAAAGAAATGAATAATAACTTCAAATTTGAAAAGTTCACTCCTATTTCAAGCATCGAATTAGGTGTATACGAAAAGGCTATTGACTTTGTGTTTGAAAATGACGATATAAGAAATGTTGCAATCTCCGGGTCGTATGGCGCAGGAAAAAGCAGCGTACTCGAATCATATAAGCAAAAACGCCAAAGCGTAGACAAGAAAGATAAATATAATAACCACAAGTATATTCATGTTTCGTTAGCGCATTTTTCTGATAAAGATAATGACGAAGAAAACCAATCCATTAATGAATCGGTTTTGGAGAGAAAGATAATTAATCAACTAATTCATCAGATTTCTCCCAAGAAAATACCTCAATCAAACTTTAAGATCAAAAGGCCAATTACGCGGCTAAAATCAATTATTTCAACGACATTGATAGTTTTGTTTGCTATTTTAGTTTTGACTTTTGTATTCTTTAAAAGTTGGGTGTCAATAGTAGATTCTATTAGTTGGGAATGGCTCAAAAGTGTTCTTAATAAAACAGCAGGGGGAGAAGCAAGAATAATTCTTGGTGTTGTTGCAATAGGGATATTATTTTATTTCATCTTTGTATTAATACATACTCAGAGAAACAAACACTTTTTAAAAAGGATAAATTATAAAGGGAATGAGGTAGAAGTTTTTAATGAACCTGAAGAATCATATTTTGACAAGTATCTCAATGAAATAATGTATCTGTTTGATAATAATGACGCAGATGTTATTGTATTTGAAGATATGGACAGATTTGAGGCAAATCACATTTTTGAAAGGCTCAGAGAAGTTAATACACTTATTAACTTGCAGAGGAAAAAGAATAAAAAAATTATTCGTTTCTTCTACTTGTTGAAAGATGATATATTTGATGATCCAAAGGACAGAACAAAGTTTTTTGATTATATAATACCCATTGTCCCTGTAATTGACGGGTCAAACTCCTTTTCTCAGTTTTTAACCCTCTTTAAAAACGAGGGGTTGCTTGAAGTATTTGATGGCGGGTTTCTTCAAGGTCTTTCTTTGTACGTCGATGATATGCGAATACTGAAAAGTATTTTTAATGAATTTAATATATATTACATAAGGTTAAACACAACAGAACTCGATTGTAACAAGATGCTTGCTATGATTGTTTATAAAAACCTATTTCCGAAAGATTATTGCGCTTTGCATCTTAATTCTGGGTTCGTCTATACACTTTTCGAGAATAAACAATCTTTTATTCTTGAAGAACAGAAAGAGTTAAAAGAAAGGATTAAAGAAAAAGAAGTCGAAATTGAAAGAGTTAAGAAGGAATTATTAGAAGATAACCAAGAGCTTGAAGATGTTCGTGAGGCAAAAAGGACAAGAGCAAACGGACCCGCAAGAAATGACTTGTTTCGTGAATTTCAAAGATGGGAAAAAGAAGAATACCCAATACGTTTAAAGGCAATCCAACAAAAAAACGATAGTAGTCTTTCCATTCTTGAGAAAGAGTTACAAGAACTAAAAAGCAAAGAAGAGAAACTTGAATCATTAAAATTAAAAGATATTATCAATCGAGAGAATATTGACAGAATATTTGCGGTGGAAAGTAAAAATGAGGTTGGTGAATCTATCGATTTTTCTGAGATAAGAAAAAATAAATATTTTCAGCTTATCAAATATCTTATTCGAAATGGATATATTGATGAAACATATGCTGATTATATGACATATTTCTATGAAGGAAGTTTGAGCACAAATGATAAAACCTTTCTTCGTAGTATAACAGATAAAAAAGCAAAAGAATATAAATATATACTTGATGATCCCAAGGTGGTATTTGAACGCCTTAATCCAATTGATTATGATCAAGAAGAATCTCTTAATAACTCATTGATGGATTACATGCTCAACAACAACCCAAAATCTGAAAAGACATCAAGAATAATTGCACAATTAAAAACCACAAAGAATTATTCGTTTGTTGAGCAGTATTATCATTCAACTCAGTTTAAGCCTGAATTTTGCCAAACGTTCTCAAAAGAATGGCCGGAGCTGTTTTCCGAAGTGTGTGAAAACAGAAAAATGAGTTCTGAGAATCTCAGATCTTTTTCTGTAGATCTAATAAACAATTTAGATAACGAATTACTTTGTTCTGTAAACAAAGAAAGAACCCTATCAAACTATATTTCCTCTGCGTCGGATTATTTAGCAATAGACGAGCCAAACATCGACGTACTTATTACTGGATTCCAGATACTTGGAGTTGCTTTTTCAAATATTGACATAAAGAAGGCAAACAAAGAACTTCTACAAACTGTATATGAAAAAGGTATATTTGTATTAAACTATAACAATATTTATTGGATTCTTTCGGCTTTTTATGGTATTGAAAATGAAGATGAAATAAAACATAAAATGAGTACACTTATCCTTAAGGACGAGGATTCACCGCTTTCAAAAAAATATCTAGATGATCCAACAGCATTTCTGGATGTTGTTATAAGGGAATGCGATGATTCAATCTTCGACGAACAAGATGTTGTACTGATGATATTGAATAATGATGAGATAGAGAATGAAATCAAAAAAGAATACATCACCAAATTGAAAACGAAAATCAGCAGTTTACATCTTGTTGGGGACAACAGTTTATGGAGTGCGATTATTGAAAACGGATGTGTGAACTGTTCAGAAGAAACAATAAGTGAATATTATGATTTTTCAGGACAAATCGATGAATATCTCGTCAAGTTTATTAACGATTCTTCTGAATTACCTGACTTTTCTACTCTTGATGATGAAAATGATGATTTGTTTCAAGCATTTGCCAAGTGTGTTGAGTTAAACAACGATAAATATGAAAGGGTAATATTATCATTTGGATGGAAGTTTGTCGATTTCGAAATTGATGGAATAACAGATGAGAAAATGATGATCCTTATTAATCGTGATATCATTAGTTTAAACAAAGAAACGCTCATTAGTATGCGCGCAATATACCCGGGTGTTTTAGCCCCATTTATTGAACATAATATTGACGATTATATTAGTTTAATAGATGATAGTCTGTTTTCGAAAGATGAGCTGCTACACGTACTTTCATCTGGCGTGAATGATAAACGAAAAATCGCTCTCCTAAAAAGGACAACCGACCCGGTTTCGATTAAGAATAGAAAGTATTCAATAAGGATTAAGGAATATATATTAACCAATAATTTGGATCGAAAAGATTTTCCTTACCTGTTTGGATACTATTCTAAATTTGAAAACAGAATAAAAACCATAGTATTGAGTCTTGCGTTTGATAATTTGGATTATATCCTTTCCCATGCAGATGAAGTTGACTTGGAGTTGTGTGATGAAATTATTCAAACTCAAAGAATCAGTAATCAAAAAAGGGTAGAAATACTGATTGCTATTTTCGATAGAATTTCAAAAGAAGATGCGGAAAGATTCCTTTACCAAGTTGGAAAGGGGGAGTTCAATAAGATATTTGATCTGAGTACACGGCCTGTATTTGAGTATAATACTCAGAACGAAACAATTCTCCAAGCATTTAAAGAAAATAAGTGGATTAGAGATTATACTGTAAAAAATGGGAAAATGAGAATTCTTAGATATCACAATAGGGAGCGTGAACGAAAAGTTGTTTGATAATGCATATTGATAATCTACTCGAATTACGAAGAAACTCAATAGACAAAAATAGCACAGCGGCTGAATCCCGAAAACTGTATATAAGAATACATCAGAGACCCGGACGGAATCACATAACCGTCCGGGTTTTACATACCCGTCACCTGCTTGACGGGATATTTTTATGCGAAAGCGAGGTGAGCAACAAATGAGGACAGATATTAACCGTGTCGACAGTATTTCAAAAGAAATGAAACTCAACGACAAGTTATACGAGCAAATGAAAAATGAACTCGACGACCTGATCCTCGACTACTATTTCAGCGATTACGAATACGGCGAAAACGAAGAAGTCATATATGGATTTGAGACGCTGTATTTCTTCCGCCGCATTCTTTCTGTCATAAGCAATCGTGACCTTCCTTTCAAAGCTGCGCTCGGGTTGTATTTCTTCCGTGACCGGCTGAAGATCATCAACAACTTTCGTGAATACTACCTACCTGACGAGGACTCGGATTCTGAGATGCTTGAGTTCGTTCTTGAACTCGGCTACCGCTTTTACGACCTCATATATATCCCCGGTATGACTGAAGACGAAATGCTTGATCTGGTTGAAGAATGCAGAGAGTACCGAAAGGAGGCGTCAAAGTGTGTGGGTAACTCCTGAACAAATAGAAAACGCACGACGGATGGACCTGCTTACGTATCTCAAAGCTTACGAGCCGGATAACTTACAAAGACTCGGAACTGAAACGTACTGTACGAAAGAACACGATTCACTGAAAATATCGAACGGAATGTGGCATTGGTTCTCGCGCCATATCGGCGGCAAAAACGCTCTTGACTACCTTATCAAAGTCAAGGGCTTTTCTTTTTTGCGGGCGGTGATGACGATAAACAACGTGGCTGAAGGAAAGGAAGTAAACCGTGAGGAAAGGGAGAAGCAGAAAGATTTCGAAGTGCCGAAACTCAACCCGAATATCCGAAGAGTAAAACGCTACCTTATGAGCCGTGGGATCGACGAGCGCCTTATCGACTATTGCCATAAAGAAGGAATGCTTTTTGAAGACGAGGATCACCACAACTGCGTCTTCATAGGAAAGGATGAACAAGGCGTCCCGAAGTTTGGCTCGCTGAGAAGTACAACGACAGATTTCAAAAGGGATCTCGACGGAAGCGATAAAAGGTATTCCTTTAATCTTTGCCTTAAAAAAGGATCAGATACGCTGCACGTATTCGAGGCTGTCATCGACCTAATGAGTCATATAACTCTCTCAGTCAAATCAAATAAAGAGTGGTACAAGGACGGATACCTTTCACTCGGAGGCGTTTACGCGACGGATAATAAGCAGGATATCCCACTCGCACTGAACGCTTTTCTTGAGAAGCATCCGGATATAAGAACGATCCGTCTTCATTTTGACAACGATGAGATTGGAAGGAAGGCGACCGAGCAGATCATGGAAGCGTTGAAAGACAAATATGAAGTTATCGACGAGCCGCCGAAAAGCGGCAAGGACTACAACGAGTATTTGCAAAATGAAATACGAAGAAGAAAGGAGCCGACACGATGAATATCCGAATCTATCAGGTCAATTTGGGAAGAGACGAAAAACACGTCGCTTTTCAGGGACTTGATGCGCTTGAACACTTTAACGGGTCAAAAGAGTTAGACAGCGGAATATATGACTGCGTATTCTCGGGAGAAGTCGATTGTAAAGGACTTGAAAACGTATTTCAGAAATTCAACAACGACCGCCCGGAAGGGTACAAAGGAAGATCTCTTTCCGTTTCGGACGTGGTGGAAATCATCGAATCAAAGGACGTAGAACCCGGTTTCTATTTCTGTGATTACGTTGGATTCAAAAAAGTCGGGTTCAATCCGGAAGAAGCCGAGCCGTACAAAGAAGAGAGAATAAAAGTGCTGATGGTCGAACCCGGAAAGAAAGCGTATGAAAAAGAGATAGGGACAAATCTTGAGGATATTTACGCAACTCTTGATTGCGATTGCTTTGAGGTCTTTTATCCTTATGAAGATCTTGTCGTAATCGTACATGATGACGAAGGGAAGATCAACGGAAGTCGACCAAACAGAGCAATATACGGAGAAAACGGAGAGATGATAGATATCATCTGCGGTAAGTTCTTTATCTGTGATTGCTCCACTTCAAGTTTCAAGTCCCTTCCCGATAATATGATGGAGAAATACAAAAGACAGTTTCTCCTTCCGGAAAGATTCGTCCGGATAAACGGTGAAATCTTGGCTATGAAATATGATCCGTCACGGGAGGCAGCGCGATGAGAGAATACTACGTCACGATTACCGAAACGATGAAAATGAAGCTTAACGTCGAAGCGGAGTCTATGGAAGAAGCCGTCGAAAAAGTAAAGGATGGGTGGAGGTCAGGAGAATATATTCTCGACGCCGACCACTTTGCAGACGTCGATTTCGAGGCGGAGGATATTACGCCGAAAGTCGAGATGAGTTATCCCGAAATGTCTGTTCTTTTCAGCTCGGTAAATGATAAGGGACTGTCACATATTACCGGATATATCGTATTCACTGCCGACAGCTTCGATAAGGAATACAACGAGGCGTCGAGAACTTACTGCGTGTCGAGCGACAACAAGGCGTATCAATCCGGGATGGGAGGTTACTCTATCTACGCTTCCTGCCTTGACGGGACCGATCCTTGCATTCGTCTTGAGGGATATATGCGCGGGGAGAACGCTTGGAAGATCGAGAAATGCTATATGCTCAAGGAGGATTACGACAGACTCCTGAAGGATCTTGAACCTTACGTGAGGACCCCGAGCGACCGGGGAGAAAGATAATGAAACCGCTGGGGACAGCGGCGGTATTGGCTTAGCAAGCATCGCCGAATGATATCATTCGGCACTTGTTAGGGCTGCCGCCCTAAGACCCGCAGAAAGGATTGTGAATGAATGATAGAAATCATCAGGTCTTGTTCCGCTTAAACGACGCAGAATATGAATCGCTAAAGCGGGACGTCGCCCTAAGCGCCTTGTGCCCCGAAGAGTTCATTCGCTCCTCTTTGAAAAAAACGGTCTTC
>JAEEGL012277403.1_pt1 | contig 22522 bp, 16 predicted proteins | sample 9134231 | NCBI WGS metagenome assembly JAEEGL01 (sample SAMN16246548, study PRJNA631951) | gut metagenome | biome: gut microbiome; feature: rumen; material: fiber-attached | host: Bos | place: Iran: Karaj | collected 2018-10
AAGAGGATGTGACGGATCAAGAAGTTGAGGAACTTTTGCGCGCGGCCATGTGCGCGCCAAGCGCTGGCAACGAGCAGCCATGGGAGTTCATTGTCATCCGTGACAAGAAAATCTTGGAGCAGGTAGCATCTATCAACCGTCATGCGAGCTATGCCAAAGACGCGCCGGTGTGCATCCTTGTTTGCGGAAACAAAGACTACGACAAGTTTGCCAGGAATGGTCAAGACGGGTATTGGCTAGAAGATGTCTCAGCAGCAACGCAGAACCTGCTCCTTGCAGCACATGCCATGGGACTTGGAGCTGTATGGACGGGTATATATCCCTTTGCAGACAGAACGGAAGGTTTCCGCAATCTGGTTTGCGCTCCAGAAAACATCATTCCCATGGCTTTCGTTGTCATAGGGCATCCTGGCATGCAACCAAAGGCTTCAGACAGGTTCCAGCGATCGCGTATTCATAAAGAAAAATGGGGGACGGCGTCGTAGGCACATGCAGGAATGTTAAACAGGTGCCCGGTGTGCTCAGGACATGAGACGAGGGGATACGACGAAGATGTGTATCCGAAGCTGAGACAAGCGCGGAAAATGGCAACCTTCCGTAGCCATCCTCCGCCGCAGCCTCGCCAGCATGCCAGGCAACTCATCGCCTCCATGTTCTGCTCCGACGAGACTTCTCCTCATGCTGAGAACAGGTCGCCAGGCCGATATCCTTTCCGGGACCTGCGATGATTCCAGTAAAATCGAGCATGACAACGTTCTTTAGTTCATTTTTTCTTCGATACGGGCGCATCAGCCAGCCTGCGTCCTGCGGGCGGCAGATCTATGACAGAACTGCCTTTGCCAACAGAAGCAAATGAAAAGTGTACCGGGTGCACATAATACCGAAATCCCCCGATGCGGTCGAAAGCGGCGCCCCTCATCGCATACATGTCATCAACGCGGCAAAATGATGCCGCCCTCGCCACAGCGACGGGGGCGTTCGTGGAGATGACCGCGCAGCCGCAGCCGGGCCTTTTCTATCTGAAACAGCATTTTTTCCCGGTCCCTGAGCAAGAACCCGTGCAGCGCGACAACGTTGGAAGGGTGCAGACCGAACAGCAGGCACTCTTTCACCTGAAGCTGCTCCAGGAAGCGCTCCTCCTCGAGCAGGTATTCAGCGAAATCGCATTCCAAAAATGCGCCGGACCGCATCTCCTCGTAGAGCGGACAGCCGGGGTCGGCATGCAGTGTTCCCGTAAAGATCAGGGAAACGTCGGTCTGGTTGAGCAGCGCAGCCGTTGCATCGGCGTTTGACAGCCCGTTTCCAGCACCCGCTGCTCCGAAGATGACGTTCACTCCGTACCGCATCCCGGCGGAATCCAGCCTTTGCAGAGCGCGCAGGGCCTGCCCGGTGTCGTAGCCTTTGTTCATGTGCGCCAGGACACTTTCCAGACCACTTTCCAGGCCAATGTTCAGATCGCCTATGCCAAGGTTTTTCAGTTTCTTCAGCCCAGCATCCGTCTTGGCCTCGATGTTCCGTATAGAGGCATACATGGCGATGGTGTCCACGGCGGGAAGATACTCATGTATTTTTTCCGCAATGCGGGAAATCTCATCCTCGGTGAGCGCGAAGGCATCGCCGTTGACCAGGAAAACGCGCCGCACAAGGGGATGGAATGCGTGGGCTTCGGCCAGATCTCGCTCGATCTGCGCCAGCGGCTCCTTGCAGAAGGGGATCCCCCTGTACATGGTGCAGAAGGCGCAGCTGTTGTGCGAACAGCCTTCCGTAACTTGCAGAAGAAGGGAATTCGCCTCGAATGGCGGGCGGTAGGTGACGCCGGTGTACTTCATAATGCCTCCCGGGACAGTCCGGCACGCAGCGTAAAGTTTCTTTTCGCCTAGTCTCCTAAGACATCAGCGTACCCGCACTGCCGGCAAATTTCAACGTCGCGATGAGGCTCGCCGGCCCCTTCTGTTCCAGATTGTATACAATTTATTAAAAAATGCGATTTTCCATATCTGCCCGCTTGATGATTTCTTCACGATGAGATATTTTTTTATTGCACCATGTTTATAGGAACGCTTGCGAGACTGCCATTCACGGCGGCTTCATAAGTATCCAGTCCCTATTAATGATGTAGACGCAGAGAATTCGTTAAACCCCAACCAAGGAGTTTTGTATGAAAATGGTGTCCAAATTCCTCATGGCCCTGGGCCTCGCCGGAATGATGGTTATGCCCGCTGCTGCTGCCGATTACCCCAGCAAGCCCATCAACATGATCATCGCCTTCACCGCCGGTGGATCCAGCGACGTACAGGCCCGCATCATGCAGAAGTACTGGAACAAATATAACCCCGACCAGGGCTGGGTCTTCGTGTACAAGCCTGGTGCCGGCGGCATGATCGGCTTCACCGAAATTGCCAAGGCCAAGGCCGACGGCTACACCATTGGCGGCCTGAACGTGCCTCACATCGTGCTGCAGACCCTTGGTCAGAAGGCGCAGTTCAATGTGGACAGCTTCAAGTATATCTGCCAGGTGGTCAACGACTCCCAGGTCGTGGCCGTGCGCAAGGACAGCAAGTTCCAGAACGCCAAGGAAGTGTTTGAAGCTGCCAAGGCCAACCCCGGTAAGATCAAGCTCGGCCTCGTTGGCCCCATGTCCGGGCATCACCTGATGTACCTTGACGCGCAGAAGCAGTACCCTGACTCCAAGTTCGCTCCCGTCTTCTACAAAGGCGCCGCGGACCAGAACGCCGCCATCCTGGGCGGTGAGATCGACGTCATGTTCGGCAACCTGAACGACGTCATGCGCTCCATCGAAGAGCTGCGCGTCCTCGGAATTGCTGCCGAACAGGAAAATGCCCAGTTCCTGCCCGGCGTCCCCACGCTGAAGTCGCAGGGCTTCAACCTCGTCTCTGACATCCGCCGCTGCTTCGCCGCTCCCAAGGACATCGCTCCTGAACAGCTCGAGAAGCTGCGCGCCATCTTCAAGCAGATCTGCGAAGACAAGGACTACATCGCAGAAATGGTGAAGGCCGGTCAGCCCGAGCAGTACATGGACGGCGAATCCTTCCATGCCTGGGTGAAGACTCAGTTCGCCAAGAGCGAAGCGCTCCTCAGCGGCGCGGGCCTGCTTAAGAAATAACGATATCTTTAGTCTTGGGGCGGCCAGGCATGGCCGCCCCTCGTGTTTCCTTTTTTCTTGAACCTGATCTAGTCCAGGACTCTCAGCGCGGAGCTCGCAGCCATGACTGAATTTCTCGTCCCTTCGCTGCTCAACCTCATCGAGCCTCTGAACATTTTTCTGATGATAGTCGGCCTCACAGGCGGCATCATCATCGGCGCGCTGCCAGGGCTCTCGGCGACCATGGGCGTGGCCCTGATGGTACCCGTGACCTTCTCCATGAACCCTATCAGCGGTCTAATCATGCTCGGCTCCATCTACATCGGGGCCATCTATGGCGGTGCCAACTCCGCTATCCTCATCAGGACGCCGGGGACGCCGTCATCCGTGGCAACGACCTTTGACGGCTGGCCGCTCACGCAGTCGGGCAGAGCCGACAAGGGGCTGTATGCCTCGCTGCTTGCATCGGCATTCGGCGGCTTCGTCGGGACAATCTTCCTTTTGTGCATGGCCGCCCCCCTTGCGCGATTCGCCTTGAGCTTCGGCGGTCCCGAGAACTTCTGGCTGTGCGTGTTCGGGCTTTCCACAATCGCTGTGATGAGCGCGGACAACATGGGCAAGGGGCTTGTCTCCGGAGCCATCGGCATCTTGTTCTCGACCATAGGCATGGACCCGAACACCGGCACGGTGCGCTTCACCTTCGGAATCTATGAACTGGTGCAGGGCGTGGCCGTCATCCCCTGCATGATAGGCCTGTTCTCCTTCTCGCAGGTGCTGGTGCTCATCGGCAGCCGCCGCGAATACGTGGCGGATTACCATCCGCACAAGGGTGCCTTCCGCGAAGTTGCCTCCTACCTCGCGCGCAAGTGCAAATCCATCCTTGTGCGCTCGTCCATCATGGGAACGCTGATCGGCATGCTCCCCGGCGCCGGAGGCGAGATCGCCTCCATCATCTCCTACAATGAAAGCAAGCGCTGGTCCAAAACTCCTGAGATCTATGGCAAGGGCGCCCTTGAAGGCGTGGCCGCATCCGAGAGCTCGAACAACGCCGTCATCGGCGGCTCGCTCATTCCCATGCTCACGCTGGGCATCCCTGGCAGCGCGGTGGCGGCGGTCATCCTCGGCGCGCTCATGGCTCACGGCGTGACGCCTGGCTTCAAGATTTTCACGCAGTCCGGCGAACTGGCCTACACCTTCATTTTCAGCCAGTTTGCTGGCAACCTGCTGATGATCCCCGTGGGATTCCTGCTGTGCTCGGTCATGGCCCGCCTTCTGAACATAAGGCTGACCTTTGTGGCGGTAGCCATCGTGGTGCTCTCCTACATCGGCGCGTATGCCATCGGCAACTCCTACGTTGACCTGTGGATGGTGGTCGTATTCGGCTTCATCGGATTCTTCGGCGGCCGCTGGGGCTGGGATACGGGCGCCATGGCACTGGGCGTCATTCTCGGCCCGATGATCGAGGAGAACCTTGGCAAGTGCTTTGACCTGGCCATGGCCGCGGACGGCGGTCTTTTAGAGGTGATGACGGATGGCAGCGTCAACAAGGTGCTTATCGTTGCGCTGTTGCTTTCTCTGTCCACCCCCTTCATTCTGACGTACAAAAACCGCAAGAACGCACGAAAGGAGGCCGGCAATGCGTAAGAGCATCGCAGATATGGGATCCGGCGTCGGCTTTCTGGCCATCGCCGCCGGCTTCTGGTTTCAGCTTGACAAAGACGGCGACGGCGTGAGCTTCGCCTTTCCCGCTCTGCTCATTGCCATCATCGCATGGGGTGGCATCTATTACCTTGTCAAAGGCCTTCTTGAACGCCGCAACGAATGCGTTGACAGTGAATGCCAGGGCGAACACTGGGGCAACATTTTCTGGGTGGCCTTCATGGCCGTCGTGTATGCGCTGGCCATCCCCGTCATCGGCTACTGGGTGTCCACCGGCGTCTTCCTGGCCATTACCTACTTCGTGCTGGTGTTCAGGAACGAAAGCCCGGTCAAAGCGCTCATCCATTCCCTTGTCTTTGGCGGCGGTTTCAGCTTCCTTGTGTGGCTCGGCTTCGTCAAGCTCATGGCCGTGCCCACGCCGCAGGGAGCGCTCTGGTAACAGTAATTTGCCAATGCGCCTTGGCTAAAAGGCAAAAAAAGGAAGCCCTGCCATATGGAGGGCTTCCTTTTTTTGCAGGCCGTTTCAGCGGGCGGAGACACACGGGAAATGATGTCCCGCCCTGACAAAAACAGGCTTATTTTTCGCCTTCAAGCGCTGCCATCTGCTGCAACGCGGGGTAAATGGCGGTCCAGTCCTGCTTGTCGCGACCCTGAGCACGGGCCACGGAATAGGCCTGACGGGCGCCTGCGCCGGTAAACAGCGGCACCTTGAGGGAATTGGCCATTTCAAAGGCCAGGCCAAGGTCCTTGTTGGCCATGCCCAGGCCGAAGGCAGCCGTAAGATCTCCCTTGAAGGCCTTCTGGGGATACGAAGTGGTGAAGTGCCCCTTGCCGGCGGGAGTACCCATGAGGATGCCGATGGCGGTGTCACGATCGATGTGCATGCGCTCACAAAGAAGCAGGGCTTCCGCGGTCAGGACGTTCAGGGTAACGGACATGTAGTTATTGACCAGCTTCATCCCGATGCCGGCGCCGGCGGCGCCGCAGTGCACGATGGTATCGCCCATGCATTCAAGGCAGGGGCGGGCGGTTTCGAGGTCTGCAGCATCACCGCCGACCATGAACAGCAGCTTGCCGGCAACAGCGTAGACGGAGGTGCGGCCCACCCCGCAGTCCAGCATATGGATGCCGCGTTCTTTCAGGTACTTGCCGATCTTCAGGGAGACTTCAGGAAGGATGGTGCTGCAGTCGACGAACAGGGTGCCAGGCTTCATGGTCTGAGCGACGCCGTTGGGCCCCATGACGGTGCTCTCGACATGCGAGGAGAGAGGCAGCATGGTAAAAACGATCTCGGCATCAGCAGCGGCTTCGGCAGGAGATGCGGCAACGGTACCCCCATTGGCGACCAGTGCGTCCAATGCAGGCTTAGCAATATCATAACCACAAACGCTATGGCCGCCTTTCAGCAGATTGGCAGTCATGGCACTACCCATGAGGCCCAAGCCAATAAAACCAACTTTCATAGTAACTCCGATAGGTTAAATGGTTAATATCGCCCTTAGTCAGGCGAACATTGTCCTGCATTCATCGGGCAAATATGCAATTCCCCGGGCATCGCACGCTGCGGCGCAGGGGCTTCTTGTGCATGGCAACTCTCTATGTCTGATCAGGAAGTGCACTCCGAACCGGAATCCGGAGTGCGCTTCGCATACGGTTCTCTGCTTATTTTGCCTGCTTCAGTTCAGCCAGGCGCTCATACAGGTCGCAGCCGAGCTTAAAGGGCGGATGCGCATAGGGCTTGCCTGCAGCCTTGGCGTCCAGTGCGGCCTTAATCTTGGCGGCGGTAGCGGGCAATGTGGTGATGCGGACGTCGACGGCGTCGGCAATGGCGTTCAGAATGGCGACGTGGCCGCAGCTCTGGAAGCCCTCCGCACAGCCCGTGGAGCCGTGAGGTCCGTTGCCGCGCGGGGTGATGTGGAAGCGGACGTTAATGATATCCGGCACGTCATTGCAGCGCGGGACACCCGCGCCAAGAGGCGAAGCATGGCGTTTCATGTCGTCATACTGTTCGCTCAGTGCATAGCCGAGAGAGTGCGAGAAGCCACCCCAGGCTTGGCCGAGCACGCCATGGAGGCTGCCGATCTGACCGACGTCCGCGAGGATATTGGACTCGAGGACCTTGGTCTTGCCGGTGGCCACGTCTACTTCGACCTCAGCCATGAACAGCACATAGTTCTGTGCAATGGCGCCCCAACCGTGGCCGTCATCGGGGTCGATGTCAGGCCATTTGGAGTCATAGCCACCCTGGTAGCGCAAGGGGAGGCCGGCGTCTTTCATTTCCTGCCAAGTCCTGAAGGTTCCGTCGTCTTTGCGCATGGCGTCCATGAGTTTCCTGGCGGCGTCGATGGTGGCAAGGCCGGCGACATGGTGGGAGCGGCTGCCGGAAGCGGGGCCGGTGTCGGGGCAGGTGCCGGTATCGTTGCGGACCATGTGGATCTGCTCGGGTTTCAGGCCGAGCGGGCGCAGGGCTTCGTGGACATGGACGAGGGTGCCGAGGTCAGAGCCCTGGCCGACGTCAGCCCATGTGTTGTAGACGGTCACGGAACCGTCTTCGTTCAGCTCCAGGTCGACACCGGAGTGGTCAGGGCACTTGGAGACGTGGTAGCCGCCCCATGCGATGCCGACGCCGCGCTTCTTTTCAGGGGTGCTTTCACGGCGTGCCTTCTCGACGGCGGCCTGATAGATGGGGCGCATGGCATCCATCATGGCCTGCATGGGATACTCGCGATAGGGGACGGACGTTGCGCAGGTATCGCCATTCTGTGCCATATCGAGCAGCTTGTTGCCGTCCTTGTCGACCACGGTGGTGGGGCAGGGAGCGCCGGGCTTGGCAAGGTTGATGTAACGGAATTCGAAAGGATCGATGCCCATCTTGCGCGCGAGCATGTCGACCAGCTGCTCGCTGGCGGTATACATCTGCGGAGACCCGAAAGCACGGTAGGCCGTCCCGAAGTTGCCGTTGGTAAAGGCGGTGCGCACAAGGCCGCGGATGTTGTCCATGGCATAGGGATAGGTGAAGAACCGGAGGACCTTGGTGGTCAGGTTGCCGGCCATTTCGCTGTATGCGCCATGGTCGAGGCCGACAAGGTAGTCGCCTGCCAGCAGCTTGCCGTTTGCGTCACAGGCAAGGCGGGCGTTGATCTGGACGGGGGAACGCTTGCCGGTGGTGTGCTGGTGCTCCTCATAGCTCATGACCAGGGAGACAGGTGCCTGCAGGGCGAGTGCGCATACCGCAGCCAGGGCATAGTTGCCGGGGGACATGCTGTATCCGAAGCTGCCGCCAGCCGGGTTGGCGATGATGCGGATCTTTTCCTTCGGCAGTCCTATGGCCTCGGCCATCTGCGGGATGACGCCGTACACGAACTGCGCCTTGCACTGGATGGCTATGCCGCCGTTTTCGGGATAGGCCTGAACCACGTCAGGCTCGATGGGCAGATGGGACTGGCGGGTGGTGCTGAAGGCGCCTTCAACCACACACGCGGCCTTGTCATAGAACTTACGGGGATCGTCGCCTTTGTACAGCGGCTGCTCCATATAGACGTTGGGGACGTTTTCATGCACCCGGATGGCGTCGGGGGCCACGGCATCTTCGAAGGTCAGCATTTCGTGCAGGTCTTCGTACTGTACGGCGACCTTTTCCGCAGCGGCGCGGGCCAGGCGGGTGGTGGCAGCGGCGACGACGGCGACGACATCACCCCAACGGTGCACCTTTTCGTCACAGATTACCGGGCGATCGTGGGAGTCGTTGAGGCTGTGTGGCGTGCCCTGGGGAGCGAAGAAACGGTTGGTGCCTTTGACGTCCTTGGCGGTGATGACGCGGGCTACGCCAGGCATGGCCTCGGCCTCTTCGGTATTGATGGAGAGGATGCGGGCATGGTGCCTGCGGGCAAGGACAACGGCCAGGTGGAAGGTACCTTCCGGCGCCTTGACGTCAATGTCCGCGCCGAAGTCGCAGGTCCCCAGCACGCGGGCCAGTCCGGTGGGCTTGGGGAAGTCGGTGCCGTACAGGATGCCGTTTTCGGGCATCTTGAACGTGATGTCTTCCATGGTCTTCTCGCCGCGCATCACTGCGGCGGCGGCCATGACGGCGTCAACGATGGGCTTGTAGCCGGTGCAGCGGCAGATATTGTTGTTCTTGGTGAACCAATCGCGCACTTCCTGACGGGTGGGATTGGGGTTTTCGCTGAGCAGCCCCTTGGCAGACATGATGAAGCCTGGGGAGCAGAAACCGCACTGGATGGCGGCATACGTCATGAATGCCTGCTGCAACGGATGCAGGTTATTCGCGGTGCCAAGGCCTTCGATGGTCTCAACTTTGGCGTAATCCTTGACGCTCCTCATTTTTTTGGTGCAGGACCGGGTTACTTTACCGTCCAGCAACAGGGTGCAGGCGCCGCACTGACCGGTCCCGCATCCGACCTTGGTGCCTGTCAGTCCAAGACGGCGTACGACATCGGCCAGGGAGTCCTTGTCGGGATCGCAGAGCACTTCGCGTTCGACCCCGTTGATGATGAGAAATGCGCGTTTGATAGGCATGAAATGTCCTCCTCCGAGAGGATTTCTGTGTGCGGATCGCACATGGGCGGGAAACGGTTGCAATGTGGACGAAAAAGGCAGGATGCGCAAGTTGCCAGGCGCATCATTGTACGGTCTCAGAGAAGCACAGGCTGCTTGAAGCATCAGCACGGGACGGCTGCAGAGCTGCGCTCATGGGACGGACAGAGCTGATCGTTTTTTTATTCGTCATACGGACGGTCCATATCGCGTATCGCAAAGGAGAGTGCCCTCTTTCAATAATAGAAGGCACTCAGTTGCCAGGCTAATATCCCACTACCCGCCATAACCAAGAAAGATCTTGGGCAGGATGGTAATGATGCTTGGGAAGAAGGTGAAGGTAACAATGCAGACTGTCAGAGCAAGCAGATACGGGAGCACCGCGATGGAAATGCGCTCGACGCTGATGCCTGCCGTCCTCGATGCCACGAAAAGGTTCACTCCCAGGGGCGGCGTGAGCATGGCTACGTTGTTGGTCACAACTAGGATGACACCGAAATGGATGGGGTCTATGCCGAGTTCCAAGATCATCGGGAGCAACACGGGCACCAAGATGATAATGGTGGACAGCGTTTCCATGAACATCCCGAGAATATACAGGACGCCGATAATCATGAGGAGCACAATCTCGGGTGTCTTGGAGATGCTCAGCACGAGTTCCGTTAGGCGCTGCGGTGCCTGTTCGTACGTCAGAATCTTGCCGAACAGCGTAGAGGCGCCCACGATGAGCAGAATGACGGCACAGGTGATGACGCCTTCGAGCAAGGCGCGATAGATATGTTTCGGTCTCAGGCAGCGGTTGATGAAAATGCCAACAAAGAGAGCCCAGAGGATGGCGACCACGGAGGCTTCAACGGGAGTGGCGTAGCCGCTGTAAATGGAGCCAAGGATGATGAAAGGCGTAGCCAGGGCAAAGAACGACTTATAAACGGATTTGCAGAATTCCTTGAGGCTGAAAGGCGGAGCATCGGGATCGCCCTGGAAGCCGTTCCTGCGGGCTATCAAGTAGGCTGTGAAAATCATGGTGGCGGCCACTATGAACCCAGGAAGGAAGCCGGCGGTGAACATGGCGGTCACCGAGCAATTGCTCAGGATGGCATAGATGATCATCGGGTTGGACGGCGGAATCAAGATTCCGATCGTGCCACCCGAAGAAGCCACGGCAGCTGAATAGTCCTTGGAATATCCGTTATTCACCATGGCGGGAATCAGCAGCGTGCCGACGGCGGCCACGGTGCCCGGCCCGGAACCGGAGATGGCCGCGAAGAAGGTGCAGGCCAGGATGCAGGTGATGCCGAGGCCGCCGTAAACACGGCCGACCATCTGTTTGGCAACGTCGATGATCTGCTTTGTGATGTTCCCGTACTCCATGAGCGTGCCTGCGATGACGAAGCACGGGATGGCCAGGAGCGGGAAAAGGTTCAGTCCGTCAAACAGCGAGTTGTGTATGACCGACATGGGCAGCGGATCAAAAACAAGCAGCGTGACGACCGTCGCCATGATCAGCGACATGTAGATGGGCATGCCAATAAGCAAAAACACTGCCAAAGCGATAAGGATAAGTGAGAGGCTGGACATCACGCGTCCTCCTCATACTTCAACAGTTCATTGATGGTATGGTTCCTGCATCGCACAATCCAGTCTTCAACAATGCGCCAGGCGACCATCACGAAGCTTATGGGAATGATGATTTCTATCCATACCTTAGCAATATGCATCGTGGGGGATATTTCGGGAAAGAGCATACCGTCTTCAATATTGTTCCAACTCTGACAGGCGATGTACAGACAGCCAGCCACCCAGAGAGCGTCAGCGATGATGCGGAAAAACAAGCGTGTCTTATAGCCGGCTTTCAAAAATTGCGCTGTAATGCGTACATGGATGGCTTTTTTGGCTGCGAAAGCGGCACCCAGATATACGGCCCACAGGAACCCATAGCGGGACATCTCTTCGGACCAGGCAAACGATTCGCCCGTGAACAGGCGCATGACCACCTGAGAGGTCAATGCAAGGACCATGATAGCACAGGCAATAACAGCCATATACTCTTCAAAATGGAGATATAGTTTTTTCAGCAACAGCATCGGCTCCTCCTTGATAGAACGAGGTGCGGCGGGCGTAGCCCACCGCACAGATATCAAGCCAAAAGGATAGGAGTTACTTGCTCATGATGGCGAGGGCTTCGTCGACCATGGCTTTGCCGCCGACCTTGTCGTAGTAGCGGGGCCACACAGACCTGGCTCTTTCCTGCCACTTGTCCTCGTCCTGCAGATCGTTGAACTTCATCCCGTTGTCGATGAGCTGTTTCAGAGCTTTTTCTTCTTCAACAGCGGACCAATCCCATTCCGTCTTCTGAGCAATGTCGGCAGCCTTCATTACGAGTTCCTTGGTCTGAGGATCGAGTTTCTGGAACCAGCGATCGCTCACGATGGCAACAGCGGAAAAAAGAAGGTAATGCACATTGGAGATGTATTTCTGGACTTCCCAGAATTTCTGGTCGCGGTTCACAGTGGGGGAGTTGTCTTGGCCGTCAACGACGCCTTGCTGCAAGGCATTGAAGGTTTCAGACCATGCCAGAGGAGTGGGTTCGATGCCCCAGGCGCGGTACGCTTCAAGCTGCAGTTCAACAGGAGGAACGCGCAGCTTCAGGCCCTTGAGGTCTTCAAGAGTGTTGATGGGGCGTTTGGAATTGGTGATCATGCGGTAACCAGAAACCAGCCAGGACACGGTGCGGGTGCGGGACTCCTTGGCAACCTGGTCATTGATCTTGTTCATGAAGGTTTTGTTGCTGTAAAGCTTATAGGCGGATTCGGTATTTGGAAAGATGTAGGGCAGGTAAACGAGACCGGCTGCTGGGGCAAAGGGGGTCAGGTTGCCAGTGGCAAGGACGGCCAAATCTAATTCGCCGTCACGGCACTGCTTCACATTGGCCTGTTCGTCGCCCAGGGACCCCCCGTAGAAGGTCTTCACTTTGATGGCGCCGTTGGACTCTTTCTCGATGACTTCCTTGAATTTATCAATGTAGGTGACATGCAGGCTGCCGGTGGGGTTAGCCGTCGCTGCGCGAATGGTCATCTTTTTGTATTCTACGGCCTGCGCAGAGGTTAGCCCTAAACCAAAGAATGCCAAGGCGAGGGCAGCAACGAGAGTCTTTTTCATAATTTCCTCCAGGTTCTAGTTAAGATGACTGTACGTATGGTCCCACAACCAACTACAGGCAACATAAACATTTTTTGTATATGACCACCACCAGCCTATAATTTGTGTGAATATAAACTGGCTTACGAGGTCATTGCTATAGAATCAATTTCAAGGTTTAGTATAGCAAAAAATATGCCAACTTTTGTCTTAAAAAATATCATTTTTTATTAGTATATTAAAAAAAGGCCCCTTACAAACAACAGACAAAAACGTCTAATATTAGACATTTTTGCCCGTTTTTTGTCTAATAGTAGACATTTTCTTGATAGCTGATGGATCTGTACGATACTGAATACGATCGGAGTATTGCCGTCAATCTTGATCCGGATTGTTGTAACCGTATCAGTATGCCAGTTCGGTGCAAACCTATGTCTCCTCCAGAGACGGTGGTATAGGTTTGCCCCTTTGAAGAAGGTTCTACTAGAATCTCAATTGTTACTTTTTAGGACGATTGATTCTCATCCCTATCGTTTTTTCTGACTGCAAATATATTCATTTCCGCACTATGTTATCTGTTCCTTCTGTGCTTACACAGTAACCCCGTGCTCAAAAGTGAAACGCAAAGAAGAAAACCATGGGAGACACATTCTACATTTTCGCCTGTGCCTTTCTTTGGCAGAAGAAGCTCCTGGCAACAGAGGCAGAACCTGAACTCATTCAGAAGAAAAAGCAATCAGAACCTCCTGAGCAACAGCAGCGGCACGCCTGCCACTTTCCCGCTCGAAGCGCTCGAGGATACGCAGGGCCCGCGTCAGTCGGCTGCGTATGGCCGAACAGGCATCCGCATCGCCGGCAAAGACACGCAGCTTTTGCCCGTAGCGCTCCTCGACAGGCGTGAATCGCGAGCCGCTGACGAATTTGTCGGCGAGGAAGACGATCTCCCTTTCGGAAAAGGGAGCATCGTCCAAAAGCGCGATGTCATTGTGGCTCTCGACCATCCATGCCATGCGTTCCATGCCCCAGCGTCTGAAAAGCCGCCCGGCGGCAGCCTCATGGTCCTTTTCTCCCTTGCATACGTCATGGACCAGTCCTCCTACCAGGGCGAGATCGGCAGATATGCCCGGCAAACAGAGGGCAAGGGCCTTGGCAACCGCTCCCACGGCGCGGGCATGCGCCTTGCCCTTGCCGGGAAGGCGCATGACTTCAAGCAGTTCCATCGCCTCTTCGGGATCCAGAATATCCATGCCGGGCGCAAGCTTCTTCAGGTCTGCGTAATCATCAGGGGCATCCATGTCCCTGAGCATCAGCGAATCGGCGCAGGGGATCTCGGCGCATGGCATGGCCGCCATGGCCTCGCGCAGGCCGCCGCTCCATGCCTTTTCAGACAGCGCATGCTTCACGGAGGCAGGGAAAAGGGGAGGATGCCCTCTCCTGCCCCTGTACGCCGGAAGAAGGACAGCGTCTGGATGCGCGGCACTTGCCTCTAGGATCGTCTCCAGGGTCATTTTCCTGACGAGGGGGATGTCTGCCGGCTGCACGAAAAAGTGGCTGCACGACTGCGGAAGCGCGGCAATCCCCGCGCACACGCTGGAAAGCATGCCCTTTTCCGGCCGGGGATTGAGCGCAAACGAAGCCCCGGCGGCAAGGGCTTCTTTCCTTATCTCCTCCGCCCTGTAGCCCCCGACGACCAGGGCATGGATGCCCATGCCAAGATAGCGGGCGCACAATGCAGCAAGCGCGCTTTGCGCGCCGTCCGCAAATGGAAGAGGCAGCAGAGGCTTGAACAACGGTGCCATGCGGCTCGAGAAACCGCCGGCCAGGATGAGGGCGCAGACGTTCATCGGCCTGCCTTCCACCCTCCGCCGGCGACTGTTGCCCCTCGCCTGCAGGCGATGCATTCGGCAAGGATGCTCACGGCGATCTCCTCGGGCGTTTCCGCGCCAATGGACAGCCCGATAGGCGAATGGATACGACCCAGGTCGCTTTCGGCAAAGCCTTCTTCACGCAACTTCTCATAAATTTGCCTGCGCTTGGAGGAACTGCCAATCATGCCGATGTAGCCGGCACTGGTCTTCAGCGCCTGAGAGACAACAGTTCTGTCGTAAAGATGCCCGCGCGTAACCACGACGATGTAGTCGCGCGGCGTGACATGGAGGCGGGAAAAGCAGTCCGCGTAGCCGGGGATGACATGGACGGAGGCCATGGGGAAACGCTCCGGACGGGCGAATTCTTCCCTGTCGTCGATGACATGCACTGTAAAGCCCGTCAAGGCGGCGATGACTGCGGTCGGGAGAGAAACATGCCCGCCGCCGGCGATGATCATGCGCTCGCGGGTTCTGCAGTGCTCGCAGTAATACTGCCGTCCGCCGTCTCCTATAAGTGCCGCTTCTGTTCCGGGCGCGGCCATCTTTTCCGTAATGGCGTCGAGCGGAAGATCCGGATCGCCCTCTCCCTCAGCATCCGGCTTCCACTTTGAGCCGTCGGGCAGAAGGATCGTCCAGGCCCCCTTCCGAGGCGGATAGGGACGCGCGATGAGACAACCTCTTCTCCCTGCGGCTCTCAGCGCCTTGGTTACGATGTCCATGGATGAAGGCGAAGGCAGGAAAGGCTCTATCAGAAGCGAGACCCTTCCTCCGCAGATCAGGTCGGAGTGCGCGGCTAGGGTGCCGTCCATCGCTATGTCCAGGGATTCAGGATCTCCGGTCGCGCAGGCTGCGGCACAGGCCTCGATGGCCTTCGCTTCCGCAAGTCCGCCGCCCGTCGTCCCGGCAAGGAGGCCACGGGGGCCCGCCAGCAGGTGGGACCCTGTGCCCCGCGGGGCGGAACCCTTCTGGAAGACGACCGTGGCCATGGCGGCGGGACGGCCTGCTTCGAGCTCATGCAGGAGTTTTTCAAGCATCTGCTTCATCATGGTTTCCTTTCCAGCTATGCGTGAGTATTGCTCCTCTCCTGCCGCAGACAGGCAGTCCCGCTGCAGATAGGAGCAGCAGGTATCGGGAACGCCGCCGCTGATAGCAACACGGCAGGGAGCAGGTCATGCGCTTGCCGTTTTCCGCCACGTTGCCAGAACATTCCCCCGGCGCGACGCAAGCGCTGATCTGCGCAGCCAAAGTTGTCCACGTCAGTATTTTCCGAAAGGACAGACCGGGTAGTGGCATTCTGGACATCCGCTGCAGAATCCCCCGTGTCCCAGGGCGGCAATGTCTTCTGCGCTCACCCTGATGCCTGCGAGGATGCGCGGGACGATCAGGTCAAAAATGGTCGTCTTGTGGAACATCACGCAGCCGGGCAGCCCAAGCACGGGGATGCCGTCAAGATAGGCCAGGAGGAACATGGCGCCTGGAAAGGCCGGGGCGCCGTAGGATACCACGTCGGCTCCTGTGCTGCGGATGGCAGCAGGAGTGCGGTCGTCGGGATCCACGGACATGCCGCCGGTGCAGACGACCATTTCGGCGCCTGCGGCAACATGGTCAAGGACGGCCTGGCGCGTCATCGCTATGCTGTCGTCGGTGAAGGTCTGTCCAGTGACCTCGCAGCCAAGGCTTTCAAATTTGCTTCGGACAACTGGGCCGAAGGAATCTTCGATGCGCCCGTGATAGACTTCGCTGCCTGTCGTCACCATGCCTACGCGCATGCGGCTAAAGGGCAGCACTTCCATCACGGGACCGCTGAGCATGCCCTCGAGGGAAGCGATTTTTTCTTCGCTGATCATCAGAGGGATGATCCTTGTCCCCGCCACGCTCTGCCCCTTGCGCACTTCCTGCATGGTATGGAGCGTGGCCAGCGAAAAGTCTCCCAGACTGTTGATGCTGGTGAGCGCGGGGACGTCCACGCGGAGCAGTCCGCGGCAGGCAGCCGTGAAGTTGATGCGCCCTTCCTTCGGTTCGCTTTGCTCCAAGTTCTTCCCAGCGACGGCCCGGGCGATGCGCAGGGCGGCTTCGTTTTCATGGAGGACGCCCGGATGGCGCTCATAAACATAGAGATTTTCCTTGCCCATCTTCAGCAGGACGGGGATGTCCTCTTCCCTGACGATGTGCCCCTTCCGGAAGGCAGGTCCCTTGGAAACGCCCGGTTCTATTCGGGTGAGGTCGTGAAAAAGAACGGTCCCGACGGCTTCGGCAACGGGAATGGTCTTAAGAGATATCGTGTCCATGGCGTTACGTAATTTCTTCAGGGGGACAGCACCAGTAAGCGCCGGCAGCGTGTGTCAATGCAACTCTATTCTGTAATGATGGTGTTCCGTGTCGATGCGGCTGTAGCGCAGCTCAACGACATTGCCATCGACGTCAAACGCCTTGCGCCGTACTTCGAGCAAGGGCTTCCCTGTGATCCCATGCAGGTATTTGTTGTCTGAAGGACCAGGCAAGACAGCGCTCAGTTCTTCCCGGGCCTTGATTACCATGATGCCGAATTTTTGGTAGTAAAACTCATACAGCGTATTCGGCAAGCGATTCAGGTCAAGGTCAAAGTCTGGAAAGCGCGATGCGGGGATGATAACCTTCTCCGTGATGACGGGACGTTCTTCCAGCACGCGCACGCGGTGGATGCGGATGACCTCGCTTCCCGGCTCAATCTTCAGTTCCTCGGCTTCGCTGTCCGTGGCGTTCCCATGCTCGATGCTGTCCGTATGGGACATGGGATAGACTCGGTTGCCTTCCGCGTCATAGAGCATGAAAAAAGGAAACAATGAGCTGTCAGCGTCCAGGACGGCGACAGCAGTCCCCTTGCCCTGGAAGCGAACCAGGCGCTTTTCGAGGGTCAGTTCGTTCAGCGCCTTGCGTAGCGTCCCCTGGCTGACTCCATACTCATGGGCAAGGGCGATCTCGCTAGGCAAAAAGCTTCCAGGGCCCCATTCCCCGCCAGCAATGCGGCTGAGAATGGAAGCTTTGATCTGAGAATAGAGCGGAGTAAACGTAAGAGTTCTGGCTGAAGACATAGACGATACCTCATAAGATATCTTTTAAAAGATATAATATCTTAATCTAGTTGTATGACCATTGTCAATCTTTCCTATTAATTGTATACAATGCTTCTAGGGAGGATTACCATGAAAAAAATAATCATTACGGAATTTATGGATTCGGCCGCTGTGGACCAGCTTACGCAGGAATTCCAGGTAGTCTATGACAAAGGCCTCGTTGACAGGCCGGATGAACTGATCACCCTTGTGCAGGACTGCGACGCCCTTATCGTACGCAACAAAACGCAGGTACGGGACGCTCTTCTGCAGGCAGCGCAACGCGTTTGTGTCGTCGGCCGTCTGGGTGTCGGTCTTGACAACATTGACGTGGCTGCATGCCGCGAAAGAGGCATCGCGGTCATTCCTGCCACTGGCGCCAACAGCGTTTCCGTGGCGGAGTACGTCATGGCCGGGCTTCTTATGCTGGCCCGCGGCTGTTACCACCGCAGTGCCGAAGTCGCCGCCGGAGCATGGCCACGAGCCACGATGCAGGGAGGAGAAATCTACCAGAAGACCCTCGGGCTCATGGGCTTTGGCGGCATAGCCCGCGACGTGGCCCGCAGAGCTCGCGCCTTTGGCATGAACGTCATAGCGTACGATCCTTTCATCGCCAGCGACGCCGCCATCTGGGCCGAGCAGGAGGTAACGCCCGTGTCCTTTGAGGATATGCTCGCTCAGGCAGACGCCATCAGCCTTCATGTGCCGCTGACCGACGGGACCCGCAACCTGTTCAATGCCGAGCGCATCGCGGCCATGAAGAACGGGGCGTTCCTGATCAATTCCTCGCGCGGAGGAATCGTGGACGAGGCGGCGCTGGGCGACGCGCTCCGCTCCGGCAAGTTGGGCGGCGCCATGATCGACGTGTTTTCCAAGGAACCGCTTCCCGCCGGATCTCCTCTCGACGGCGCGCCCAATTGCTACCTCACGCCGCATATCGCGGGCGTCACGCGGGAATCCAATACGCGAGTCAGCTTCCTCATCGCTGAAAAGGTGGCAGAAGCGCTGAAAAAGAATTAATGCCATCACGGGAGTATCGCATGAAACTTTCCTTTGAAGAAATGAAACAGCTTGGCATGGCAGCATTTCTTGCCACCAACGTCCCGGCTGACATCGCGGAATGCGTCACCGACGCCCTGCTGCTCGCCGAGTTGGACGGCATGCCATCCCACGGCTTCTCCCGCATCCCCTTCTACGTTGACCAGGCGAAAACTGGTAAGGTGAAGGCCGATGCCCGCCCTAAAGCAGCCCATCCGTCCCCGGCGGTCACCGTCGTCGATGCCTGCAACGGCTATGCCTTCCCCGCCATTGATGAGGGGCTGAAACTGACCGCTCCCCTGGCAAAGCAGTACGGCATCGCCATGCTTGGCGTGCGCCGCTCCCACCATTGCGGCATGCTGGGGCATTATGTTGAACGCATGGCGCGGGAAGGCCTTATCTGCCTCGCCTTTTCCAACACGCCCTCTGCCATGGCTCCCTGGGGCGGTTGCAAGGCCAGCTTCGGCACCAATCCCCTGGCGTTCGGCTGCCCCCACAAAGGCGCGCCCATCGTCGTGGACATGTCTCTGAGCAAGGTCGCCCGCGGCAAGATCATGAACGCCAAACAGAAAGGGCTGGATTCCATTCCCGAAGGCTGGGCGCTGGATGCCGATGGTAAGCCCACCACCAGCCCCGAGGCTGCGCTCAAGGGCACTATGGTCCCTCTGGGAGATGCCAAGGGCGCGGCGCTTGCCTTGATGGTTGAGATCCTTTCCGCATCGCTCACGAACTCCAACCACGCTTTCGAAGCAAGTTCCTTCTTTGAGGCGGAAGGTCCTGCTCCCGGCATCGGCCAGAGCTTCATCCTCATCAATCCTGCAAGCTTTAACCCCGAATTCCCTGCCACACTTGAGCGTCTCGTGCGGCATATCACGGATCAACCCGGCACGCGCCTCCCGGGAGCGCGGCGTTTCGCGCTGCGCGAACAGAAAAAGGCCGAACCCATGGAAATTCCCGATGCGCTCTATGAAAAAATAGCTGCGCGGGGGAAAAAGGCCTAGCTCTCCTGACAGCATCTGCGAAACAGGGCGACACAGACCGTGCGCGCCCTGTTTTTTTTATGGCTGGCAAAACGCGGGCAAAGCTGCCGCAGGAGAAAGGATCCCAGGCCTGTCCGCAGCCGGCATAACGCATTGCGCACGCAGGGGGAATGCTGTTTCGAGAGGGCTTTCCCACTGCTTGTCATCCCGTGCGTTTTTCTATAATATGAAGTGCTGTCTAGCGAGGAGTGCCGCTCATCTTGCTCTGCGGCGCAAAAATTGTTCTAACTTTCAGCTTTACCTGTCGGGGGTTATATGACTTTCATCTCCCTGGTTATCGTGTTCGCCTGTGCCGCCTTCGCGCTGTACTATGCGTACAAGACGGCCAAGACCGTGCTCGGTTCTTCTACCGGCAACGAGGATATGCAGCGCATCGCCGCTGCCATCCAGGAAGGCGCCCAGGCTTATCTTAAGCGCCAGTACCGCACCATTGCCATCGTTGGCGCTGTCGTGGCAGTCATACTGCTTATGGGCATGTCCTTCCTGACTGCTCTTGGCTTCGTGCTTGGCGCCTGCCTTTCCGGCCTTGCCGGGTTCATCGGCATGAACGTCTCCGTACGCGCCAACGTCCGCACGGCGGCAGCCGCAGAGCAGGGCATGGTTCCCGCCCTGAATATTTCCTTCAAGTCCGGAGCGATCACCGGCATGCTCGTGGTCGGCCTCGGTCTGCTCGGCGTTTCGCTCTATTACGCCCTGCTCTCCATCTTCGGCGTTGATCAAGCGCACATCATGCAGGCCCTTGTCGCCCTTTCCTTCGGCGCATCCCTCATCTCCATCTTTGCCCGTCTCGGCGGCGGCATCTTCACGAAGGGCGCCGACGTAGGCGCTGACCTTGTTGGCAAGGTCGAAGCCGGCATCCCCGAGGACGACCCCCGCAATCCTGGCGTCATTGCCGACAACGTCGGTGACAACGTTGGTGACTGCGCAGGCATGGCCGCAGACCTGTTCGAAACCTATGCCGTCACCGTGGTCGCAACCATGCTGCTGGCATCCATCTTCTTTGACGGCGCCCTGCAGACCAAAATGATGATGTATCCGCTGCTCATCAGCGGCGTGTGCATCCTCGCCTCCGTTGCAGGTACGTTCTTCGTCAAGCTCGGCGCCGACGGCAAGATCATGCGCGCCCTATACAAGGGCCTCGTCGCCACGGCCGTGATCTCCTTCTTCCTCATCGGAATCGTGACCATGTTCGTGTTCTGGGGAGAAAGCGGCATGGCCATCCAGGACAAGGCCTTCACCGGCGGGAACCTCTTCCTCTGCTGCATCACGGGCCTCGTGGTTACCGGGCTCATCGTGGTCGTGACGGAATACTACACCTCCACCGCGTACCGCCCTGTGCGCAGCATCTCCCAGGCATCCACCACTGGACATGGCACGAACGTCATTCAGGGCCTTGCCGTTTCCATGGAAGCCTGCGCCGCTCCCGTGATCATTATCTGCGCGGGCATCTTGTTTGCCTATGCCCAGGCCGGCCTGTTCGGCATTTCCCTGGCAGCGACCACAATGCTCGCCCTTGCCGGCATGATCGTCGCCCTTGATGCCTACGGTCCCGTGACCGACAACGCCGGCGGCATCGCTGAAATGTCCGGCCTGCCCGACGACATCCGTGAGACCACCGACGCTCTTGACGCCGTGGGCAATACCACCAAGGCCGTCACCAAGGGCTATGCCATCGGCTCTGCCGCCCTCGCAGCGCTGGTGCTCTTCGCCTCCTACACGGAAGACCTCAACCACTACTTCCCTGATCTGAACGTGGCCTTCGCCCTTCAGGATCCCTATGTGCTGGTCGGCCTGTTCATCGGCGGCCTCCTCCCGTACCTGTTCGGCGCCATGGGCATGAAGGCCGTGGGTCGCGCTGGGGCCTCCGTCGTCGTGGAAGTTCGCCGTCAGTTCCATAGCATCCCCGGCATCATGGAAGGCACAGGCAAACCCGATTACGGCGCCTGCGTGGATATGCTCACCAAGTCCGCCATCCGCGAAATGATCATTCCTTCTCTCCTGCCCGTACTGGCTCCTGTCGTGGTCTACTGCGTCATCAAGTCCTGCGGTGGACAGGCTGCAGCGTTCGCCTGCCTTGGCGCCATGCTCATGGGCACCATCGTCACCGGCCTGTTCGTGGCCATATCCATGACCTCCGGCGGCGGTGCCTGGGATAACGCGAAAAAATATATTGAAGAAGGCAACTTCGGCGGCAAGGGATCAGAAGCGCATAAGGCCGCCGTCACTGGCGACACCGTTGGCGATCCCTATAAGGACACCGCCGGTCCCGCCGTCAACCCGATGATCAAAATCATCAATATCGTTGCCCTGCTCCTGCTTCAGGCGCTTGCGTAATGACTGGAATACAGTCGGCTTCCGCTGACTGATGCCGTAAAAAAGGACGCCGTTTTCATAGCGGCGTCCTTTTTTATTTTTTGATGAAAAAAAGTATTGACATCATCCCTGCTCCGGTGCATAAAGCCTTCCGCGCTTGAGAGGCGCCCCCGAACGTACCTTCACAAAAAAACCTTCCAGGGGGCTGCCGCGAGGTGCGGAAGGTTCTTTGACAAGTGAAGAGCGAGTTGGGAATAGAACTTTGAGTTCGCAAAGGGAAAGGAATTTCCCTTGAATCAGATTTTTCAACTGGAGAGTTTGATTCTGGCTCAGATTGAACGCTGGCGGCGTGCTTAACACATGCAAGTCGTACGTGAAAGCGTCTTCGGACGCGAGTAAAGTGGCGCACGGGTGAGTAACGCGTGGACGATCTGCCCGGGAGTGGGGAATAACGGCTGGAAACGGCCGCTAATACCGCATGAATTTCATGATTAGCTTTATGAAGGAAAGAGGGCCTCTGCATATGCTCTTGCTTCCGGATGAGTCCGCGTCCCATTAGCTAGTTGGTGAGGTAACGGCCCACCAAGGCGACGATGGGTAGCTGTTCTGAGAGGATGATCAGCCACATTGGAACTGGAACACGGTCCAAACTCCTACGGGAGGCAGCAGTGGGGAATATTGCGCAATGGGCGAAAGCCTGACGCAGCGACGCCGCGT
>JAEEGL010544180.1_pt1 | contig 22520 bp, 17 predicted proteins | sample 9134231 | NCBI WGS metagenome assembly JAEEGL01 (sample SAMN16246548, study PRJNA631951) | gut metagenome | biome: gut microbiome; feature: rumen; material: fiber-attached | host: Bos | place: Iran: Karaj | collected 2018-10
ATACTATAATTCCTAATAATAATATAATAATTCCTTTTATTCCTTTAAAAAGACCTTCAAGTAATTTTAATTTTGGTTCAATGAATTTATGGGAAAAAGATAATAAAAATATAAGAAATAATATTTTTTTTGAAAATAATAGAAAAATAAAAGAAAGAATAAATATAAATTCTGCTCCTCATCAAAATTTAAATTTAAATAATAATCATGATATGAATAAAGAAATTAAAAATTCAATTTTGAATAATAATAAATTAAATGAAGATATTAAAAACTTAAGTTCAGGAAAAATTCATCCTAAATTACATAATATTAAACTTGAAAAAGGAATGAGAAGTGCAAAATTAGTTGATTTAAAACCAATAATTTTAAAAAAGAGAAATAATTTATTTTGCAAAAGTATTAATAGTTTAAATATTGAAAATAAATTTTTAAATAATAATAATTCGTTAATTCATTTTTCAAATAAGAAATTACCTGTTAAAATTACTAAAAAGTGAAATATAATTAATTGATGTTAATAGAATGAAATAAATTTAATTATATTATTAACTATATAAATAAATTTAATATTAAAGGAAAAACTGATATATTTTTAACTAAATAATTTTTGATAAATTCTCTTAAAAAACTAATTTATTCTTTTTGAATTATTGCATCATTTATTTATTCATATAATTTTTTCTAATAAATTAATAATTAATTTTCTTTCCTCTTGCAGTAATAATTTTTAGAATTAAATTTTTTATCAAAGAAATTAATTAATTCAGCGTTATATAAACTTATTTTAAATTTTTTGAAAATAAAATATAAAAAAAAATCTTTTAAATTTAAAAAACTTAACTAAAAATAAAATTCATTTTTTTTATTATATTTTTTAATCTTATTTATATAATTATGTCTCAATTACAGCAAAATCAAATTTCAAATCAAAATCTTATGAATTCTCTTTCCAACACAAATTATCAACAAATTCCGAATTCAAACCAAGAAGCACAAAATATAAATTTAAATAAAGTGAATGAAGATATTCCAATAACTCAAACTTTTTATTTAAGAAATTTAATTCAGAGTAACGATATAGAAGCATTGACTAAATTTTTAAAAGAAAATAAATTATCAAAGCAAACCTTATTAACAGGTATATTTATATTAATTCAAAAATATGAAAAATCTCCAATAATATATAAATTATTTAATTTACTTTTATTAAATGGAGCTGATGTTAATTCTCCAATAATTTCAATGAATCATCAAATTAAAATTGAAGAAAATGAGAAAATAACTTTATTAATGTTTGCAATAATAATTAATGATATTGAATTAGTGAAATTAATATTAAAATATCATCCAGATATAAATAAGATAGATTCCAAAAAAAGAAATGCAATTATTTATTCTGTATTATATAATCATAATGATAATCCAGAAATAATAAATTTACTCATTAAAGAAAAAGGAAATATAAATTCAGATATTGAAATAGAATTAAATAATATACATGAAATTCATTCAATATTTACTTTATCTTGTTATAAGGGATTAACAAATGTAGTTAAAGTTCTTTTATCAAATAATGTTAATGTTAATTATCAAACTAAACCAAAAGGAGAAACGGGTTTGCATTTAGCAGTTCAAAATAATCATTTTGAAATAGTTAAATTACTTTTAAGTCATAATTTAGTTGTTGTTGAACAAATTGATAATAATGGTAAAAAACCTTTTGATATTGCTCAAGAAAAAGGTTATAATGATATTATTGAATTATTTAATCATTATTATAATATTAAACATATTATTGGTAATAATAACACTATTCCTGTTAATATGAGTGCTGCTCCTCTTATGATAATTAATAATAATAATATTATTAGAGATGAAAATTTTGAAGAAGAAAAAGGAAAAGAAAATCAAATGAATAATATTTTAAGTCAATCTCAAAATTTAAATATTAATCATCAATTTCAAAATAATATTTTATTAAATGATAATCCTTTACAATTCAATAATCAAAATAATAATTTATTTAATAATAATATTATCGAAGAAAAAAATACTGTTTTATCTAAAAAAGATATTAAAACTTTAAGAAATAAATTTTCATCAAATATAGTTAAAAAAAATAATATTAAAAATTATGATCTTCAAATTCCAATTGAATTTCTAAATAATAATATAATAACTCAAACAAATTTTCCAAATCAAAACACTTCAAAATTAAATAATTTTATAAAAATATCAAACACACCAACTTTAACTTTAGATTTAACAGATAAAAATTTAGAATTAGAGTTAAAATTAAATGAATTGAAAAATCAATTAAAAGAAAAAATAGACATAATAAAAAAATACGAAAGTCAAATATCAGAAGAAGAAAATATAATAACATCTTTAACTCAAAAATTAAATGACAAAGAAAAAGATTTAATGGAAATAAAATCAACAAATGAAAATTATAAAAGTAAAATAGAAAATTTACAAATTCAAAAAGAAGATTTAATATCAAAAATACCAAATTATTCAAATTTTCAAAATAAAAATTTATCTGAAAAAGAATATAGAGAAGCTAAATTTGATATATTAAAATATGATGAAAATAAAGTAATACATACATTACAAAAAGATTTATTAGATTATCAATATTATATTCAAGAACAAATGACTAAGAAAAAATATATAATAGAACAATTAATAGCAAATATTCAAATGTCAATTAATGAAAGAATAGAAGAAATTGAAGTTAAAATTTATGGTTCTTATGCAAATGGATTAAGTTTACCTTGGAGTGATTTAGATATAATATTAATTTCTAAAAATAATATTTTAAGAAATAATATTTTATCTCAATTATGTTATTTATTTAATGGGAAAAAATGGATTTATTCAATGAAATATTTTGAAAATTCTCAAATTCCTTCAATTAAAATTATTACTTCTTCAGATTATGGAAATATAAATATTGATATTTCAATATATGATGATAAACATTATGGTTTAAAAAGAGTTATTTTAATTGAAAGTTATTTAAAAGAATATAGAGTTTTAAGACCTATAATTTTAGCTTTGAAAACAATATTAAAAAATGCTAACTTAAATAATCCTAATTTAGGTGGTTTAAGTTCTTATGGTTTAATATTAATGGTTGTTTCTTATATTCAAAGTAAAAGAGATAATAATGTTTATCAAGAAGAAGAAGAAGATATTATTGGAAAAACTTTTCATGGTTTTTTAGGTCATTATGGTATTTATTTTGATTTTAATAAATATGTTATTTTAACTTATCCTATTAAAGATAATAATAATTTAATTATTGATAATGAAGCTTTTATTAATTTTGAACATGGTCATGAATTAATTATTGTTGATCCTTTAAATAATAAAAATAATGTTGCTCAAAATACTTATCAATTTATGAATTTAAAAATGGCTTTTATGATTGCTTTTATGGTTACTAAAGAAGATTGTGAATGTGGATGTCATTTTGGAAAAGCTACTTATATACATTCTTTAAATAATACTGAACATTGTATTTTAAAAAGAATGTTTAATTCTGTAAAAAGATTTAGTGAGAATAAATAATTATTAAAAATTTGAAATTTTAATTGAGGAATTTGCAGAAATATATAATATAATTGTTATTAATTATTATTAAATGTATTTTTAATAAAACAGTATTATAATTAAATTGTTTATCAATTAAGGTTTAATTATATATTTAATATTATATGTGCTTAGTCAATTTTCAATTATTTTCAAAATATTTTAAAGAATTAAAGTCTAATATTCTTATTTAGAAAGACAATATTTAAAAAAAAAATTTAAAAAAGAAACATATAAAAAAAATTCCAAATTCAAAAAATAATTTTTAAATAATAAAAAAAAGAAAAAAAAAAGAAAAGTTTACTTTCTTTTCCTAAAACTTCTATTTTCATTATTTCCACTATTAGCATTTTCTTCATTTTTCATTTCTTTAACTTTCTGAACTTTACTTTGTATTTCTTCATCAGTATAAGTTTTTTTCATATAATCTACAAATTCTTGGAAATTTAATCTAGCATTAGAAGCTCCTTTAAGTAATAATAAATTATTGACTTGTTGAATACCTTTTTCTTCTTGTAATTCTTCAACAATTCTTTTTAAATTCATGAGAGAAACAGTATCATCAACATGATCATCAACAAACAATTCGAAAATAACTCTTAATCCTTCATCAGAAGATTTATCAGAAATAGAGCCAATAATATAATCAGCAAAAGTGGGCCAATCAACATTAGTATTATCTTCATTATTTAATCCTTGAACAATTTTAAATAATTGTGGATTTCTCTTTTGGAATCCTAAAGCTTCTAAAGCTTCAATAGTATCTTTTGGTGAAATTTCTCCTATTTGATTAACATCAAATAAATCAAAAGCTTGTTTTAATTCACTTAAATCTCCTTTTGGTAAAGGAACAGCTTTTTTTAATTTAGCTTCATTTTGACCGAAGATAAGAACAACATAACAATCTTGTTCATTGACAACATCAGCAATACCAATTTGAGTATATTTAGGATTTGTGAAATAGCTTCTTCCTACTTTGAATTTGTCTTCTTTATTTAATAATATTTTAATAGTTATATTTGCAGGATCATCTGCACTTTCTGCTACTAAAGCACATTCTTGTGATAAATATTGTTCTGGAATTATTCCTTTTAAATCTTTACCAACACGATAATTTTTGTAGTGATCTTCATCACGAGAAAATAATTCAATTTGACTCTCTGCTGCTTTGCATAATGATTCATTTTTTACTAATGGAGGCATTGATTTTAATACTTCTAATGTTGATATAAATGCTTCTATCTCGTTTATGAATGGATCTCGAGCTCTAAGACGAGATAATCCTAGTTTGAATGTTTGAAGAATGTTTTCTATTGATTTAGGACGTGTTCGGAATTTGTTCATTTCATCTAATACTTTTTCTGAGAAAGATGACATTTTTTTCTTTTATATATATTTATTTTTTTTCAATCGGATTATTTTATTTTATTTGATTTCAATTTTTTTTTGGTTTAAAGATTTATTTTATTTGATTTTTGTTTAAATTTAAAATTCTTTTGATAGGGAGTTTATTATTATTTTTTTTATATTTTATTATTATATGATTTTTAAATTTTTTTATTTATAACATAGTTTTTTATTTTATATCATTTGTGTGTAGAAGTTTTTAATATAAATATACAATCCTTTTAGGAGAAAAAGATATATAAGACCTGAAAAAGAAAAAAAAAAAATTAAATTATTTTATATAACTGAACAATGATAATAAAATAAAGTAATTAAATAAAAAAATAATAAAAAATAAAATGGAAACTCAAAAAGAAAAAGAAGAAACAAATGAATCAAATAAAAATACAATAGACTCAGTAATAGTAGATAAAATAATAGAAAAAATAGAGAAAATAAGAGAAAAAAATAAAGATAAAACAGGAGAAGAGACATTAAATGATAGAATGGATCAAGTAGCATATGCAAAAATATTAACAAATACATATAATAAAGATATAAAATATTTAATAGAAGCATATACAGAATTAGGAATATGTTATCTTGATAATGGTTATTATGATCAAGCAAATGAGCATTTAATTAATGCTTTAAAATTAAATGAAAATAAAAGTTCAGATGATAATTTATCAATGAAAGAATATCAAATAAAAATATCAGTAAATTTAGCAAGAAGTTATTTACAAAATGGAAAATATGATGAAGCTAAAAAATTATGTGAGAAAATATTATATATCAATAAAATATTATTTGGTGATTATCATCCTAGTAATGCAGATATTTATTATATATTATCTAAAGTAAATTCACAAAATGAAAATTATACTGAAGCTATTGATAATTTAAGATGTATGTTTGAAATTTATGAAAAAACTTATGGTTTTAATTCTGATAGAACTGCAAAAATTTGTATGGAATTAGGAAGAATTTATGAAAATTGGAATAAAATAAATGAATCTATTGAATATTATTTAAATTCATATAAAATATGGGAAAATATTATTAATGATGATAATTATGAAATTTTATTTGAAATTGCTATGAAAATTTCTGAATTATATAATAAAATTAAAAGAGGTTATGAAAGCTATAATATTATTGATCAAACTGAAGAAAAATATTCTGATAAAATTGAAAGAAGTTTGAAAGATAAAGTTAATTATCAAAAATATAAAATTGAACTTTGTGCTAATTTAAAGGATATGGATTTGTATTTAAAGGAAAATTTAAAATTAGAAGAAATTTTAAATAATGAAAATGAAAATAAAAAAACTTTGGCTAAAACTTGTGTTACTATTGCTTATATTTATTTAGAAAATAACGATAAAAATAAAGGTTTGGAATATTTAAAAAAAGCTAAAAAAATTTTTTCTATTTACGGAGATGCTAAATATTCTGATGAATTAAATAAAAGAATAAAAGAATTAGAAAACGATAAAAAAAATGAGAATGAAAAAGAAAAAGAAAAAAGTGATAAATCTTTAATAGAATATTAAATATTATTATTTCATTTTTTTAAAAATTAATATTATTTAATGGAAAATGGATTTAAAAAAATAAGAAATTTCATATTATATAAAGAAATAGGAAAAGGAGCAGTAGGAAAAGTATATTTAGCAAAAGATATTTCATTAAATAAAGTAATAGCAATTAAAGTAATTCCTCAAAAAAAATTAAAATCATTAAAATCATTTCAAAAAACAATAAAATTAATATCAAAATTAAATCATAAAAACTTAACAAAATTAGAAGGATTAGAAAAGACAAAAAATAATTTTTACATAGGATTAGAATATTCAAATGGATTAAATTTATATGAATACTTAAAGAATTATATGAAACAAAATAATAATAATCCATTAGATGAATCAACAGTGAAACAAATAATAATTCAAGTAGCAAAAGGAATAAAGCATTTACATAATCAAAATATAATTCACAGAGATATAAAATTAGAAAATATATTAATAAATTATGAAAATCCAGAATATGAAAAGAAAATAAATAATTTGAAAGATTTAAATGAAATAAGTCCATTAATATTACCATTAGATACTTCAAAATTTACAATTAAAATAGCAGATTTTGGTTTTTCAAGAGAATTAAATAAAGATGAAACATGTTCAACAATATGTGGAACACCAATTTCAATGGCTCCAGATATTATTCAAAGTGATGCAGAACATAAATATAATAATAGTGTTGATTTTTGGTCCCTTGGAACTGTAATGTATGAATTACTTATTGGAAAACCTCCTTTTTATAATAAAGATTGTAAAATATTATTTAATAATATTTTAAATGGGATTTATACTTATCCTAAAAATATAAATTTATCTATTGAAAGTATTAGCTTTATTAATGGATTATTACAATTTAACCCTAAAAAAAGATTCAATTGGAATGATATTAAAAATCATCCTTTTATTAAAAAAAATTCTAATGGGTTTCATAAGATTAATTTAAAACTTAATGATTTTAATAATAATGATAATTTTAAAGAAATTGAATTGGATAGTAAAAATTATGATAATTTTATTTGGATTGTTTTTAAAGATAATAATCAAGTAGGAGTAAGGTTAGATCAAGTTAATGTAAATATTATTCAAAATAATTTAAAGGAAGAATATATTAAAAAAGAAGAAAAAGAAAAAAAAAAAATAGAAAATGATAACGATAATAATAATAATAATAAATATAAATTATATTCTTTTATAGATTTAGAAGAAAGAAAAAAAAATGAGAAATTATTAGAAGAATTTGAAGAATTAGAATTCGAAGATGATAAATTTGAAATAATAAATGGATTTAAAAAATATGAAAAAGAAGATTGGGAAGTTATATCAACAGAATCAAAAGAATTAGATTAAAATAAATTATATTTTAATAAATTATAAAGAAATTCAAAATTTTAAAAAAATCCTTAATTTATATTATAAATAATATTAATAATAAACAAATAAATATTTAAATAAGCTAATCACATTATAATAATCAAAAGATAAATAAATCCAAAAAATTATTTATAATTCATAAAAAGATAAAATGATAAATTTATACTAATTTGAAACAAAAAAAAAAAAAAAAAAAAACATAAATTAACAAATATTATGTTTATTCTTCAAATGATAGTTTAAAGCTGATTTTGAAGCAAAAGCTAAATTACAATTATTATATTTACATTTATAAGGAAGAATAAAAGTGTGAAAAATTCTTTCATGATAAGTTTTCCCATTTCTATGAGAAAATTTACAATCACAAAAAGAACATTTATATGGTTTTTGTTTTAAATGGATATTTTTAAAATGAAGAGTTTGATTCTCTTTTGTATGAAATACTTTTCCACATATACATTTAAATAATTTGATTTTTTTATTTGATAAATTTTTTTTTTTTGTTAATTGAGGAATATCCTCTTTTGTTGATGAATATTCTGTTTGAATTGATTCTAATTTTTTTAATTTAATTTTTTCTAACTTATTATTTTCTTCTTTTTCATTCTTTTTTTTCTCCTTTTCTTTTATTATATTTATTTCTTTTTCACCTTTTGATATTATTGTAAAAATATTTTCTAAATCTAAATCCGTATTTAATCCATTTTGAGAATTATTTAAAACCAAATCTGAATCTTCTTCAAATAATGTTTTTAATAAGAATAAAGACTCTTCCATTTTTAAATATATTTCAAAGAGGAAAAAATATAATATTGGCGAAAGTAGAAAATGATTATAAATTATTTATAATTAATTAATGTTTAACATGATAAACTTAATTTGAAATAAATATTTAATTAATTATAATATAATTTATATATAGATATAATGAAATAAATATTAAAATTCTAAAAATAAAAATTAATGTTTTTTTATTATATATTTTTCTTTTTATCTCTTTTCAAAATATATTGTAAATTTAATAAAGTTTAAATATTCCATATATTATAATAAAAATAAAAAATATTTAGCAACATCCTTTTATTTCTTTCCCAGTATCAGTTTTCATTCCATCTATTAATTTCTTTTTATTTTCATCACCAAAATTAGAACCAGGTCCATTTTTTTCAATATTACTTAAAATACAATTAGCACTTAAATTAAATGCTTCAATAACATTATAAGCAGTTTTTGCACTTGTTTCAAGAAACATTAATCCATTTTCTTTAGCAAAAGCTTCTCCTTCTTCATAGGAAACTTGTCTCCTAAAAATTAATTAAAAAATAATATTATACTTATCTTCTAAATCTTTTTTATTTCCAATAAGAATAATAGTAATTGACTTAGAACTATTACTTTGAACTTCTTCTAACCATTTTCTAACATGTGTAAAAGTATCTTTCCTTGTAATATCATAAACTAATAATGCACCTTGTGCTCCTTTATAATATGTTCTTGTTATTGCTTGAAATGCTTCTTGTCCTGCTGTATCCCATATTTGAATTTTAACACTTTTACCATTTAAATCTATTATTTTTGCTCCGAATTCCACTCCTATTGTTAATTCGTGTTGATGACGAAATTTATTATCAGTAAATTGAAGAAGGATACATGATTTTCCTACAGCTATATTATTTTTTATTGTTTTATTATAAAATAATTTTTTTTTTACCCATGTCTCCTACTATTATGTAACGAAATAAATAATCATAATTGTTATTTCCTGATTTTTTCATTTTTTTTTTTTTTAAGGTGATATGGAATAAAATAAATATTTTTTTATTTTTTATTTAAATTGATTTTATTTTTATTGTTTTTAAAGGGTTTTTTATTAAATTATTTTTAGATGTAATTACAACAGTTTCTCGAATTTAATAAAGAATGATTCGACTTAACTTCTGCTTGAATAACAATACTAGTTCTATTATCTTCATCAAAAGAAGTATTAGTAACTTTATGAAATTCTTCTAATCTCCTTATAATAATTTGTAAAATATAATCAATAGTTTCATTAATCCCATCTCCATTTAAACAAGAAGTTCTGAAAAAATTATCAAATTTATTTTCTTTAATAAATTGATTCATTTCTTCATCATTATTCATTTGTTCTTCACTTGCTAAATCAGATTTATTTAAAACTAAAATTGAAGGTAAAAAATCACCATCAATAAATTTAGTACTTTCATCAATAGCTTTTTTCCATAATAAGGTTTTTTTTAAAGTTTCATTATTAGTTATATCAGCAAAAATTAAACATCCATGTGAATTTTTAGTAAATACTTTAGAAGTATAAATATTTTTATCTTGACCTGCAATATCCCAAAATTGAATTTTATAAAAATTATCTTCAAATTTATGAATTTTATATGAAAAATCTGACATTATTGTTGCTTTATATGATTCATCAAATATATCATTTATCCATTTTTTACAAAATGATGTTTTTCCTGTTCCACTATCTCCTATTACTACTATTTTTATATCTGCCCTGCATTTTGTAAATCTTGACATGAGATTTATTTTTTTAATAATTTTTATATTTTTTTTTTGGTTATTTATTATTCGATTATTCAAAATTAAATTTTTATCAACAAATAAATAAATGGAAGTTATTGAGAAAGTACAAAATGATAATAATCAAAATATAAAAGAAATAAATAACTCCAATCCAACATTAATAGATGATTCAATTCAAATGAATGAGATAAAACTGAATAAAAATGAGAGTGATAAAAAATTAGAAGGATTAAAAAAAATAGAGGAAGAAACCTCAAAATACGTAGAAGAAATGAAGAAAGGAACTTATAATATATTAGTAGCAGTTCGTTGTCGTCCTTTAAGTCAAAAAGAGAGAGAAATATCAACATATGAAACAATAAATTTCATAGATAAAAAGGTATTAATATTAAAAGACCCTAATGGAATTAATAATCCAAATAATAATAGATCAAGAGAAAATACAATGGCATTTGATTTTGCTTTTAATCAAAATGATAATCAAGAAATAATATTTAATTCAACAGTAAAATTTTTAATAGAAGGAGTTGTGAATGGATTTAATGCTACTGTTTTCGCATATGGAGCAACTGGAGCTGGTAAAACTTATACAATGTTAGGTAATGAAGAAAATCCTGGAATAATGCCTTTAACTTTAAAGGAATTATTTAATAAAATTAATTATTATAATAATAGAGAATATACTGTTAAATTATGGTATTTGGAAATTTATAATGAAAATATAAGAGATTTATTAAGTAATAATGATAATTATTTAGATTTAAGAGAAGATCCAAATAAAGGAATAATTGTAAGTGGAATAACAGAATTAAATGCAAGTTCAAGTGAAAAAATATTAAATATTTTAAAGAAGGGAAATAAGAATAGAACAACAGAAGCAACGAATGCAAATGAAACATCAAGTCGTTCACATGCAATATTACAAATATTAGTATCATATAAGGAAAAGAATTCAGGTATAGATTATGAAATAAAATATGGTAAATTAAGTTTAATAGATTTGGCAGGAAGTGAAAGAGCATCAGTAACTCAAAATAGAGGAATAAGATTAATAGAAGGAGCAAATATAAATAGAAGTTTATTAACTTTAGGAAATTGTATTAATGCTTTATGTGAAGCTAATGAAAAAGGCATTAAAACTTATGTTCCTTATAGAGATTCTAAATTAACTAGATTATTAAAAGATTCTTTAGGTGGAAATGCAAGAACTGTTATGATAGCTAATGTTTCTCCTTTTATTAATTGCTTTGATGATACTTATAATACTTTAAATTATGCTAATCGAGCTAAGAAAATAAAAACTAATGTTAAGAGAAATGTTCTTAATGCTCAATATCATATTAGTAATTATGTTAATATTATTAAAAATTTACAAAATAGAATTTTTATTTTAGAAAATCAAATCGGAAAACAAAGAGGATTCACTGCAAGTCCTCCTACAATTAGAAAAGATAATAATACTGTTGATAATAGTTTTGAAAAGGAATATAATAAAAATAATTTAGGAAATTTTAAAGATTTTGATAATATTGTTGATGAAATAAAAAATTTATGTGAAAATGAAGTTAAGTTTAAACAGAAAGTTATGGGAAATCAAATTGATATTTTTAATTTAATGAATAAAGATAATTTAAATGGGAATAAAGAAGTTTTTGGGAAGATTGAAGAGAATAAAAATTTACTTAGAGATAATTTAAAAAGATTAAAAGATATGACTTGTTCTATTGATAATTATATTAAAAAAAATAATAATAAAAATAAATTTAATTCACTTGAAAGAGATTATATTATGACTATTGTTAAAAATTGCAGAAATAAAATTGCTAATTTTGATTTGAAATTTAAGTTAATTATTGAAAAAAATCAAATGGAATTTAAAAATTCTTATATTAAAGAATTAGAAAATCAATTACTTTTAAGAGATAATATATTAGCAAATAGGAAAATATTATTTGAAGATTTTGATTTAGAATTTAAAGAGAAATATAAAACTTTACCTCAATTAAAATTTGAATATACACCTAAAGTAAATATATCAGATTTAAATAATATGACAAATAATATATTTAAAGGAATAACGAATAATAATTCAGAAGTAATAAATATATCAACATTTCAAAATAAAACATCATATAATAAGGAAATAATAAAAAATAATTCAAATTTACATTTACCCCCTCTTTCAGGAGGATCTTTAAATAATACAGAAATGAATAATTTAAATTCAATGTTACAAAACATAAGAGATATGAATAAGAATATTAATGATATGAATTCAAAAATAAGACATTTAGAAGGAATAAAAAATACAAAAACATATAATATAAAAGAAAATAATGTAAATAATAATATAAAAGAAAAACCAAAATCAAGAGGATATTCAAATAATATAAATAAAATAAATCCATTTATAAATACTCCTTCAAAAAACAATTACAATAATAATAATATGATAAAAAATATAGTTCCAAAAAATTTAAATAACAATATTCCTTCAAGTGCAAAACCAAATATAAGAAATAGAAATAAAGAATTAATAAATAAAGAAAATGAAAGAGAAAGAAATTCGAATCCACAAACTCAATATAAAATTAAGAGTTTATTAAGTGAACAAAATTCTATTGAACATGAACAAAGTTATGGTAATGAAAGAATTAATCATTTTAGTATTCAATCTAGAATAACTGAAGAAGATATTAACTCTAAATATAATAATTCTGTTGAAAATTCTATTAGGGATAATCATCACAGAAGTTTAAGTCAACATAAAGAATTTCAAAATAATAATAATAATAATTATGAGATTTCTCCTAATTTAAGAAATAAAAAATTATCTCCTGCAAATAAAAATCCAAAGAAAAAAATTCCTTTTAAATAGTATTTTATTAAAATTGGATATTCATATTATCTTTAAAATAATATATATATAATAATTTCATATTATTGTATAAAAGTAATAAATATCAGATTTAATATAATGAATAATTAAAAATATATTAATTTATGAAATATAAACATATATAAATTTAAATAAATATTAATTTTCATTAAATAAATAAAAAATATTTATATTCTAATATTTACCAATGCAAAACATAAAAAGTTAAAATTTTTAAAAAAAACACTAAAAAATAATATAAAAAGAACATAAAACAGAAATTAAAATAAAGAAAGAAAAAATAAATGGATTTAAAAAAGGAAGAAGAGAAAAAACGTAAAAATGAAAAAGAAAATAAAGTGAAAAGACCATTAATAAAGAAAGAAAAACAAAAAATAAGAAGATTAAGAAAAGAAACATTTGGAATATATATATAAAACATTAAAGCAAGTACATAATGATATAGGAATATCAAAAAAATCAATGACAATAATGAATTCTTTTATTAATGATATTTATGAAAAAATTGCAATTGAAGCTTCTAATTTAATAAGATATAATAAGAAGCGTACTTTAAGTTCAAGAGAAATTCAATCTGCTGTTAAATTATTATTACCTGGTGAATTAAGTAAACATGCTATTATCCAAGGTGCTAAAGCTGTTAATAAAATTGCTTCTAATGCTTAAACTGATTTATTTTTTTATTTTTAATTGAAATTTGATTAAAATTTAATTTATTTTTGTTTTTTTTTAATTTAAAAAAATTTTAAACTTTTATTTTTTTAATATTTAATAAAATAAACATGAATGAGGAAAAAGAAGAATATAAAGGATTGTATTTTGAAAAGGATGATAATAATAATGAAGATGAAGATCATAGTTTTGAATTTGGAGCACATTTTAAATATAAAGAATTATATAAGAAATTATTAGAAGTAGCAAAAGAAAGAAATAAAGAAAATAATAAATCAAATAAGAAAGATAAAATTAATAATAATAATAATGTTTTAAAAGGAATAAGTAGAAATAAAATAAATAATAAAGATAATAATAATGGTGAAAATTTTATAAATTATTTAAAGAATTTAAATAATATTACGTCATCTAAAAATAATGAAAGTTTTAAATCAGCTTCTTATCATAAAATTAATGATAAGAAAATAAAAACTTTTTCTAATAAAAATACAATAAATAATACTAAAAATACAAGAACAATTTTAAGAAATGCTTTATTTCAAAATACTAATAAAAAATTTAACCTTAATCAATATAATTTATTGACAAATAAAAAAATTCATAATACCAAAAATGCTTCTTCAAATAAAAAATTAACTGAAAAAATATTATATATGGATAAATCGACAAAAAGTGTTTCAATGCAACATCAAAGTAGAAATTTATCAACATCAAAAAAAACAAATTTAAATAATAAAATATTTCAAATTCAAAGTAATAAGTTAAAAACTCAAATAAGAAATTATTTTAATGAAAAATATTCAAAATTATTTTCAAATTATAATACATTATATAAGAAATTATCTCCAATAAAAAATAATACAAATAGTAATAATGAAACAATAAATAAAAAAAATTCAATTCCAATATCAAGAAATAATAATATTTCATCTAAGAAAAAGTTAAAAAAAAATATAATAAATATAATAGAAAATAAATTTATAATTAAAAACCCATCTACTCAAAGTTTAACAAATAATGAAAATAATAAAATAAGTAAAAATAATAATAAAACAAATAATAAAAATAAAATAAATAAATCTACATTTATAAGTAATAATATATATTATAATACAACTGAAACACTTCCTGGATTTTCAATAATAAATTTACTAAATACTTCAGTTACAAAAGAAAAGATAAAACCAGAAAAAATTTTATCAATATTATTAAATCAAAAAATAAAAAAAAAAAGAAATAATTTATCATCTTCTAAAGAAAGAAATTCTATTTCTTCAAGTTTTAAACATTCTCTTTTTCCTTCAAATAAAACTGGTTCTACAATGAATTCAACACAAAAAGGAAAAAATAAAATGAAACAAAAAATGAATAAACCTTCTTTAGTATTAAAAAATAAATAAAATATAAAAAGTATTGTAATTTATTTTTGATTATTATATATTAGTTATTTAAATCTTTTTTATTTTAAAAAAAATATAAGTTATTTAAATATTTATAATTTTTCGATTTTATTTTTTAATTCAAAAAAAGATTTTTTTGAATTTAATTGGTTTGATTGTAAAAGAAATGATTGTCCTTTAGTTTTCATATTAATATATTCTGGAAATTTTTTATGTAATCTTTCAATGAATAAATTATTATTACTATAATTATTTCTTGGAGAAATATATCTTTTTTCATTTTTTTTTAATAAATTATATGAAGGAATTGTTCCTTGGTTTTTTAAATAAAAATTAAAGTTTTTTAACACATTTCTATTTTTATTTCTTTCACTTCTTAAATTATTCATTATATTATAGTTATAATTACTTGAATTATCATTATAATTTTTAACATTTAATTTTTCATTTTCTTTTTTAATTGTAGTATAATTATTTAAATCAGTTCCAGTTAAAATATTATATTTAGTATAACTAACTTTATTTTTTAAATCATTAAATTTATCAAGAGAAGAAGTTAATAAATTAATATTTGAATATTCTAAATTATTACTTCCATAACTTTGATTACTAAATAAATTATTATCATCAAATAAATCTTTAAATATTTTTTTATATTTATGAAAATATTTTGGTTTATTAGCACTTCTTAACAAAGAATCTGAAGAATTTCCAATAAAAGACATATTTTAATAATAATATTTTTTTAAGAAATAATTTATTATAAAATAAATAAAATGTTATATGAGGATTTTCAAGATAATAGTTTAAATATTACTATGAATCAAAGTATTCATTTACCAATTCATAAATCAATTCAAGATTTTTTATCCTTAAGAAATTATAAAATTGTTGAATTTAAAGGAATTAGACCTGTACAAGAAGTGAAATGTGCTTTTTTAAGATTAAAAAAAAATGTTTTTCATTTTGATTATGAAGAAAAAACTAATTATTATTTTTTTATTGTTAAAGAACCTAATAACAATTATATTAAACAAAATGAAAATAATAGAATCACTTTTTTTAAGAATGTAAATGTAGAAAATCCAAAAGGAATTTATTTTGATTTTGATTATAATAAATATAAATTATATGCAATATTAGGTAAAATTGGTGAAAATAAAGAATTTATATTTGAAGAAGAAAAACAAATATTATTAAATAGAGAAATATGTTCAGTAAGACATTCAACTTATGATGGAATAAATTATTTTAAATTAACTAAAAAAATAGAAGAAGAAAAATCAAGAAAAAATTTTGCCAAATTTCCAAATTCTTTAGAAAAATATTATGTGATAGAAATAGAAACAAAAAAAAAACAAAGTGAAACAACAATAAGAGAAGATGGTGTTCTTTCAGTATTATATTTATTATCTTCAACAAAGACAAATATATCTAATTTATTCATAATGATAAAATACTCATTATATTTTATAAAAGAAACATTAATAAATTATATTGGAAAATATTTAAGAGATATGATATATGATTTTTGTCAATTACCAAGTGATATTTTATTAGATTTTTTATGTAATATTGGAGCTATAAATATAAATTCAAAAGAACCAAAAATTTATTATCCTTTAAGGAAAAATATAAAAAAAATTCAAAATTTAAATTATAAAAATTTAATTCATTTTATTTATAGAAATTTATCTAATATTAAAAGATCAAAAGCTATTGATAAAGTTCCTTTTCATAAATTTGTTCAATTATATGAAAAATATAATATGTTTCATAAACAAAGTGAATTTAAAATTAATAAATTTACTTCTCAAACTAATGAATTTTCATTTATGAAAAATTCTCTTATTATTGAAAGAAATGATAATATTACAAAAGAACATAAAGTTGATTTAAATAAATTATTAAAAATTTTATTAAATGATTTAACTAATTTTTTAAATAATGAAATGAATAATAATAAACAAAATATAAAAAGATTTATGATGGAAAGTTTAAATAGATTTTTAACTCAATATACAACTTTAAAAGGATTTTTTAATATTGATATTGTAATAAATGAAGAATCAATGTTTGAATTTCAATGTTTTAAAAATAAAAATAAAAATCAAAGCATAAATGAAAATTTATTTTATTGTGTTTCAAAGACTTTAGGTTTAATAAATTATATATTTGAATTTAATGAAGGTTTTTTCCATAAACATTTTAGTATTTTAGATTTTAGTTATAATTTCAATGAAAAAAATGTTATTCATACTTTTCCTTGTTATAATGATTCTTCTAAAAAAAATAAAATTAGAATATATGATATTCCTTTTATTGATAAATGGAATTTTCATGTTGCAACATTAATAATGTTAGTTTATAAAGAAAAATATGGTTTTTTAAATTTAAATAAAAATTATGAAGAAATTGAAAGTCAAGAAAATTCACAAAGAAAATTTTTTAATTTATTTAATGAAATACATGAATTAATTTCAAAAGAATTTTTTAATCATTATGAAATAGTACTCCCTAATTTTTATAGTTTTTGTGATAGAATTTCAAAATATCCTCTTGATAAATATAATTGTATTGATAGTGTTTGTCAACATTTTACTAATATATCTCTTGAAATTTTATTAAGAGATAATTTAAAATTTTTTTGTCCTTTTAATGACTTATATAATATTAATTTAAATGATTTCTATAATAAACCAAATTTAGAATCTATTTTTGAACCTTATTTAATTTTAGTTGATAATAAATTAAAAACTTTTTTAAATAAAAAAGAAAAAAAAGAAGAATTTTTACGTTCCCAAAACTTTACTATTGGTAGTTATTATCATATATTAAAAAAAATAAATTCTGAAAAAATTCAACATTCATTATTTTTAACAGAAAATAATTTAGAAAATGAAGAAAAAGAAAACACAAATAAAATAATAAAAGAAGATGTTAGTGAAGAAACAGAAGATTTAACTATTTCAATAAAAGAAATTTCTCAAAAAAAATCAGTTAAAGTTTATAAAAATTCTCCTTATAATATTTCAAATGAAAAATTTGATTATTATTATCTTTTTAATTTATATTATTTTTACATTTACAAATCAATGTTTTCTTTAAAAGAAAAATTTATAAATTTTGATACAATAAAAGGATTTATTAATTATCTTGAAAGTTCTGTTTCAATGTCATTCAATGATTTAGATAATTCTATTATTAAAAATGCTCCTAAAGAAGTTAAAGATGTGAAAAAAACTAAAAAATTGATTAAAAAAGGAATTATTAAAGATTTAATTATAATGAATAAATTAAATTCTAAAGTGAGAGCAATGAATTTTATTTTTATGGATTATTTAAAAAGAGTTGTTTATGAAATTATGAAAGATGAAAAAAGTGGTTGGATTAAAAAAGAATCTAATAAAGAATATTATTATATGAAAATTGGACATTATTTAGTTAATTTTTATTTATATGGAAATTGTGAAAATAATATTAAATCTTTTGAAGAATTTTCTCATTCTGATTTTTACATTAATTCAGGATTATAATATCATAAAAGAAATTTTTAATTTTAAACAAGTTTAAACATTATTTTAAGATTTTTGATTTCTTTTTTATTAATTATATTTTAATTTATTATTTTATTCTATTGGTTCTTCACTTATTAATTTCTGATATAAATTAATATTTTCCATTTCTTTATAAATTTCTTTATTGTTTTTAGTACTTTCAAAAGTAAAATAATTATAAACAACATATTCATAAATAAGGAAAAAAATAAATAAAATATAAACCCAATTTTCAAATATTATTCCATCTTTATTATAAATAACATTATTATTATTATTTTCAAAATCAGTTTGTAAAAAAAACCCAAAATATGATTTTCCTTTTTTTTTTCCTTTATAATTAGAAATAGAGGTTTTTTCATCAATGATATCACATTTACATACATTAATAATACAAAATTTTTCTTGAATTAAATCTAAAAATTGCACTTGGCAATTAATATAACATTCAGGAGTACATTTTTTATTCATATTTGTAGTATTAATATGGAAAGTATGATTAGAAGTAACAGAAATAACATAAGAAGTAACATCATTATTATTATTTTTGTGATTTTTACTTTTTTGAGAAAATTGAATTAAATAACCAGTTGAATGAACTGGATTAATTCCACATTCACTTCCTGGAATCATTGGAAAAATATCATTGCATAATGAGAAATTAAATAAGAAGAAAGAATTAAAAATTAATAAAGGAAAATAAAATTTCATAAATATAAATTATTATTTTTTTTTAATATTCTTTTTATTTTTTTCAAAAATCAAAATTTTTTATAAAAATTAATATAATTTTAAATATTAAAAATGTAATTTATTAAAAATATCAAAAGTTTAAATCTTTTAAAATTAAGTATATTATCTTTTAATTCTTATCTCATTCAATTATATAATTTTTAATATTTTTTATTAAGTTATATTCTTTTTAAAATTCTATTTTTTTTAATTTAAAAGTTTTAATTTAAAAAATATTTTTTTTCTTTTTTTATATTTAATGTTTTAAAGGTTCATTTTCATTGTCTAAATTAATATAATTATTTTCTATAGAAGAAGCATAAGTATTTGCATCTGAATTATTCCTACTATAATTATCTAATTCTTTTACAAATTCTCTTTTAATTTTTTCATTATCATTTTCTTTATCTGAATTCATAAAATAATAATCTTTCTTTGTATATAATAATTTTTTTGATATTTTATGAAGTCCTAGTTTAATCATAAAAGCATTATAATTCATTTTTGCTAAATCAATTTTTAATTTAACTTCATTAATAAGTTTATCAATTGAAATAACATTAATATTATATTGAATATATTTAAATATTTTGAAATAATAAAGTAAAGAATAGATTAATAGTATTAAAAATCCAGACAATAAAATAATATTAAATATTTTATAAATAATTGAGTAAATTGGAATTAAAGTAAAATTAATTTTAAAAGCAAAACTAAAAATAAATAAACCATAACTTAAAAGATAAATTGAAAAATAAAAGTAATTTTGTTTTATTGTAGAAAACATTCCTAATATTATAATACATACTAAAATAATATTATTGAAATTATTCTTGAAAAGAATTGAATCATATATTAAAAAAGTTTTTTCATCAAATCCAGAAATTTCAATGTTTAAAGCAAAGAAATGGAAGAAAAGATAAATTATAAATGAAAATATTATATATAGAAATAATATATAATTTATCCCATTTATAATTAATGTAAAAGTATCAGAAAAAAAATTTGGTTGTGAATTAAATAAAAAATCATATATTGATTTATTATTTTTCCTTGATTTCATTTTTTTTTATATCACAAGTTAATATTTAAAAATAAAATATATTAAATAAAGTATTAATTAAATATTTTTTTTAATAAAAAAATGTTAGATTTTTTCTAATTTTTTTTTATTTGTTATTATTTAATGTATACTTTAAATACATTTATTTCAAAATTTTTATCAACAAATTTCAATTAATTTAACAATAATATAGTAATAAATTTAATATTAGAAAATGAAAAGATAGAAATAAAAGAAGATAAAGAAAAACAAGAAAATTTAAATGAAATGAATAATAATAATAATATTACTAATGAATTAATTAATGAAGAGAATAATAATAAAAATGAAGTTAATATCTAATAAATAAATAGATTATAGTAAATTAATGGAATGTAATAAATTAAGCAGTATAATTCATCATTTTAACGCAGATAATTTTAAGAAAAAAGGTGTTGAATAAATTATATCTGAATATGAAAATATAATCATTGATAAAATTAAGGAAAAAAATAAAGAAATAAATGTTGAATCTAAAAATATAAAATCTACTTAAATTTAAATGATGAATTATGTTAAGAATTTGTGAGATGAATATGTTATTATTGTTCAGGATTAAGTAATAAAAATAAACCTCTATATAAAATATTAAAAAGTTTATATGAATTAAAAAATAAAAGTAGAGGTAGACACAATGGAGAAATGGAAAAAAGTAAAATAAATTATGCTTTACCTAATGAATATGTTAAAATTGAACCACAGAAAAAGACACTTAGATATATTATGAATTTTAATAATATGTTAAAAGTAGATAGAAATGATATATTAGCCAATCAAATAATTGGAGAATATGGACCACAAAATTATTTTAAAACTGATAATTTAAAGATTGTGAAAATATATTAACTTTAAATGAAGGAAATAGAGCTATAATATCTAATATATTAGATGAAGAAAGACCTGATTTTATATTATTAAATGAATGTAGAAAATAGGAAAGGCTAAATTTAATTTGTCAGGTTATAAATTAGAATTATCAGAAAATGAAAAAGTAGGAATAATATATAAAGATATTTATTATTTAAATAAATGTTTTATTGATATAGAGGATGAATAATAATATAATAAGAATGGTAAATTCAAAGGAGGAAATTTGATAATTTATTCAACTTATATTCCTCCAAATAATGAACATACTTATAGATTACAAGAACTTATAGATAGATTAAATTATAAAGAAGAAAATATAATAATTTAACATTAGTATCATTCGGAGATTTAAATATGAGTAGAGAAGAAGTAAAAGATAAATTATCTATTGAAATAGAACCTTTAGATTAAAAGTATGGTATAAAAATAATAAAGAGGAATATACAAGAGAAAAAAGTGTGAAAGGAATAATGAAGAAATCATATCTTGATTATTTGATTACTTTTGGAATTGATAATTGTAATTTTTAAATATTACATAAATTAGTAATAACAGAACATAAAGTATTAAGTATTGAATTTTTAGATGATAGGAAAAGAAAATTAGATAGATTTAAAGAATTAATAGAACCATATACTATTGCTACTCATATAGAAGAAATTACAAATAGATTAGTAGAAGTATTTAATAGTGAAATAGCTGAAGTAAAATTATTAAGATTATTACATGATAATAAATTTAATTATAAAACAAAAAATAGGAAATTTAAATTTAGAACTAATAATATTA
>JAEEGL012185945.1_pt1 | contig 22520 bp, 13 predicted proteins | sample 9134231 | NCBI WGS metagenome assembly JAEEGL01 (sample SAMN16246548, study PRJNA631951) | gut metagenome | biome: gut microbiome; feature: rumen; material: fiber-attached | host: Bos | place: Iran: Karaj | collected 2018-10
AACGAACAGTGTTCCATCGCGGAATGGAGCAAAGCACGGGAGCGATAGCGTACCCCCGGAAAGCCCGACCCCCGACGGCCTGGGTTAGTTGGGAGTTGGGAGTTAGCAGTTAGGAGTTGACTCCCCCGGCCTTTGGCCACCACCTCATGGAGGGGGAAGGACGGCGGGGGATGCGCCCAAAAAATAAACAAAATCGTTATGCGTACTAACGTACTATCGTGCTAACGAAATAGAAACTTCTTCACTGCTGCATTTATTAGTGTTTTTGGACGTGGTAGATTCGCGTGAAAATTGGAAGTTATTGAATGTTAACAACTTGAACTCCAAGGTAGATTCGCGTGAAAATAAGATTAGCCATAAAAGGTATGTATGGAATGTTTATCTCAATCCTCGTCTTATGTTTTGGTCTTAATTTCTTGAATATAAGACAGGGCTTGTATGCAACTTTGTGTGTATTTGCTTGTAAATTCTATTTTTCAATATACTGAAAACCAATGATGTAAAACATCCTTGTATGTAAATTGGATTAAATTGCTTGTAAATTTACACGCAAAAAGACTTCATCGAACTATAAACCAAGAGGATTGTTTTCCAGAACTTTTATTGATGATTTTACCTTTTGCCTTTAGTTTGCGCAGGATGTTGTTTATCTTGGTTTCCTTCTGCTTGTCATTCAATTGGTCGGAAAGAATGTTCCATAAAAGCTTGGAGATTTCTTGCTTCGTCAACGAGTCATGGTCTGCCAATGCTTGCAACAAAAGTGCTTCGCATTGCTGATCGTTGAGGCCTTTATGTTGGGAATACTCAACCTTATGGTCTGTGTCTTTGGCAATATCTTTCGCCACAAAGACATTGGGTTTGCGACCTTCGACCAGATTCTTTTTACGGAGCATGTCGATGGCTTGGGAGGAAATGGGCACAGCATCACACTCCCCTGGTCTGCGGCCATACCCTCAGAGAGGGGGACTGGCTACAAGTCAAAATCCAGAATTTGGAAAGATAACTCGTGAATTTGCAAAAATTTTACAAATTCGGTAGTTTTCTTTCGAGTTTTGGAAAGATAACTGGAAAACGAGGGATTGATGGTTAGAGGTATTTGTTAAGCTCAACAACCAGTTTTTGGACTGTTGTGGAAGATTCTTCTTGGGCAGGGTTCCCATGGGAGATTTCTGCCAATACTGCATCGGCATTGTCGATGGCCTGTTGCTGACGGCTCAGGAGAAGCCGATACATCAACGCACCAAAACCTTGTATCTTTCTATAAGGCATCCCTATCAGCTTCGACAGCATGTCAGGATATTGGTTGCGGTGAATGGCTCCCATGTACATGTTGAAATGCAGGAGAAACCAGTATTCAAAGGCTTGGTTGCTATAAGCCACACGAAAACCGTTGCTTTGGGCCAACAGAATCGCTTGATTGAAGTCGTTGTCAAGATAGTCATCCTTGTCGAACACTACCCAACATTGATCACAGGAATGCTTTTTTGCTTTTTCGGCCTCACGAATGCTGATGGCTTTGTTGACCAGCGACACTGTGTTCATTCCCTGACCGACAGCCTTGATGGTAGCCGCGGTCATGCGGAACGCCTTGAAATAGTCAGGTTCGGTGTTCTCCCCTTCGCAAACAATGAGGAAGGATTGCTTGATCACCCTCACGCCCATCCGACGTGACAGATTGGATTTACGATGGTCTTTCTTTTGCTTCTTACTCATTGCCTGGAGGAATTAAAGATGGATTCCATTTCACCAATAAGGGGCGTTGCACCATACTTGCCGAGAAGATAATCCTTTTCGAAGGGCGAAGTGCTACGCACCTTGTATTCTACCAAGGAGTAAAGCTCTGTAGCCCCGAAACTGTCCTTTTGGGTAAACCAGACCTGATCCCTGCGGAAAAGTCCGGCACTGAGCAGGTAAGTGTCGTGAGCCGTAAACAGCAGCTGGGCTCCTTTGGGATTCGTTTGGGCATCGTTGAACAGAGCGATGATTTTCTTGACGAGCAAGGGATGGAGCTTTGAATCAAGCTCATCGATTACCACGCGCTTGCCGTTATCCAACGCATCGATGATAGGATATGCCAGTGAGAAATATTTTATGGTGCCTTCCGACTCATTATGGTTGAAGGCGAAAGAAACATTGTTCACCTCACGGCCTTCGTCGTCATACTGGCGATGGGAACTGACAATACGGTTGTCGAGCTTTGTAATATTTTCGATGCCAAGGTCAGCATACCTGGCAAACGACGTGATGCGTTCGCGGAGGGTTTCGTCGTCGAGGTGCTTGATGGCGTTTTGCCAAAGGGATTCATCCTCGGAGCAGAAAAGCACCTGTGTATCGCCCAGCCAATGAAGCACACTGACGGCAATAGTCTCGTTGAACTGGGCAGCGGTTGAAAGCAGCAGGGCGTTGCTGCGCACCATCTTTTTCCCGACCAATTCCATCAGTGGTTGATTCTTGGGGTGTACCTTAGTGGTGTCGCCTTCGCGGTAGAACACTTCCACCTCCTTTGCCCGTTTTTTGCAGACACGTCTGTAGAGCCATTCCTCCTTCACCGATTTGCTGTCCACCTCGAAGCCATAACGATAGATGTATTCTCCATCGGTGAAGGTGGCCTCCAGTGCTGTAGGCTCATCGATTGAAGTGGCATTCAGGCGGAAGTTCTCCACGTCGATTGATTCACCCACCTGACTATCCTTGAACGAGTCTGTAATGAAACGTTTGTAGAACGCAAAGGCTTTGAGTACATTGGATTTCCCTGATGCATTGGCTCCATAGATTACGGCACTCCTTACCAAGGCGATGTCGGTGTTGGCGAGTTCAAACAAATCGTTTGGCTCGGTGAAAGACTCTTTGAGGGATGTGGCAACAAAGGACAGTTTCAACTCGTCCTTAATGGACAGAAAATTTGTGGCACAAAATTCAAGAATCATACTTTTAACTTCGATATTTGTCAATTTTCTGCAAAAATAGAACTTTTCTTCTGAAAACTGCCAAGAAAACTAAAAAAATGCTACAAAAAAGTTTGATACTTAGACTGGTTTTTTTAAAAAAACACGAGGTGATTAGTAAGATATGCAGAATCAACGTGTTAAGTATTAGCTTATAATATCAAGATACTGGTCGCAGAAGCACTCAATCAGCATATCGTGCCATGCGTCCTCATCCATGGTTTCTTTCAGACTTTCTGGGATGAAGCTATGGTCTTCGACCTTCACATAGCCTTTCTCACCGTTAAGGGTAAACAGCGTGGGTTCGTCAATGTCGAGGACTTCGATGTCGTCGTAGATGGGTTCCAGCAGTTCGTCGATAACCCACTGCCAGAGTCCTTGGTGGTTGCCGCTGCGGAAGTAGACCGTCTGGCCGTCGCAGCTGTAGGAATCGAGGTTGCAGGGCGTGACTTCGCGGCCGTCCATTGCCATAATGCCAAAGCGTTCGCCTTTTTCCTTCTTGTAAAGGAAGTGATTGAGAATTTCAGGCACAGCGAAGATTCCTTCATAGACAAATGGTGTAAGCTCGGTCCCCTTGCCGTTGGGGAGCACCAATCCGTAGTTGCCGTCTTTGATAGCCACATAGGGACGGGTATCGGCCTCAAAACTGTCGTAAGTATAGGCAATCTCGTCGTAAAGCGCAGGGACTACCACCTTACCGTTGCTAAGCTTCACGCCCTTTTTGCCGTTTTCGCCGGTGAAGACTTCTGAAAAGTTGTTCTTGGATTCGTTGTTGTTTTCCATAGTAATCTGGTTTTAGGGGTTAATGATGAATAGGACTTCTATTATCCAATAGCGCAGAGAAGGTGCTTTTTCAACCTACAGGATAAAAAAATCGAAAGTATTGTTGGCAAAATTATCCCATTCTCGCAAACGGAGAGTCGCTGACATCGCCTCGTGAGGCCAGGGCAAACTCCACCGTTTCGAAGTTGTAGTTTTTCAACAAGGTTCGGAACACCTTGGCAACTACGTCTGAAGGATTCTTGAATGCGCCACAACCCCATGCGCCGAGGATCAACACTTCGACCAGCTCTTTGGCAGCGACATCCAAGATTTTCTTGATGCGGGAGGTGATGATCTCCTCATAGTTGGCAGGGCGATAGTGCATCCTCATCAGTTCCGGAGCGGCACAGGTAATCACGTCCACTTTATACCACTCGTTCCGTTCCAACATTTTGGGATAGACGGGGTCGGTGCGCTCGTCCGACTTGAACACCACCACATCGGGCGTATAGATCAGGTCGTCATTACCCATGGGGCCGATTTGCCTAGCCATATACTGGCTGATATGCCTGTCGTAGAAAGGTTCCCTCATGGCTTCCAGGCAGGGTAGTAGGGTGGAGCACCTGCAGAGCGACTCCTCCTGGGCGCCGGCAGAGAAAGGTGCGCCGCCTATGGCGTGGTTATTCGCAAAGTTCAGCACGGCGGTCTTTTTGCCCTTATAGGCTTTGGCTGCCTCAAAGCTGCGTTTGCCGGAGCAGACACGGATGGTCTTGCTGTGCTCCACGATGGGCTGGTCGATGTTTTCCTCTTGGGTCACCATATATTGATGACGGATGGAGTTGAGAACGGCTTCTTTCAGTGCTTCTACCGACTCATACTGTCTTTTGGTGTCGGTCATTACTTGACGGTTGATGGTTCTGTAGTCTGTCATGATATTAAATGTTTGGTTCATTGTCCAACGTTGGATGCTTTTGCCTTTGTAGTAAAGGTATTCGGCTTTCTGTAATAAAAGGGTAAAGGGCGGTACTTGAATGCTTTCGGCGATCCGCCTCACCTGTTCCAATGTTGCATTTTTTGTATCGATTTTACCCAGCGTAACGTGAAGGATGAAGTCACTTTCGATATCAGCACCTGCATTCATGGCCCCTTTCCTCAGCGACTCCACCAGTGTTTGCAATGACGGGGACAGCTGGGTCGAAGTGAGATGAAGGATAAATTCATCGCTTGTTTTTGCTTCGAAAGCGTCCACCTTGTCAAAAGTTTGAGCAGGAGCCTCGCGGCCAGACAATTGTTTGTCAAATGCTATAGATAGCGCCTTCACGGGTTGGTCGTTGCTGATGAAGGCCACGGTGAGATGGAAACCACCCGGCTGCCATCTCACCGGGATCTTTGCTTCCGCCATTGCCTTTCGCAGATTTACGAACCACTTGGCCGATTGACGGATGGGAACTTCAAACTTCAGATAGTTGCTCATGAATGATGATTTTTTTAAGTATATAATATAGTGGCTGAAGAAGGTGGTTTTCAACCTGGGTTGAGAAAATATTTTTTTGCAAAAATAACCTCACACATTATGACATTCAAAGAAAAGATCACCAATATCATACAAAAACCCCATGTGTATTTAGTTGAGGTTTGATGGAATTATGTATATTTGCAAGAATAATAGTCTAAAAACATGGCTGGTATTTATTTACATGACAATGGCATTATCTCCTCTGAGTCAGAAGCGGCAAAAGGATTGTATGAATTACTCAAAGAAGGGCTGTCAGATATTAATGGGAAGATATGGCTGATTCCAAGTGTTGAGATTTATCCTGGAACGGGTTATCACGATTTAGACCTATTGATGATTGGTTATTTGGAAGATTACAGCATTGATATAGGACGATTTCCTGACATCTCGATTTGCTCTTTCTGTACGACAATTGAGATAAAATCACATGGAGCTGATGGAATCTATGCCAATGGTCAGGATTTATGGGTGAAGTATCCTGATGGTGATCATAATGTTACGGAACAAAGCAAAAAACAAAACATTACTTTACGTAAGTTTTTGGGCGATACACTGCAATTTGGGAAACGCCTCCCATTTGTTTCAAATATCATTTGGTTGAGGGGCATTGAGTATGATGATTTTGAGCAATCAGTGGGCTTGGTTAATAAGAATATTGTTACAAGCGATGCCTATATAGATGAGTTTTTTGATGCTATTGGACGTCAAGGCACACTTCGTGACCAAGGATTTGTGAACGCATTCAGCAACTATACTCATGAAGAGATTGAAAAAGTTGCCAACATTTTCTGTGCTAAAAGCGATGGTGTGGATTCCATGACGCTTCGTAGAATGAATTTATTGCTACAGACTACAAGCGTTCCTTATGATCTGGATCAAAAGCAAGAACCAGTAATTGTGCTGTCTGGTCACGCTGGTACAGGGAAAACCATTATGCTCCTACAAGCGGCCGATATATTAACTAAAAAAGGAAAGAAATGTCTTTTTTTAACATATAATAACGCATTGATTGCGGATCTCCAACACACTATTTCCCTTATGCCTCGAGGATTTTCTCATTTTGAGATGAAGTCAATGCATTCTTTTCTGATTTCAATAATGTATCAACACGGTTGTTGGAAACAGGATTTTGAAATAGAAAAGGACTTTTTCCCCTCAATTGCAAAATTGAGAAGAACCGTAAAAGATTTGCATTCTGATATACAATACGAATATGTTTTTGTCGATGAGGCGCAAGATTGGGAAAAGTCTGTGGCTGATGTGCTAAAAGACATTTGCCAAAACAGCCATATTGTCATAGCGGATGGTATTGATCAGTTTATGCGTAAAGGAGATTGCTCCAATTGGGGTAATTCTAATTTGCCTAAACTCAAGAAATGCTTGCGTCAGAGATACAATTTGACGGTATTTGTCAAATTATTCGCTCAAAAAAATGGTGTTTGCTGGGATGTTGAGCCCAATGCGGATTATCCTGGTGGCAGAGTAGTTGTTACCAATAACTATTCAAAAGAATTGCATGATGAGTTATTTGAAAAAGCACGGCAACATGGCAGCACCCATTATGATATGATGCTTTTGGTGCCTCCTTCATTGATAGATTCAGGGCATTTTAAACTTAAAACAAAATATCAGGAAAAGGGGATCTATTTGTACGATGGAACCGATCGAACAATTAGAGAGATCCCATACAATGAGGCAAATGCCCAAAACAACGAATCTCGCTTGTTCTCTTACGAATCTTGTAGGGGACTTGAAGCGTGGACTGTGGTTTGTCACAGATTTCACGAATTGTTTGAAGCAGAGCACCCGCATTCCTATTCCGATATTCCTTTTGACGCAGCACGCAAGTATATGCTTACTCTTTGGACATTGATCCCATTAACAAGAGCGATAGACACTTTAGTCATCGTGGTCCAAAAGGATACTAATATTGCAAAAGTGTTAAAAGAAATTGCTGACGAAAATCCTGATTTTGTTGAATATAAAATTGAGTAAAATGAGTACATATAGAAATTGGAATAATGCATTGTGGAAGTATTTTTTTCCAAATGGAAATAAAGATGCGATTTTATATCTTGATGACAACATATTGAGTATTATCGCGGAAAGAGAGAGATTAAACTGTGATGAACCAACGAGTAATGATTTTTTGCGGAAAACACTAATAAATAGTGATGGTTTATTAAGACAATTTAGAAATGATTTTGGAGATTGGACCGGCGAGAGACGCATCCCTGGGGTTGATCGTTGGGATAACCTTGTTGATTTTCTGCTAAATACAAGGGAAAAAATTGGTGGTGCCCCTGCATATTTTGCCATGCTTTGCGCCATTATGTATCTTGCAAGCGCACAAGGTGCTGATCATACAAAGATGAAAACATTGGCAAATAACTATCTTGGTGAGGGGTATAAAGGAAAGGTAGGAGAATTGGTGGATGATTTAATGAAGCAACTGCATAAAGACCAAAACTCTTTCAACCCCGACAGAATGGTTTGTGGAACACAACGACACATGAGCCGCATAAAATACCACCTCGTCCTAAAAAGCAAAGAACGACAAGATTTTATTGATTTTCTTGAAGTAGGAAACCTGCAATGGAATGAAGGCAGCTACGCCGATTATGCCAACAACATTCTAATACCCGCTCTTCATAGGGCAAACAAACAAGCTCTTATTGATGTTGTAAAATCACCGGAGTTTTTCCCATACGTTAAAAACATTCTCCTAAGTAATTTGAACTGGGGCAAAGATCCCTCAACATCAGAATTGGGTAATACACGCCAAATCAAAGATGTAAAGTGGAGATATGAGATGGAACTCGATTATGATGGTAATCCACATTTTTATATTTCAACTGATTACGACCTGTCTTTTGGTGTTAGATTGAATAATAATGGATTTGAAATAATAGATGAAATATCCGATTATATAGCTTTTGATGTCCAATTCAAAGAATTAGAAACAGCGATTGTTGAACATAATGGCTATGAATACTGCCTCAGCAACTTATCGCAAAACGACAATGGGGATTGGAATAAGGAAATCTTTTTCCAACAAGTTGGTGATAGGTATTACCATCAAGTTCCCACACCCTTAGAGGGTAAACACTATGTAAAATTCATCAAAACAAGGACGCAAGGTATAGGAAGGCTTACCGATGGGTGGACGCAATCGCAAATAGGATTAGAAGGCTATGAAGCATATATGATTGATTCATATACCACGCCAACACGTAGGACAAGACAAACTAATAATAATCTTGTAGATGATAAATTTAAGTTCCATGGATTTGGAACATGGTTCGGCATTCTCCTCAAAGAAGAACAACATATTTATTGGGATCCTGATTTGGTTGGAAATGATGGCGCAGAGATTAAATCGCTCATTCAAGCTCCCAATGGAAAGACTTACTTCAGATTACCCCGAAACAAAGACGAGTTTGTTCGTGGTAATTTGAAAGTAAAAGACAACAGAGGAGTTGTGATATTACCTGAACAGATCAAAGATGATTTCCTTTGGGACGGACTTCAAACAAAATATGGATATAACGAATGGGGAGAAGTAATAGAGAGCGGCTCTATTCCTCGGGCAAGCACAAAACCTAATGCACATCATAAATTACGCGATAGTCAAAATGCACCATTCTCGCAAGATTCCAATATGCTAATTCAAATCCTCTATGATATTGCAGATGAAAAAGGTTGTGTGTCAAGCAAAAAGTTGGTTGACGCAATAAATTTCGTGTTAGATTTCTATAATATCATTCCGACGAAAAAGAACCAGCAATCTCTGATCTATGCGTTACGTCGCTTAGGGTATATTGTCGCTTATTATGATGTAGAGAAAAAAGATTATGTCAATCAAATGGTTTCACCATACATAGAAAGAACGAACTATTCATTCGTGGTAGGAGGCCAAAACAATGCATATTTAGTCAAGGGTGTTTATAGCAAGGAATCGTTGCAAACAATTATCAACAATAGTGATCAAGTAAAATATAAAAGACCATACACGGATGATTTGTTGCATCAACATCCCGAATATGTATGTTTGCCAGACTTCGTGCTTTTCACCAAAAGAAACGAACAGAATATTGATGGTTGGGACGTTGTCGAATACCCCGTTGCCTACGACTATTTATCCGCTATTGCAGATATGAAAGATTTTGAATCTCACTTTAATATTGTAGGGAATGGTGATGTGTTTATGACACAACACAAATTGGATGTACCATGTATGGTTAACGAGAAAGGAAAGGACGAGTTATGTGTGATGGATTCGAGGGGTCATTATACTCTTCGTCAGTCGTATTCTGGTACAGATGGTGTTTATAGAAATATTCCTAGGCAATTATCTCGTGTGTATTGTCAAAACAAACACGAAAAGCCAATTGTGATTTTAAAAACATATCGGGCAAATAAAGAAACTGTAATCGATTCGAATTTGGTCACGATATTGCATCAGATGGGGAAACCAGAACTTTTAGACATAGCATTGTGTGATCTTAACCTTGGGTTACCTAAAAATAACCGTTGTTTTGTGGTAGATAACCCAACTTCTGGCCTGCCTAGCAACGAGAAAGATTTGTATTCGTATGGTGACACATACGATACTGCAAATTCTGTGGAACAGGAACAAGTTCGACAAGGTCTTGAAAAAATTGGAGCAAGGCAAATCAATGATTACTTTAATTCTTCTTCGGTTTTCCTATCTCCAAGACAGTTAGGTTATAGTATGATAATAATTACTCCTTCGGAAGGTAAAATTTGCATGGCTTTATATGAAGATAGCAATATGGTTGCATTCTCCATCGGTTCCCAAAAAGTATATGTGAGTGATCATAGAGGTAACTTTAAGGAGATTCTTGGCGATTCGACTCTAAATTCAAAATTGTCGGCAGTCATCAATAACATACACGTCGATTGCGGCAATATCTTTACAGGCACTTTGCCCGATTTCAACGAAGCAAAAGAAGTGGAAATAATTAAAAAACATCAATAATTATGTCACAATTTGAACAACTACTCTCAAAAGACCCAATCGGGGCCTTTGAAAAAATCAAAGAAGACTATCTCCGTTATTTCAAAACAACTTTCCGTTTTGCCGGAGAATTAGATAATAATACACAAAGGGAAAAGTATAAAGACTTGGACGATCGCAAAAACGATGAGTTAGAGAAAAATGAGAATCTATCAAAAGAACTATACTGCGAGTTACTGCCAAAGTATGAAAGTTCGGGTCAGAAAATTGATGCAGTTTGTCAGAATTGGAATTGCCCTAAGCCTCTCCCAAATGGTTTTGCAAAGTTTGTTAGAAGCGGATTGATGGACTATCCGCTTTACAGACATCAGAGAGAAATGCTAGAAAAGGGATTTGGAAATGGAAAAAATGTGTTGATCACTTCAGGAACGGGTTCTGGAAAGACCGAATCGTTTATGTTGCCCTTGTTGGCATCGTTGTTAAGTGAGGCGCAAACATGGCCAAAAAACACATATATATCAAGTTGGTGGCAACAAAGAGATGAGTACAATAAATACAATCCAAATCAAAGGTATAATGAAACACGTCCTGCTGCTATTAGATCTTTGCTGTTGTATCCAATGAATGCTTTGGTTGCCGATCAGGTAGGCAGACTGCGAAAAGCATTGGATTCAGACGATGTACGCGATTTCCTTGATAATAACTGTAACGGGAATCGAATCTTCTTTGGCAGTTATAATGGCAACACGCCAAAGGCTAGCAAAGAAGAAACAGCCGAATTGCTTGATAAGATGGAAAAACAGGCAGAGGGGTTGCAACAAGCTAAAAACAACGGACAATGTGAACCTGAAGACATTTATGTAGCTCCAAGACTTAGCGCAAATTCTTTTACCAGCGAAATGTTGGTTAGGGAAGACATGCAGCAACATGCTCCCGACATCTTGATCACAAATGTTAGCATGCTTAGTATCATGCTTATGCGTTGCGAAGAGCAAGGAATGCTTGATCAGACTAAGGATTATTTCGAAAAAAATAAAGATGCGGTTTTCCATCTTGTGGTTGATGAGTTGCACTTACATCGAGGAACTGCAGGAGCCGAAGTGGCGTATCTTCTCCGAATGTTCTTGAACCGTATTGGCGTTCCGCCTATGGTCAATGGACAGCGCAACCCCCAACTTCGAATCTACGCATCCAGTGCTTCAATAGGCGGTAATCCCCAACAGTACCTAGAAGATTTCTTCGGCGTATATGATCCAGTCAATCACACACCTCAGTTTGATATTCAGAATGGACACGATGTTCCGTTAACGATCAACAACAATTTGTCAGCTCTGAATTATCAGCATTTTGATGTGTTTTCTAGAAGAAATGCATCGGGTGAGTTGTATTATGAAATGAAGAATATCGCAGATAAGCAGCAAATAGAATCTGACTTCTTGCAATGTGTCAACTATAACGGTTCTTTTGATGATTTTATAAACGATTACGCTCCAATTATTTATAAAGACTTATTGAAACTACAAAAGCCTTCTATTGCATCTTTTGCAGTGTCAGAATTACATGGATTGCCTGGCAAACCTAAAGACGATGCCATAAGAGGTTTCTTTATCTTTCGTGGTAGCGTACAACATGAATTGTTGCCAAGCATTCGTTTCCATCAGTTCTACAAGTATATTGAGGGGTTGTGGGGCGAATTGTTGCCCGACAGCGACCCTCAGGGACCTATAGGTGAACTGTCATTCCGTCCCAAGGAGGTTTCATCCAATGGTGCACATAAGATGTTGGAGTTGTTGCGTTGTGAATGTTGTGGTGAGTTGTTTATTGGTGGCAACAGGCGAAAAATGGATTACGGTGTTGGTATTTCTTTAAACGACCCAAACATTGAAAAGATTCCTAATATGCAAGCCACGCCAATGGTTCAACGCAAAAACATAGAAGAGTATGTAGTGTTTTGGCCAAAGAGGAAAACCAATGGCACTTGCGATACAATTAACGGTTTTTATCAGAAAGATAATGCAAGTGATCATGAACGTTTTGGGTTGGTCAATGTATCCCAGGGGCATTCAAATGATGAGGGGAACCAAGATAAGCACGGTGCATGGAGAGAGGGTTTCCTAAATCCATACGATAGTTCGATTGTATGGTCTTTGTCGCCAAGACAAAATCAGAAGAGAGCAGAATTTATTCGAGGTTTTGTTTATTATCCAACAAATATTGCTGGAACTAGTGAAGTTAAAGATTACGGTGGCAGTCTGTTAAAAGCGCTTCCTTGTAAATGCCCTGCTTGTGAAAAAGACTATCTATACAGAAAATACACCCAATCACCCATTCGTAGTTTTAGAACAGGTATGGGGCGAAACAATCAGATTTTGACCAAGGAATTGATCCGTCAATTGGATCCGAATGGAGAGCATCAACCCAAACTGGTTGGTTTCTCCGATAGTCGTCAAGACGCTGCCGAACTCTCGAAACTTGTTTCGCGTGAACATTACCGTGATATGCTTCGTTTGTTGTTCATTCAAATCATCAAAAACAAAATAAATGGAAATGCGGGGCCTTCACTGAACACTTTAAAACAAACCATCACGGCTTTGCTTAATGCAAACCATCCCTGTCAAACAATCGTTGCAATCATCAATAACGATCCAGATGTATCAACTACAGAGAAAAATGCGCTAATTGATATTGTAAATTCTGGTGTTACATTAACCCAAAAGATTGCAGATATTAATGCATATTCTCCTAGTTCGAATGTAATTGATCTTAATAAGATGATTACATCAAATAATGCTGAAATTGACGGAGATTTGGTGAAAGCATTGCTTAGTATAGGTGTTAATCCCGAAGGCACTGATTATGCAGAACTTTATCCATTTTATAATGAGTATTGGGATCGAGCATACGATTTCAATAGGATGAAATTGGACACAACCAAAAGTCGACAACCAATTAGAAGGAATCAAACCTCAAAATCATTTTTTGATTGGATCAAAGATGGAATGCAGTCCAATATTTTTGCCAACTGCTTTGGGCAATATATGAATGCCAACACCGAAGCGGCAGGCCTTGGGTATGTTATGCCAAGTGATTTGTCTAATGTCCGGGAAGTTGCTAATTTGCAAAGTCTATTACAACCTTATTTGACTCAAACAGGTCTAACTATTGAGGATGTGCTAAGCGCTATGGTCCGCGTATTTGGCGATCATTATCGTTACGATGGAGATTTTAATGCAGAAAATTGGCAAAACTATCCTAATTGGAAGAAACGAATTAGAAACCTGGTGGAAAAACTGGCTGGATTATGTGGCGTCCAAAATAATAACTTAAACAATTTTGGGCAGAGTTTAAACATTGCTATGCAAGCAGTTGCCTTGGATTCAAATGGAAAACTGCAACTCAGCAAACCACTTCGCTTTAAGTTGATGCATAGTGGCGAAAGTTATTACAAATGTCCCAAATGTGGCAGGGTTCATTTGCATCGAGGTTTTGGGTTTTGCACCAATACGGCGTGTATGCACGACTTGCCGACACAACCTTTTGGAATTGTCGATGATCTTTGGAATGATAATTATATTTCCCACGATGTAATGATAGAGTCGTTGACAGCCCAAAGGATGCATTCGGAAGAGTTGACAGGACAGACAGACGACCAGACGGATCGCTTGTTAAAATTCAAGGACATCATACTAGATCCCAGAATAAACAGGAGCGATCTCTCAAAAGACGAACCTGTTGCCAATAAAATCGATTTGTTAAGTGTTACCACCACCATGGAAGTTGGTGTTGATATTGGTAGTTTGCAGGCCATTTATCAGGGCAACATGCCTCCGACCCGTTATAATTACCAACAACGCGTAGGCCGTGCAGGTCGCCGTAATCAGGCGTATTCGGCGGCACTTACATTCTGTAGGGGACGCAGTCACGACACTTACTTCTACGAAAAAGCTACAGACGAGATTACAGGTGGAAAACCTGCAGATCCGACATTGTCAGTTAATCCAATAGTCGGCCAAGACACAAATTTGGTTATTATAAAACGTATTATTTTAAAGCATATACTGATGGAAATCTCAGCGAATCGACCAGAATGGGCGATTCATGCTGGAACCTGTGGCCAATTGGGTGGTGCAGGTGCAACACAAGGTGACTGGCAAAATGATGTACGTCCAGAGATTGAAAATTGGATATCCAAAAGCAAGCAAGAGATAACCAACATTGTCCGATACTATTTGTCTCAATATGTTCCTAATGGCGCAAATGCAGAAAATACTATTGTAAATTGGATTCAAAATGATGTGTTGAATTTGATGGACGATGCCATAAGTAACAGCGTTCAGGGCGATAATGCACAAGCCATTGCCGAAGCCGGGTTGCTGCCCATGTATGGGATGCCAACAGCAGTAAGGAATTTCTATCATTCTGGAAGCAGATCTCCAATCAATAGACAACATTGGTTTATAGAAAATTATGATGGAATCATTGATAGGCCTATTGAACAAGCCATTACAGAATTTGCTCCAGGAGCCATGAAAACCAAAGACAATGCTGAATACACTTCGGCTGGACTTACTGTTCAGTTAGATCATATTCCAATGAAAGACAATCTTAGTGATTTGGCCAAAGTCAGAGATGCTTTAGATCCATTGCAATACAGTTATAACATTAGTTTTGTCGGTGATATTGTTGACTCAATTGATCAATTCGACTTGAATCAAATTGATAATACAAGTACATTTAGATTGGTCATCCCAAAGGCGTTTAGAACGAATTCTATCATGTTTAACAAAGGTGATTCTCTCCAAGAAGATGATAGCAGAAGCAACTACATGCCTTCGTCAATTTGGGTGGATGCCCAGGCAAATCAACCGGTGGAAATTACGAATGGCGCTGGTAAATGGGAGGCGTGGAACGGCGAGAAGCAAAAAGGTGATGTATGGTATTTGAACACCAATAATGGCAATTTTTTTGAAGGTCAGCTTGCGTGGAAGAAACTTAATGATAGATCTGGCCAATACACGATAGAACCTCATTATTTCACGCCACTGATAAATGCTCAAAATGAAAACTCTTTAATTCAATTTGCTCCAAACTTTATGATCAATCCCCAAGATCAGAATTGGGTCACTGATCCAAATAGACAAACCATTATTTTAGGAGCAAAAAAAGTGACTGATATTATTTGCCTTTCACTTGACATCACCAAGATTCCTACATGTTTGAACCTCCAAGCCAATGACCGCAATAGAGCTGCCATTATCTCTGCATTTTATTCTGCAGCAACTCTGATCCAACGAACTTTTGCTGACAATCACGACATTGATCCTCAAGAGATCGAGGTCAGCGAAGTGAAAATAGATCCTTACACCAATTTGCCTTCCGTTTATCTCAATGATAAAGCCGCAAATGGTGCAGGTTTTGTGTCAATGCTAAACAACGAGTTGGAAGATCTTTTGAAAGACATTGTGTCACCTCGGCCAACCAGTCGTTTCATTCAATCTATACTGAGTCACAAGTCTGATTGCGCTACATCTTGTCCAAGATGCTTAAACACCTTCTACAACAGAGGTTTGCATCATGTGCTTGACTGGCGCTTAGGCATGGATGTCATTAAATTGATGGTTGACAGCAACTATCAAATGGGATATGATGATTTGGCTAATACGCCATACGATGATTTAGCGGATGTCTTTAACAAACTTGGAGAGCGTGTACAAAGAGCTCATCCAGCGGGGAATGTGGTTTATACTCCTAATAATGGGCATGACTGGAGAACGGGATATTTTACAAACGATGGAAGGGATGTTGAGCATCTTATACATCCGTTATGGAATGTGGAGGATCAGGAAAGTCAAGATGGCTTTGATGCTCAGGATATGTTTAGATTGCAAAGGAATGTGAAAGCGAGTCCGATAATGCATCAAGCGGTGCAGGCTTCTCAACAGCCAGTCCAAAACGCCGACCAGCCAGTTCTAAAGACATCAAATGGTGATGCGGATTTGGGAGAGTTGGGTTGAGTGTAAGCATTCGGTGAAATACACGTTGTGAGGGTTGTAGGCATGCTGTACTTTTGCGTTCGCAATTGTAAAAAACGGACGATATCCGTTCAGTGAAAACGGCGATATCCGTTCACTTTTGTCGGTGCAAAAATAGATTATTTTCTCAAACTCTCACCTTTTAATTCAAAACGTATAGTCGTGTGGGCGATTCTGTCGAGGATGGCGTCCGCTGCGGTGGTGTTGCCCTTGCTGCGTCCAGGTACTGGCCGTAATGGTGGCGGAACTGAGTTAGCCCGTATCTGTCGGGGCGTTCCCTCCGGTACTCTTCCCACAGCAGCTTCACCGTCACCCCGCGCTTGTGACCCCGACGCATCTCGCCCTCTATCCCAGGCAACAGCGATGCAAGCTCGTCGTGCCGTTTGTCGGAGTATGCGGCGACGCCCCCGTTGAGGCGCCTCTCAAGCTCCGGCTCGTCCAGTCCCAGCAAGCCGTTAACCCCCATTGCGTCGGCTTTCGCTGACTTGAGGTACTTGCCCATCGTCTCGCGGTTCACGCCAAGGTTGCGGGCTATCTGTCGCTGGCTCATGCCAGCCTTGTCTTGAAGCAGTATCTGTTTGATCTTTCCCATATAGATGTTCTTGTTTGACATATGCCTTTGTCGTTTCTCATTGCTTTTTTGCAAAGATAGCAACATGGCCAGTTTTGATTCGTCCTGAGACTGTCTTTCAGCCGTTTGGCCTTCCTCAGTGGCTGGTTTTGCTCCGTCCCAAGGTGGGTTTTTCTACAAAATCTATCTATAATGGCTGGTTTTGGCCCGTTTTTTTAACACTTTAGGATCTTTTATTTGGGGCTTTTCTTAGCGTCTCCCTGGCTGGATTTGCTCCGTTTTTTCCATTCAAATTTTGATAAAATAATCCCGTTTATTATTGATGATAATACCACTCACCATCCTTTTCTATTATATAGTATTTGCGAGGGTCCATCTCAAATTCAGGAAATAATTTGTTGATTATTTCATCAGACACACTTGAACCCATATCTTCGTTTTCGGATTCATATAGAATTAAATCTTCTTTTCGACAGACTTCTTTGATTATTAATTGGTCATCTTCATTGACATCAGTTTCATCAATATCAAATTTTTCCATTTCCTTACTCAGCGACCTTAAGCCCAATTTTTTTAATTCATCATTATTCATTTTACTATTTTATTTATAATGCATACAGACAATTAATTGATAACAAAGAGAACTAATATAAATCGGGAACACCTTGAAACTATTCAAAATCTTCCTCAGTAAATGGATGCTGGAGGTCAATGCTAAAGATGAATAAATGCCCTTCATCACAATCGTCAAAACGATTAAAAAGCAGTTTGTCGAGTTCGGAATTGTAACCTTGAAGCCGCCAAAGCTCACAATCCTCGCATACCTCTTCAAAAGTGTTGGCCCAATTATCCTTATCATATTCGGGCCCAATGTATGCTTTGTATGTTTCGACGGTAAGTTCCTTAATACGGGCAACTTCTTCATCGGTCAATGAAAAATAAGGGTGAACCTCAAGATTTTCAAGAACCTCTCCTATAAAATGATAGTATTTCTCTTTCGATGTGTTCATATTGTAGCTATTTCACTTGGATTCAAGATAATTTTTTGCCATTTCAAGATGAGCCTCATGCAATGCTTCAGGGCTTAACATCTGCGGGTTTATGTATGTATCCATATTGTTATTTGGTTTTTATTGCACAAATATACGTTTTTTTCCATTATCTATGGTTCATTCATGATTTTTTACAACTATTATTATAGACTTCTTTTCTGCCGTTTTCAACCTTGACGTTGTGTTATCATATATAGAATCCCCGATTATTTCAATTGTCTACTTTCAAAAGTCGGTATATTTCCTTGGATTTTTTCAAATTTCTTCAAATTATTTGTTTGGATTTTTCATTTATTTAGCTCAAAAAAAGCCAGCCTTAGCTGGCTTTTTAGACATCAGGAATAAGATGTGTTCTACTATTCCTCCAACTCCACCAAATAGCCCAACACGGAATAATAGATTAACTTTGCTTTGACGGTCATCCCGGCGTCAACCAATGCTTCCTCGTATGCTTTTAGTTGCACGGCATATTGTCCAACATATTCCTTGTCTGTCTTGTTCAAAGCATTGGCCATTATACCAGGGTAGTTCTTGAAGTCGATCAACACACATTCGGTAGGCGCGGTGTACCAGAGCAAGTCCATTTCGCCCGACACCACTTGGCCGTTTGTTTCGCGGCGGAACGGGACTTCGTGCTCCACCCTGACGGGTTTCCCATATAGCTTTTCCAAATACTGGTAGAGGCTGGAGATGGACAGGAGTATGCCTTCAACATCAGGTAACATCTTGTTCATGCCAAATGCGGCAACCATCTTTTCCGCCTTGTTTCGCATGTCAGCGGCATCGGCTTTATCGTCGTAGATGGCGAAAATGTTGTGAATGCAGGTGCCCATAATGTCATATTCATCGCCATTGCCAACCCGGATGGGATGGGGAATCTCGTCTTTAACGGGATACAAGACACGAGGCTGCACCTTTTCGGTCAACGCAGGGTCTTTCATCTTACTTGGCGACAGGTATTTTTCATCCCACTCTTTTGTCGTCGTTTGTTCCTTTCGGCAGAAGTAGGTTTCCGGCTCGGGTTGTGGCTGATAACTACCATCATCGTCCACCTTTACGAATCGTGACTCCGTTATGCCATCCCCTTCTCCCCAAATAGCTTGATAATCACTCGTGCCATCTATATGAGGCGTAATACCAGAATAGATCAGCCAAGGCATTGGGTTCTTTTTGTCAAGAGAAGTGGTAATGAGATAGTCGCGTGCACGGGTAACTCCAACGTAGAGAAGGCGTTGCGATTCATAATAAAGCCTATCAACATATTTGTGATAAGTTGCTAGTGTGTCAATTTCCGTCATCATGTCTTCAGTCAAATTGGACTGAGCTGATTTCAAAAACGCTGGGAGACAAGTAAGATAATAATCCGAATAGAGTTGGTTGGCATCGGGTTCGCTTACCCTGATGTAGTTGACTCCGATGGCAAAGCGTTTTTTAAGCTTTTTTTCGTTCAATGAGTCGTCATCCAAAGAGCAGAGGATGACGATATTCCATTGTAGGCCTTTCGACTTGTGATAGGTCAGCACATGTACACCCTCTTGGAAAAAGCCTTCTTTAACAACGATGCCTTCTTGATCCAAGTGTATGAGATAGTGTTCAATAGAGGAGGCTTCGCCCATCGTTTCGGCATTGTCGTCAAAAGCTTGTGCGTCTTCAATAAGAGCCTGTAAGGTGCGTTCACGTTGTGAAGCCAAACCCCATTTTTTGCATTGGTTGATGAGATCCAATTCTACGATTATTGCTTTCACGATGTCAGCCACAGGAAGCGTCTTTAGCTGGTCTTTCAGGGCATTCAATTTTTCAAAGTCAGCCAAATTCAAAACATCCTCTTTATCCTCAATAACTGTTGAGGTCTTTACGCCAAAGAGAAGGTGTGCAATCTCGGTCTTAAGGAGTGGTGATTCGTCAATCATGTAATTGAGAAGCAAACGCACAAGCCTTAATTCCTTGTTGTTGCAATCCATCGTGTTTTCACAAACCACTGGGATGTCTTTGTCATTTAGGGCTTTGGTGATTTCTCCGACATCATTGTTGCTTCTGGCCAATACGGCAATATCCGAGCATTGTACTGGTCGAGTTTTACCACTATCCTTGTCGAAGACATATTTGATTTCACCCTTGCCATCCACGATTTCTCGAATCTGACGGGCTATGGAATTGAAGAGTTTCTCTTTGTTTGCCGTAGCTCTTGTTTTTCCAGGTTCTAGTGTTTTTTCCTGCTCCCAATGCCAGAGCGCTGGGGTGTTGTCGAGTAATGTTTCTTTCCTGTATGCGGTAAGTCCAACCATGTCAGCAGGCAAGTTGTTAAACACTTTCTTGAACACCGCGGAAGTGGTGTCCACCAAAGGTATTACCGAACGGTGCGATTCTTTCAAAGTTTCGTAGCTCATGCCATTGATACCTTTTTCCGTATCTTGAATGATTTTGTCGGTCAAAGCTTGTACCAGCACCGTGTCGCAACCCCTGAAGCCATAGATGGCCTGCTTGGGGTCGCCCACCCAATAACTGCGTTCCACCAAATCCGATAACAAGTCAAAGATCTGGATTTGCTTTGGGTTGGAGTCTTGGAACTCGTCCACAAAGACATAATAGATGGTCTGCGATATTTCAGCCTGCACTTCCGCGTCTTTCAATAGTTGGATGAATTTACTCTCCATGTCGTTGAACTCGATCAAGCCATGTTCTTCCTTGAACTGATTGAAGAGTACACGCCATTCTCTTGCGATACGGAAAATGCGGCGAATACAGTCATAATACATATTGCGTAACTCATTATCGCTTTTTGACCGTTGTCGCATAAAAGCGAAACGACCATCGGTTCCTAAAAGCAGTTGGGCCAGCTCAAGAGATTTTTCCTCAGAAACCATTAGGTCGTTAATTCCAAAGGTATCTGCTTTCTCCACAACATCCCTTACTAAGGGTTTCCAGAACTCATAGTTGTATTTGCTAGACTGACTCTGTTTGATGCCGAAAGTTTCGGCATATTCCCTGAATGCGGCTATATCGTCATCGAATACTACCTTGGTCAGCGTACGATTGAGATATCCCATTTTAACTTCATCGGTGATAGTTTCGACAGAAGCGCTCAAGCCTAACTTATACCAATATTTTTTGATATATTGCAATCCGATGGAGTGCACGGTTCCAATAGCCGCGGAATCTAGTTCAGCGGCTTCGGTGAACAAGTCATTCTTCAGAAACTTTTCGCGGGCATTTTTCTTCAGGTCAGCAGCAGCATCATTGGTAAAGGTGGATGCGATAATCTGCGATGGAGTGCAAAAGCCATCTTTAACCTTGTTGACCATTTCCTCAGTAAGGCGGTAGGTTTTGCCCGAACCGGCTCCGGCATTGATATAGGTGATGTTTTTCATTAGACAAGTCCTCCTTTCAAAACGATGTTTTTGTTGCCATAACTGTTGGCTTTCAAAGCTTTTTCGTAATAGTCGCTCTTCAAAGGATAGAGCTTTTTATCTATGGTGTCTTTCACGTATTGCAAGTCGGCAAGTGCCAAGCTCTCGCCTTCTTCAATAAGACCTTTCTTTAATTGGCTCATTCTGTAGGTATAGGAATTGGCTGCCAGTTGCATCAAGTCATTGGTGTTTTCTGGTACAACCACCTCTATTCCCTCCAGGTGTTTCAGGGTGTCGTATGTCGTGTAAAGCGTGTGTCTCGGTAGCACAAAGTAACCCATAAAGCTCACTTTATGGTTGTCGCCGCTATCACACAAATGCTGTTCGACAACGGCACGATAGATCGCCAATTGCAAGGCGTCGTTTTGCTCTAGTTTCTTCTTGTAGGTGGTGCTTTCGTTCCATTTGAAATCGATGATGACCATGTTGTCGTCGCAGTCTTTTAGCACAAAGTCGATTTTGGCGGTCAACTTTCCGATGACGGGAACAACGACCTTGTATTCTTTTTCAGCACCAACAATGCTCAGGTTGTTTTGTTCAATGATGTTGAGCAAAACATCTATGCTCTTCTGCAACAAAGATTTGAAACGTTTGAACTCCAAGTCGTTCTCTTCAAGGAGTAGGATAGAACCGTTGGTTTCGGCCATGTGGTTAATCATATCCTTATACCGGTCTTGATGGATTTGGTGCATAGAGGTCACATTGCGTTGCCCTGCTTCTGTCAGTTTTTCGACATAGGCATGAGCCACATTGCCTTTCACGGTATCAATGTCATCCATGGCAGCTTTGCCATATTCGCGCAGATGGAGAATGTAATCCATGACATAGTCGAAAGGTCGCTGGATGAGTTCTTCTAGACTGCTATAGCTTTCCTCATCACGTTTCAGCCCTCCATCATCCTTGGGTGTGTCGAGCAACTCAAAGACTGAAGGTTTTAACTGGTATTCGGCTTGTTTGGTGGAATCGGTTTCGGTAGGCTTTTGTTCCAGGTCTTTTCCGTCAGGTGACTTGGGCTGCATACTAAGATGACCTTTGAGTCTCAATTCAGTAGCCACCGGGTCTTCAACGGGTAAAACGCCTCCTATTATGTTACATTCGAGCATATAAATATGCTTTTGTATATTTGACAAGATGCCCAGCATGATCTCGCGCTTGTTTTTCAGCAGGGTCTCCCTTTTTGCCACCTCAATTCCGCTGTCTTCGAGGATGCTGATTTCCTTTGGGGTTAGGAAATCAAGGTCGAAATGAAAACGA
>JAEEGL015940346.1_pt1 | contig 22520 bp, 17 predicted proteins | sample 9134231 | NCBI WGS metagenome assembly JAEEGL01 (sample SAMN16246548, study PRJNA631951) | gut metagenome | biome: gut microbiome; feature: rumen; material: fiber-attached | host: Bos | place: Iran: Karaj | collected 2018-10
AGACGCTCCTGCAGTTTCTCCTTGTCATAAGAGCTGGTAGTGTTGGCGATCTCATTCTTGATGGCTGCCACACGGTCAGCGATAGCCTGCTTAGAACCGGCTCCGTCGACGATGGTGGTGTTGTCCTTAGAGATGGTCACTTTCTCGCAGGGGCCCAGCATATCCATAGGGGCCTGCTCCAGTTTGAGACCCTTCTCCTCGCTGATGACGACACCGCCTGTCAGCACGGCGATATCCTCCAGCATGGCCTTGCGACGGTCGCCGAAGCCAGGAGCCTTGACGGCACAGATTTTAAGGCCAGAACGCAGACGGTTGACCACGAGGGTGGTGAGTGCCTCAGAGTCTACATCCTCAGCGATGACGAGGAGCGGACGTCCGCTCTCTGCTGCGGGCTGAAGGATGGGGAGGAACTCCTTGATGTTGCTGATTTTCTTGTCATAGATCAGGATGAGCGGGTTGTCGAAGACACACTCCAGTTTGTCGGGATCAGTGACAAAGTATCCGCTGAGGTAGCCACGGTCGAACTGCATACCTTCTACCACCTCGATATGAGTCTCACGGCTCTTGCTCTCCTCGATGGAGATGACACCGTCTTTTGAGACTTTGCGCATAGCGTCGGCGAGCAACTTACCGATCTCTGGGTCGTTGTTGGCTGACACAGTAGCCACCTGCTCAATCTTGTCGTAGTTGTCGTCCACTTTCTCTGCGCTGTTGGCGATGAATTCGACCACGGCTTTCACGGCCTTGTCGATACCACGCTTGAGGTCCATGGGGTTGGCACCAGCGGCCAGGTTCTTCAGACCTTCATTGACGATAGACTGTGCGAGCAATGTGGCGGTTGTAGTACCATCACCTGCATCATCACCAGTTTTGGAGGCCACGCTCTTGACGAGCTGTGCGCCAGTATTCTCAAAGCGGTCTTCCAGTTCGATCTCCTTGGCTACGGTCACACCGTCCTTAGTGATTTGGGGAGCGCCGAATTTTTTCTCAAGCACCACGTTGCGGCCTTTAGGGCCTAATGTCACTTTCACTGCGTTGGCCAGCTGGTCTACACCTTGTTTCAGGAGGTTGCGTGCCTCTATGTTGAATTTGATTTCTTTTGCCATGATTGTAATAATTTAATAATGTGAATTATTTAATGATAGCGAGCACATCGCTCTGACGCATGATCAGGTATTTCTCACCCTCAAACTCGATTTCGGTACCGGCATACTTGCCATAGAGCACCTGATCACCCTCTTTGAGAATCATTTCCTCGTCCTTTGTACCTTTACCGGCGGCCACGACTTTACCCTGCAGAGGTTTCTCCTTTGCAGTGTCAGGAATAATAATACCGCCCACTTTTTCTTCTGCTGGTGCGGGAACGACCAGCACTCTGTCTGCTAATGGTTGAATGTTCATGATTTGATGATTTTTTTGTTAAATATTCATTTCTGCTATCGTATTAGCGAAAAGTGTGCCAAAATCATCAAATCATGAGGATGACATGAAAAAATGTCAGTCGATGGACATTTTTACTTTATTCAGTTTTCTCAGGGCCTGATCTCTCACCTGTCTCACCCGCTCTCGTTTCAGCCCCAAAAGCGATGCGGCCTCTGCCATGGTATGTCGCTCTTGGCCAATGCCATAGAGCAAGCTGATGACACGCTGCTCTCTTTCGCCGAGGATGCCAATGACTTTCTCCAGGCGTGCTGTCATGTCTGCGTATTCCACTTTGTGGTCTGCCACCTCAGCGTCAGTGTTTTCGATCACATGGAGCAAGTTGTAGTTGTTTTGGCTGCCTGCGGGAATGGGAGCGTCGACCGACACCGCTTTCGAGCGTCTCACCTCTGCTGCCGAAGCCTCGTTTTTGGGCACGGCATAGAGGCTGGTTTGCTGTTCGATAGCTTTCTCGATATAGTTCCTGACGGTCGGTGCGGCAAAGACCACAAATCTCTTGTTAAACTCAGGTCTGAAATGTGTGGCGGCCTTCATGAGTCCGAGGTTACCCTCGCTGATGAGGTCGTCGAGCCCCAGTCCCTGTCCGGTATACTGTTTGGCGAGTGAGACGACAAACTTGAGGTTAGCGCTGATAAGCTGGTTGAGTGCCTCGTTGTCGCCCTGAATGATTTTTGCGGCCAGTGTACGCTCCTGTTCGTCAGTAAGGAGCGACACCTGTGCGATATCTTTTAAATAAGTATTGATGGCGTCTTTGGTGGTCATATCATTGTGTGGTTTGTTTTCGGCGATAAAATTACAAATAAAAATCGAGATGATGACGATTTTATGAGAAATCTTCATCATGCACCTTCAAAAAGCGATGTTGCAAGTCAATATGATGTAACAACTCTTAGTGCTGCCAGTGCCAATTTGTCAGCCGCAGAAATAGACCTAAAGAGTTGGCGACCGCCTCACTCCATCAGCCGACGTTTGCGTTTGGGATTTTCCTTGGCACCGTATTCAATGAGTTGGCGGGCGGAGGTGACGATGCTTTTGCCGTCGTTGGCGGTGGAGCGGCGCAGGTCGTCGAAAGCCTCGCGGGTTTTGTCCAACTGTTCATCGACAGCCATGAGTCGCTCGTAGAAGAGCTGCACTCGGTTGATGAGTTCGTCGGCTGTTTTCATGATAGCCTCCTGATTGTCAGCCTGTCGCACCTGTCGCCAGGTCATCTCCAATACTTTGAGGATCATATAGAGATTTTGGCTACCCGCAATGATGACCCCTTGTTGATACGCCCATTTCCACAGTTGTGGTGCCTGAGATAGCGCCAGTTGGAGGGCACTCTCACTGAAGACATACATGAGCACAAAGTCTAGTTTGTTGTGCCCATTCTCCAAATACTTACTATAGTTTTTCCGAGCCAGTTCCCTCACATGGTTTCTCATCGAGTCGAGATGCCGCTGCAAGGCGATGGCCTTGGTCTCTTCAGACGGAGCGTTGAAATAATCCTCAAACGCTTTGAGCGACATTTTGGCGTCGATAATCACATCTCTGCGGTCAGGGAAGTGAAGGATGACGTCAGGTTGCAGTCTTCTCCCCTCTTCATCGTCATGGATGGTGGCGCCGCTGGTATCCCTCATGGTCACCTGCTCCTCATACTGTACGCCCTCCTCCAGTCCCATGTTCTGCAAGAGCGTCTTGAGACGCAGTTCACCAAAATTGCCCTGGGTCTTATTCTCACTGGTCAGCGCCTGTGCCAATTTGTCAGCCCTCTCCCCCACTTCCTGTGCCTGTCGCAGATTTTCCCTGATACTCGCATCCAGGCGGGCGATGGTGGTGGCGTGCTCCCGGTCGCTTTTCTCCACCGCCTCGCGCATCTGGCGGATGTTCTCTCGCAGGGGGTCGAGGATAGCGGCGAGTTGGTCTTTGTTGTTGTCTGACAGTTCCGCAGAGCGTCGCTTGAGAATATGCTCTGAGGCACTGTTGATTTGCTCCCTGAGCAACACAGAGTGCTGTTGGAGTTGTCGGTCCTGCATGTCGCGCAGTTCATCGAGTTGGTCATCATACTGTTGTCGCAGTTGGTCGATGCGTTGCAGAGCCTCTGTTTTGATCTCTTCCTTCTCAGCCGCGAACTCCATCTTCTCCTCAGCCAACTGCGCTGTCAAACTGTCAACTTTTGACTGAAGTTTCTCACGCACACCTATCAACAGCGCCTTTTCTTCGGTCAGTCTGACGTGCGCCACCAAATAACCGATGACCCCTCCGAGCACCACAGCCGCGATGATCAACACATATTCCATTCTACCTTATTTTATCAGTTTCAAGATTTGGTGTTCAGAAGCCTCTGGCAGTATCTTGCACAGGTGGCTGTATATACGCTGGAAAGACTCCTCAGGTGTGCATGAACACTGGCAAGCATCCCGACCATAAAGTTGCTCAGGAGTGGTGAGCAGCGACCACCCCCAACCATATTCTTGGCCATGCTTATCGATCGGATACACAAAATCTTCTGTCACGATGCGGCATGCCATCTGCAGTTTGGTGACGTATGCGTCAAACCGACTGCGCATCTTGGTGCCATTAAAACCACACGCCGCCCTAAGTTCACGAGTGATCATGCTCCCCTGCTCCTGCAAGGTGAGCAGAATGGCCTCCTCTATCGATCCCTCTGACGGAGCAGGATGCATGCTACGACGATAATTGTAGAAATCGGGCCACCATTCCATGCTAATGAATCCCGCCTTTTTGTCAAAAAACTTGCCATAGACACATGGTCCCTCTGTCACGACAGAGCCTTTCCATTTCCACAGAGGCCAGTCCCATCCACCATCAGGCAAATAGGTATACCGGCAGTCATCGTCCACCAAATCTTCTGCAGAGAAGCCGTAAATCCCACTATTTAATAGAGGTAAGAACCCTATCTGGCTGATGAAGTTCATCAGTTGCGAGTCAGAGTGAATCACTATATCTTGTAAACATCGCATAAAGCCATTTTTTATTACGTTATTGCAAAGATAATGCAAATCTGAGACATTAACATTATTTAGCAAGAAAAATATGGCACTTTGGACAGATAAATGTATTTTTGCATAATTATAGATAAAATATAGATTTTACTACTATGAAAACAACTACAGACAATCTTAAGAATGGAGGAAGTGAGATGATTTCCCCCACCCCGAAAACAGCCAGTGAGCGATTGATGGAATACGAGGAGCGTTATGGCGCACACAATTACCATCCGCTGCCCGTGGTACTCCACCGCGGTGAAGGCATCTACGTGTGGGATGTGGAAGGGAAAAAGTATTTTGACTTTCTGTCCTCCTATTCCGCTGTCAACCAGGGCCATTGCCACCCACGTATCGTCAAAGCGCTAAAGGACCAGGCCGACCTGCTCTGCCTCACCTCCCGTGCGTTTTACAACGATGCCCTATGCGAATACGAACAGTTTATACATGAGTATTTCGGGTATGACCGCGTGTTGCCGATGAACACCGGCGCCGAGGGTGTGGAGACTGCCCTCAAACTGGCTCGCCGCTGGGGTGTCGTGAAAAAAGGCATCGCCAACGACCATGTCAAAGTCATCTGCTGTGAGGGCAACTTCCATGGTCGTACCGTGACAGTGATCACCATGAGCAACGACCCCAGCAGCTACGACCAATACGGTCCGCTCACCCCCGGATTTATCCGCATACCCTATAACGACCCCAACGCGCTGAAACAGGCTCTCGATGAGTATGGCGACGAGGTATGTGCCTTCCTCGCTGAGCCTATCCAGGGCGAGGCCGGTGTCTTCGTGCCCGATGACGGCTATCTGAAGACCTGTTATGACCTGTGCCATCAGCACAACGTGCTGTTCATCGCAGATGAGGTACAGACCGGTATCGCCCGCACCGGCCGTATGCTCTGTTCGGAGCATGACGGCGTGCGCCCAGACATCGTCGTGCTCGGCAAGGCTCTTGGTGGCGGTGTATTGCCCGTCTCCGCCTGTCTGGCTGACGATGACATTATGCTTAATATCAAACCCGGAGAGCACGGTTCCACTTTCGGAGGCTTCCCCCTGGCAGCACGTGTGGCTGTTGAAGCATTGAAAGTGGTCAAGGACGAGCACCTCGTAGAGAACGCCGAAAAAATGGGTGTGCTCTTCCGTCAGGAAGTAAGCAAGATCGACTCACCGTTTATTGAACAAGTGCGTGGCCGTGGTTTGCTCAACGCCATCGTGACCAAACCCGTCAAAGGCAAGACCGCATGGGACATCTGCATCCGCATGATGGAGAAAGGTCTGCTGGCCAAACCCACCCACGACCATATCATCCGTTTCGCCCCACCCCTCATCATCAACGAGCGTCAGCTGATGGAGGCCATCGCCATCATCAAGGAGACATTTGAGGAGATGAAATAGAAGGACGGATTTCCCGGGGGGCCGGAGATTCCGGGTTTTCGGGGATTCCGGGCGAAAAGCGAAAAGCAAACAGCAAAAAGCGAAAAGCAAACAGCAAATAGCGAAAATAACCAGCCATGCAAACCACTCATCATCTGTTGATGGTCAGGCCTGTCAGGTTTGGCTTCAACGAAGAGACCGCCGCCAATAACGCGTTCCAGCAAAAAAGCGAGAGCGCAGAAGAAGCGCTGCGCACTCAGCGTCAAGCCGTCAACGAGTTTGACGCCTACGTCGCACTGCTCCGGGAGAATGGTGTCGACGTTGATATCTTGCAAGACACACCCGAGCCATTCACTCCCGACTCTATCTTCCCCAACAACTGCTTCTCCACCCACTGTGAAGGAGGACGGCGCACACTGGTGCTCTACCCTATGTTTGCGAACAACCGTCGGTTGGAGCGTGACAAACTGTTGCAGGGGATCAACTTGCAGGACTACGACGAGGTGATAGACCTGACTTGCTATGAGCAAGACCACCTCTATCTGGAGGGCACAGGTTCGTTGGTGCTCGACAGAGAGCACCACATCGCTTACGCCTGTGTCTCACCCCGAACCCATGAAAAAGTGGTCAGAGCGTGGGCCCGTCTGCTAGGGTATGAGTGTCTGCTCTTCGACAGTACCGACGAAAACGATATCCCCATCTACCACACCAATGTCATGATGCACGTTGGCACAGGTTACGCCGTAGTGTGCTTAGACTCCATCAACGATCCTTCCAAGCGAGAGCTACTGCGACAAACCCTGCAGCGCACTGGCAAAGAAATCGTAGAAATCAGTTATGAGCAGATGAACCACTTCGCTGGAAACATGCTGGAGGTGAACAACCGCGATGGAGAGCAGCTCCTGGTGATGAGTGCCACGGCAAGAGCTATACTCACGCCTACACAACTCTCTCTCTTAGAGAAATATGTGCGCATCATCTCACCAGACATCCATGTCATCGAAACAGCTGGTGGTGGCAGCGCCCGCTGCATGCTCGCCGAAATCTTTGAAAAATAACCTTAAAACCACAAACAATGAATAATTCAGTAATTACTTTCCCGATGCCGGCCAATGAGCCAGTAAAAACCTATCTGGCAGGTTCGCCGGAACGTGTTGCCCTTGAGCAAGAACTGGAGCGACAGCTCAACACTGTAGTAGACATCCCCATCATCATCGGTGGCAAAGAGATACGGACGGGAGACACCGGCCAGGTGACCTGTCCTCACGATCATCACCATGTGCTCGCCACCTATCATAAAGTGGGCAAGAAAGAAGTGGAGATGGCCGTCGAGGCTGCCATGGAAGCCTGGAAGACCTGGAGTCGCACCCCCTGGACCACCCGTGCTGCCATCGTGATGAAGATGGCCGAGTTGCTGGCCACCAAATATCGCCCCATCATGAATGCCGCCACCATGCTTGGTCAGAGCAAGAACTTCTTCCAGGCAGAGATCGACTCCGCCTGTGAGACCATCGACTTCTTCCGTTACAATGTCTATTACGCCTCCAAGATCTATGGCATGCAACCCAAAGACGGTGTAGGACAACTCAACCACACCGAATATCGTCCGTTGGAGGGATTTGTGTTGGCCGTCACCCCGTTCAACTTCACCTCCATCGCTTCCAACCTCTGTATGACCCCCGCCCTGATGGGCAATGTGGCCCTCTGGAAGCCCTCCACCACCGCCTTGCTGAGCAACTACTATCTGATGCAGCTTTACAAAGAAGCCGGTCTGCCCGACGGTGTTGTCAACTTCCTGCCTGGCAGCGGTGCCCTCATCGGCGAAGTGGCCACTCAATCGAAGTATTTCTCAGGCATCCACTTCACAGGTTCCACCGCCACCTTCAAGAGTCTGTGGCAGCAAGCCTGCTCCCATCTCGACCGTTACATCTCCTATCCTCGTCTTGTGGGCGAGACCGGCGGCAAAGACTTCATCTTCGTGCATCCCTCTGCTGACGCCTCTGCCGTGGCCACTGCCGCCTTCTGCGGGGCCTTTGAGTTCCAGGGACAGAAATGCTCCGCCGCATCCCGTATGTACATCCCCAAGAGCCTCTGGCCCGAAGTGCTCAGCGGCATCAAGCGCATGGCTTCTGAGATCAAGATGGGCGATGTGACAGACCCGATGAACTTCGTCAACGCAGTGATTGACGAAGCCTCCTTCGACAAGTGTCAGTCGTATATCGACTACGCCCGTGAGGCAGCCGACGCTGAGATTGTATTAGGAGGACATTATGACAAGACCAAAGGCTGGTTTGTGGAGCCTACTGTCATTGAGACCAACAATCCACGTTTCAAGTCGATGGAAGAAGAGATCTTCGGTCCTATCCTCACAGTCTATCCCTATGATGACGACCAAGTGGAAGAGACCGTACGCCTCTGCGACGAGACCTCACCCTACGGCCTCACTGGTGCCGTCTTCGGCCGTGACCGTCTGGCCGTGGAGAAGATCACCGAACAGCTGAGTTATGCCGCCGGCAACTTCTACATCAATGACAAACCTACGGGCGCTGTAGTCGGTATGCAACCCTTCGGAGGAGCCCGCGCCAGTGGCACCAACGACAAGGCTGGTGGAGAGTTCAACCTCATCCGCTGGATCATCCCACGTGTTATCAAAGAGACCCTTGTCTCTCCCACCGACTATCGTTATTCTTACATGAAATGAGTCCGAAAACCACCCTACCCTGTAAAGTGAATGTCACGTCGGAGACAGGCCGCCTACGGGCGGTACTGCTCCGGCGGCCCGGCATAGAGATTGAGCGCATGACGCCCCTCAATGCCGCGCAGGCCCTCTATAGTGATATCCTCGACAAGCCTACTGTGGACACGGAGTATGGCTTGTTCAGCGGTATTCTGGAGCGCTGGACGAAAGTCTATTATGTAGAGGATATCCTGGAAGTGCTTCTGAGAAATGAGAACATCCGTCGCCGTCTGGTGAGAGAGTGTCTGCGCCACGACCGTCGCATCTCACAGCAGCAACAGGTGAACCACGGACTGTTTGACTACCTGATGGAACTGGACAGTGCGGCACTGGCCAAGATCCTGATTGAGGGCTACGAGAAAGAGCACTGGGACGGATTCTCCGACGACCGCTATCTGCTCAAACCCCTCTACAACCTGCTATTCACCCGCGATGCCTCGTCGACCATCTACGACCGTGTGCTCATCAACTCTATGAGCTTTGAGGTGCGTGAGCGTGAGACCCTTATCTACGACGCCATCTTCCATCACTTTTTCGGTGTCGACACCCTCAACGCCACCACGCGCAACCCCTGGGCCCGCACCGAGGGCGGCGACATCCACATTGCTTCTCCCGACCTGCTATGTGTCGGTGAAGGTATCCGCACCAACGCCAAAGGCATCGACTACCTGGTCCAGACTTTCGCCCGCGAGCGTGATCACTTCAATATCCTTGTTCAGGAAATGCCTATGGAGCCTGAGTCGTTTATCCATCTCGACATGGTCTTCACTTTCTTGTCCAGTCACCACTGCATGGTTTTTGAACCCATGCTGAAAAAGCAAGGACTGTTCTCCAACAAAGCCACCACCCTGATCAGCATCAACCACGGCAAAATCAGTTACCGGGAGATGCCCAATATGGTAGACGGACTGCGCCATTTAGACTGGGATATCGAGCCCGTGATCTGCGGTGGCAGTGACTCATGGGTGCAGTTGCGCGAACAATGGCACAGTGGTGCCAACTTCTTCTGCTTAGGCGACGGACAGGTGATGGGTTATCGCCGCAACACACATACGATCGACGCCATGGACCATGCCGGTTTCGCCATCCTCAACGCAGAGGACATCATCAGCGGAAAGGTCAATATGGAAGACTACAAGCATTTCGTGGCCGCCTTCCCCGGGGCAGAGTTGCCTCGTGCCGGCGGAGGTGCACGCTGTATGACGATGCCGATTTTGAGGGATGAGCTCACTTCTTAACTCCTTCACAACAAGAAGTTTTGGACTACCGAAACTTTAAAGTGGCTGGCGACATGGTGTTCCATTCTCATCCGAGAAAATTTAACAATTTTTTAAAGGTCTTTTTTGAACAAACCTATCAAAATAATTCGTATATTTGCAAAAACGTTTAACCTAAATCCGCAGACTATGAAAGTAGGAATTCCAAAAGAGATTAAGAACAATGAGAGCCGTGTGGGTATGACCCCTTCGGGTGTGGCAGAACTCACACGCCGTGGTCATGAAGTAAGTGTGCAACACACAGCTGGTGAAGGCAGCGGTTTCAGTGACGAAGAGTACATCAGTGCTGGAGCTCGTATCCTCCCCACCATCGATGCGGTGTATCGTGAATGTGACATGATTGTCAAAGTGAAAGAGCCTATAGAGCCAGAATATGAGTTGGTGAGAAAGGGCCAGCTGCTCTTCACCTATTTCCATTTCGCATGTGAAAAAGAATTGACAGAGGCGATGCTCAAGAGCGGTGCGGTATGTCTGACCTACGAGACCGTGCAATTGCCTAATGGCACACTGCCCCTGCTACAACCCATGAGTGAAGTGGCGGGTCGTATGGCGACACTCAACGGTGCCTACTACCTGCAAAAGACCAAAGGAGGCAAAGGCAAATTGATCAGCGGTGTGCCCGGTGTCAGCCCTGCCAGGGTGTTAGTGCTCGGTGGCGGTGTCGTGGGCGAGGCAGCAGCCCGCATGGCTGCCGGTCTTGGAGCCGAAGTGACCATCGCCGACATCTCCCTGCCCCGCCTGCGCCAACTCGACATTGAGACTCCCGCCAATGTACATACGCTCTACTCCTCTGCGCACAATATCCGCCAGCAACTGCCCACGGTCGATATCGTGGTGGGAAGCGTGCTGGTGCCTGGTGACAAGACCCCACACCTCATCACCCGCGAAATGCTGAAACTGATGGAGCCAGGAACCGTCCTTGTAGATGTGGCTATCGACCAAGGTGGTTGCTTCGAGACTTCCCGCCCCACTACCCACAGTGATCCCGTCTACATAGAGGATGGCATCGTACACTACTGTGTGGCCAATATCCCTGGTGCTGTGCCCTACACCTCGACCCTCGCACTGACGAATGCCACACTACGTTATGTGGTGGCCTTAGCCGACAAAGGTTGGCAGAAAGCCTGCAAAGACGACCCAGCCCTGGCCAAAGGCCTTAATATCGTGGAAGGCAAAGTGGTCTACAAGGCCGTCGCTGACGTGTTCGGTCTGAAGTATGAGCCGCTTTAACGAGAAATACAACCAGTCGACATTGGTGAAATGTAGCATTGTGAGCTACAACGATGTGTCCTAAACTTCTTGAAGTTAAGGAGTTAAGAAAAGAGTGCTTAACTCCTTAACTTTTTTTGGTTTTAGCAACTTATTAAAATCTGTTAATTTGGAGGTAAAAGTGGAGTTGATTGCGGGAGAATCCACATAAATTGATTATCTTTGCACAGTTTTTCTAAAACATGCCGGATTTTCTCATCTTGAAAGTCCGTTATTCACAATCAATATTACATTTTTTATATGTACAGCAAAGACGAGTTATTATCGAAAGATATCAGCGAATTGGCGGATATCGCACAACAGTTGGATGCAGAATTCAAATCGGACGATACTAAAGAAAACATCATATATTCGATTCTTGACAGACAAGCCGTCGTTGAGGGCACCAAAAACAGTGCCAGCAGCACCAAGCGCAAAAGAGTGAGAATCGTCAAGAAAGACACAGACAGAGTATACAGTGTGAACGGTAAGGAAGGAGAGAACTTTGACACGAAAAAGAACAAAGTGTCCAGTGAGCCAATGCCACTTTTCAAAGACCAGTTGCCCACACCAGTAGCAGAGGAACCTCAAGAGACAGAGCCGGCTGTTGAGAAAAAAGCGACTCCCGCCAAGCGTGGCCGTAAGTCGAAAGCTGAGAAAGAAGCGTTAGCCGCCGCTGCCGCTGCCCAAGAGGCTGCCGCTGCAGAGCAAGTGGCAGAGGAAGAGAAGATCGCCGAGGATGTGGCACCTGAAAGTGCTACCGATGCCGAGCAGCCAGAGACCACACCGACGCCGGCAGAGGGCATTGACCCCACCCCATCCGCTGAGACAGAACCAGCAGAGGCCGTGGCCAACGAAGACGTCTATACCGTGCCTGAAGCCACTTTCACCTCAGACAGTCAGGAAGATGACAATAAGAACGACCTTCTGGCACAGTTGCAGGCCAAAGTCAACGCTCACAACGAGGCCAATGAAGACAAGCGCGAGACACCCGACGGCATCTGGGAAGGAGACCCCGGTGACGGCACTGACTTCATCCCCATCGTCGACCTTCCTATCGAAGACCAAGGAGCCTTGCCCAGCTATGACATCTTCGACAACCCCACCACCCCTGTCAGCACCAGCCAGAGCACTGTACAACCAGTTCTGAACGACAACAACTCAAAGACACCTTATAATTTCGACAACATCATTGTAGCCAACGGTGTGTTGGAAATCATGCCCGACGGTTATGGTTTCCTGCGTTCCAGCGACTACAACTACCTGTCATCACCCGATGACGTATATGTGTCGACCATGCAGATCAAGCATTATGGTCTGAAGACGGGCGATGTGGTGGAGTGCCATGTACGTCCGCCCCATGACGGCGAGAAATACTTCCCATTGATGAGCATTGACAAAATCAATGGCCGTAAGCCCTCAGAGGTGCGTGACCGCATCCCCTTTGAGCATCTCACCCCCCTCTTCCCTGAAGAGAAATACAATCTGTGTGGTGACCGTGAGACCACCAACCTCTCCACCCGTGTGGTAGACCTTTTCTCCCCTATCGGCAAAGGCCAGCGTGCGCTGATTGTGGCACAACCCAAGACCGGTAAGACCATCTTGATGAAAGACATCGCCAACGCCATCGCCGCCAACCACCCAGAAGCTTATCTGATGATGCTTCTGATTGATGAGCGTCCTGAGGAGGTGACCGACATGGCCCGCACCGTCAATGCCGAGGTGATTGCCTCTACATTTGACGAGCCTGCTGAGCGCCATGTGAAGATAGCCGGCATCGTGCTGGAGAAAGCAAAACGAATGGTGGAATGCGGCCACGACGTGGTGATCTTCTTAGACTCCATCACCCGTCTGGCAAGAGCTTACAACACCGTGTCGCCTGCCAGTGGCAAGGTGCTTACCGGTGGTGTCGACGCCAATGCGCTTCAGAAGCCCAAACGCTTCTTCGGTGCAGCCCGCAACATCGAAGGCGGTGGTTCGCTGACTATCATCGCCACAGCTCTGATTGACACCGGCTCTAAGATGGACGAAGTGATCTTCGAGGAGTTCAAGGGTACTGGCAATATGGAGCTGCAGCTCGACCGCACCCTGTCCAACAAGCGCATCTTCCCATCTGTCAACTTGGTGGCTTCAAGTACACGTCGCGACGACCTGTTGCAAGACCGTACAACCCTCGACCGCATGTGGATCCTGCGCAAGCATATCGCTGACATGAACTCAGTGGAGGCGATGAACACCATCCACGACCGCATGCTCAACACCCGCAACAACGAGGAATTCCTGTTGACCATGAATTCGTAAACCACTCCAAAAACCTCCCCCAACCCCTCCAAAGGAGGGGAGATAAAAAAGCATACCTCCCCCATACGCCTTCAAAGGAGGGGAGATAAAAAACATCGGTGAATGAGAGATCATTCACCGATGTTGTATCTGATACCAAACTGAATATTGAAATTGCATTGTTTGTCCTTGAAGGTATTTTCCAATGGACTGCCATTGTCGAAATAATATTTTACGCCAGGCTCTAAATAGATACCCAATGAGGGGATGAAATTGTATTGAGCACCAATGCCTGCATTGACCGACCATTGCACACGGTCCTTATCCATATCCTTACTGACGCCATCCGTCTCCAAAGTAGCTTTGAAGTTGAAGTCGGCTTGCCCTCCAGCAACCGCATATGCCACCAGATGCTGATTGCTCCACACGCGATACATCGCATTGAGGGGTATACCGATCTCATGCAACGTCTGTTTTTGCTTGAGTGTAGCACCACCCATGGTACTGGTAAAATCAGAACGCAGCCGCGTATAGACCAGACCTGTAGAGAGCGACCACCTGTCAGTCAAACCTATTCTGCCTGTCAGTCCGATGGAATATGGCTGATAGTGCTTGCTATGCTCATTGTAGTTTCTCACTGGCTCCTTGACCGTTGTCTCATTGTCTGTGTCAAAACCATAGAAACCTGGTGCCATGGTATAATTGACCACCGTACTTGAGTTACTGATGCCGATGAGATCATTGGCTGCATATAGATTGACACCGTAGCGGACGGGCTTCCGGTGAGTGCCATTCTCTGCTTCTTCTAATGCACGGAGAATCTCCTTCTCTGTCTTGGAGGGCTGTGCCTTGGAGGGTTGTGACGGCGTAGCCGGCTCTTGCTGAGTAGAGACGGCGGACTGCTCCACAGTGGGTTGCGATGGCGAAGCCGGCTCTTTCGGAGAAGAAGAGGGTGCGGGCTGCTCCACAGGGGGTTGTGACAACGAAGCCGACTCATGCAAAGAAGAGGGGGCAGGCTGCACTCCAGTGGGTTGTGCCGGAGAAACCGTCACTTGCTGAGGAGAGGAAGCTGAGTTCTCCGCCAGGAGATCATCATGAGGGGTACCGGCCTGGACATAAGACTCCGGAGCAGCCAGATCTGTCACAGACCCGGCTTGCTTCGAAGTTTCGGTTAGGTTATTAGATTGTATTATGTCCTTATAAAACCAGGTCGCACCCCCAATGAGGGCAGCAGCAATAGCTGCAGCAACAGTCCACCTTCTGATGGGGACGATCAGAGCACTACGCGGCTGCTGAGCATCCTGAGATATCAGAGTATGACGTGGCTGCTGAGCATCCTGAGAAAGTGCGGCCTCTATGTCCTGCCACAGTCCTTCGGGGGCCGGCTCCTGGAAGCCGTCCATTTTGTCCCTCAGTTGTTCTATCCAGTCGTTATTTTTTGTCATATCTCTGATTTTGATAGTCTTTAATCATTTTTGCCAACATTTTTTTTGCCCTGCAAAACTGCGAAGCTGAAGTGTCTTCTTTGATACCCAGCAGTTGGGCAATCTCTTTATGTGACTTGTGTTCAAACACAAACAAGTTGAGCACCACCCTATACCCTGGCGGTAATTGCCCTACCATTCTGTTGATCATCTCAGGTGGGATATCCTCCACCTCCGGCTCTACCTCCTCCATCTCATCAGGAAACTCATCAGTGAAAGAGACTTTGGCCTGATTTCTCAAGCTGTTGATAGCCTCATTGGAGACAATCCGAAGCATCCACGCTTTCAAAGACCCCTCTCCCTTGTAATGGAAATGCCGAATATTGGCAAATATCTTAAGAAAACTCTCTTGAAGCACATCCCTTGCATCGGCAGTCTGCGACAGGTAACGATGTGTGACAGCAGTGGCATAGCCAGCATAGAGATGGTAGAGCGAAGCCATCGCTTTCCTATCTCCTTGTAGTATTTTAGCCAAAATCTGCTGCTCCGTGTCCACAATGGTCTTCTTTTAATGTTGATTGCCACTGAATGTGATGACCATATCAGTATTGTACGTATGATTGACCGCTGCGTTGCCATCGTTTTGATCTACCATCTCCACCTTGTTGATTTTAAACGTGGCGGTCATATTCTCTCTCGACTGATTGTATACCATTGCGGAGGCCTCGATGTCGAAATACAGTCTGACCACATAGGTATGACCTCCGAAAGAGGTATTGAACACCAGTGGTTGCGGCTGAAAGCAGAAATAGGCTGACGACTCAGAGAAACCCACAAACTCATAGTGAATCTGACAACTATGATATACCGTGTGGGCTGTGGCTTCAGCCAGCGCATGATCATCGAGGATGGCACTCAGTATCTCTTTCTGCGGCAGCTGGCTGACAGTGAGTAGGGTGTCAATGACAGCGTTAGCCTTCTCGGCAGACTGTCTGTTGACGATCCACTGACCCTCATATCTTCCCAGATAAGGTCTGACTCCTTTGTCTATCGGACTATTGCTTGGGTTTAAGATGGTTTGACTGTCATACATGTCAGAACACGATGACATCACCACCACAAGGAAAAGACCAAGGACGGTGAGCACCGTTTGAAGCATTTTTCGAGACATTATTTATGTGTTTAAATCCACTTTATATTATATAAACAAAAAAATGGCGAAAACTTGCATGAAAAACAGAGAAAAATTATGCCAAAAGATCGGCCATGATGAAAAAAGTGTTTTCAGAGACGCCGTTGGCCTCCAATACGGCCTTGTCTCTTACAAATTGCGAGAGGATACCCTCTTTTCTTTTCGTCTCACTGCATGTTGACAGATACTGCCTGAAATGTCTGACAGCCTCTCTCACCTCACCCATGATCCAGTCACAATATCCTGTGTTGAGATGGTCTTCTGCCGTCAAGGGTCCTGCATCTGCCAGCCGTCGATACTCCTTTGCGGCCTGTTCCATTTTGGAAGAAGCCATCAGTCCCCATGCCAGCACGCGGGTCACATTGAGGTCGTCGGCATTTTCGAAACTCAGCTTATAAAGTGTCTGTACCGCCTCAGCGGGTTGGCCACAATTGATGAGTGCAATACAGCGGTTCAACGTATAGCTCTTGTTATCGGGTTGTGCCTCCAACAACTGAGCATAGGCCTGAGCAGCCTCCTCATACCGATCGGCCATGAGATAAGTTCTGGCCAACAAGCTGACCGTCTTTCTGTTGGCAGGATTGATACTTGCCGCCTTTGACAGACATGAGATGGCCTGTTGATAATCCCCCTCATGCAATAGGCATGCCCCTTTGACAGAAAGATATGTTGCATCAGAGTCTAAATACTGATAATTGTCGAGCAGGCGGCGCAACTCTTTGATTTTACCTCTTTTGAGGAGGAAGTTACCCAAATGCAGCACTTTTTTGTCTATCGCAGTATGACGCAGCACACTGCCGGCGAGGAAGAGCGCATTGCCCTCGTCTGTTCCTCCGAAGGGATTGAAGAAAGGTTTCCTATAGTCACTTAATCTGAAGAAACGATAGAGATCTTGCAGATAGAGGAGTCTCAGGTTGGAAGGCGTTTTTTCGGCATATTCTTTTGAGATTGGGCCAAACATCTCTTCACTTCCAAGCATGGATTTCAGATTGGCCGGTATTTTTTCGATGACGCTACCCATGGCCAGTGTGAACGAATACTTGTCGCTGTCGCAAAACGGCCCGTGGCGCAATATATTCTTCAAGAAACTGTCATTGTCGATTTTCTGTATCGTACTCAGCAGGTGCGGATGTTCGACATAGAAAGGGCAAAACCAGTTGGACAAGTTATAAAAAAATGACAGTCTCTTCATTTTGGAGAAACCACCGAAATAAATGTCGGAGCCACTACGCTGCATCTCAATCATCCGTTGGAAGGTGCGCTCCACCTCGTCCATGGCTTTGTCGGTGGCATCGGGGTTGAGAATATCCTGCATGGGGTCTTCCTCTTTCTCCACAATACCAAGACGTGTGATCTCGAAATTGTTGTGCTTCAACAGATTGGGGATGATATCCCGTTGTATCTCATCATTGTCTTTCTCAGCGTTCATGCAGAAGTACATCTGCATCTGCATCTCCAGCAACTGTCGTGCCACCTCCTCGTCTTCACACATTGTGGTGACCTGCTCACTCAGTTCGGTATAGACCTCACGATTGCCATGTAATGACAGTGCCCATCCCACAAGAGCACGTTGTCTGACCCTCTCGTCTTGTGCTTCCTTGTACACCTCTTGAAGCATGCCAAACTTCCTCATGTCAAAATGAGTCATGCATGAGAGAGAGACAGCACTGATCATCAGAGCCGCATCGTTGGTGTCGATGGTGGGTGAGAGAATCAGTGAGGTATAGAACTCCGCATCATGTCTCCCCCACTGCATGGAGACGATGATGGTGTCAAACACCGCACTCATCAACTCATGATGGCGCAGATAGATGCCCTGCTTGGCCTGAGGCGAGTTGTCATTCAACTGCAGCATGGCCACCTCACTGACAAAATCCTCCATTCTCGCCTTCATGACATCTTCGGTCAAGCCTGTGTTTCTCACCCTGCTATAGGTAGCCGACATAGTAGGATCGTTTTGTATCATCCAAATCATGTCGGCGTCACTTGTCAGTCTGTGCAACCTTCTAAGCAGCTCTTGGTACAGTGCGTCACGCTGTGGGTCATCATACCCTTGAAGCATGTAGTTTTTCAGCAGTTCATAATCATCCCTGATACGGTCGAGACGGTCGTAAATCACCGCATACGCTCTGTCAGAACTGACGGGCTGGATGGTATTGAGGGCTGCGCCCAATTGTTTTTTACGGATACAACTCGCTGTATTGATAATGATGCTTCTGTCCATATGGGTATGTTCTATTCTTTCTGTTTTCAGTGCGTGCGCCACTTGACGTTTTGGGTCTTGCTGATGTCTTTTTCCCTTGGAGGGGTGATATGGCTATAAGTGAGTGTGGGAAGCGCAGCCACAGTGCGGTCATCGGTCTGACAATATTTTTTTATGATACGCGCGTAATGTTTCACCCCACGCTGGTTGATGGAGTCACAGGCCAAATCGTATGCCTTTTTGAAAGCGTCGAGCTGTTGTCGGCGACGCTCATCCCTGTTGACACGATCCGTGACCACAAGAGCACCCAGGCGCAGGTCTTTGCTGCGAGAATCCATATGCATCGGATGCTTTTCTATACGGGCCGTGGTGGCCTGAGGCTCCGGCAGCAGTACAGCGTCCATCTCATTGTTTAGCAACATCTTCAGCCGGACGATGACGTCATTGATCTGAATGCGAAACACGGGGTTGTCGGGTTTCACACTGTCCACTGCCACATTGGCCAGATAGTCCGTGGCAGAATAGCGTGTCATGGCGATCTTCTTGTCACCCAACTGCCGCAGTTCCTTAATACGCGCTTTTTTGTTGGAGAACAACTGCCAGTAAGCATTCGTAGCAGTGATATACGACAAGTGCACCCCTTTGCTCATGAGTCTTTGGGCGCGCATGACATCCGTCACGCCACCTTCCACTTGTCCTTTCCTCAACGCCTCGTCGATGTCCATCTGGGCATTCATCTCCTTGAGATGCACCTGCACGCCAAGAGTGTCAAACAGTCGGCAATCCTTGGCCACAAACAAGGGGAGGCAGTCGAGCGTCGGTGTGACAGCCATTTTAAACGCCAATGAGTCCAACCGCCGCACCTCAGCAGCCGCTATTCTCGTCTTCTCTTTCTGCTCTTTGTTGGAGATGCCGCAGCCAGAAAAGATGGTCATGGCCATGACCGACCCTATGATGATATTCAAACACTTTTTCATCACACTGTGATCTGTGTACTTATTGATTTCAATTTGTTGAAAGCAATTGCAAAGATAGTGCAAGGCAATCGAAATCCAAAATAAAATATATTTTATTTTTCATGTTCGGACCGCAAATGACAGAGGGGCAGCACCATCGTGCTGCCCCTTGTCCAAAAACAAATAACCTAAAAACTAATTCCTATATGCAGGATTCTGATATGCTTTCTTCTCTTCATCTGTCATGATCATACCATCGAGCTGACCCTGCGGAATCGGACGGAGGTAGTAACCGTCGGGGATGTCACGAGTGAAGGTCTCGAGATCTTTGTCGGTGTAACCACTGCCAGCAATCCGATATTTGCCAGCACGCTCTTTCCAGGTCTGGGTGCGCACGAGGTCAAACCAGCGGTATCCCTCACCCCAGAACTCACGGCTACGCTCATCGAGGATGTAGTCGATGGTGATGGTTGCAGGAGTTGCAGCCACCATCTCTTCGGAGTGGTCAACAAAGACAGCCACATTGTCGTTCTGGCTGAAGGTCTGCTTGCCGGCACGGGCACGAAGCACATTGACCATATTTCTGGCATCTTCGTTCTTATTGAGTTTCACAGCAGCCTCAGCGGCGATGAGATAGAACTCAGAGTACTTGGCGATGTTCCAAGGACGTGGGCTACCACCGTTCACCTTACTACCTAAGCCACCATTATTGTCTGTGCGGTAGATACCGATTTTCCAGTTGATGGGGTATTTCTTACGGCTGATGTGGTTGACAGCGACCACGAAGTCGGGACGATCAGGCATCTCACCGAAGCCAAGTTTTCCATCGGCACCAGTGTAGTTGATCTTGCTGTCCTCGCTCTCAGGCACCCAGCTGAAATAGACGTCGTTGGGTCCCACCTGCATGCCGTTGGCACCGTAGACGAAAGGCTCATTGTTGCCAGACTTATGCCAGTTGGTGTGATAGCGCAGAGTGAAAGTAGCGTCGTAGCGGGAGTCGATAGCCTTGACAGCATCTTCCCACACACCACCTTCCATGAAGTTGTCGGCGATAGGAGCCATACGGGTCCAAGGACGACCGAGAGCCTGCACGGCCTCACGCTGAATAGGATTGATGGTTGCACCAGAAGCAGCCTTGGCAGTCATCTCAGTGTAGTTCCAAGTCTCCATCCAGTAGGCGAAGTTTTCAGGAGAGCCACCGCTACCCCAGCCATAGCCAGCGCCACCGTTACCAAACTTCTCATCCTCGTCGTGATCAGCGTAGAGCATAATCTCCGAGTTGCGGTCGTTGGTAGCCACGTTGACATCATAGAAAGTAGGCTGCAGGGCATATGGTCCAGGATTGTAGATGGCCGACAAAGCCACGTCATAAGCTTTCTGGAAATAGCTGTTAGCCTGTCCGGCATCACGTGTGCACTCAGGATAGGTAGGAATATTCTTCGGGTTCTGGAGCCACCAAGCATAAGTCAGGTAAGCCTTGGAGAGATACAGACGTGCAAGGTTTTTCGTAGCAGTTCCAGTGAGACGGGGATACTCAGGCAGGTCAGCGACAGCCTTCTCCAGGTCAGCGAAGATAGCTGCATATACCTCAGGCACGGTGTTACGAACAGAAGTACGAACAGTAGAGGTATTGAACTTCAGAGGACCGGCTCCCAGGTCGAGGGGCACGCCACCATAGGTCTGCACCAGGATGAAATAGTCGAAGCCACGGAAGAAATAAGCTTCAGCCAGCAGAGAGGCATCCATGCCAGCCTCGGCGCCATTCTCGATGATACCGCTGGCGGTGTTGATATTAGCGAAAGCTGTTCCCCAGCATCCACCGGCGATACTGTTGCTTGGAGTCATCGAACCTACGCCGGAGAGGTCGGCATCCTTGAAGTTACCATCAGCGGACTGTGCGTAAGTATACTCATCGGTACCTGTCTCCAAACTGTTCAGATAGTAACCATTGCCATAGAAATAGCGCAGGTGAGCGTAGAGAGAGGTCAGACCACCCTCAATACCTGCTTTTGTGGTAAAGAATGTGGGGTCAAACTGACTGCGTGGCTGCTCGTCGAGGACATCGGAGCAGGAAGTGAAAGTAGTGGATAGACCACAGCACAACAAGCCCGCAGCGAGGATATATTTTATACTTTTCGTTTTCATATTGATATCTTTATTATATAGTCAATGATCGTTTCTCAATTGCAATTAGAACGTGACATTCACACCGAAGAGGAAGTTGCGTGTGGCAGGAGTGTTGTAACCTACGATAGGCATTCTGTGCTTGCCAGTGTATCCATCGATACCGACAGCTGTGTTCTGAGTGGCATAGGAGTTGGTCTCAGGATCAAGTCCACACTCGTTGTTGAACGGTGAGAAAAGCACGAATGGGTTCTGTATCGTAGCGTAGAGGCGCAGACGGCTGATGCCGAAGTTCTTGATGACGCTCAGTTTGTCGAAGTTGTAACCGAGGGTGATGGTACGAACCTTGAGGTAGCCAGCATCGAAATAACCGAGAGTGGAACCGTACTTGGGGTTGTCACTGCTCGTGATGCCACCTGGTTTCGGATACTTGGCACCCGTGTTGTCCTCTGTCCAGTAGTCCACGTCGAGCTGTCCACGACGACCCGTCAGCATGTTGAGGTAACCATTGGATGAGTGGATGGCAGAAATCAGTTTACCGCCCACCTGGAAAGCACCGATCACGGTCAAGTCGAAGTTCTTGTAAGCCACGGTTGTATTGAAACCACCAATGAGATCAGGCTCCATGCTCATGATCTGACGGTCTTCTGGACCAATCTGACGGGTAGGCAGACCATTTGCATCGTAGTCGCCAGTGTATTTCACCTTAATCATACCCACATTGCCACCTGGCTCAAGGATATTCATTGCAGCCTCTTCACCTTTCTGCCACAGACCCACATACTCATAGTCGTAGATCACGTCGATAGGATGGCCGGGGAACCAGCGGTTGCCCTCATCAGGAGCAGGTTTGCCGTCCTCGTCGAGGGCACCTGTCAGCTTGGTCAGTTTATTGCGGTTTGCATAGAGGTTGATACCAGCCTCCCAGTTCCATCCATTCTTGTTGTCAATGATGACACCATTCAGTGTGAACTCAAAACCTTTGTTCTCGGTGTTACCGATATTACCTGTATAGCTGCTTACACCAGAGGTTGAAGGCAGAGAAACGTCGAGCAGGATATCGTTGGTCTTCTGAATGTAGTACTCGAAAGATCCATTCAGTCTGCCTCTGAACAATGAGAAGTCAAGACCAAAGTTCCATGTCTTGGAGAACTCCCAGCCCAGTTCGGGGTTAGGCAGTGCATTCACATAGTAACCAGCATTGTAGGTGCTGCCGAAGTTATAGTTGCGCACGGCGAGTCCACCGAGTGTGGAATACGGGTTGATACTCTGGTTAGAG
>JAEEGL013047102.1_pt1 | contig 22519 bp, 18 predicted proteins | sample 9134231 | NCBI WGS metagenome assembly JAEEGL01 (sample SAMN16246548, study PRJNA631951) | gut metagenome | biome: gut microbiome; feature: rumen; material: fiber-attached | host: Bos | place: Iran: Karaj | collected 2018-10
ATCTTCCATTACTTTTCCGAACATGAAATCGTCCGAAAACTTCAGTTCGGAGTACGGCTTTATGTATGTATAAGACATACACTCCTTTCCGGGGCCGACGCCCCTGATTTCGATATTTAAGCAGGGATTTCGTCGGAACCGGAATCGGTCCATGTTTGGCAGAACGCCTGAAGAAATATACTTATGCAATTATCCTATCACGGAAAAAGAAAGGGTTTCAACAGAAAAAGTCCGTCGTTTTTCACAAATCGTAAAGGCGCATTCCCACTGGGTTTGCGCCTTCTTGTAGCATTCTTATGAGCCGAAAGGGGCTGTTTTTTTGTGAATCGTGTATAGAGGATTGGGGCAAAGAAAGATGGTTGAAATAATACGCGGGGCGCAAAATGTCTTTGATGCATCTGTCGTACCGCTGCGCGCACGAATGTTAAGAAGCCGATTCACGCTGTGGTCATATACGGGTCGGTTGCAATCGGCATCCGTGCCTCGTGCACCCTCATTTCGGCTCAGCCGAAATGCCCCTGCTTTACCAAACGCCTTCCAACCATTCGTAAGCGCTCGCTACAAGACATCTGCATTCAAAGCATTCTTGCGCCCGCTTAATTTCGTTCTGTTCTTATAAAGCCTCTTCTAATTCCTCCTCAGAGTAACCAAACGTATAATCTTTGTCTTTCCCATGCGATGCCCATATCTGAGCCGCGTCATAAACGGATAATCTCTCCCCATCATCCTCGTCGTAAGCTTCATCCCAGTCATCATTGCTGCCAAACTCACGGAGATAGTCCTTATAGGTATGCCGCTCATTCTTATAGCGGATGTTTCCTGTATTTAATGGACAGAATGACCACCTAAAATGCATGTCTTCTTGACATATCTACAGTTGGTTATGAACTTCATTTCATTACCCAGCCATTCCTACTTCAATAAATCTGCCAAATACACCTCTCCACGCTTCAAAGAGTGTACTCTCTTATACTCTCGAATTGTACTAATCAACATATCGATATCAGCAAAATAGCCTCTTATGTACGCCTGAGACTTTATATTGCCCTTCAACTTTAATACCTGCTTGCAGAAACTACTTGGCGACATAACACTGCTTTTTTTCGTGTATTCATTGTGTTTTCCCTCCGCAAGTATCAGTAACATTTCAATCTCCGGAGATGTAACAACCTTAATAACATCTACCTTATGTTCATACGCTGTACTCAACCGAAATCCTTCTGAGTGCGAGTCCAAAACTCGAAGTATTGTTATCTTGCTTTCAAATCCTTTTCTCAAATACCGCTGTTCAAATTCTTTGCCTTTGCGGCAGCGGATTACCTCTTCATTTAGCATTCTTTCACGAGAAAAAACGAGTCTATCCGCATCAACAAGCATATCAATTATCGCAGTTTCAGCACCACCCTCGCATATACAAGCAACTATCGGAGATAATTCTATCATTCGTTATCCTCCACTATAGTTCCTGTTAACAATACCTTTTTTAGTCTCATTGATGCTTCATATGACGGAGTTGTTCCTTCTAGCATTCCACTTTGAAAAGCATCGCTCTTTTTAATATCATTACGCGTCAATATATGATGTAATTTCTGAATCGTTATTCCGCCATTATTCCTAATTACATATATTCCATCATTTCTATCCAATTCATCTAATAATTCAACATAATGTGTCGAATATATCAATGTGGCGCCATTTTGATTTACACGCTTATCCATAAAGAATCTAATCAATGTCGCAACTATCTCTTTATTAAAATGATTCTCAATTTCATCAATAATAAAATATCCACCCTTTATCAGAACCATCCAGGCATGCATAAACACATTCAATCCTTTTATAGTACCCGATGATAAATAATGGCTAATATTCTGTATCCCACGCATAGAAATCGGCATATCATCTTTTTTAAACTTTACAATCAATTCAGTCTCATTTGGGTTAAAACGAATATACTCTATGCTAGGGTCAAGGAATTGTATTAACGCAATTGGGAAATCGCCAAAAGAATTTAACACGTTAAAATCCGTCCATTCAGTCAGGTCTCTGAAGAACACATTTCCTGTCTTTCCAAGTGCTATTACTATACTTACGTCATCTTTAAGGAACATAAATTGTTCCTCGGAAATATCTCTTGTTTTATAAATATTTTCATCTCCGAAAACAAACAAATTTGCCTTAGATGTAACAGAAGTTGCCCTGCGAATATACAGTTTTTCTTCAAGAATTACGTATCTATCTGGTGCTCCATCCTCCTTAGTTACACCTATAATAGTTTTCAACAAGCAAACGCCTTTTTTTTCATCATAGAAGTATACTCTCAAATTGACTCTATTAGATCTCTCCAATACCACTTTTGTCGGAATATTATTAATTGCCTCTGCATTAAGCATGCTCATTACAAAAGAGATGAGTTTTAATGAAGTTGTTTTACCCGAGGCATTAACTCCCACAAATGATAAAACATTATTCGTATATGTACTCCCAAATGGATTATAAAGCATAGCAGCATTATCTGGATAAACCCTCTGCTCTGCGTTGAAATCAATAACAATCTTCCCACTAAAAAGAAAAATTCCATCTGCTTCAATTCTTAACAGTCTCATTTCTTTCTCCTTTCATTTCAACGCATTACGCGTTATTACACCATAATAATATCACATTATCTCTATTTTTCAACCCTTATAAACGTTTTTGGCGTTTTTAATCTCATTTTCATGTTTGGTTGTTAAATTTCATATTTGATTAAGCCTAAATTGATTGAACCATTACTGATTAGTGTTTGGTTACTGTTGGAAGTTTATTATGAAAAAAGCACTCTGCTTATCACAGAGTGCTCCATCACATTCATCGGGTAGTTCACCTTAAAAGGTGTAAATGGGGTGTAAATCCGTTTGATAAATCATCAAAATGCCGTATTTTCAAAGCTTTCTGATCTACTGAAATCTCTTGTCCCAACAGATAACAGTTTTTTCTATCTCGTCACACTTACGTTTTCGTTTTTATCGTTATTCGGCGCAAGGCCTACATAGAGGTCGTTCTTGTCGAATACCAATTCAATGTCATTGTTGTAATACTCGTTGACGAGGTTGATGCAGTCGATAAACTGAGTTATGTTCTCCTGCTCTTTATCGGAAAACTGCTTAGACAGTTTGTCGGCATGCGCGCCGTGAAGTTCCGAGAGTTTGTTACCGGCCTTTATCAAGCCTTCGTCGATTTGGCTCTTTGAAATGATCGGTACCTTTTCAAGAAACTCACCCGAAGCTTTGCTGGCCTTCGAAAGGGCTTTCAAAGCAACCGATTGGAGCGAAGAACCGGTGTATTTCTCAACTTGTTTTGCACATTCGGAATGCAATTCCTGGTACTGAATCAAATAGTCTTCAATCTTCTTTGAAACTGCCGTCAAATAGTCTTTGGCGTAGTTTTCCAAAAGCATGACTTCTTCAAAAGCAGAATAGGCGTACATATATAGAGACATCTTGTAGTCTTTAAATAAGTCCTTGAGTTCTTCTATCTGCTTCTTGACGTCCTGATCGATGTGAACTACGTCCTTCGTTTCGATCTTCTCTTTTATCAGTTCGCGGAAGAAATCTATCTTCTGCTCCGCACTCTGCTTGATATCAAGAACCTTCACATGATGACTGCTTTTATAAAGCTTATTGTTCCAGTTATGCCTGTAGTCTGCTGTTATATCGGCAAGGAAAGTGAGATTACCCCTGATTTCAGACTTTTCCTTTTGCTTTACGAAATCAAGCATCTCCTTCTGAGATGCCTGAATGGCATCAAGTTTTCGATCGATATTGGCAAGCGCTGCTGCCATAAAAACCGCTGTGGGATCGAGTTCTAGCGGATCAAGCCTTGCCTGTCCCAAAAGTTGATTGTTCTTATCGCTCAGTTCTGCTGCCAGATATCCTGCGCCGTCTTTAGCTTTCGCCAAATGTCTTCCGGCTTCCACGGTAACGTGATAAGTTCCCGAACCATTGCCCGCAAACTGCTGAAGCGCATCCACTATAGGCTTCATCCCTGCACCCAGTGCGGCAAGCCGTCCAAAAGGAATCTTATTATATTCTTTCTTTTTCTCCTCATCCTCGAATTTCTCGGGAACAAAGTTCATATTTGCAAGAGTTTTCGTGAGATTTTCACGTTTTGACGATGCTTCCATATACCCCCCCATAAGTATGTCGCAAAACAAAGAATTATAGTTGATGTTTATATTATAATTTCACTTTTTGCAAATAACAATCACAGTTTTCGCAATCCTTTAGAAATAAAGCACAAAAGAAGACCGTGATTAATCACGGTCTTCTCCTGCACCTGTGAAGAGAAGTATAAACCACCACAGCACTTTGAAAGGAAACTTTATAATTGCCAAAACCAAATATAGCGGAAATAATAAGATTTTGAAAAACATTTTCTAATACCTTTTATACGGGCTGTCCAGATGCTGACAAGATATCACGAACTACTCCAAGCATAATCTCATAGTCGTTTGCACTGTGGTTCCATCTTGCACAGCAAAATCTGGGATTGCAGGGCTCGGGGTTTCGTCTTACGCTGCCGGCAATTGGATTATATTTTTCAAATATCTTCATAAAAACGGTTTTTTCAGAATCTTCGCCTCTTGCATATATGGCAAATGTTCTGACTTGGTCGGTAATAAGAACATTACCGAAGTGGATGTCACGCTTTCCGCCTTTTCCGGTCTGTTCCAAGCCCTTTTCTCTAAAGAAATCGACTATGTCGTGATTTCTTTTTCCATAGTTTGAATATGATGTTCTTTGGGGTTCGCTCATGATTTGGTCCTTTCTGCCATCTTTGTTATCACTATCTATACACCCTGCAACTTCATCATCAATATCAGCGTTATCATTACTGTCTTCATCGTTCCATTCCAATATCTCTGCTCCACAATTGGGGCAACAGTCCGGATATACTTTATCGATAACCTCAATGTCCCCTCCGCAGTTGTTGCATGTATAAATTTCTACCAAGCCTTTAACCATCGCCTCAATCCTGCTCATTGGTTTATGTTTTGCCTTCAAGTTTTCCACATTTTTGCGAAAATCAATAATTGCGCACATGTTTTTACTCCTTTCAGAAAGCGTTCCGCAGCTGATTTCTTTAAACATCCTCCTACCACGGAAACCCGGTTTCGGGTCCAATACGAATACACAGGAAGAGAATCATTACATCGTATTGGCTATGAAAACTCAGAACTCAAAAGCACACGTTAACTTGCTTTCTTGAACAAAGAATATAACGATTGCCTGGTCAATCGGTATGCTGTCTGCATACTTTTTCTCTTGCAAAGACAATTCGAAAAACATATCATAAATTTGAGCAACGATGAGGAGAAAGTATATATGAGAGAAGAGCCTACCGAAAATGTTCTTAAACGGATATTTGAAGCAAACTCCAAAGAACAGATTAATAACCTTTTAAAGGATGAGAACATAACAACCGACAGAACATTTCCGGATTTCTTTAACGAATATCTTTCGAACAATATGAACTTATCACTTCCGGAGATTATTCAAGATTCTTGTTTAAGCAGGACATATGCATACCAAATCATTAACGGAACTAGATCAAATATTAGCCGAGAATATGTATTGGCGCTGTGCTATGCTGCTAGGATGAACAGCGATGAAGTCAATCACGCATTGGTTTTTTCCGGCAATCAACAACTCTATGCCAAAAACAGGCGAGATGCACTATTGATATTTATGTTTAAGCAAAACCGTAAAGACAAACAATCCACCATAACAGGATTAAACATAACTCTCTCCGAAAGTGGATTTGCGCCTATAAAAACAAGTAAAGGCAGAGATTAATCTGCCTTTACTTTTAAAAGTGCTTTCTTTAATTCTTTAACATCCTTGTATCTATTATTCGGGGTCATATCGGTACATTTCTCAATTATACTCTTCAAAGAGCCCGGGAAGAGCAATACATGCCGCGGCATTCCCGTCAATAGATAGTTCATTGTTGCTCCGATTCCAAAAATATCCGTTCTGGCGTCAGAAGCCCCATAGCCCAAGAGTTGTTCCGGAGCTGCAAAAAAATGAGTTCCGAGTAACACAGTATCTATGGTAGTTCCTTCGCTATACTCTTTAGACGCGTTGAAATCTATAAGAACTACTTCGCCGTTTACAGTAAGAATAATGTTTGAAGGCTTAATATCTCTATGAATCAACGGAGGATTCAACGCATGCAATTCTTCAAGGATATCGCACAGTTTTAAAGCAACGTTAAGAACGGTTTTCTCATCAAAACATCCTTCTGCTTCAAAGATTGTATTTAAATCCTGCCCCTCAATATAATCCTCAAGAGTATATAACTTCCCGTTCTTTTCTTCGCATAAGTAATACTTTGGAATTCCACAAATGTTGGCTTTGCAAAGCCTTTCAAATACGTTTTTATTGTATTGTGTATATTCCTTACTTACCAACAGTTTTCCGTCGCTTTTTCTTCTAAGCCATATAACCTCTTTTTGGGGATGAATCTTCTTTACAACTTCATAAAGATCCATGTTAAACAAACTTCTATTTACTTGAGGTTTATTACCGCTCTTACCCGTATTTGCTGAGATTCCTACCGTGCTGCTAACAATTGCAGTTTTGATTTTAACGGACCATTCAACTATCCAGTCGACTATCTTCTCTAAGTTTTGTTTAGTCGCAGAGTCGTCATCTATCGTATATTCTATCCAATAATCTGATGCCCGTCCGTTACGATGTCTGAACATAAATGTTGTTCCGATATCATTTTGGATTTGATCGATATGAGGCTCTATGAATTGCAGAATATCTTCAGTGTCATTATATATTCCGAGTCTTATAATCGACTCTTTTTGCAATACACTGACAAGTACTATTGCCTTAGCATTAGGCCACACTAAGTTGTAATAATACTTTTCCCAAGCTTTTCTTTTATTGAATTCAGCACCGAACTGCTTATCTTTTTCCATTCTTTCGACAAGCGTTTCCCACAATTGCAAACACGAAAAAGCCATAGATTATCTCCTCACTTTCGATGAATTAATCGAAACTAATAAATTAATACCAATAGCAGTCGTCCTCACCTTTGCTCTTTTTTCTGCGTTTTTCCTGTTTTTCCTTGAATTCAGCGTCAGACATCGCTTCATACTCATCACAATGAGCGCTTCCCATACATCTTCCGCTTCGCAAAGAACAATGATCATTACTATCAAAATAATGCCGACATCGACCTTTATATCGACGGTCATCATCTTCATTGCGATGCACTTTCTCTAAATGCCAAGGTGTCCCTTGAAGTTGATTAATTCCCATACATCCCCCATTAATGCGATTTAGTAACTTCAATCACTGTATTATCTGAAACACTATTAATATCTATCTTCGAGTTCATTTGGCGCTCTTTAAAGATTCCTGCAATTATCTCAGCTTCCCGGGAATTGACCTGAACAGGCGGGCGAAGTGAAGCATCTTCAGCAGATTCACCTATAAGTTCGTTCAATAAATCCTCAACCATTTTGGTACATGAAGGAAGGAACGGCAATCCGCCTATGTTCACCTTATCAATACTACGATAAAAGATGTGTGCTTTATATTTTTCAACTTCTTCCTCGGTGCCAGAAAGCGGAAAGAGTACATAGGCACCAAACATCAGTCGCTCCCACGGACGTTCATGCGCATGCTCAGACACAATCGCATCTCTGTACCTGTGCATGGTATTAATATCTTCTTCCTCGGGCCCGGCATTCTTAGGATCCAGCTTGTATTTTGCGTCAAAGACATACATGAACTTCTTAACACCATCAGATGTAGTTTTGCTCAAAGAAAGCGTGTTATCCGGCTTCTGTGCACCTGTCGGATAACGACCCTCAGCATTATAAGCTAACGTGATTTTATCCCCACCGGAGGTCTCATATTTTACCGCAGATTTTCTTTTATCTTTGACCAATGTCGCAAACAAGCCACTTTTGTTGATTGCAATCTTGTCTTTTCCCGTAAGTTTATGCTGAGCGCCCAGAATGCTGTTTAGTTTGACAAAACACCAATACTCATACAAATCTGCTAGATCTTTCAACGACATTTTAAACACGTCGCCACCAAGATCTAAACCATGCTGTAAGATCATGTATAAAACATAAAGTTCCCTGTAACCCGGAGCCATAGAAAATACCAACGATAATTGGCCCTGTCCTTTGAAAGCCGAAACATCCTTTAAAAAAGTGCTGTTTAGCTTATTGTTTATACCCGATATCATACGATTAATCGGGTCCAAAACACCCTTTTGATCGGCTCCTCTGTTCTCAACTCTGTCAAGTTGGCTGTATTTTCTCTTAAACTCGTTCAATCGTTTTGCAGTACTTTGTAGAATGAATTTCGTCAACTGATTCTCACGTGTATCGTAAATAATCTCCTTTTTTGCCGCCAAAACGCGCTCTGCTCGGATTTGCCCATCTTTCAAAGAGATTATGTCGCTATGCTTTTCAAGCCACCGCACAGATTTGTTGTCTATACGCTTAGCTTTGTGCAATCTAACAACTTCATGATTTGTCTGAAGAACATGGTGTGGCTGATATGTTATTACATCAACAGCCTTTATGAAGTTAGAAAAAATAAGCTTAATTATCTCTAGAAACTCAACAAGACTATTCGGTTTACAATTGCCCAATGTATATCCGGTATAGGTCTCTCTGAGAAAATCAAATACAAGACTGTAAAATTCCTTGGTAAGATCATCCATGATTGCCAGATAGTCTTTTTTATAGTCCAATTTGACAGGAAAAACCTCTACCGTAACAGTCAAATACTTTTTACCGTCAACATTGATAACCAAGTCTGAAAACCCAATATTTCCGCGGAAATTTATAATTCCCGATTTCAATCTTTGGGATGAACCTACCAGTTTTGTTTCTGTTATGCTCTCGCGAATGCTTAGATTATCATGCCAAAATTCCACATTATGTCCGGCTTGATACTGAAGAATCAACTCATAGTTTTGTTGCTCAAAGAAAAGCGGGCAGCATTTGGACGGGTCGTCCGAATTGTAAACATTAATGTCATAGTTGTCCCAACAAGACACAGTAACAGCCGACTCATCATTCCCAAAAGTTTTTCCAACCAATCTGGGATGACAAGTCGGTCCTTTAATCGTAAGAATAACCTGTTCAGTTTTGATTGAGATTAACTCTTCATCACGACCAGAACGAGGTGAATCCATCTTCTTCGTACCTTTCAACCATGTCTATAAGTTTCTTGGCGCTTCTTTTGTATCGACAGTTATTGGCACTAACACGTTGCTCGTATGTTTGAGCCATACTTTTCGCGAGTTCGGAAGCATTCTCATCATTACTGCCTGTGAAGTCGCCCGCGCAGTGCTTAAATAGGTCACAAAGAGTTTTCTTTACCCTTATACTACTTCCTTGAAGTCTGGGCAGAATCTTCTGCATGATTTCGAAATCCATAGCGTCATCTTCAGACATTAACTCATACTTATGATTTAATACTCTATAACTAACTAATTCATCCCTGACGCGATATGCAACCTGAGAATTGCTATAAGCAAGGATCTTATTTATCTCTTCCAGTTCAATGCAAATACTTGAGACATATTCCGAAAGGTCTTCATCATCAGGCAATTTCAAGTACTCCGCCTTCAGAAAATCATTATTGATATTGCCAACTTCAATTTCCTTTTTTTCAACCGTTACAGGCATCAAATTCACATCAGAAAATTCAATTGTGTTTGCGCGATCCAATACTTTTCTGCTGAACGGGAAAGTCGTTTCGTCCATGTTTACCGTGCCAATAATGTACAGATTTGAAGGTAGTCTCAGGTCTTCTTTTCCAAACTTATCAACAGCAGTTTTATCACGAATCCACAAGTCTTTCTTTATCAAAACACCTGAAATAATATCTTTCTTATCGTCCGACAGTTTTCTGGTTTCTACGATAGACAGGAAATCGCTAAAATAATATTCAACGCGAGCAAGATTCATCTCATCAAGGCAGATGAAATATGGTTGTGTCGGATCATCAGAAGCACGTTTCACAATATCGATTATGCTTCCCTCAACGAATTTATCTGATATATTCATATGGCCAAAAAGATCAGATGAGTCAGACCAATCAGGACGAACCGGAACAAGCTTATATCTTCCGTTTGCTTCCGTCGCGCCGCAAGCCTCAGCAAATAACTCTACAAGCTTAGATTTGCCCGTGCCGCTTATCCCGGCAAGAATCACAAATGGCTTAGATTTAAGACTGAGATAGTAATTCTCCAGCATTTCCCTATCATAATAATATTTTGTTTGTGATATGTAATCATATATCGAGTCTACAATATCCTTCATTTTTGCGATATCACCCTCATCCTGCTGCGTGGAAACACCTTCTTGCGGATCTACTCCAAGTTTTCCGCATACCCATTTCCATAATGGCGTTCTGTTATCTTCATGTCTAGAATTGACTGATAACCCATATAACTGAGATGTATAGTAATAATTCTTTCCCTTAATCACGCATGTCTTGTTTGCATAATAGCGATAATTTCCATGAAGATATATTTGACGCATCTTAGGCGCAGAAGAATCTATTTCCAACAATATAGGATAATCATGTTTAAACAGTTCCCTAGACTTTGTTCTATCAGTCAAAAAGAAAATGTCGTCATCCGTAAACAAGTCACCATAATCATGAAGAATGTCAGTGATACATTCCATAAAAGCCATGTTAGGACGATTAATTGCAACTATCAATTTCCTGCTATCTTTTTCATCTATTTTCATTCTGCTTCTCCACGCTTTATTAGTTAGAAATCTATTTTCTATACATATTCCTAGGTAGCAATGATATACTTCACGCTTCACGAACAACCCGTTTACTATCACCACGGGAAATCCTCGATCTTACATATTTCTAGCAATTTTTCTGTGAATTTTGCTCTTCTATTTGCCATGTGCATTATCCTAAGCCTATCAAATACAAACGTCGATATCTCTACATCGCAAAACTTACCAGAGGCATCACGGCATACGAATGGAACAAACATGTATTTGGGATATTCCACAAAAGGATCAAATACGTTTTTCCACGCATCATATCCAATATCACCCTGTTTATCTAACCATTTACTATAACTACACGTACATTGTGCAAACGAATATGGCTTATACTGCGCATTATCAACCGGAAGAACTCCAACTATATCTATGCCTGCATCGCCTGCATGCGCCCGTTTGAATCGAGCAGTTTTATAGAAAGCACTACTGCATTTCGAACCTATTGTTTCTGCTAACTTTTCGATTCGAGTTTTCAGATCTGGTCCACAAAAAATAGAGCCTTTCTCTCTTGAAGTGCCAAAAAGTTCTACAATATAGCCTGGCGGATTCAATTGCTCAAAAACTAGCTTCATCGTTTTCTCAAAAATATATGTACATGTATGTAGGTCCTTTGGATCCATACGCGAGATGCTCGAACACAACAATAACGAAATATATAGTTTATTCTTATTATTCAATACTTCTTTAGTTTTAATTGCAGAATTCCCTTTTAATTCAAACGGATAACTGCCTTTCAGTTCGTTACTCCGCATTCTAATAAGTTTGAAATATCCATCAATCGTGTTATCTAATATATCACTCTGTTCGGAATGTTCATCTGTCCCACTTTTCATTTCGTCCTCACTATCTTCATCCATAATGAGGTCCACTATATCATCTTTTGATACTATGCTATTAGCCAAACACGACAATTCGATAAAATCAGCCCATTCATTGTCATTATTCCACCCATGATTTGGTTTAGAATCAATGGTATTACTCACCATATCCCATCTAATGCTGTTCATTTCTTTCCTTCCACTTCTTGAATTCGAGGAATTCTTTCATCATTTCATCATCGTTCTTCTCTTCACTCTTGTATAGTCCGTCGATAACTCCCTTGACGCCTCTAATTTCTTTCCCCAATTCGCCTAACAAATTATATATAAAACTATAGTCCGATGTATTTTCCAACTTATACGCAGCTGAAGTAGCTAATTCAAGTTGTCTTTTTGCTTTTATAAGAAGTTGAGTAAAAGTCTTTTCTGGTTCATTCGAAAAAAGGAGTGCCTCCTCCAAAGAATCACCATTTTCCAATCTCTTAATAGCTTCATCCGAAGCTATTACCTCCGCAAGTTGCCCAATATTTCTTGACTCTTTCACTAAACCGCTAAATAGCCAGTTAAAAAATTTCCCAAACTTTTCCTCATTAAGGGTTGAAATAGAATAATTTTGGTCAAGACCGATATATTTTTGTATTTCTTTTCTTCCCAGCGCAACAATTATCCACGAAAAGGATATATTATTCTTGTCTACCTCCTTTAATCCATAAAAATTTGCTTTACTAGCCACCAAATAGAGTTTATACGCCATATGAAGTCTACGAACATAGTCTGCCTTGCTTCCAATCATCTCCGCCAATCTATGATATGTCGCATTGTCATTATTTTCCTTATGTTTCTCATACAATTCATTTAGATACGTCGCTTTTTCTAAGGGACCCCAATCTTTCACGCCTGTGATATGACGAAAGCCTAAATAATCTAATATATCCTCTCTGTCGTCATATTCTATGCAAGGTATTTTTCTTGGAATATTTTCCGCGTTAATTGTTATTTCTTTTATAATCTCTTTTTTCGATTCTGCAATAGCAGGATTATTTAACACCTTTAACGCGGCTAATCTCCGGTTTCCTTCAACCACGATATAATTGTCGCCACGCTTTTCTTTTGCAACCAACAACGGTTCCGCAGAAGAATAACCCAATTCTGCTATCGAATACATCAATTCGATAATATTCCCGTATGTCAGCATGTATTCCATTATTTTTTTCTCGCTAGTTTGACCTTGAAGTGATTTGGGTACACGCGGATTTTGCGGATCGAACTTCAACAATTTAACATCGATAAACTTTATATCTTTTTCCCCTATCTGTTTCCTCATTTTTTATCCTCCTAACTAGTTTGCAACTCTTTCTTTTATCCAAATCATTACTTCATCAAAATCAATCGATTTTATATTGCCTAGCTCACAATCGTATTCAGCATTAAAGACTCCCTCTGGGGTCTTTTCACAAAAATGCGGCACGTCTTTCGCATCAAAAAAAGCAATATGCTGCCGTATATATTCTTCATCATACTTTAATTCATTTAACTGGGACTCATCGGCATGGGCAATGGCGGTTTCTATACGCATCAATAGCGGATAATTCGTCGAAAAAATATCTCTGATTCTACCAACTACATCCATTATGGAAACACCACAGTCGTTTTTTTGTAGCATAATCGATACAATTTTAATGTCATATAATTCACTCAAAAGTTGTTCATGTCGGAAATGATGAACGCGTTCTGGCTTCAGTGTGGATTTTATTTCTAGACGTTTCTTTTCCGAAATTGAAAAGTCAAATTTCATTTTGCTCCGTGATTGCCAATTGTTTACAATGGAACAATTACTCTCTTCAAATAACAAAATCACGTATAATTCAGCAAATAACCCCTGCAACTCTATCTCAGAAGTATTCCTATCCTTATCAAATAATCCTGAAAGTGCTGAGAACAATCTGGGCAAATAAATCTGATCTTCGTGATCTACCTGTGAAGCAAATGCAAAGGTTAACCGTATGAACGCTGCTAATTTTTCTGCCGAAGGTGATTTGCAAACCAAAACATGAACGATCTCTTCGCTTATTACTCCTTCTTCTTCTAAAATACATTTCTTATTGAATAAGAACCGAAGAGACTTGGTTTCTTGGCACAAAGACATTTGTTTAGAATCATGAGAACGCATAACAAAAACCGCATTTCCTTCGCGATCTTTTCCATAACATATTTCTTCGCTATCAGCCGGAAAAACAACATACTCTGACTGTATAGCCGTTATTTCATTAATATTTTCAATAATTTCGCGACTATTCATTTGATCTTACCACCAATTTTTCTAATTTTTCCGTACACCATTCCGGAACATATAGCGCAATTGCGGGTGAATAATGTGAACATGCACTCATATTACTCGGTTTTACCATATGAATCTGTATTTGCATCCTGTTAGGATTTTCATCAGCCAGGCTACGATCGCCTTCGTAATAAGTTGCGCTATTTACATTGGGATTACGGCCCTGAAACAATTGTTGAATAGAACCATCTTCTAATATTTTACGTTCTTGGTGCTCTTCATCCCTGACCCAAACTAAATCAACTTCAGGGTCAACTTCGCACTTTTTCAAAGCTTCATTTAACGAATCAAAGAATTCTTTGCTTAAACTCTCATTCTCCGGCGCTTGAATTCTAGAAAGTAACCTATTAAAGATCTCACTATAACGTTTGCCACGAATAAAAGCATGTTTTTGAATACGATTATACTCAACAACTTCAATTTCAGTTCCATGTTCTCGCCTATAATCAGAAAAAACTTCCAAATTCTCGTTAGCAATAATTTCATCTGCTATGTAATACTTTTGAGGTTTCCATTCGGAGAGTTCATACTGTTCAGTTCTAGCAACATTTTTGCGTGTCAAACTGAGATATGAACTTCTTGCTAGAATAAAGATTCTAGGCATATCTTTAAATGCGATACCTCTTTCTTGCGCTCGTTCAATGGACGCCCACATATCTTCATCATGTTCCAAAATAGTTGAAAAATCTTCTTTAATATCTTTCGTTGTATACACACGACAGACATCCATATATTTTGCCTTATAGCCAAACCACCTAGCCCTTTGTTCAGTGTTATCTACATTACTCTTTCCCTTGGCGCGCCTTGTAATATATGTCACTGCCAAACCCTTAATTGTAAGGCCTCTTTCTACTAAATTACCGCCAACAAAGATGTTTGTCTTATACAGCAAAGAATTTTCACTAGCATTTTCATCGCTATTACATATATGTACCGGTGAACATTCCTTAATACAGTCCAACGCCGTCAATTCTAGTTCTTCAAATGCAACACACTGAACTCCATCCCGAACAAATTCATTGTAGGCAGCGTTAAGTGTCTGCTGGAGTGCAAGATATGATATATCTTTTCGGCCTGTTAGCCTCATCTTAGCCTTGTTTTTCCAATCGGATAATATCCCTTGAATCTTATTTTCTACAATTTTATGATCATACTTTTTTTGGCTCGGATGAATGAGCATTGCGTGAGTTCCTGAATCGCCTCTACTTCTGCGGATTGCATTACCAACAAAAAACATAGCCATAGCCTTATATACCGTTTGAGGCACACCGGTCACATCGAGTAGATTCCCCTCATCATCCGGTATCTCTTTTATATATTTATCTGAACTTTCTCCGTGGAAAGTTTGTAATCCGCAATATCCTTCGCCCGGATAGACCAATTCTCCAAAATCCGGCGATAGTCTATCAAAAGCTTGAATCAAAATATTGGCTTGTGGCGTAGCAGTCACTGACAAAAAACAATGGCGCCTAAGTTTGCTCCTAAAATTTAAAATTGATTCGTATGTGGAACTCATAGAATCCATGTAAGCCTTCGTATTCAGCGTTGCCTGATCTCCTTCATCATCTACGACAAGGATAGGTAGCTCAGCCAAAAAAGAATTGTCAAATATCTCAGCAATTTGACCTATATGCTTATGATGCTTTAAACCAACAATTATTACCTTTCGCCCATTTTCAACAAATTCTCGGATCCTGTCGGGGTTTATGAGCGATTTATTGTCATTCGTCTTTAATACAGTTAATTTTTCGGGCCCAACATTAAACGCGGATTGAATTCTCGTAGCGTTCTGCTTCAATAGTTCGAGTGTATTACCTCCAAGTACTACTGCCACATCATATTTATTGTCAAACGCAAGGGCAAGGACAGAAATAAAGTTTGAGGTCTTTCCGCTTTGCACCTTACCAATTACTATTCCAGTTCTTGACACAGAATCATAGTTAACAGGATTGGGACAATGCTGCAAAATGCGCGCAGCATTAGAGAATACACTGTCAATAGCATCTTGTGCCATTCCGTCACTTAACATTTGTCTCTCAACATTGCATTTGAAATAGCCATCCGATATGATTGTCCAAATATCAGAGTTTTCCACTGGACTTGTAACATTAATGTGGCGTAACATAATCACTCTCCATTTCCTACTATTTCAAGTATCTCATTCATCTTAATTCTTATAGCACTTGGTTCTATCTTGCCGTCTGGCGAAATCATCACAGATTCAATTTCCGCTAAAACCATAGATATAGCCATTTTCATCATTAGTGGCATAAATTCTTTCTTTTCAATCAAAGGCTTAAAGAATGAATGTCGCATATTGATTGTTAACAGATATTCCGAGTTCAAGTCTTGTTCAACAAGTAACCAATGAGCATTAGGGTGCTCCATGTCTAAAATAATACGGAAATGATACTCTTCACCCCTATATCTGAATGAATAATCAACAGCATTACCTCCATCGATAATGACGCCCTCATCATTGTCATCGGGAACTTCTATTTCCTGATCAGACTGAGAACTATCTATAGGTGTTTCATCGTTTGACAAATTATCTGAAATAGGTTGATCACTATCATCACGCGTTTTATCTTCTTGAGGAGTATCTATTGATGAGATTTTAACAATTGCGTCTTCTAGCAATTTGGAGGACGTAAACGCGTCAAGGGCATTATTTACAACATCAACAGTCTTTATCTTTTCTCTAACGCGAATATCATCAGCTTTTTTACGATAGTCCTGTGTATATTCTTTTAATTTTTCAATAAAGGCTTCTTCTAATCCGCTATTATGCCAGTCGAACCCGTCCTTTGCCTGTGTGACTGGCCAATTATCCATGTGAAATTCACCATACAATCTCTGCCAAGCTGCTGAGTTTGACTCCCCAAATAATTCGTTAGGTCGATAGGTATTATCGGCACCCCCGATAATTACACGGCCCCTTCTTAATAGAGTAAACCCAGCCTCTTTCACACTTCCTGGAATTCTAATAGCAACGAATCCTCTGACCGTTAATTCCTTCCCATCGTGCAAAATAGAAAAAGCAACATCTTTTTTCCATTGCTTCTCAATCCCACCAGTCTTCTCGATATAAACTGGTGGCTCTTTAAATGTCAAAAGCGTGCCATTATAATAGATTTTTACTAGTCCGCTTCTTATATCTTCTCTGTAAATACTGCTCAAAAGGTCTTTTACTTTTCCGACAGTTCTCGCGCCTTTGATCTTCTTATTCAAATTTCTAATAACTATCTTTGTATAATGCTCCTTCGCGCTAACAGTATCTTCTTGAACGTCAATTTCTTCCAGTTTATACTTTCCTAAATCGTCTATATTTATTTCCGTATAATACATATTTCTGGAATTATATCTAGTAGACTCAACAGACCAAATGGAACCAAACCAGCAGGCTGCGGTCTTTAATCCCATGCCAAACTCGTTTCTACCATCGCGATTAATGGGAGGTTTATCAAGAATAACAGCTCTTTGAAAATCATCCCATTCCATTCCATATGCATCATCTATTATTTCAAGTCTGTCACCTTCTGCCGGGCTGTCCACATAGTTTATCTCTATTCTAAGCCCCTTATTATACTTGATATCCAAAAGTTCAGCCTTGTGATCATAAAAACTCTGCGTAGAATTATCAACAAATTCTGCAATCGCTGTCCACGGCTGGTAACTTAATCTCTTATATGTTGCATATACACTACTGGTGGGCCTAATGTTCAATTTTCTACTCATTTATAATCTCCCCTGTCCTGCAACAGAAAGCATGTGTTGAATTAAATATTCTACAACATCAACACTCACCGTATTACCTAGTTGTTTTCTGGATTCACTATCGCTTTGTTCTCCAAAATTTAAATTTCTAAAACCGTAAATTTTTGCCATCTCCTGAGGCTTTAGATATCTTCTCTCGCATCCAATAATAGGCGTTTGATTTATCGCAACCAGTGTCGGAATAAAATCAGGGCGTTTTACTCTCACCCCCGAAGGCCTAAACTGGATTATGCCCTCCCAAACACTTTCTATATCATCTCCAGCATTCCATTCAAATTTCCTATCAGACGGGCACAATTGTTCAAAGTGATCCTTGTGATAATCATACCATTCATCGTAGATATCCGCATTTTCCTTATAAAAAACTTGGTTACGCTTTATAATCTTTTGCTTCCATTCTGGCTCTTTAGAAATATCTATTCTCGAATCAAAATAGTGAGGCCAAAGCGGAGTGATAATTGATTTTTCAGCACTTTTCAGCCTTATTAATAAGTCTTCCCACATAGCAATGGTTTCTTCATTAAAAGGCTCTAAATCGCTCTCACAGCCCCGCTCAAAATACTCTTTACGCAATCCTTTATCCATTTTCCCCCACGGATATATCGATGTGTTATATTCTTTAAACTTCTTAGGAATTCTCTTAATCTTTGAATCGGCCAGTTTAAGTTTCTTTTTGTTGTAAGCCAAAATAAAAAAACGTTCTCTAAGGGCCGGTATTGAAGAAATATTATTAGGGCTAATAATAACATCATCAACAAAATAGCCTTCTTCTTCGAGCGATCTCTTTATTATTTTCCATGTGTGTCCGTTATCATGATTTCTGAGATTTCGAACATTTTCTAGCAAAATAAACTTGGGATGATGCCTTTGAACTATTTTCTCGATTTCAAAAAACAAAGTTCCCTTCATCTGATTAGCAAATCCCGCTTGATTTCCGGCTTTTGAAAAAGGTTGGCATGGAAATCCGCCAAAAACACACGTAAGTTCATCTTTTCCAACTGCTGCATCTATTGCGTCATGCGTTGATTGAAGTTTTAAATCATAAAAACATTTCATTTTGTAATTATTTTCGTAAATTTTTGCAGCAAATGGATCATTATCCGCGGCAAAAATGCATTTTGCCTCAAAGCCAACTTTTTTAGCCACTCTGTCTATTCCTTGATGAAACCCGCCAATCCCGCAAAATAAATCTATATATCTAAACATTCCACGCTTTTCTCCAGTTTTTACTAGATTACCCTTTCTAGAGTCCCTTTGTACGGACTTTACGCCCGTCTTCCGGTTTTTTTGCCTTCTGAGGAATAAGCCAGATTTTCCCCTTTTGAGAGGCTCCCTTGATTCTTCCTTCTTCGCACAAAACAGTCACACGTCTACGTGAAATACCCCATTTCTCTGCTATTTCAGCTGTAGTTAATAATTCCATTTACTCCCTCCGTTTTGCGGTGTAAATACCTCTTTTATTTTATTCTTTTTGTGGAACAATAGCAACATTGAAACTATGATTTATAACAAAAAAGACAATATGCAAAATATTGTCTTTTTTGAATAAGCACGAGGCTAACCGCAAACTATTGAATTGTTGCCATAATATCATCAACCATCTTGATAATATATGGCGGGACTATATTATAATTACAAACATCTAACAAATAAAGATTACCGTTTTCAATATGGTACGTTTCGTCTATAAACTTATACCAAGCCTCGTCGGATGGCTTAATTTTTAAGTTATTTCCACCATCGAGTTCTTTGAATTCTCTAAAAAGTTGCACTTTGAAATAATCATTAGTTTCTACACTGTATAGCTTTTTAATGCCATCAACAGTATATACTGTCTGCTTCAAATTTTGATATTCAAAGTCTGGTATATATTTTCTGATGAAATCGAGTCCTGCGTGAATCTCATCTTCAGGCATTTCTTCTTTTTTCCCATTTCCAAGTTTAACCTTAATTTCGTTTCCATGAATCAGTGACGACAAAATCTCATATACATTCTTCCACTGCCCCTTCTTCTCATTAAGCTCGCTTAACAATCTAAGTGCTGCGACACGAGGAACAATATTTATTTTTTCGTTTCGGGCAATTTCATCATACTGGACTAAAATCAGTTTTATATCTTTTTCAGGAATAATCTCCTTTTCACATAGTTTTCCGCTGTTGTTCCAAACAAACGATGTTGCTACTTTGTCTTTTCCGATTTTGCCTACAATCGCAAAGTCTACTAATGGCTCGAAATCATGCGTTAGCAGCAACACAGTTTTATTTTCGAACGATATTGCGCGATTTCCCGCGCCCTTAAACAATCGGTGAAGAATTGCGTATTTTTTGTTGCTATCAAAGCTTGAAATCGGGTCATCCAATATAATCAAATCTGGTTTTTGCATAACGGCATAATACATAAACAAAACCAGTGAAAACGCATTTCTCTCTCCCCAGCTTAAATGTTTCCTTATCTCATTTACTTCGGTGTGCCCCTCCGTAAAACACTGTTTAAGTTTTGTCCTGCTATTATTCTCATCTTCAGCATCAATATAAAGCTCATAGTTAATGCCTGCAGTTCTCAAGAAATCATTGATATCTCTTTGAGAATTATTTATCGTGGCTTGCATAACACCCTTAAGATCCCCTAATTCCTTCTTAAGAATTCCTATTTCAACCTCGAGATGAGATACTGCATCATTTATTGGATTCCAAATAGCCTCTATATCTGAGCCACCAAAGACAGTAAAAATATCTACCGGAATACTCATCTTTTTGATGTCTTCATCTAGACTGTTTATATCAGCTATAGCAATTCTGCGATTGCCAAATTCTTCAATCGAATTAAACAGTTTTATGAGAAAGCTTATTTCTGATAATAATTTTGTTATCAAGGCTTCAACTACCTCTTTGGCAGTGTCTTCCTTAACATATTTAATTAATTTGTCATATTCGTCAGGAACTAGGTATGGTTTTAATTCATCAAATAAGGATAATATTTCAGATAAGTTCTGTGCTTCGCTCTTATTATACGCTTTACTAAAAGCCTCTTTTTTCTTATCCTGCTCAGTCCTATTTATGTGCTCTGAACAATAAGGGCATCTACTTTTATTATCATATTTATCTCCGTTTTTCTTCCAATCAATCCATTGAATAGCATTAGTTTTATCTTCAATAAATTCCCGAAAGTCCTCCAATTCTGTTGGAATACAGAACAAATTTGTTTTTGCAAGAATACTTCTATATGTACCCGTTTGTTTAGGTGCGCCACTATTAGACAGCGAAAACTTTTGAAATATCCGAAGAAGTAACTCACGGAATTCGCCTATGTTGACCTCATCGCTTAAAATTTTATGTAACTTTTCAAGATGTGAATCTACTTGCTTCTTCTTTTCATCATATGTATCTGTCTTTAAAAAGACTTCAAACGTGTTATTTATTACTTCTTTATCATTAAAAACTATTTGGTTTACAAAATTTTCATCAAAAACCAGTATTTTATTCAGCGGTTCTGATAAAGTGACTTCTGCTGGGTTATCCGTCAAATAAGACTGTAATTCATCAAAATTATTACTTTGACTTAGCTGAATTGCTTGTGCAAGAGTCGTTTTTCCCGTTCCATTTATACCATACTTGATATTCAATTTTCCTTTAGCAATCTCTAAGCAACCGTCTATAATATTTTTACAATTTTTAATCTTCACTGAATACATAGTATGATCTCCTTTATTTTTTGTGCACAACAAACTAAAGAAAACGTTATCATTTTCTTTGGTAAATGAGGTTAATGTAAATTGTTTGGGAAATAAAGAGAATTATGGTAAAAGATATCCCTACACAAGTGTAGAAATTGTCTGAATATAGTCCCTCGTTTCGCCCAAAATACCCTCAAAAAAATAGTATCATATCAAATCGTTACTTTCAAGTTGAAATATTACAGTTTTTTCTGACATTTGGATATATTAGTAGCAACCGGACCGAAAAAATTGCCGCGAATCGCCGGCGGGCGCATTTGTGATGGTGCTTTGTGCCCGGCGAAGAAAAAAAAGGGCGACCGAATTGGCCGCCCGAAGTTCGTTTATTGTCCCGTATATTTCTTGTATTCCGTCGATCCGATTGTGAGGGTGTTTCCGGAAACAGTGGTCTTCCACTGCTTGGGTTCTTTGTCGGAACGAAGTGTAAGCGTTTCTCCGTCATAGTAGTAGGTATAGGAGCCGCCTGAGGACCTGCCTGCATACCAGGCATCAAAATTATCTTCTACACTGTAATACTTTCCGTCCGAACCGCGATGATCCTTAACGCCCTGAATATCACATGTTCCGTCGGCATAGAAAATATAGAAGGAGGCAATCATGTATCCTCTCCACGTGCCGTCCGAATCCTGATCGACAACTTCTGCTTTATCCGTACACCAAACGCCTACCAGTTCGGAACTCCTGTCTTTTGTGGACGAAGCAACGTAATTATCCGTGTTAAGGAGCTCGGAATAATCGTATTCGTAGCTGTGCGTACAGTCGCCGGGAACGTTGTAGTAGAAGGTGCAGGTGCCGGAAAAGTTTGCAAAGTTGAAGGCTTTGACATAAGCAAGGGTGCCCGGATCCCAATATTTTTCATCCTCGATGGGAGGGCCCTCGACCTTTAAATGCCAGATGGCTTCGGTAGGGGTTTCTTCCAGTTCCTGCGCGCCAAGGCCCGCATGGACCTCATGAAAGAGCACCGTTGATGTCTCTCCCTCCGCATGTTGCGGGCTGTACCAGAATTGAAGTTGGTCCG